>WLWD01005811.1_pt1 | contig 361360 bp, 264 predicted proteins | sample 6712731 | NCBI WGS metagenome assembly WLWD01 (sample SAMN12718690, study PRJNA576275) | sponge metagenome | isolation source: marine sponge | host: Mycale hentscheli | place: New Zealand: South Island, Marlborough, Capsize Point | collected 2014-11-01 | reverse complement strand
TAATCTCCACAGTCCAGTACTTCTCTCTCTCTTAATGCGCTACTTGAGCTCTTTTCATAATAATGTATAAATAGATGTAAACAATTGGAATATGTTTAAAGACTTACCTTGAAATCATTATCTTTAAGACATGATACCAATTGATTTCTCCATTCTTTTGCCAAACTGTCATGGTCAGCTCCAAGCTTGGTTAAGAGCCGATTAGTAGCAACATGTGACATGCACAAGCCTACTTTCTGTAGGCGTTCATAAACCTATTTCATGAAGAGCAATAACAGCTATTAAAACACACACACACAAAGCTTACTTGTTTTGCAACATTTCCAGCGTAAAGAATTAACGAAACAATTTTCTGAAATAGGCACATCTTGGAGTAGCGAAATTTAAGTAAAACTGCACAGCACACTCCAATCACTGCATTTCTATTTTGTCTCAGCGTGCAAGTCTCAGTACAAGACTTTAAAATGGAGACCAAGATTGGAGCATGACTGGACAATTCGGTCATAAGTGTGCTCCAAGTAAATTCCTTTAAAGTAGTCGTAGAATGGTTTTTCAGCACTGACTGTGCCCTATCCGAACACATACTGGTGAGCTCTTTTCTTATCAACATTCCCACATGTCTGATGATATATCTTTTGGTGATGGGGTCCTTTAGGGAATTGGTAACAAGAGCGTTTCTGCTACGCCGGGCTATAGCTTTACCCACATACTTCCTGCTTGGTGTTAAGGCATACTTGCGTATTCCATGACTATATTGTACATTTATCTGCAATGACAATTGTTTTTATTGATATCATTAAAATTAAGTGAAATAATTTACTGACTGAAACATTTGGAGAACTACTATCAGAAGTAACATTGCTTGTAGGTGAAATAGAATATGTAGGAACACCAGAAGACATGACAACAGGTACAGTAGGTGTGGAAGACGTGGCAACAGGTATGCAGGAAGACATTGCAACAGGTACAGTGGATGTGAAAGATGTGGCAACAGGTACAGTGGAGGTAAAAAAATGTGGTAACAGGAACAATAGATGTAGAAGGCATGGCAACAGATACAGTGGATGTGCAGGAAGATGTGGCAACCAGTACAGCAGATGTAGAAAATGTGGCAACAGGTACTACAGATGAGGATGCAGCCACAGCTGTATGAAAAAAAGTCATTTATTAAGTGTGCAAAATCAAACTAGGAGAAAGGTTCTAAGTAGGGTCTGTATATAGTTATTATTTTGTGACAGAGTAAAAGTAAACATAAAATCATTGGCAAATTGAACCGAATATTCCAACCTGATTGGAAAGTTGTGAAATTTGAATATCACTGGCTACCAAGCAAGCAGGTAGCTATATTAATTCAGATTTTGATTGAACAGTGGGTTATACATATGTACCCTTATCTGAACAAAATATAGAAATACTGGAAGAATGGTTGAAAGTTGATGAGTCGATTAATAAAAAAAAACAATAACAACTCTAGAAGTACGGGTCACAACAAACATCTGAGGTAATTTTTCAGTAGTAATATGCCATTTCTTACAAAATAATTACCAAATCAAGCACAATAGTTTATCACATCTTAGAGCTGTAATTCAAGTTGTATGATTTGGAAATTCAATACCACCTAATTAGTTAACCTTGCTGAATAGGGGATGATGTATTTGGAGGAACCAGCCTTCGTTTAGCTTGTGGTAAACTTGTAGCTGGTTGGCTAGTGCAAGGCCTCTTCCGTTGTAGATTTGTGCTACACTCAAAAGTTGAAGATGGTATCTGTACGTCTTGGGATAACTGTGTTCTAGGTGTAGCACCAATATTTGCAAGGATTACACATACCGCAACTTGCATTTTTGAAGCTAGCATCTATAAAATGATAATGAATTAACAACTGCATGAAAACATTAACAATTGATTACCTTCTTTGCTTCTAGTAGTTTTTCATAAGCATAGAAACATTTCCTACACATATAGGCTTCTTGTTGACTGCTAATCAGATTATCCAGATCAAGCGCTTCTCCTTTCTTCTCTAACTCTCTTTCAATTTCTTCTTTCCACAGAATACTCACCCCATCACAGCTTTGTGTTTTAATTATTCTCCTCGATCCAACAGCAGCCACTCCACCACACGCTAGACATATTGCAGACGTCATAGCAGACTTCATACAAACGCACTAATTTAATGTTCGCGCGGGTCTACCGCTATGATGTCATCAGACAACGACGTGCACAAGTCGTTGGTACTAGAGACACCAGACCCCTTCCTTCCTCCGCCCATTAATCAAAAAGGAAGGTAAGGGGTCGGCGACGCCAGACTAAGCAAAAAGACTGCCCAAGACTGATTACAAAAAAAAGTCATTCTCGTTTGTAGCCGAGTATAAATCAAAAGACGGCCTGTGTGCTATTGGTGTTTCCAACACAGAAGATAAAGTGTTGCTCAGTCATATCTGGACAAAGTTCCAGGTAGGTTGGCTACACCTCTATTATTACATTCCATTCGTGTTTAAGTCACATGATTTAGACGGGGATGTCCTACCCCCTTGTGGAGAGCTAGATGGGTCAGCCCCCGCAGCGACGATCAGCTATATGCGCATGCGCACGTGCTTAAGGTTCAAAGTTCATTTGATCGACCGCGCTCTGAGGTCAAAGGTGAGGGTCAGCCGTTCTGCACCGTAACGTCGTATCAACGCGCAAGAACGGGTCAAAGGTGAAATGTGTTCTTCACATAACGGGCCGGAGATTCAATAAGAGTTCTACACGTAGGTGTCATGAGCAAAGTTTACCTAACGATTCTTACCCTTTAAACCGCGACTATACGCTAGAGAAGTGTAGTGATTTCAATTTATTGGGATGAAATTTAGAGTGTGGATATTCTTCTTCTTATTTTTAGGTAAGTAATGTGAATTGAGTTTCGAGTAGCTACCCAGATACAAATTATTACAATCCCATTCCTTTTTCTATGGTGTAGTTTTATTGGGATTAACCACTCCAGCTCTCCCTTCAAAGCGAAGTAACAGAAAAAAAGCTAATTCTGATAATAGAGACAAGCATTTCTCACCAGGGGCCAAAGAGGAATCCAAACCAGATAGTAACATTGGAGAAGTGAAGCAACATAGGAATGTGCAAGCCGCAACGATTGAGCAAGAGAAGGCAGAGGGAAAGGATAAAAATATAGTAGAAGATAAAAATAAAGTGGCTGGAGAGGAAAGCGATGTCAAGATAAATGTGCAGCTGCAAAAAGAACCAAAGACTCTTGGGGAAGATAGTGGGAAACATGCAAAGGAAGAGAGAAGTGAGGTCAAGAAAAATGAAGCAATGACAGACAAGGACAAGGAGAGTCAGAAGGGAATGGTGGATGATACAAGCACTAGTGCTGAGAGAGAAGGAGAAGTTAAAGAGGAGATCAATCATAGTAGCAAAGAGCTGGACGAGGGAAGTAAATGTGAGGAAGTTGAGAGGAAGAGTGTGTACTTGTCTGAAGAAGAAGAGCCTAACCATGGTAGGTTTGAATGCTCTGTAAGTCAAATTGATGCAACTCTATGGGTAACTTGGATTAAACTTTTTAATTAGAGCAATATTTGGAAGCTATGGAAATTATTTACAGTGTGAATAACAAGGAGCAGAAGAGGTAAGCAACAGTTATGTGCAAGTCTTGTTAGAATCTGTGTTTGGTGACTTGATAGAGCTTATGAACTTCTGAAAGAAGCAGCCGACAATGGCAATAGTAGAGCCCTGGAGAGAATTGCCCTTTCTACCATAGTGAGTTCACGTGCACCCTTTCTTTCCGCTCTTTTGTCCCCTCTTTAATCAGAGTGTTGATATGTTCTGGATAGTTTGGTGCACATCAGCCGAGAAACTTCACTCGAGCTTACGAGATCTTTGATGGCCTGGCAAGACAAGGTCACCCAGTGGGCCAACATGTATGTTGCTATGGTTACATCATGTCACATACTCTTGATGATATGGTGTATGCAGGGTCTGGCCTTCATGTATACAGCTGGGCTTGGAATTAAGTCAAACCAGGCTAAGGTGTGTTATTTATTTCTTCATTTTATTTATTTGTTTGTTTATTGATTGATTTATATATTTTTTGCATGGGCTTGTACAATCAACATTTTAGTCATGGTCACTTCATGTTGTTTAATATTATATGTACATCAATTTTTTTTGCAGGCTTTAGTGAACTATGTGTTTGCAGCTCTAGGTGGGCACATGTTCTCTCAGATAGTAATGGTATGTCACACTGTGTAGGCAATGTTTTATGTAGTAATATAGAAAGAGCAGAATATTTTTTTGCGCACCATGCTTATTTATCCTATGTAATCATTTCCTGCCCCTTTCACACACACACACACACACACACACGCACGCACATGCACACACTTACACTGTACATACCGTACATACGTGTACTCTCCTTTGTATGCCATTAATTGTGTTTTAAGTATTTAATCTTGTATTAATAAGGAACTGCTCAATGCACAGCTTTTTGCTTCAGTGTTTCTCTGTGAAATCGTGACATTGATAGTGGCGTAATGTCGTTTTGTTCCTAGGGTCATAAATCTCACCTTGGTATTGGTGTGGTGGAGAGTTGTGAGGCAGCTCTTGCCTACTACCACAAAGCTGCCAAAAAAGGTTTGTTAGTTGATTAAAATTGATAGCATGGTAGTTAGGCCAGCAAACAAGTCGTTTATGTACTAATTTTAGAAAATTAAGTATGCAGTAGCTTAAGGTAATTTTATCCATTGTTTGGTTTAGTTACATCTGTTTCCCCTTTCCTGCTCTCTTTCTTCCTGAACCAACCCCCTCCTTTTCTCTCTTCAACTCTTTCTTCCCTTTATCTGTCTTTCCTCAATCTCTCTTATGGACTTGGCTTTGAAACGTTTTCCTTCCTTTTTGAAGCTTTTTCTCCTCGTTTTTAATTACAATAGTCATCGTTGTTGTTCCTTAATAGTCTTCTACTCAGTGTGATGATGCTTCCAATCACGATGTTTTACCCAACCAGTTAATGATGATGCTTTACCCAATCAGTTAATGATGACGCTTTACCCAATCAGTTAATGATGACGCTTTACCCAATTAGTTAATGATGATGCTTTACCCAATCAGTTAACAATGCTTTAACACATTTGAAAGAATACCACAGTATGCTATGTACAAATATTATGTTAATTTTGTCTGCAGCATAATTAGTTCCCACAGAAAAACCTATAACATTGTGTTCAAGTTATTGGCGAGCGAGCGTAGTGAGCGAGACACTTACAGGGGTAAAAATGAAAAAATCGGGGATGTTTATTTATTTATTTGTATATATGTTTGGACGTACGTAAGTCATTTTGTACTTTGACCCTCGCGTTTTTGTGTTAGTTATGTGGTCGACCCCGTCCCAAATTGCACTAAACAGAATCCTCTGGTTTAGCGATCAGTACCCGTATCACCCTAGAAATTGAATTGTTTGAATTCTTTTGCGGGTGCAGTTAAAACTTGAACTTAAGGGACTTCCATTTCTATTCAAGTTAGTGGCGGTGGTAAGTCAATGCGCTCTTTGTCATGGTTATAAGCCGTGCGCAACAGTATTTACTTGAAAATACATTGTCCACTAGACTACTGCGAAGGTAAGTCTGTGTAGGTGCATGTCCAGTTGTGTCAAAGCATTGTGTGTTACAACCACTACTTAGCTAAAGAATATCACAAAGAAAACTTTTAAATAACGTGCTCGCCTTTTGTGTAAATTTAAAAACTGGACCTTATTTTCAGTAGCTTCACTGTTAGAAGTCAAAATCATTCATATAAAAATAGTGTAGTCTTTAGGCTCGCTCGCCATTTGTGCTCAAGCACATCACTAGTATAGCATGCAGAAGAGAAAAAGTTTTTTGGTTGTTTCATTGGACATTTTCCCCCCTATATTTATGTAGTAATAAAAAAGGCATCACTTATCACTGGAGGTAGCCTTGTGGGGAAAGTACGTCTCTTGGACGAGGAAGATGCGGTAAGGCTTCTGTCAGAATACCAGCACTTTTTTCTCAGAATGTTACACACTTTGTGGTTCCTATTTGCAAAGTGTATTATGTCACTTGATTATGTCACTCCAAAATGCTTATGTGGTGATAATTGGTTTGTACACTGCAATCCTAGCTGTCCTTGGTTGGCACTATTTAGTTGTAATGCTCTGTTGTTTATCTACATAATAATAGGCTACAGTTAGTGGTAATGTGTGGATAGTAGTGTAGAAATTGAACTCAGGGATTCATACAGGATTTTTCGCTAAGGGGGGGTGGGAATTTTGTCGAGTCGCAAAAAACAGTTTTATCTCGTACATAATATGGTCAAGTCATGACCATGAGACTGTGAAACAGATTCAGATGAAAACTTGACAAACTATATAATAGTTAGGAGCTACCTCCGAGACCATTTTTAGGGTCTTGGACATCCCTAGCGCAGCGAGGGCACTACTTAGGGCCTGAGGGACCCTAAAAAACTGTAGTTCACGACGGCTGCACAACGCCTAACTAATTTAGAATGTAGCAACTGCTCTTTAACAACACAATAGGAGGGACTCTAAGCGCAATCGGAGGGACACAAATTGACCCTGCCTTCAAAGCGGGGAGACTAAGTTTATAGTGCTCCTCTCTGGAGAGCTTAAGCAATATAAAGTCCCTCTGTCACTACACAAAAACTACAACATATATGCTTTAATGCGAATTGGTATTGAAACCAAAACTGTAGTATGTCCAAGTTGAGTTGGCACGACCGCAAGTGCAGTAAATGAGGTGAATGTGACTAGTATCAGCCAGGACCAGACTGTCTAACCCCCTCTGGGTCAAGACGCGTGCTCAGCGTTAGCTTGCAGTCTTGCAGTTATCCCCTAAAGTGACTACTCCCCCAGTCTCTGGAAGGTTTGGGTAATTAGGCAACAAGATAAACTATGGCTACACAACTTAAATATGATGTGACCAAAGGCAGAGGCCAGTGGTTCTACATGAATATCATTAACAGATGGATATCATTAACAGATGAATGAATATCAGGTAAGTTGCAGGTAATGGTTTGGGTACATTGCCAGGCTGGCCTGGGTTTAATTATCCGTTTTTCGGGTGTTACTCGTCCGTTTTCGGCTATTTATGTTTCTTGCGTGCAGGTAATGTACAGCAGATGGAAAACGCAAACTGGTGAGGCGTAGATTAAAAGCAGTCGATTCTGCCTACTGTGTCCCAAGAAGTATTCTGATATTCACAGGATTCAGCAGTACAGCACTATTAACTTGTAGCTAAAGTTATTAGACTTTCTTGTTAAATATAAATTATCAATTGTTTCATTTCATATATATGAAAATTGATGATATGATGGAATTAAATTAGTACACATACACATAATATAGTTGTGATCCGGGTTGAAGGTGGAGTGCAGCCTGAGTTGGTCCTAATCCTTACAATAAACGGCATCTAGTAGTGAAGAAAAAGGAATTTGCATAAACACGGCTTTTTGACAAGCACACAAAAAGATTAAGTGTGGCTCTATCATAAGTTACTAGGTAAATGATAGCTATTATGTATTGGCTATACGGCATTTGTTATTGAACAGGTAGACAAATAATCTTACCAACATCCTATCAGGTGGTCCTGTACCCTCTGCGACAACAGGACACTCCGTCTATCCTGTTTCCACACTCGCTATCTAAACTAATCGCAATACAAAGCTAGAAACGCAGCAATCTGAGAAGAAGCCGCTCATTGTTTACAAAATTCTTAATGAAGACAGTCTGCGTGACAAATTGAGCCTTACCGTGTGACTAAAAGTGGGCGTGTTTTGAGCGGGAAACCTGTGGTTTTTTCTATTCCCATAGACTTTTGTATTGAGTTTTGGAATAGCACTTTTGGAGTATACTGAGGGAATATTTTTAACCGCTTCGGCGCGAGCTTTCTAATGGTGCAAACCCTGAATGCGTAGCTGCTTCCGTTCAAAAGTTATTCAAGTTTTTTTCTGACCAACTCAACTTGGACATACTATAGAGAAATGTTGATTTTGAAGAAGTGTAACTAATCTGTAAGGCTATTTATTCTAATCATTAATTTTCTGAAGAATTCAGTTGGGGAAAAAAATTTGGGGGGGGGGGGGGAAAGCCCAGGGCTCCCATAGTCTGTATGAAACTCTGTACCTCATAATTTTTAGCTATTATATTTCCAATGATAGCAGCGTTTGTGTTTTATTGTGTGTGTGTGTGTGTGTGTGTTTTTTTGTTAGTAAAGTGTGGAATGCACATACTAGATTATATGAAATATTTTTTCCTTGTGTTGTGATGTAACTGTATGTATGTATGTATGTATACTTATTCAGTGAATATTGAATGTGTGTAGGTGCCTAACATATATGGAGTATCTGATGATGACATCGTACAGTATCAGAGCATCTTCAGCGACAGTAGCAACACTGGAGCACAGGTAAAGGAGAGTCATCAGCCCACATGTTTGGTTAATTCTTATACTTGAAATTTCTCCCTTTAGTTGATGCTGGGCCTCTACTACATGTTCGGGGTGTCTGGAGCACAGAAGAGCTTTAAGGTAAATCAATATTCCGATGTGGAAAATTGCCAGTTCACAATTTCCGATTAGCTTTTTTTCCCTTCATTATTGTCAAGAGCATTTTTTTTTTGTTTAAGTAATTGTGTTTTTTATTTCTCATTGGCAAACTTGTAGCTTACTACATGTGCGTGTTAATCTGTTTCAAAATGTATTTTTTAATTACTGTCACATCTCTTTTCTCAATATATTATGTGTGGTTTGTATCCTGCCAGAAAGCATTGGAATTTCTCCATCAGGCTGCCAGAGAAGGTCTTCCTACTGCTCACAATCTGATGGCCAAGGTAAGTAGTGAATGACCAACACCACCTGTATAGATGTTTTGTGTGTATTGGTGTGTGTGTGTGTGTGTGTGTGTGTGTGTGTGTGTGTGTGTGTGTGTGTGTGTGTGTGTAGATTTACACTGAAGGCAGCATTGAAGTGCCTCAGGACTATGAGAAAGCTTTTACACACTTCAAGAAAGCAGCAGATCAGGTATATGTACATGCTGTGCTTTCATTTGCTCAGTAGTCCAACTCTCTCTATCTTTCCCTCTCCTAATATGCTCATACAATTTTTTTTGTAGAAAAATGGAGATGGGTACAGTGGTCTTGGTATGCTGTATCTCAATGGCTATGGTGTGAAGAAGGTAAGCGGTGTCTGTGTAAGATTACTCTATGATTGTATGCCACCGGGGATCCTATACATTTAAAGATTAACAGGGCCACAATATGTCAGGAATAGCTTGATGATAAATTAGAATATGATTATTATTTATTTATTTATTATTGTTATTGTTGTCATAGTTATGATGCATAAAAATGTTCCCGTACATTTTGCAATCTTTGTTGTTTTGGCTAATCAATGTAGGTTACTTTTGATTAATGTTTTCTGCTACCTTTGCTGTAATTGTGTACATTATTAGAGGATCATTCATTAGAAAAACCTGGCGCAATATCACTAATAATGATTATTCAGTTATGACTTTTGGTTTTTCCAGCTTCCCAGGTTATTAAGCTTTAGGAAAACAGCGATTTCAGGGAAGAAGGAAATGAGGACAAATAGTTAGCTACCTGTGCAGCTGTTAGGGTTAGAGCCATCGAGCATTATGCTGAAGCCTCAGGAAGCCTGTAGAATCAAGCTGTGTGAAGTCCAGTAGGAAGTGAAGTCTACCTAATGCAGGTATTAGCAGGAAAGGGGTGATGAATTTCTGGCAGCAGCAAAATTGCCAGGAAGTTCATTGAAATATTGGAAGTGTCTGGCATACATTTCCTATTTTTATTGAAATACACTGATTTCCAGATTTGAAATAAATATACTGTATGAGGAAAAGAAGAGAGATTTTTCATGAAATTGGTAATGATTAACTATGTGTGAATGTTGGTACTTACATAGTTGCTAGGCGACCAAACCACATAATCTGTTGATTAGGTTCATTAATATATAGTTGTTTGGGAGTACATGAAGGCAATAAAAGATATATATGTGACCGTCTACGGGAAAACTGGGCACAACGCGGCGTGCGTAAATATCGAGAAAAGATCGATCGATTTCTTAAAAATGTATTGTTTCAAGCCGACGCAAGGGAACGGTTAGGTCTATTATAGTGGGAACGACTTAAGCTACGACGATAAAACTTGGAGAGCTCAATATCTGGACGCCGACAACTCTGTAAGTGCAAAAAAATTTTTTTCGAAGGGTGCCGCGTTGTGCCCGGTTTTCCTGTAGACGGTCACATATGAAACTATAGTTTTGATTTGCCTCATCGAAATTCCTAGAAAAATGAATAAACTGTGAATGGGTTAAGGTAATAGAACACTATATGATAATATGGAGGGGTAGGTGTGTCAAGCAAAGTCTTCAGGCCTGTATTATGCCCTCATTATAAATATATATATATATGGTATTTTTTTAAATTAGCTGACAATGAAGTTCAGCGAATTATCAGTGGAATTGGGTTTGCTTTAGACAATAGAGATGCGAACTTATGCGAATGAAAACCCTTATCAGTAATGCTAAAATACATGGAGGCTTTTAATCTTATACCAGGCTTTCCTTGCAGTCGTCACATACATGTAATTAAGAATGTTCTAGTTCTTGTGAAGCAAGATTTCTAAGAAAATTAAGGAATGAATTTACTTTGCTATTGTAAATTATTTACAGGATCTGAAAAAAGCAAAGGAGTATTTTTCTAAGGCATCGGAGAAGGGATCTACAGATGGCCAGTATCAAATGGGGAAAATGTACTATGGTATGTAAATCAGCATTTGATGGCCTGTCTTGTAACAACAGGATACATTATCCAATTGGCTATACAAATTATGAACATACGTGTTCTAAAATATTAAGGAGAAAAACCAAGTTTGGCAGGTGAGTGGTAAAACACTCAATCTACATAGTAATATGCTTGTGTGACAGAACAAATTGAAATAACGAGTGTGTGTATTCATGAATAATTCATTAGCTGAACTCGATTAGTAAAGCATTGCCACGAACTGAAGGGGTAAGGAAATAATGATGGTGTTGTATATAGCTAAAAGTTGGTGAAATCACATTCACAAGGAGGGCAATAGTTTCACAAAGCCTATAAGTCCACAGTCATAGATAGAAGGACAGAGAACTTAAGAAGCAGGAAGAAATAGACAAAGGAGAAGAAATGAATTCATGAATCAAGAAGAAAGACCTGAAGAGAGAGGAAAGGACTCAGGAAGAAAGAGAGCAGGAGAGGGAAACTGATGTAACTATACCAAGTGGTAAAGGATAATGCAATGGATAAAATACCTTTGCTAATGTATTCCTAATGTACCAAAGTTAGTACATCAAGAGCCATTGTGTGGCGGGGTACTTGTATTTTTGTACATTGGATTATAAAAGTTTTACAATGCTTTGTATGTGATTGGGCACAGGTTTAGGGTTACCCGTTTCTTTTTTCTCTCTTTTATTTCAGCTTCTAACAAATTTTGTAAACTTGTGTTCCGTCTATTACACCTTGAGCTTAGTGTGAAATTTGAGTATTTGATTATATAAGTTGAGCAAAATAAACTGCATGTTTAGGCAAAAAATGTCCTGTACAAGAATCATGTGTTTTAAGTAATTTTTTATAATCATATAAGATAATTCAAATTTAACTGGAGTCTTGACACTCATTCTAATAAATTATGTGTGTAGATGGCAAGTTTGTACAGAGAGACATGAGCAAGGCAATGCAGTATCTCCAGTTGGCTTCACATGGTGGTGAGTCGATTAGTGATAACATAACTGCTATATGGTTATCAGTATCGAAGAGTATAAATGACTAATTAGTATTTATATAACATGTTTCCTTCCCCCCATCCCATCATCCCCGTATATAAGACATACCTCAGTGGTTCATATAGTACATTTTACTGTGTACACTTGCAGGGATTTTTTTAGAAAAATTGCTAAGGGGGGGCAAAATAGAGATTTTTGTTAGCAAGGGGGGGCATGCATGTGTCAGAGTGCATGCATTAATTGTGTGTGTGCCTGTATTAATTATTAATGTGTGTGTGCCTGCTTAAGTGTGTGTGTGCCTGCTTAAGTGTGTGTGTGCCTGCTTAAGTGTGTGTGTGCCTGCTTAAGTGTGTGTGTGCCTGCTTAAGTGTGTGTGTGCCTGCTTAAGTGTGTGTGTGCCTGCTTAAGTGTGTGTGTGCCTGCTTAAGTGTGTGTGTGCCTGCTTAAGTGTGTGTGCCTGCTTAAGTGTATGTGTGCCTCCATGATCCAGCTTGAATAGCAGTGACCTTGCAAAAAAAGGGTGAAAAGTAATGTAATTGACATGTCATATTGACACCTTTTTATGATTGTTTGCACCTGCAATAGCTGTACACAAACTGGAGACAGTTGCCAGGCCAGCACTTGCAAGCACAACCAAAACAGTTGTGCTTGCAAATGCTGGCACAACCCTGTCAGCCTATATAAGTCTGTGCTTGAGTAGCTTAGTTAGTTAGTTCAAGAAGTCTTGAGAAGATGGATATTCGGCATTACTTTAGTGCAAGCACTTCAAAGCAGTCTTCTACACCAGCATCTACTAGTAGTAGCAGTGAAGATGAGGAGCCATTGTCTTCTGATAGCCAAAGCCTAGAGCCACCTCCAACTAAAAGAAGTCTTTCCAGCACGGCTAACTATAGAGCTAAGTCGAAGTATAGAACAAAATCAGGCCAGCGGAAGTACAACAAAAAGTGGGAAAAGCAGTTTCTTTGGTTAGAATATGATGAAAATTACCGCGGAGCATTCTGCAAAACTTGTCGAAAGTACGATCATCATCCTTCTCAAAAGACAGGTGGAGCATGGATTACAAAGCCATTTAAAAATTGGAAAAAAGCGGTTGAGAAGATGCGTGCCCATGCAAAGAGTGATACTCACATTCGCCGTTCCGAAGCTGAATTGCTGGCTACTAAGAAGGAAGTATCTATTTTAGAGCAACTGCGGAGTGTCACAGAAGAGCAGAGGATCAGAAACAGGAAGGGAATTAAGGCACTTTTGCGATGTACTCACTTCCTTGCACGAAATCACATTCCTCACACCACCAATTTTGCTGCTCTGGTTAATTTGATTGTGTCTTGTGGTGATGATTTAAAACAATTTACTGAAAAATCTGCAAGAAATGCTACCTACACCTCTACAGATTCTGTTTCCGATTTTCTGGAGGCACTGGGATTGTGGGTAGAAGAATCTCAGCTCAAACGCCTTCGCAAGGCTCCTTTCTATAGTGTGATGGCTGACGAATCCACAGATATATCAACAATCGAAGAGCTTTCTCTTTGTTTTCGTTGGGAGGAAAATGGAGAACCCGTTGAACATTTTTTTGACACCATTCCATTGAAAAAAAACTGATGCTGCATCTATCTATACCACTTTGACTGACTGGTTCAAGCAGAAGGGTATTCAGCCTACTAAGCTTGTCGGAATGGGGTTTGATGGAGCAGCAACGTTTTCTGGAGTCAGAACTGGAGTCCAGGCGAGACTCAAGAAGAATTCTCCTCGAGCTCTCTATGTTCACTGCCATTGCCACTTACTCCAACTTGCTTGTGTTCAAGCTGCAAACCACACTCCTGGAATTGAGCATGTTTACAAGACATTGCTCACTCTATGGAAATTTTTTCACTTACTCTCCCAAAAGAGCAGAACACCTGAAGAGTGTACAGCGTGTGCTTGACCTACCTGAACTGAAGGTCACCAAACCGTCCGACACCCGTTGGTTAGCTCATGAACAATGTGTCAAGGCAGTGAAAAAGAGCTATGCTTCCATTGTGATTGCTCTTGAGACCTTCTATGAGCAAACACATGAGCCAGAAGCACTGGGGCTCAACAAAGCTCTATCAAAGAAGTCTACTGTGATGGCAATCTACCTCCTTGACTTCGTGCTGCCCCAAGTTGCTAAACTAAGCAGATGTCTTCAAGCAGAAAAGCTCGACTTGACCGCTATTTCTGGTTTGGTTGATTCTACTCTGCAAACTCTTCATGAATCTTTGTTACCTGCTGCAAATTGGGTGCTGGAGCTACTAGATGCCCAAGATGAGCTTCAAGCTATCGCAATAATTGACTCTGAATCTATCACTTCCTTTCAAGATAAAGTGGCTAAACCCTTCGTCACTGACTTGAAAGAAAATATTTCGAGGAGATTTTCTTCCCAAGATATTGTAGCATCATTTAGTATCTTTGACTCTTCAAAGCTACCACAAAAAGACTCTCCTGATCTGTCGTCATATGGGGATGAATTCCTTGGTGTTCTTGAGGACCACTACGGCAAGGAACTTGCAGCCAAGTCAGTAGAGGGAGAGGAATTTACCGTGCCAGCTTTAGTTTCCTCTGACATTCGCACAGAGTGGGTGACATTCAGGAGATACATCACTACTCGGCCTAAGGAAGACAATACGAAATTGCTGATGGAATTAGCTACCAACAGCATGCTTGTACAGATGTTTCCCCATCTCAGTGACCTTGCCAAGGTGTGCCTTTCGATTCCTGTTGGGACAGCATCTGTGGAACGAAGCTTCTCCCAAATGAAGATGATCAAAACAAGGCTAAGGAGTCGTCTTGGAGAACAAAATCTAGCTCACCTGATGAGAATAGCAATAGAAATGCCTGAAGAACTTCCAGATGACATTGTAGAAAGTGTAATCGATATTTGGAACAGAAAGACTAGACGTATTGCTGTATAAATGTATTGCTGTATAAACGTATTGCTGTATAAATACACTTATATTTTGCTTAAATAAAATTGTTTGTTGCCTAATAATTAGACTAATGGATATAATAATTTAAAAAAAGGCAGTACATAGTCACACAGGTCTATTTAGAATAATGAAATTTCATTTCAAATGCTCAAGGGGGGGCACAAAATCCTCTAGGGGGGGCGAATGCCCCCCCCTGCCCCCCCCTAAAAAAAACCCTGTATACATTCAAATAAATCTGCACAACTTTTGAGTTAGATTGAAATAAAAATAGGTATGTATCATTAGAAACTAGAAATTTTGCTTGAAGAGGTAACTACAAACTACAGAACTGGTAAAGAAAGTAAATTTGCAAAACTCCAAAAAATGAAATAAAATCATCTTTTTACCATTCTACATTAGACAAACACTTAAGACTCACACGTGAACAGCACCCGAAAATAAACAAAGATGTGTCTGTTTATTGTCTAGACCATTTTTGTGTGGTGAGCAGAAAGCATTCTGAACACACTGGATGGTCTGCCATAGTTGGAAGCTAATGGTGGCAATTGTATAACAAAAGGAATAGGCTAAAAACAACAACAAAACAACAACAACAACAACAACAAAACAAACGAACAAAACAACAACAACAAAACAACCAAGCTAATGTATGGAAAATGCTGCAGTGAATTTGGTCAAGCTTTAGTATAAGGAGTGTTTGGTTGGTGCTGCCAAAAGCGATAGATCATTTTCTGATGTTTACAGCTTACAGGAATTGGGTCTGTGTTACGATGTGAAATAAAGTGGTGTTTGTGTTTGTATGGAATGTATAATGAGAATGAAGCAGCCTTTACCATGGCTTTATCCAATAGTTCAATTGGATGGAAAACTGTGTAGAAGAGGCATACATGAGCTATCAGTTTTCTGTTGCCCCAAACTTTTGAGCACTGAATGTTTTGTGCACTAGTGTATTTAGTTTGTGTGCAAGTATGTAACAATTGTGTGTATGCGTGTGTGTGTTTGTGTGTGTGTGTGTGTGTGTACACCCAGATAACAAACGTGCATAGACTACTACAAACATGAGCTGTAGATTCCCAGGCAATGAGACAGACAAACACATATACACAACAGTATGCAATATAACACTTACACATGTTGTGTAAGAGACTGTCTGGTTTCCTCCCACTCTGCCTTGGCTGTAGTCAGGTCTGCCTTAACTTGCTCTAGTTCACTCTTACAGTGAGACAACTGTCAGCAAACACACAAAACACATGAAGAGCATCCTCACTGAGAATAACCACTCCCCCTTACCTCGCCCTGTGTGGTGCTGAACTGTATGTTCGTGTGTTGGGAGGCCTCCAGGACTGCTTGCTTCTGTTGCTGCAGCTCCTCAACTTGGTGGAGCAAATCTTCGTGATCGCTCACCAGCTGTTGCACAGACGAACACACACACACATATTGTAATCATTAAAAACAACAGTAACAAAAACTATAAACATAATATTTTCACTGAATATTTGCAAATGGTTGCAAATGTACTACAAAATTTTGGTGTTATGTTTTTCCGCACGTATTCTCCCACTGTTGCATATACTATCAAAAAATCAATGTATTTACACTGGAGAGACCAGTGCATCGATATCAATCAGTCGTATTTACACTGGAGAGACCAGTGCATCGATATCAATCAGTCAATATATTTACACTGGAGAGACCAGTACATCGATATCAATCAGTCGCATTTACACTGGAGAGACCAGTGCATCGATATCAATCAGTCGCATTTACACTGGAGAGACCAGTACATCGATATCAATCAGTCGCATTTACACTGGAGAGACCAGTACATCGATATCAATCAGTCGCATTTACACTGGAGAGACCAGTGCATCGATATCAATCAGTCAATATATTTACACTGGAGAGACCAGTACATCGATATCAATCAGTCGCATTTACACTGGAGAGACCAGTGCATCGATATCAATCAGTCGCATTTACACTGGAGAGACCAGTGCATCGATATCAATCAGTCGTATTTACACTGGAGAGACCAGTGCATCGATATCAATCAGTCAATATATTTACACTGGAGAGACCAGTGCATCGATATCAATCAGTCGTATTTACACTGGAGAGACCAGTGCATCGATATCAATCAGTCGTATTTACACTGGAGAGACCAGTACATCGATATCAATCAGTCGTATTTACACTGGAGAGACCAGTGCATCGATATCAATCAATGTATTTACACTGCAGAGACCAGTGCATTGATATCAATCAGTCAATATATTTACACTGGAGAGACCAGTACATCGATATCAATCAGTCGTATTTACACTGGAGAGACCAGTGCATCGATATCAATCAGTCAATGTATTTACACTGGAGAGACCAGTGCATCGATATCAATCAGTCAATGTATTTATACTGGACAGACCAGTACATCGATATCAAGCCAGAACTCACTCTGTCATTGTCTGTCTGCAAGGCCTGCTGCTGAGCCAAGAGTGAGTCTCTCTCTTGCATGAGCTGGTTCAGCCGCATCTGTTCAGTACTGGAACCTTTGGAGGACTCTGTCATGGCTTGATCTCTCTCACTCATCAACCTCTCCTGGTCAGCTAACAGTCTGGACCTTTCACTCGCCCACAACTCCTGCTCCTTGGACAGATGCCTGGTATAATTACAAGATGACAATTAAAACTTGCATTTCAGCAATTGACAACTATTGCATTTGGTATAAGGTATGTACCCGAGGTTAAGGTTAAGGAATTGTATTTGGCTGTATTTGGAAAACAAACAAACAAACAAAAACAAACCAACAAACCAACAAACAAAACAAAACAACAACAAAAAACAAAACAAAACACAACTACAACAACAAAAACAAAACACACATACAAAAATCAAAACAGAAAAGCAAAAACAACAAAAAAACTACAAAAAACAATGAAAAAGCAAAAAAATAAATAAATAAATAAATAAAACAAAACAAAAGCAACAAACAATTTCACTTCAGAAAATTCCAACTATTGTGATGTGCTATAACTATACTGTACTCGAATGCTAATCATATATTGCCTCTGACCTTAGCTTCTCCTCGGATGCTGTGATTGCATCAGTCTTCTGCTGCAGCTCTGCTGCTTTCTGACCATCTGATTCAACCATCTTCTCCAAGTCTCTTTGGCAAGACTCCAATTCACTCTGCACAGTTCCTGCTAATGTGATAGTGTCTCCAAGTTCTTGCTCAAGGGAGACGACCTTTTGACCCTCTGCCTGCAGAGCTGCCCTGGTCTCCTCCAGGTCTTTGCTAAGATGAGTACACTGAGTCTCCGACTCTTGCAAGCTTTGATCAGAAACTGTCAGCTTCTCTTCCAGCTCCAGCGCACGATGCTCACATTCTTGCCGCTTCCTCTGACCCTCAGCCAGTTCAGACTTCAACTGAGATTGGTCACTGTCTCCTGTAACAGGAGTTGATTGCTCTACCTGAGATTTCTGTAAACATTAAATAAATGAGCGTTAGTTTTCCTCATCTCAATAGGAATCACTCGGTCTAATACACTAAGCTATACCATTACTTTTAGCCATCATAATATCAATTTTCCCTCTCCTACCAATACCACTGCAAACAAAATATTAACCAGAGAAAACGTATTGTACAGTTCTAACATGAAATTAAGAACTTGTTCAGTATTACATACCGAGCCTCTGAAATACATTGTGACACTTACCAGGTCAGCAATGGTAGCATCGTACATGGAGATCTGCTGCTCTTTCTCTTGCAGCTTGGACTTGAGATCCGTCAACTCATTCTGAAGAGTGGCAGAGTTATCTCCTTCACCTGACTTCAGCCCCTGCAATGGTTCAGAGGAAAAGAAAAAAATACTGTTAGATGTTCACATTATTGTCACTAAGCTATCATACCAACTAAAGCACGTGCATACAATACACAAACAAGTCCCTGCAGATGCAATGGATCAAGTGTTCCGCTGACCAAAAAATGTGCAAGGCATGCTTACCCAACAATGCAGTTTCCTTTTCAAGCAAATTCCATTGTATGAAAATAAATATAAGAGATGGTTCGGACTTATCACTTGTTCAAATCATCCAGACATCGCCACTACATTTTTTTACTGCCACACAAGGTTCATAGAGATGGCTACCTCTAAGTACAGTCCACTGGATCAGTCCTTCAGATACCTGCTGCATCATATTGGCATAGAACTAAATGCCAAGAATTGCAGGAGTCTGAGGTTCCTGTATGAGATGGGAAATGAAAGTACCAATGGAGAGGAGCCAGGATTGGATATCCTGCAGGAGCTCCACTCCCAGACCTATTTCACTTCTCTGAATCCAGACAGGCTGCAGAATGACTTGACCAGAATCAAGAGGCAGGATCTGGCCAACCTAGTGGAGCAATACAAGAAGAGCAGCGAATACAAGAAAGAAGTGAAGCAGCAAGGGGAAGGGAAAACCAGAAAAGGGACCAAAGGACACTCTGAAGAAGAAGGTAAAGTAAAAAAGGGGACAAAAGGAAGGCGTTCTGACGACTTGACGTATCTGGAGATTGTGGTAACCAATCAGAAGCATGGTCAGAAAGCTACGGCAGAGGAGAGGTGCAGGCACATATTGAGTATCACTTTCATGCATATTCTCCATTCAATCGACCAGAGCCGGTGCCTGGTGGAAGCTGTCCTGAAGGAATCAGAAGAACTTGCTAAAAAGAAAGAAGTGACAGCTTCCATCAGTGACATTAAGAAAGACTTTGAGCGAATCAGTGTCTCGCTGAAAAAAGTGATCTCAGTGACAAAGGAAATGAATGCTCTGGCCACAGAAGTCGTGGAATATTCTGTAGAAGGTCAGCACGGATTGCATTAATAGCAATACTTGTACTTATTACCTTGCATTATATATAGAGACTGGACCTCCTCGTGTAGCCAAGAAGCCTATGATACCCAAGAAACCTGCCATGACACAGTCAGCATCGCATAACAGCCTCTGCCTAGTTTCACGGTGAGTTCTAACTCCACCTACCTGATTCTATTACTCAATAACATGATCGCATGTGCCTGTAGATCAAAGACGAGCACCTCTGAACAAAGTGACTCCGAAGGTATATCTCCTTCCACAAGCAGAACTTCGTCTTTTAGCAAAAGCGAAGAAGATTTAAGGCAATGCTCTCCGTACGCATACATCAACTCATTAGGGTCCAGAGGGAGACCCCACAGCCACACCAAGGATGATCAGCGGACACTTACTGGAGACAGCGGCTATGACTCCACTTGGAACTCTGTACTTCCTTGTAAGTAAAAGTACACAGTCAAACGTGCGTGATTAAATGTGTGAGTGTATGTGTGTGTGTGTATGGATGTGTGTGTGTGTAGATGAAAGTAGCAAGGAAAAACAAAGAAAATTGCAAGAAGAAAATGATGAAAGTCTCTATGCAGCTCTCAATGTGGAAACTAAAGATGAACACCTCTATGCCTCCTACAAACATCAGCACTAGCACATACTCCACAGTCTGCTTGCCACAGATATGGCATAACATTTATGTTTCTATAAAAAGTGGTGATGAAACTGGCCATTACAAGTATTGGTGCTTTTTTTTTTTTAACAGTGTTGCTCCGTAAACTCATTCAATCTGGATGAGGCCCATACAACCTGGACTGCCATAAATACATATTAGTCACAAGTGGTTTAATACTTCCTGGAATGATTGACAATTTAATTCCCAAGATTTATGATACCTGGCATCTATTTTATCATAGTGTTAATACAGTAGGACCTCAGTATAACGGAACTCACTTATCCGGATGACTCGGTATAACGAACGGTGGAATTTGCAAATTATTTGCGCATGTGTACAAACCACACTGCAAAAGCAGCTGTTTTGCTCCTGCAAAAGCAGCTGTTTTGCCCCCACTGTTCTCCATTGCTGGCATTTACAATTTGAAGTCAAAAATTTAATTAAACTCAATGAACCTCAGTATAACTAACATTTCACTATAATGAACACCCTGTGGTCCCAAAGTGTTCGTTATACTGAGGTCCTACTGTAATAGTATTGTGGATGCACTAAACCAATGACTCATTGCATGTGTATACTTTAACCCTTTCGATGCCGATTTTCTTCAACACTTTGGGCGTCTTTTAGAATTCGAATTTGATTTTTGAATTTCTACTGCAAAGCAACCACAAAAGTCCACAAACAAACAGCCAGGCATATAAAGTAGGTAGCTATAGCTTATAATAAGCAAAATACGCTTCTAAAAGCCTGAAAATGAACCGGAACCAGTCCATCTTACAGCAGGTTTCAAGGAGACTCCGAGGAACTAAAACCCAATCGATTGCTCTCGATGTCCGGTAGGAAAAACTTTATCCATATTCTTCCAAAATGCTGAGGTACTCTCTATATGCTTCATACTTTCTATTCTGAGTGTTTGAAGTCTGTAGGCAACAAAAAAATTGGGGACTCGGCGTCCTCAAAATTCTCGGTCAAATTTTTTTTATCAATCTCCATTTTCAGACAATTAAAAAACAACAACTTTTAACCTGTAACCTGTCCGTATGGGTTCAATATTTTTTTAAAAGGAAGTACAGCGCCTACTTTACGTATAAAAAAGAAATGACGGTTTAATCTAAAATAGATTTAATTCGGAGAATGCAGACCTGTTCTCGCCTGCATATATGTGGTTACAGCGTCGAAAGGGTTAAAGCATAACACATCATGTGTGCTTGTGTGTGTATGCATGAATGTCACATAATGTATCATGTGGGCATGTGTGTGTATGCATGAGTGTCATTTCTGAAGTTAGACTCATATGGAGCATTATTGTGTTTTGATAGTGAAGAGGAGGAAGAAGAAGGGAGTGAGGAGGAATGAACCTACTGGGTAAGAAATGGGATAGCTTATAGAGTTCCCCGTCATTGTAACCATTGTCCTATTTACACATGAGCATGAGGTGAGGTACACTATGCTACATCCTGTCATGCATTTCAAGCCACTCCTGAATTTATGGGACACACTTACACCAGCTGATCATTGCATCATCTGTTGGCAATATTGGATTTTAAGTTAAAGCTTACACAGTGTTAATGTTACATCCAAAGTGGAGCTGATTACATTGAATGTGTTAAGACTCATTAGGGTGTTAAGATTATAATATTGTATTTGTTTATCGTAGTAAAATTACGCAACAGATATGTATACAAAAAGTTTGGACAAACTTAAGTAAAGTGATATAACAAAGTATACACCCAAGGCTTCCACCAATTATCATATGATTAGTGTTTCAACCACCAAACACCAAGAGTGTAGATCAACTCTAAATGTTACTATAGTGACACAATTAGAGTACAAAGAAGCTGTGCTACAATCAAAGTACTAAGGTGTACTTCCAGATGACTATCCATACACTACACTCAATGATATCACTAAAGTGGATGGCAGTCTATTGCCTTTCTTGTTTGCCACTCTGCCATAGACCTGGTTGTCAAACAGGAAAAGAAAAAGAAGTGAAAAGCATTGCATGTCAATAGTGTTTTCATACATGCTGTGGCAATAAATAAGAAATTTGGCTGATAAATTGAACTGTTTTTAGAGCCACACAATATCATTCTTTTGCAAAGAAGAACTTGTGCTTGTCCCTATTGCCAAAAGTGCATTTAAACACGGCCACAATGGATCAGCAGTTAGTTCAACCAGCAAACCTAGGCAGCAGTTGCAAGCTGAGTTTGAGAGACTATCCAGTGAAATGGCAAGATCAGAAGAAACTACTTTGACTGAAGTATTCCGAATTCTTCTCCATCGTATAGCAATTCAACTGACACCTCAGAATTGCCATGGACTCAGATTCCTCATAAACTACTCTATCAGCAACAATGAGCAACACATACTTGGACTGGACATTTTAGACGAGCTCATTACTCGAGAGACCATCACGCCTTTGAAACTGTCCGGACTAGAAAGACTGCTGTGTGAAATAAACAGACAAGATTTGGTGGACCTGATAAAGGAATACAAGAAGAGAGACGAATTCAAGTCTGTAGAAAAGCAGGTGAGAAAAAAGGCAGGAAAGAAGCCGAGTGTGAAGAAGTTTTCAGTGGACGATGACATGCTACCTAGCACTCTCCTGACTGCAGCTCACCTGAATAGCCACATGTGGAGTCTTGTAGACACCGCTACCAGGACCCGGGCAATGTGCAAGAAAGAGGTAACAGCACTTGCAGAGGTCAAAAAAGACTATGAGAAATTGAGGAAGTCCCTTAAGAAAGCAATAGTTGTAATTACAGAGAAAAAAGTAACTGAAGAGCGTGCCACTGCACTTGAGATGAATCTGTCAGTGGAAGAATTACCATCTACGTCAAAGCTAGACAAGAAGAAAGCATTACTCAGCATTTCTACTCCTAATTTGGTACACTCAACAGCACAGTAAGTTCATAATGTCATAGCATTAAAAATTAACAAAAACAAACAAAAACATTTGGTAAACACAGAATACCATTGAGTGAACGAAGAGGTTCAGCATACAGCAGTAGAGACAGCCCCACGTGGATGGCACAAATGAATCAACTCCAGTACAGTGATGTGAATGGAATTACTACATCAGAGACTACGATACCAAGTGAGACATTATAACTATTGATCAATGCAAATACCTATTCGTCATATCCACCAACTGTTTCTTTTTGTCTGTGTAGCTGTAAAAGTAAACAGTAAAGACATAGGAGAAGAGGAGCCAGACTATGAGTATCCAGACTCTATCATTGACACGGACTACATTGCAATGGACTATAACAACCAGGATGTACACAAAACTAAATAATCATGTAACTGACTTTTTTTAATTTTTATAAACTTTCGTATCTGTTACAATGATACTTTAACAAAGTAAAAAATAAAAATAAATAAATAAATAAATAAACAAATAAATAAGTCAGTCCAACAATTATCAGGGAGGAATAAACATATTGCTTAGTGAAGTTATCTTAGAAGCCAAAACGTTGTTCAACAAAATTAAGTCAGTGTTGGCAAAACAAACTATTCCATTTAAGGATGAAGAGGGGGAATTCCCAGGGTTCCTCCCAGGCTTCTGTACAATGAGTAAGGAAGTATAATTTAATAAGAATAAGGGAGTAAACACCAATCTCTCTAAATCAACTAACAGCTGCTTTGGGTCCAAACCACACCACATCGCCAGAAAGTTCTTATTTGGTAATACTACCAACCCCCCTCCCCCTGACATTTTATATACACAAATTATCCTTTTCTTAAGAGAAAAACCTTTAGCCAGTCTCAGGGAAGGTCAGGTCTTAGCTAAAGCTTAATCTGTTGGACAGAAAAAACCCTTTAGCCAATCTCAGGGAAGGGACATCATAGAAAGAAGGTATGTAAAATCACTGAGTTAAGTCATATAAATCAGGTCTTAGCTAAAGCTCAATCTAAATGCTGAGTTGGACAGAAAAAGAATCCAGGTATTAAACAAGAAACAACAAATGTAACATAATCTTCCAATCATGGGCATTGAGAAGTAATAACGTTTTAACTTTAACTAATGTAGGCAGTACAATGGCTACAGCAATGGATTCTTGTCTTGAAGTTTCATTCAGAAGTCTAGTACATCACATAGCAATCAAACTGACTCCACAAAACTGCAGCAGTTTGACTTTCCTATACGGTACTACCAATCACATCAGAGAGCAAGACATACCAGGCCTGGAAATCTTGAAAGAGTTAATATCCAAAAGAATATTCACTTACTTACGCCCTCAAGAACTGGAGGAGGCCATGATTAAGATTGAACGACAAGACCTTGCTGAACTAGTCAAGAGATACAGAAAAAGTGATGAATTCAAGCATGCACTTAAGTTAGAGAAAAGTAAAGCCAAAAACAAGAACTGTGTGGACAAGAAAAGCATGTCCTACTCGAAGGAGAGCAGCCCCATGGCCTCAGTGGCATTCATACATGCTGCACATATACTTGTCCAGACCAAGTCTTTCTTGGAGGCTGTGACCACTGAGGATGAGCAACAACACAAGAAAGTGGCAGCAGTCACCAAAGACTTTGAAAAGTTGATCAAATCTTTAAAATCCTGCCACAAAGCTATCATGACCTCGAAAGAAACACAACCTCCAGCTGAACCGGCACCTGAAGGTAAATCTCCTTTTCAAAATACTTCTTAGCTAATGATACTGCAATCACTTCTTAGTGCCGACTCTTGAGCATGAAAACAAGCACACTTATACCCATTTCTCCCCACCACCTCTGTGCTCCCCTGTGAGGTAAGTTTATAGAATCCATTCCTGTGTATCCTTCAATGATGCTACTTGTATGTGTTAAACACTTAAAGTTGTGGCAGTGCAGCCCTAACTGAGAGCTACAGCAGTAGCGCATCATCCAAGAGTGAAGAAGAGAATCCACCAAAGGATATGGACAACTGTACCGGAGATAGTGGCTACAATGGGAGTGGTTCTGATAACAGTTGGATAACAAAACTGCCTAGTAAGTACTGAATATGAATCCTCCTTTGCTGGCAATAGTTCTAGCACTTTTTAAACATGTTGCATGTTTTGTCCCCTTCCTAGCCAAATGCTGCATGAAGCCCCTACACCTAATAGTCTAGCCCAATCATGTCATTTCCAGCCTCATATCTGACGACTCTACCTCTACTTAAAACTATTTGTAATATTGGAGCTTCCCACCTTCCTCTCCTTAGCCTTATTCACATGTGGAGCAAACATTCTTATAGCTTATCATGAGCCAACACATCATTAGTTATCATTGGCTGCTGGCCAAACTAATGCACACTTTATAACAGATAGACTAACTTCATACAAGACTACATGTAAAGGTACTTAATGCCACTTGTCACGGAAGATAATGATTGGCTAACAGCATAGTTAAGTGTGCTTATAATAAATTCATCTCATGTGCATGAATATTAATATCTTTTTAAGGAATACCCACAAAACAACAACAACAACAACAACAACAACAACCAAGCAAAAAACAACTATATAAGATACATGAGATTCTATTGGTCATTTAGGTCTGACCAATATTAATTATAGTTAAACCAGAGCAGTGGAACTAATCTAAATAAAGTGATATAATTATCATTGTAGCAGCAATGAAAGAGAGAAAAGGGAAGAATGAAGACCCGGATTATGAGAACCCTTGGCCAGTACAAGAGACAGATTATGAAAAGTTAAATCTTCACACCAAAGACAAACCCCATCATTATGCAAACTACAAAAAGTAATGTTTATATATATACATATATATATATTAAATTCGGAACAAGCATTACTTTAATTTCATTCACCAATTATTTATTTTCCAATCTAATGATTAAATGTTGCTACTTACATTAAATAAAATGTTGGAAAAATTAATCCTAATATATTATATGCTGATACTTTTTGTTCACTAAGCAGATATATTAGAAGAGCATGGGGTCAACAAAGGATACATTAATAATGCTAGATACTAATATGGAATCAGTTCAATTAGCTGGTGAAGTGGAAGGTTAGTGGGAGTAATTACTATATATGGAATAGTACTTGTATAAGTCATTAAAATACAACAAAGAACTCTATCTGAGCACAATTCACCTTATATTTCTCAGGAAATTTAATTAGACATAAAAGCAAGGAATTTGGCAGCTCTACAAAATTATTGTCAGTTTCGCAAAATCACACTAGAATATATAAACAGCATTCCATTACTAGCACTACAAAGTTGATCTCAGGAACACAAAAGAGAGCAGACAAAGTGTTGTGACTTCGCAGTGAGTCAAGTCTCCCACTAGTCTAATTAAGTGTAGATCCAGAGTGGCAAAACAACACCAGCTCTTATCCTTCATCGCATCGGAACACCGAATATAAAACCTGGTTACGGTGTGTAATGTGATTCAAGGAAATGGCCATGTCCAATGAGTCTCCACTGGAAAACAAGTTTCGTCAGTTGGTGCACGATATAGCTATGGAACTGACGCTGCACAACTGCAGTAGCCTGGAGTTCCTGTATAAGATAAAGAAGCATACCTGGGAGCCATATATGCCTGGATTGGAAATCATGAAAGAATTAATGTCTAGAAATTACTTCACACATTTGAAGCCTGACAATTTGGAGAGTCTTCTAACCAGAATACAGCGTGAAGATTTGATCAGTTTGGTCTCAAGGTACAAGGAGAGCGAAGAATTTAAACTTTCACAAAAGCGAGACTGTAATAAAAAAGAAAGAAAACAACGAAAGAGCAAGCAAATTGAAAAGCAGGACAGCATACAGAGTTTAGCAGACACATCAGACAAGGACCACTGTGGTCACATGGCGTCTGTTGCACTCATGCAGGCTGCTCAAACAGTTGGGCAGACCAGATACTTCCTGGAACTTATAACTAGTGGATCAGAACAAAAATACAAGAAAGAAGTGGCAAAAGTTTCCAAGGATTTTGAAAAGCTACTTAAATCTTTGAACAAGGCTATCACTGCTACCAAAGACTTACACTCTACAACTGATCAGGCTACACACAAGATAAAAGGTAAGTGACAGCTATAACTTTAAATTAACATATAATTAGAAAATGCTGGAATTTTCTCAAGGTAATCAAATCAATAATAAAAAGAGATCAGATTCTGAGCTCTCAAATTCCTCCACACTAGAAAGGTAAGCAAGTACAGGATAAAATATTGGCACCATTTAAACTGCCAAATAAACAAACAGCAGACAAAGCACCACTCCCACAGAAAGCATCAGAAGTAGCAGCACTAGTGTATCAACAACATCCCTTTCACAATCTACCAATTCTTTCTCTTCCAAGAGTGAAGATGATCAAGCCAGAATCAATATAGCAAGCAGACAAGACCTAAAGGATACCGAAGAAGAGAATCTCATGAAGATAATGGAAGATAGTTGTACTGGAGACACTGGCTATGATGGTAGTCCTTTAGACTTCAGCACACCTCTAGCCTGTGAGTTTTACATGCATATGATGTGTGTAACAATAAAAGAAAAAGAAAAAAAAGAAAAAAAAAGAAGAAAAAAAAAAAAAGAAAAGAAAAAAGAAAAACTAAATTATGGTGTTTTTTGAGATGCACTTTAAAATGAATCAGCATATAATATATATAATACAAAGAAATGATACCTAAATTGTATTTATAGTTTTCTGTACTTTCAATTCGTAGTGAAATCTGATAAACAGCTATATTAATTTCTTGTGTTCCCACTTCCCCACAAGTTTAATTGTGAATCCCACATTCAATATGCAACAACAGCTAAACTGACTCGTTATGTACATACATACATATCTAGCAGTGATAGTGATTCCAGATTACAGCTATTATAAATAAGTTACAAGTTTGGACTATCATCATAGGAAAAGTTGAGTCTCCAGAATAGAGAGTAGACTTGCCATAATTATAAATACTTTAATGCCTGCAAAGAAGGTGTTTCCCCAGGTAATTTTGAGCTGCAACGTCCTGTTTATGCCAAGATAAACAAGCATACCAAAGCTAACTATACTGTTGAGGATTATATAATACTGTTGAGGTTTCCAGCCAAAAGTTTGTACTGCAAACTTGCTGTACCGTGCCAAAGCTTAAGCATAAAGACAGTTAGAAATGTATAGTCTTAGGATATAGGGTCCATTTAGATTTATTTTTTATGTAGCATTGAAAGCAGCCGAAGGAAATGACTTACCGGATGAACCAGACTACGATGAACTAATGCCAATTCAAGAAACACTGCACAGGAAGTACAAGGCACTGACTCTGGATACCAAAGATGAGCCACATCAGTATGCCAAGTATAAATCAGTATCTCCATCATAGAGTGGACTCCTGATTTCACTGCTTCTATGATTATATCACTCTGATCTATCGAAATCATAGAAGTAATCACATTATATTAGTATCTATTATGATTGCTTCCAAGGTGAATTCGGGTATGGGAGAAGAGTAGTGAATAGGGACATTAAAAAATTGTTCTCTTGTTGTGAATTCATTGGTACTCTTTAAGGCAGCATAAAGCTACTATTGAACAAATAAGAAAAGCTAATTCTTAAAAAAAATAATCCATCAATTAAAAAAAAAAATTTGTGCTTTGAAACACCAGTTCTATCTTGCTAATTTTCTAGAGTTTTACATAATCAGAAAATAAGAAGATCAGTGCTATCACTGGTGGTAAATTTAAACTGTTACGTCAATCATGTAAATCATAGTAACATAAAAGTGGTCCATTGACCCCTCCCACAAACTCCTTCTCCTCACAACACAGATACATGAAAAATAATTAACACATCATTGTTCCCTGATACCTGTTTTATTTAGCCCACTTTAGAAATGTTAGAGTTGAAATAATTCATCTTTCGATAGACTTGCTTTCTAGTGCCAATATAAAGTTCAATATGCCACCAATTTTTTAAGTTCAAGTTATTTCAAACTAAATGATTTCATTTCAAGTAAAGAAAAGAATATTCTCACTCTAATCTCCTAAAATCATTCACCTAATTTCTGTAAATTCTGAGTACCTTTCATTCCTCTGCCCTACATATAGATTTTAAAACCTTTGTACTATACTCTATCATCTTTAGTGGTGCATAGTAAGCAGACTACAACTTAGATAAGTTAAAGCTACAACCATTTACTAAATAAAGCATAGTATGCTCCAAATAAAGTGACCACCTTACTCCATTACTTGCCCACCCAAAGGCAAGTATCAGCAAATAGATTCTTGAAGGAATCATAACAATCAGTGAAAGAAAGGAATTGTTCTTCTGTAAAGGACGTAAGTGCAGTTGTTAGTAATTTACCTGCTAATTTGTCTTAATTCTGAGATATTATGGAGCAAACATCTTCTAAATATATTTCTACCTTACATAGTTTGAAGATGGCCACACCTACTGTTTCTACACTTGAGCATTCATTCCGAGTACTAGTATACAACATAGCAGATAAACTAACACCTCAAAACTGCAGAAGTCTTAGGTTTATATACAAAGTGCGCACTGAGAGCACACAGCAAGAGTTCACAGGATTGGACATCATGAAAGAGTTGATATCACAGGACTATTTCAACCACATGCAGCCAGAACCTCTAGAGAGTTGCTTGGCGGAGATAAACAGACAAGACCTCGTCGGTTTAGTCAAAAAGTATAAAAAGAGTGATGAGTTTAAAGGAGCACAAAAACGTGAGATGAAGAAAACCGGAAAGAAAGGAGCAAAGAGTAAAGCCAGCGATAACCAAACTAGTGAGGGGAAGTGGTCCAGCCACAGCCTTTCCTTGATACTCATGCATACAGCACAAACAGTGGGCCAGACAAAGTACTTTCTAGAAGCTATGACACAAGAAGTAGAGCAGCAGCCCAGAAAGAGAGAAATAGTGGCTGCCATTGATGACATAAAAAAAGACTTTGAGAAATTAGGAAGATCTCTGAATAAAGCCATCACTCTCTCAACAGAGCCTCACTCTTCAGAAATTCTAGAGGTTCTCCCACCAGTTTGTAATGAAGGTAAAATACATTACTTCCCATAGCCTTATTATAGGGGTAGTATATAATGGCCTGTTCGTTCATATATGTATTAAGAACCCAAAGTTGCGTCACCGGAGCCTAAACCTATCCCGCTTCCTAAACCCAGAAACAGAATGAGTCTTTCTGCTACACAACCAAATTTATCTTCACTATTAAGGTAAGACTCATGAAAAATTATCTCTTAAATTTCCTACATATATACATACATACATACGTACTACAGGGACAAGAGCGACACACAGGAAAGCCCCCAAGATTATCCCGCTAGCAGCACTTCTTTACAGACTTCACATATGCATGCCATAGCAAAATCAAGAACCATCAGTGGCAGGCAGAACACCTTCTCTGGAGACAGTGGCTATGGCAGCAGCTCATGCAATTCTGCCATATTGACGAAATCTAGAAGCAATACCTGGAAGATGCAAACAGGAAACGGTAACTCTGATAAGTACTTGTTTTGTTTTTTAATTTTAATTTTAATGCATTTTTAACCTTTTACCATCCTTCAGGACTGATTGCTGAAATGGAGGAGTCTGATGAACACACTTACGATGTTCCCAAGAAAATATTGCAAAATTTACCACTGGAGGATTCTGTGTGTGTGGATGATCCTCACATTTATGCCAACACTTAACCAACTCATCATACTTGACTCTTTATCTTTTAATATACTCACTGAAAACAACGTCTTATTGTCCTTTATTTGTCAACACAGTACTTACTTCCAATGTTGATGTACATTCATAACTTCAAATCTAGCTCAGCAAGAAGGTCCGTTACTGTTAGCGTTTGCCAATGCCACAAAGACAAAAACCACAGGAACTAGAGTTGATGTATGCTAACCTAAGTTAAGCCTTTTTCCCTTCTAAACACTAAAAAATGAATAAATAATAAAAATATAGCAAAAAAAAAAAAAAAAAAAAAAAAAAAAAAAAAAAAAAAAAAAAAAAAAAAAAAAAAAAAAAAAAAAAAAAAAAGAAAGAAAAAGAAAGTAAGAAAACATACAGCTAGAAAAATTGCTTATAGGACTACGTTCCACTATAGAAGTCCCAGTATGTGTGTGTGTGTATGTATGTATGTATTTATGTAAGTATGCATGCACGTACTTTAATAGAGTAAATACTGGCACAGGTGGCAAATGTATGTCAGTATGTATGCACATACTTTATTAACACACCAAAATAATAGCAATTTGGACTTGAACATATACATACGGCCACGTTTTTATCACATGATAAGTTTTAATGACCAAATCAAGTTCCCTTTGTCTAAATTTCCAAATGCAGATTGCTATAGATGGCAATTACAACTGGCATCATACCTATCCCATTTATATAATACAGACATGGCAGTTAATGGTTGCAATTCATAGCTGTCTAAAGTTAAATCGGCAACAAGACTTCAACAACAGGCTTAAAGGTACATAGAAGTAGCTTTTCTATGGATACAATGTGACTGATAGAGTAAATAGTAGTACAGGTGGTGATAGTAACCACAATTTAGAAGTAAACGAAGTTTGCAGATTACATACTTCACTTACTTGAACTATATATTTAGTCCCAGGATTTATTTTATTATTTTCTAGAATGAGTGACGAAGTGCTGCAGTTCAGCTTTAGGCAGTTAATAGTCAAAGTTAGTGATGGACTCAGTGCCAAAAACTGCCAAACTTTAAATTACTTATATCGTCTCAGAATACCCAAGGAGGATATGCAAGGACTAGGAATCTTGATTGAGCTTGAAGAAAGAGACTATATAAACTACAAGGAGCCTGATAAACTGGAGCAAATTTTGACAGAGCAGAGTCGACAAGACTTAGTAAAATTGGTAACTGAATACAAGAATGAACTAGTTAAATCACAGAGTACTAAGAAAAGTGGTAGAAAGGGAAGTAAACTCAGACTTGGCATAGTGGATGATGCAGCACCAAAGTGTCAAGTGTCAAGCAATATAGTCCCAGCTACTCTCATGACACTGCTAAACATCAACAGCCACACCTTCAAGCTATTCGAAGAATCATTGAAAGAGTTGTCACATATTACAAAAGAGCATGAAGCTGCAGTAGACGATATCAAGAGCAGACACAAACAATACAATGAAGCACTCAAGAAATGTATTAAAACTTTTCAAGAACAAGAGCATATACTTCAAACTCAACCAGAAGGTTAGTTAAGTGGCAAAGCTTGTCAAGTTCAGTGTTGATAATTCAATATTTGTTTTTACTCTAGAGCTTCACAAAAAGAGACCCACACCCCCACCAAAGCCCAACAAGGAACTAGACAGGTGATACATTTGTGAGATTTGTATAAAAGAAAATGAATAATTCAATTTTTTGTGTGTTTATGTCTGGTATTCAAGGTCAAGCAGTGAGTCTCCCACAAGTTCCCCACGCAGCGAAAGCAAGACAAAAGGAAAACGTCCAATAAAATACATGCTGCCCAAGAAAGCTCACCAGAAAGGAATTCTAGAAAGTGGGACAGAAGACAGTGGATTTAAAGATGGTTCCTGGGGAGAAATTGCTTTGCCACAGACAGTTTTACTTGCAAGACCTTCATCAGAGTTACCAAATGAAGGTAAACAAAGCAATATGCTACACTTTTTAAGGACATTATTTCCTAATTAGACACATCAGAGTTTACTTTAGTGATGGTGACATTGCATTTTTTTAGGCATCGTGTGTAACCCACCACTCCAAGGTGATGAAATTGCCGATCCAGTCTATGATGACCTTATACCCACTGAGGAAACCGTGACATACACAGGGCTAAAACCAGATGTTCTGGATGACCATCAATACACTGACTACCTCCATGAAGACCTCAACTGAAAATATTGTGTTGAGTGTTTACGTATAATTGTCATCACCGGACTACATTTCAAGTCATTCATTACTCTTGTTGTATTATATCGTGGTCAGCAACACAGATATTAAATCTTATGAACTAATCATTTCATGTTTCATTTTATTCTAGTATATCTTGCACACAGCAAAAAACAACAACAAAACAAAAAACAAAACAAAAAAAACAAACAACAAACAAACAAAACAACAACAACAATATTTGACATATTATTCAGTGGAGCGAGCAAAACTGTATACTAGCGAGTTTGGGATATATATCTATGTCTTCATTTCTATTTGCGTAGGCATATGTGGACCTTTTTTGTTACTGCAGGCATACGTACGTGTGTAGCCTTTTCTACTAATGCGCCTACACATGTTACGAAGTTCCATGGTAATATTTTAGCTACATTTTATTGCAGGGTATTTTTTGAATGTATTAGAAATGATCAGCAGAAAAAAATAGCTAGGGAGCTAGTGATGTTTAAAATGCTTGAAAACTGGTGCCCAGAGTAGCCCACAGCAGGAGAAAAAGAGACAAAACAACAACAACAACAAAAAAACAAAAAACAACAACTGGGCTCCAAGAAAGGCTAAAAGCTTCTACTGCAGAGCAAGTAAGACATGTAGCAGCTATTTATATCAAAACTACATTAGCTAACTTATAATATTATATAGCTATAGCTTTCTTTTAGCCTAGCCCCTTAGCTCGCTCTGTTGACTTCAATGGGAACCATTTTCTAGTAACAACATACTAACTGTTGGTACATTTTGTTCTTTATGGCTAATAAACCCAGCAAGATAAGTGAATAATCCATGAAATCTATACCACACTCATTCTAAATCTGTCAAACAATGCTATTTCAACTTCAACTTCTTCATTTAGACTCAACTTTTTTACCCCAAACTTATTTAAAAACAGTTGTCTTCCAAATATACTTCCATTATACCTGTCTACTTAGACTATTTTAGGCAGTATGTTGTATGCACATTACCTTACATGTAACATAAAGTGCCAGTTTTAAACATGAGTGACAAACACTGCCTTTATTAGGATACAAACCACCAGGCATGAGTGCTACACAAATTCAGAGTTTTCTACTTTTTTGACTTCATAACTCTCCCTCTCTTCCCACAATGGCTTCTTTGTTTGAAGAATCTTTGGAACACAAGTTTAGAAAGTTAGTTCTGAATACAGCAAAGGACTTAACTGCAACAAATTGTCAGAGTATAAAGTTTTTGTACAAGTCAAAGACACCAATAAAATCAGAGCTACCAGGCCTGGGGCTCTTGGAGGAGTTGATGTCAATAGGTTTGTTCAGTCACCAGCAACCTGGCAAACTCATCGAGCTCCTGTCCTCCATTGATAGACCAGATTTGGCAAGCACGGTCACTGAATATCAGCAAGAACTGGTGCACAGATCAGGAACTAAGAAGAATGCAAAGTATCCCAAAGCTTCTTTCGCTGAGAGTGAAGAAAAGTCTCCACAATGCAGTTACATGCTACCTGTAACTCTAATGACAGTACTGAACATCAACTGCCACACCTTCAGTCTCCTCGAGGAAGCAGAGAAAGAGGCACAGCTTACTTCTAAGAGAGAAACAACCGTCATTGTTGAAGTCAAGAGAGATTTCAAAAGATTGAAGGAGTCTCTCAAGAAAGCTCTTGCTACTGTTACAGAAGTGCAAGCCATGAAATGCAGACTTGTCCTTTCTGACAATGGTATGAAATATTAGCTAAGTAGATAAGGTAAAGTTGGTAACCATTGTATATTTCATTAGAGGATGATATTGTGGGTGCAAGAATTGAAGATACAACTTCAAGTATGCCAATAAAGCCACACATACCAACATCTAAGACTCTACCAAATCTCTCAAGTGTTAACAGGTTAAATAACAAAGCCAATTCATTTTAGAGCAAGTATAGTTAAATAATATTCAACAATAGCATAGAACCAAGAGAAAAGAGAAGAAGTATCTCATCAATGCCAGACCAAGAGGATGAAAAAACTGCTCATGATTCTATACCTGCTGAACAGAAAGTGCCTGGAATGTCCATCAACATGTCCTGCCCACTTACAAAACCAAGAAGTTCAGCAGTCAGTTCGGAAAAGGCACCAAATTTGACAGGTAAGTAGTAGCTGTGGTAGTAGTATATGTAATAAAAATGATTGATTAAGATTACAATTATTTTATGTAAGAATGTATGTGTTTGTTTTGCCCTCAATGTGTAGCACTCTCTGATGACAATAATGAAGGAGATAGTGAAGATGGTGATTACATGAACCCATTGGCAGCTTTAGAGAGCACAAACCCATCCAATAAAGAGTATGCAAAACTAAACTCAAACAACATGGAATCAAACAATGAATACTCTGATCTACATTCTTCAAGACCAGCATACCAATAGTTTCCTTATGATGTATAATAGTTATTGCTAGAAACAGTTGTAATTTTTTTTCCTTCCATTTATTATCATTTCATCAATCTGACTTGCAGGAAGCTGTCAATCAGGTTGGCTATATTATATTATCCTCTCCAAGAAGTTATATTTTCCTTAGAGAGCCGTGAATGCTGCTATTTTCCTTATAGTGTGCCACAAATGTTCTATTTAAAGTAGCAGGGCCAGGGATTTTAACTGCCATGCAATAAAAATGTAGTATACATCCACACATTAACATGGACCTGCTTCTATTATTTCTTAGTTACTAAATGTGGTAACTTGAATTGATCACAAGAACAGCATCCCTTCTTCACTCCGCTTCCTTATAAGTTACTACCATTGCTGCACTAATAGTACTATGACAACCACTACATCTTGACCATTTGTGGTGACCTAGGCTTCAATACTTGTCATGTGCTGACGGCCACATTATGCTAGCTATGGTAATTTGGGTGTGGCTTAGTAAGCTAAACAATAAACACAAGATTAGGGCCATTATTTTTGCTGAAGAAAAGGTATGTATCAGTTATTTTCTATAATCATATAAATAACCAGAATCCACTGTGAAATTTAGGTCTTCTCATTAGCTTGTATGTGTCCTGACCTTGTCTGGGTATAAAAAATGGCCACAGGTCAAGGATCAACCCTTGAACAGCTCTTTCATGTACTTCTTCACCGAATTGGTATCCAACTGACGCCTCAGAACTGTCAGGCATTAAAGCTAAAACATGCTATCCAGACTGACTCTGAAATCCTGAATGGAGGACTATGTATCCTTCAAGAGATTCAACACACTGGCTATTTCGGTCCTTTGAAACCAGAACCTTTAGAAGAAGACTTGAAAAAGATGGACAGGCAGGACCTAGTCAATATGGTGAAGCAATACAAAAAGACAGAGGACTTCAAACATGCCCAGAAAAAGGAGAAGCAGCTAGCAAAACGAAAATCGACTCTGGTTAACACTGGGAATTGCCCCAGCAAGAAATTTGAAATCAGCAATACCGCAGAGGAGAGGTGTGGCAACATGCTGTCCTTTGCGCTCATGCATGCCGCACAAACCGTTGGCCAGACTAGATATTTCCTAGACGCAGTGATAGACCAAGGAGAACCTCAACAAAAAATAGACATGGAAGCAATTACAAGAGACGTCAAGAGAGACTTTGAAAATTTAAACAACTCTCTGAAAAAAGCAATTACTGCAGCCACCAAAAAGAAAACCCAAGAAAACCCACCAATATATTCCGTAGTATATAAAAAGCCAAGCCCAAACAAAAAAGACACCCATAAGTCAGAAGACTTTGTGGTTGGGAAGGACCTGGTGTCACCAATGGCTGAGGGATGGCGAAATAAACCAGCAGTTGGAGGAGAACCTACAACTTCCATGACAAAGGAGAAACCAATACCACAATACGACATACTAAATAGAGTAGAGAATGGTCTAAGTGTAGATATGAATAATGATTATTCAGTACTTTCACCATTTTATCCCCACACTCCCAGTGAAGCGCTACACACTACATGGAGGCCCGTACCCCCTCCTCCGACAGAGGAAACTGAGTTTAACACTTTGCCAAACATGTCTACCAATGCATCTCCTGCAAGGTACGTATGTATATAATTGCACAGTTTTATTGCCAATAAGATTAACAATATTGATAATTACTAAAATTTTTGTAGTTAGAACTTAGAAAATTAATTGTAAAATTGAAGGCCCCTCCATTAGATTATTTTGATTAACTATTAATACCATAGGAAACAAAGAACCAACATCAAGAGATCATCATCTGTTATCACTAAAGGAGAAAACACGTCTGATGTCAGAGCCTCAACATTGTTCAGGATTCAGAACATGAAGACTAGTTCAGAGCACCACAGTTTAGATAGAACAGAGAGTTACTACAACATTGATGATTCCTTACAAGGTAAGCATGCAATAGTAGATTCATCACACAATAGAGAGTTGATCATCAATCCAATCATCATCATTATCGTACAAGTGGTAATGCACTGTAACAATTTGGTTATTCTTATAATCGTCGTCATTAACATTATCATTATTATTATTATAAAATCTCAAGAGAGAAAAGAAAAAGAAGATGGGGAGGAAGACGAAGAGAAGAAAGAGAAAGATGGTGAGGATGAGGAACTGGAGGAAGAATATGAAGAGGAGGAAGTAGAAGAGGAAGAAGAAGGAGAAGAGGAAGTAGAATCAGCTGAAGAGCAACCAAGTGAGCATGGCTATGTTAACATTGCACCACTGCACAGAAGAAGCTGGTTCACTGAGGAACATCAATACACACATTAATTATTTTGTGCTGAATTCCACACACAGAAAATATAATTACATTATCAATTTATGACAGCTTGTATTATCATACTGAAGTGATACTGTGAGAAGTGTATATAAGTCTAAATTTTGGACTACATTATCCACATATCTATATCTCAGTATTTAGCTGGAAGGCTAAAATAACACTGCAGAACTACTGGTAGGTCATATTGAACAATCATAACACACAAGTTACCAAACCATTGTTCACATCATGAGAGAAATAGCCCTCTGATACAAGCATTTGACTGTTCCAGATAGATGGAGTATACAGAATAGCTGAACTAGCAATCCGTGAGTCATCACCATACAAGTGATAATTATAAATTCTTCAAGGTCTATAATTTCAAAGGTGTACCTGCCATACAAATTTTAGTAAACTGTTTATGAGTGTGATTTTCCTTAGTAAAGCTTCCATTCATGGGTTTAGAGGCTGACAATAAGACAATGATGATTCATCTGCCTTAAAGTGTGAGACTAATTTATGGCAGTGCGGACACTCTTTCTCTCCTAACACCATTTCACGCAGCTGGCCCAGCTGTAACAGGTACACTACAATTTTTCACCCCTCCCTCAGCTGACCTACTCAGGTCTTTGCAGCAGCTATATTTTGGATGGTGCAAAATATCACCAGGAGATTATGAAATATGTCCTGAAAATATAATACACTACTACTTCACTTTTTATGACTGTCAAGGCTAATTTATGCTGTGTTATTTACAGGGAAGAACAACTGTAAGGAAATGAGAAAAAGCTTCACCAAAATTACTTGCATGTTACTGTATGAAAAGTTTCAGAAAAAAATTGTTCTTGAATAATATTTTATGAAGAAAAAATAAAATAAAATCTTAGGAAGAGAAGAAACTGTTTGTTGAAACAGTATCCATGTAATTACCCACACCCCAGTAAGGTGCCAAGCAAAATGGTATTAGTGTTGGTTTTGTACTCATCAAAAGTATTCCAAAACACTCAACAGTTAAAACAAATAATAACTAAACTCCATTATTGAGTTCTAAAGTGAATTAAAATTATTTTGCCATGTACTTGGATGGGAAAAAATTTTTTTTTTTAAATCTACTACATTCCATGAATAATAACAATAATTAAACATTATAATCATAGACTTAAAAATATGCGGAAGTACAAATGACAATTACATTCATGACTCTACCTAGCTTACTTCCTAGAGTAAACAACTCACCACACACACTTATAAAAACTATTTAGTTTAGAAGTAGCTCAGAGTTCTAGAAAAAGTCAGTCATAAGCTTAAAAAATGAGTGACAGTGGATTGGAAAAAAAGTTTCGTTTGGTTCTGGTTAAAATAGGAGTCGGTCTCAACCGCAAGAACATAAAAAATCTAAACTTTGTGAATAAGCAGGAACTAGGAGCACCTTTAAGCCCAGACACAGACGGCATTGATGTACTGGAACATTTGATGACATGTGGAGAGTTTGATGCTTACGAACCAGAAAAGTTGAGAGAGATTCTAGAGCATATTGGTCGCAAAGACCTCTCTGAAATAGTTAACAAAGAATACGTAAAGAGTTCAGTCTACAAAGAGTATTTGAAAGAAAGAAAGAAGAAGGATGTCCTCTCATCTAAGAATGAAACTCCTGGGACTCCATTCCCAGCAGTTCATTCCCATAACCACGTCCTCGTGCAAATCAGCAAAACTCTGGAATGTCTAACAGACACTGTATTGACTGTGTTAGACGAAGATCAGAAAGCCCAAAAATGTGTTGTTGCAATGTGCAGCGAAATGGAAACATTAAAGAAGCTTACCAAGACAACAGAAAAAGAGGAACCTAAACCAAAGCAAGATGAAGAAATAAAATTGAAGCAGATAATCAAGATCATGGAGCAAAGCCCTATTCAAAAAAGTAATTTAACTCCAAGCAAACCTGTAGCTTCTAAGTAATTGATTTTATTGTTTAATTCTGTAGGGGTAATGACAAGCACCGGGGAAAAAGAAAGACAAAGATCTAATTCTTTAGATTCCAAAACCAGAAGGAGAGTTTTGAAGACTATGCCAGGACCACTGTATGCCATTACACCTATAGCTCCATCAGTAGTACTAGCTGAATACCAGAAACGGTTAGACCACCGCAAAGCTCCCAACTCAGACTCCAATTCTAACACATCCAGTGGAAGTAGCATTACCTCCACAGACAGCAGTGAGGAAACACAAAGGGTTAAAGGGCAAGAAATACCAGACAGTCAATCTACTCGATACGTCATGGTGAGAATGCAGAGTGATGTACTAAAAGATAAACCTCAACAAGAAAGTTGTCCTGTGAAAGTGCCTGATTCTAAAAATGATCATGTCTATGGTAAGGAAACAACAACAACAACAAAAACACAAACAATAACATTCATGACAATTGATAATACCTATTATACAACTATATATTTTTTTCAGATGACCCAGACAGACCGTATGAGAATTTTTCCTTTCTACCAAGTACTGATTCTAAGAAGCACCAAGATTGTGATGACTCACATGGTTATGTCAACGTCCCTCTGAGAACACTCACATAAAGTGCAATATAAAATTGTATTGTGTTTGTGTACTTGTGTGATCAAATCCTTTGTCAGATATAGCACAAAATTAGAATGGAAAATAGCTCTCTACATTCTACATAACTTCTTTGTTGTCGCCGACAGTTAAATAAGGTCAAGCATAGCTACTTATTATTACTGTTGTTGACTTGGCTGTAAAAAATATGAGTGTTAGACACCACCAGGTTTCTTGTGCCCAATTACGGGAAACCACTGTAAGAATGAATATCACAACACAGAGAGGCAAAAAGCCGGAAACACAAGAGTGGGTCCCTTAATCTTATTCATTGTACTGCTTCACACTGTTTATCAAGCATCTCCACCCCTAAAAAACGACACTCCCCCTCAACCTGTCTGACCTGCTTCACCTGCTGTCCAAGTCCTTGTTCGAGACCAATGGAGGACAGAGACTGCCCTCTACAAAAGAAGTTTCGATTCCTTCTGATTCACATCGGAAGTGAATTGCACACTAAAAACTGCAAGGCCATCAAGTTTGCTCATAATATAAAAGGGTGCAAAAGGGAGGAAGATGAAGAAGGCCTGGACATACTATCTGAATTAATGGAAAAGGGAGTCTTTGATGCCTATCACCCAGATGGACTGAAGCAGCTATTGGAAATGATAGACAGGAAAGACCTGTCCAATGAAATCAAGCATTATCAATGTAGCTCTCTCTTCAAAAGAGAAGTAAAACGAAGACTGGTGGAGAGAACCCGGGAACACTTCCTACACACCCACCATACCAATGATGACCAATGGAACCAGGGGAACATGGAGAAATTCCTGAGCACCATGGCCAAGCTTTTGTCCCATATGACCTCCATGGTGGATCAAACAGTGTCTCTCACCAACAGTGTGGAAACATTAGTGAATGAGGACACAAGTAGACCGCAGATCCTGGAGTCCATTTCCACCACCAAAGCCAAAATGGAAGACCTCAGTAAGGCTATACAAGGAATGGCAGAGGAGGTGCAGCATGCTCAATTTAGAAAACCGGAAGAACATTTTAAGAGGACTTTAACAGGCAAGTCAATAAACATAAACGTAACAAGTAAACAGAAAATGCATAAACAACATTAATAGTTGCAGAAACAACAAAATAACTGCACTTACAAACTTGATTGATTTTTTTTTCCTCCTTGAAATATGTGCAGAACCTATAATGGACCACCTGTCAGTGCAGTCTGGTAAGGGGTCAACAAACCCCAGGCCTGGAAGGTCTCATTCAGACATCACCATCCCAGACACTACCCGACTAGCCCATGATTCACCCACAATGACACTGGCTGGCAAGGGACAAAGAGCCATGATGACCCTGTGGTCTGAATTCACGTATGGAAGACAACGTCGAAAGTCTGCGGGATCTGATTCTGGATCCAGTAATAGATCCCGTCGTAATAGCAACGCCTCCGCTTCCAGCTATGAGGAAGAAGAGAGGTATGTGTCCCACGCCACTGGGATCATACAGAAAGATGGCGCATCACCCTCCAAGGAAGATACAAGCCACACACTTCCCACAGACAGTGATCCCATATATGGTAAGAGATCGCAATGAAACTACACACACAAGAAGTCTTGAGACACTGCATTTCAACTTCTAATTAACCCTCACTGTGATGCATGAGAGGGTTATAGTAGTCATTCTGTCTGTTTGTCTTTCTGTCATGCTCTGATTTTAGAGATTACTGACAATTAACCGAATTTACTCAGAACGAGGATTTAAGAACTCTGACTGAGAATACACGAAGCTGTCAGCTCAGCATAAGTACTAGCCTTTGTGGTAACGCCCCTATCGTCACATCGTAATCATGTGAGCAATTAATTTCTTGCAGCCAGTACTATTTTGTTTATGCTGGGAAGTTAATGAAGTGCTGGAAGTGGAGTTTTGTGTTGATGTCTCTGACCTCTGTTTCTTCTTCTTTTACATCTACTTCTTCATTGCTCAAGCAATATTGACACCTGCTTAGAAAATAGCCCAAAATATTATTCTTTTGGTCTGAGAAATGAGTTTGTAATAGCTAGCTAGTGTATAGTAGCACTGAGGGTTCGCACCTTTAATGCTTTATTGTATTTCTGTAGTAAAAAATAAAAATAATAATCACAAGTACGAACACAATAATAATAATGATAACAACACAAGTATGAACACAATAATAATAATAATAACAACACAAGTATGAACACAATAATAATAATAATAACAACACAAGTATGAACACAATAATAATAATAATAACAACACAAGTATGAACACAATAATAATAATAATAATAACAACACAAGTATGAACACAATAATAATAATGATAACACCACAAGTATGAACACAATAATAATAATAATAACAACACAAGTATGAACACAATAATAATAATAATAACAACACAAGTATGAACACAATAATAATAATGATAACACACAAGTATGAACAATAACAATAATAATAACAACACAAGTATGAACACAATAATAATAATGATAACACCACAAGTATGAACACAATAATAATAATAATAACAACACAAGTATGAACACAATAATAATAATAATAATAACAACACAAGTATGAACACAATAATAATAATGATAACACCACAAGTATGAACGCAATAACAATAATAATAACAACACAAGTATGAACACAATAACAATTTGACATATAAGTGCATATTTTGAGGGATAGGGCTAGTTTTGTTAAACGTACGACACATTAGGAAATTGTGGGTATTATGAGCTTGTGTGAAATGATATTTGGTCTACTGTACAGAAGAAACTATGACCTGGTACATTTCATGTCATGTTAACATTTCAGATGACCCAGATTCTCTTGAGCCTCAACCTCAACCTCAATTGAAAATGTACATAAACATTCCCATCTTGTCTGTGGAGGACACAGAATGCTCCATAGTGGATGAGGATCACCGCCGCTCATGCTCAGTGACCTACGATGACCTTGATACCCCGGAGGATGGCTACGAAGCTGTCGATTTTTGTCCACTGCCACATCCAAGACCTAGGTCTTCATTCATTTAATGACGTATCACTTTCATGGAATGCGTTATTATGTTAATGTTTATAATTGTTTCTATAAAATTAAGGTTGGTTCAGGAAGGGAAAACTTGGTTTGGTATTGCCACAAGAAAAATAGATGTATAAAGATAACAACAATAAAACAAAAATCAAAGTGAACTGGTTTATCAGCTAGCAATAACAAGCATGTAGGTGAAGGACACATGCTGATTTGTTTGTAGTTATTTGTGTACGACAACTAGCCACTGGAGCAAACAACAAACACACTAACAACAAACATTTCTGCTAATATAACTTTTAAATATTCAGAAGTATGATTGGCGGAACGATTGACCCTAAGACTGAGTATACTGTGCACTGTGAGGGTACAAACACACTAATCACAACAATAACAACAACAACAACAACTACACATAACACATCAAGCTAACATGAAGTTCCTGTCTCAGAGCACCACAGAGTGACCAGGAATTTACTACCATCTGGAGACAACATGTGTAATACAATCACAGGGTCATGTGTATCACACAAGATAACAAGGAAATGCTAAACGACGTCACCACACTACGCAAACGTCACACCATTCTTCATACTGTGCTGTATTGTAAATCCTGAGTAATTATTTTCATAAGACACAAGAATCAATATTCATTCCTTTATGAATTTACATAAGCAACCCTCAATCCACATTGTATGCTGCCCTGCCACACCCCCTTCAAATGCCGCTAATACTACTGTATCCTCAATCTCATTTAAACACTTACTTTGTGTACTAGAATAGCAACAGCAATTTAACAGATGAGCATGACAGAGATGGAGACAGAGTTATCAACACTGCAGGAAAACTTCAAGTACTTGCTAGTTCAAGTTGGCAGCAAGCTCAATCCTGCAAACCTTCATGGAATCAGGTTTGTCCACCAAATCCCAGAACCCTTACCTGACAGAGACACTGGGATACACTTAATGGAACAGATGGTGGAGAATGGCTTCTTTGACTGCCTTACTCCGGGAAACCTGAAGGAGATGCTCTCCAAAATAGGGCGCAAGGACTTGGCTCAGATTGTCAAGGAATACATAAAAAGTAGTGCCTTCAAGCACGTTCAAAAACAGCAAGAGAAGGACAGGTTAGCTCTAGAGTCTTACACAAGTTCACCAGACAGGAAGAGAAGGGATATCATGCCCACTGCGTACACCTTGGCCACACAGCTTGCTGAACAGGCCACCAAGATGAAGGATGCTATAAAAAAGAGTATGGTCGAAGGAGAAAAGAAGTCCAACAAGACAATGGAGGGCATCGCAGAATCACATGAAAAATTAGAGAAATTCCACCAAGCACTGAAGAAGTCTCTCACAGCTGCTGGAGTGAAACTGGCAGCGAATAAATACGAGAGTAAGGTTCAGATAGAAATAATTTTAATATTTTTTATTATTATTGTACATCTAATATGATATTCGGAACTTAAATCACTGGACAACCGTATATCACATGATTGATTGCTGTGCTTTTCCCCCCCTCTCCCCTCCAATTAGATTTTGAAGCCAAGAAGACACCAATCCTGATACCAGCTCACCTGCAGCAGAATACCCGAGCCCAATCCATGGAGAACCTCGTCAGTGACAACATTCCACCAGCTTCCAGTGCCATCACTTTACCAGGCTCGACCAAGGTGGTTCACTACCGGCTAAAAGCAACTCCGTCTGCACCCACTCCACAAGCTGTCCCACTGGGCGCCACTAACACTAACGCCACATCTCCTCCTACCTCGCCTAGTAATTGGCCAGGCCAGGAGCCCGGACACGAGAAGTCTTTAGTCAGAGAGTTAGAGTACGGGATGAGGAGCTGGGACAGGAAGATCTCCCAGGCTAGCCAGAGAACTTCCGAAGACGACAGTGGCTATATAGAAAATTCCTGGAAAACAACGCTTCCTACTGCCACAATATCAGGTGAGAATAATAATCAATTCTACTTTAACGACTTGAAATAAGTGGAGTTATGCTGTAATTATATATAAAAAAAAAATAAAAAAAGACACGTAAAACTAGTATTAATAAAAACAGAAGTATGAGCTGCTAATTAAAGTTAAATTGTACATTCCATTAAGGTACTTGGTTGCTATTTATTAATTATACTCAGATAAATCAGAGCAGAGGGAAGAACAGAGTGATGAGCACATCTATGCAAACATTGATATCCTATTGAGTAGAGACTATCAAGACTTGAGCGACTCCACAAGAATGCCACAAACTGAATACATACAGTATGGAACAACAGCAACTTTCAGAAGAACTGGCAAATAGACTAATTTATTGTAATATGAATTTCATGTACCTTTATAATGGCTCATTTCAGATGGAAATACTGACTGGAGAGTATTTGTCTACATGTACTGTAATTCAGACCATACCATTGTTTGTGTACGGGCAAATAACTGACGACCCTTTACCACACACCAGTCAGCATCCAAACGTGCTGCAGAAGCAGCACAAGAGCTATTTTGTACCTTTGTCAACATTTACTGATTTTGTACTTGCTTAACAGTACCAGTTGATGATCCCTTACCAAATGTATGTTATGTAATAATATAATTATAAGTTGTATAATATATTACATCAGAATAACAACTGGTCCCATAATACATCACAATGCACCAAAAATTACTTTTCACTGAAGCAATTATTCTTTAGTAAAGTAGTGAAAAAACAACAACTCCATACTACTCGCAGATGCGCTTTGCCTACCTGAGGCGCTACAAAGCTCTTACCTGGACCTGTTCCTGCAGCTGTGAATTGAGAGCTTTCTCCTCTTCTAGCTGTCGCTGGATGACAGTGAGTTGGTTAGTGCTGGACTCTGCCACTGTCTCCAGCTGGTCACCACTGATCACATTCTGCTCCTCCAACTGGAACTGCAGGTCATCCACTTGCCTGGTATTGAGATAACACAGTAATAGAGTGACCATTACTAAATGCTGCAACCAATGAGAACAATTTAGGAAAGAACGAATGAGGTTTGAAATCTAATATAGTAGATTTAAGTGTTTTATTTTGATCTAAAGCACATGCGCTCATTGGCTTTCTTTCCACCTAAAATGAGTCTAGCTAAATTACCCAATTTGCTGTTTCTTTGATACATTTTCAAGCTAAAAATGTAGTGAAGTTTGCCAGATCAGTCATCATGACACTTGGCACTAGGATGGGAAAGTTTTACTGAAAGTGCCACAAGTTGTGCACAAATTACCAAAACGTGTCTCAAGAGTTGAAAGTTGTTCTTATGTCTATTTGTATTCTGCCACATTCTTATGTATTTTCAACAGTTATTTTTTCCACCCAAATGATGGAATTACATACTATACTAGCTTAGTAGTGAACGAATATGAAAGTGGATAGTATTGCATGTTTGCTGCTTGAAATGTACAAGCAGAACAACCCCCACAGCAGACACATCTCAGGTAGACTCATAGTGGGTTGGTAAGGGGTTGCTTCATGAACTAGCTTTCATATTTATAAATACAAGTGTATTAACGCATACCTAGTAATTTACAAATTATTGTAATTGATAACCAGTCTTTTATGCCAGTGTTGTGGTCAATATAATAGACAGTGAGACATTGAGCCTTAATACAAATGTCATGTGAAAGTTAGAGAGTGAGAAGAGAGAAAAAGGGAAGGCCTCAAATCTCACATTTGAATAGTCTCAACTGACCTCCTCAGCTCCGTGAGCTCCTCTTGGTGGGCCTTCTTCTCCATCTCTCTATCATCAAGAGCTCCTTGTAGAGACTCTATCTCATCATCCCTCTCATGTATCAAGTGGGTAAGGGACTCCACGGTGTGTGCTGGGTCCATGGCTCCATAGCCATCTCCCATCAGTCGGTCCTACAAAGTACAACATTCACAAAACTGGGTAAGGGACTCCACGGTGTGTGCTGGCTCTATGGTTTCATAGCCATCTCCCATCAGTCGGTCCAGCAATACAACATTCACCCCCCCCCCCCCCCCCCCCCCAACACACACACGCACACTCACATATATATATAGTACAAACAAATAAAACAGAATCACTAGATTCTTGATGGCATGCATGGGTTGATATATTTGGCTTCGGGGCAAACTACTACACACATAATTTCACCTCACTATTGAGTACAACGACCAGTAACAACACTATGATCAAGTTGAGAAAAGACTAGAAGATCCATGATGACACCATAACCCACACACGTGCACAAGTCCACTAGCTATGCTGGCAATATTATAAAAGTGCCTTTCCCTTTCTTCTCTTGCCTGAGTAAAGATACTGTAGGGTTCCCGTCAGTATGGTCAAGCAACGTGCGATTAGTGACACTCAAAGTGTTATATCTATCAAATAATGCTTCAACTTCACACAATGAAAACATGATATTTGTTGAGCACACAACTAGTTCATTTCACGGCTATCATCATCATCATCACCATCATCATCATCATCATCATCATCATCATCATCATCACCATCATCATCATCATCATCATCATCACCATCATCATTATCATCATCACCATCATCATTATCATCATCGCTGTCCTCATCATCACCATCGTCATCATCATCATCATCATCATCATTATCACCATCATCATCGCTGTCCTCATCATCATCATTATTAACACTCCAACATTTTCAGTACGTACACATGTACCTACACATGTACACATACAGTCAAACAATTGTTTCGTAAACTGAAGAGGCTAGAGAACATGTGTCAGAGAGCATGGGCACATCTGGAACACTAGTGACCTACACACACTACTGCCATTCAGTGACCAGTACCTTGTTATTGCAGTTCACAGAACAGACAAATGACACTATCTGGTAAGGATCATCAGGTATGAGCTGCTCAATAAAGTGGATTTCACTTAGTTTGTTTGCATAACATATCAAAACTAATCATCAGCATCAACAATTTATCGAAAGATACTCACTAAATAATAGCTGACGTGAAATAAACAGTTCTTTGGTAGAATCTACTCAGATTCAGCAAATTCTATGCACTATTTGGTAAATCACATGCACTGTGAAAATCACTGTGGAATGAACTAAACTGGGCAGTTTATGTAGATTTAGGCAACCTACAATGCAACCGGAGCCTTAAGTACACAACCACATACAAAAACATACTAAATACATACCACATACAGGAACAGTGTACTTATTTCATGACAAGGAACAAACTACAACCACAAACACATTATCTGTTGGGGGGGGGGGGGGGGGGAACTGAATGAACACAAGTATTGAAACAAGTAAGATGAAAGTAAGGTACAAGATGATTAACAAGATAAATTTACTGAACCTAAACACATGGTTCTGGACCAAGCTTTACTAGCTTTACCTACACAACCGTATACGTGAACTGACCTTCATGCTGGAGTCCAAGGAGCTGACGGAAGAGTCACTACACAAGGTATCTCCCACTAGACCAGACTGGTTCTTTCTGGCCTTCTCCTGAGCACGTGAAGCTCGCATAAAACCAGCCCCCTTGGGGGAGGCGTGGGGAGAAGGGGAGATAGATAGTGATGCCAGTGAAGGGTTGTTGGATAAACCACCTAAAGAAGAGAACATTACACCAACCCATGCCTGATATAATCACTACAGAATTTGATAGCAGTCCAGCATATTGAAAATTTTCTTCTGCCATTCCATGGACGGAATAATCTATATGCCCATAGGGTAGAATTTTTACCAATATTTAATACAGAATACATTGACTAATTTAGGACTGCAAAAATATTATACAATAAAATAAATGCAAACTCACACCTTCACTAGCTCACATACACACACTTCCTCAGAAGCAGCTGCAAAAAACTATATTTCCTTCCCCCCCCCCCCCCCCCCCCCCCCTCCCCACATCTTCAATGGCAAGACATCCTATGCAGAGCCTTAGCAATACTCTATATGATGGAATAATAGAAGTGATCGAGTGAAAGGTCAGCAAAGTTGAAACTGGTATATACAGTGTATGTAAGAGCTTCACAATGAAACAAGTTTGGTAGCAAGCCAAGGTTTAATTAGTTGGAGTGCGTGAGAGAAGAGAGGTTTGTCCACATGCCTTAATTATACATTTCTGGCACAATCTCATGTTATAATTAGTTAGAGTACATGTGCTAATACAAACCATGAATATACACAATCATTGATTGTAGTCCAGCAATTATTGTATGTATATAGTGCATATATAACACATTATATAGACTACCTTATATATCATATATGTATATGTTACACATTCTTGCAGTGATGTGCATGTGTGCATTTGTTGTTTTCATTAAAACTTGACATGTTTAGATTAAAACTGTTTTCTCTACAGTCAGTTTGAAATGCATTTCTATTTTGCAGTCAAATATGTCTATACATTCAGGAATGAAACTAATGTGCCTTGGTAAGCCTGGTTTTCATGTGAGAGTGATATACTATATAACTTGCATGAGAAGACATGGCATTTGTAGTTATGTTAGTTATTAGGGTGTGTTGGAACACAGTCACAGGAGACTAGAGACTTGCTATAGATTTACAGCTCGAAAGAATTTGTAACAAAAAATCCACCAATGCAGCACCATCCAGGCCACCCTAAAATTGAGACTGGAAAATTGAAATACTACGTTATATAACACTGTAGCTTTATAATTACCTTAAACCAGCACCTTTCCCTAATCTCTGCCCCATCCAAACTAGTTGGATTACTTTAATTGCATCATCATTAGCTGAACTCAAATATTAATCGTACAATCTATTTGATCAACTTGCTATAATTGGCTTCTTCCTGCAACAAAACAGTCTGAACACACACAACCAATACATACCAAACAGGGTTTATTTCAGAGTTTTCCCCAAGGGGGGGCAAATGGGCATGGCTTTGACTTGAAGGGGGGGGCAATTATATTAATTATTATATTCATTTGTAATGTCAACTTTGATGTATTTTGACTAAGGAGTGCCCAGATTTTACTACAGCACAGCAACAATACCAAGTTTCATATTTCAATGCCTAACATTGTCTATTTTTTTGCCTACAACATTTTCCCCATTCTTTAACTACTGTCCCATTGTTATTTGTTTAATACACATCAATTTAGGTGTACTAAAATGGAAACTAATTCCTGGAAAAAAATTATCAAGTGCACACTGTCTAGCTTAAGAACTAATTTGAAGGCCCATGCTATTGGTATGGATATCAGAAAATACTGCAAGCGTGCACAGCAACAGAACGTATCGTTAAAGTCCTCCTCTGCTGGTAAAGATGATTACACATCTAATGGTGGAGGTGTTCTTACATCTAATGGTGTAGGTGCTACTGCTTCTGGTGGTGTAGGTGCTAACTGCTTCTGGTGGTGTAGGTGCTACTGCTTCTGGTGGTGTAGGTGCTACTGCTTCTGGTGGTGTAGGTGCAGAACTGATGGGTGCTATGTACCCAAACCTTAAGACACTTGCAAGTATCTGTCTAACAATGCCTGTTACTACAGCATCTGTAGAGAGAAGCTTTTCACATATGAAAAAATATCAAGTCCCGGCTACGGAGCAGGCTGTCTGAATTTAGCTTGTCGCATTTAATGAGGATATCTTCAGAATCTCCTGAACAATTGTCTGACAATGAATTAGAATGATGTTTGGAACAGAAAACATAGAAGAATATCAGTATAATTAATTAACCTGTATTTTGTCTTTCTCACAAATCAATACTGATTCAGTGATTTCTCCAATTTTGATTTCATAACTATACACTCATACTTCAAGGGGGGGCGAAAGCCCCCCCTTGCCCCCCCCTGAAATAAACCCTGCCAAACATTCCTACGGAAAGACGACAAAAATCACACAGTATCTATACCCTGCCAAAGTTATTTCACCCATCCCAGTGGTAACCATAGCAATGCAGTCCCCACAGTTATGCAGAACAAACTCAGCTCCCACCTACTATCTCTTTAGCAACCGTCATCTTCCATTCCTTCACTACACTGTTTATTTGACAACGTTGTAAAATCACGTCAGTCCGGGAGTGTTTGTAAGGACCCAGCTTCATTCAAACACACGTACATACATACATGTATTCTGGTCGATAAGAAGCATGTCCAGTGGCAACTTGTACCCAACTTAGCTGGACACTCAGTGAATTACGATACTTCTCTACCCAACACTCAACCCATTTTACTGACACACCTCTAACACTCCCACTAATCCATGCTTCAATTTCTCACCTTCACTTCCTGCTGTAGCCAGTTTTTCTACTTTGGGAAGTGGCGCAAACAATCCATGCTTGGGCTCACACTGAAAATATCTGAAAAAAAAATAAAAAAATAAAAATAATAACACACACACATTAGCTTGCTTGAACTATCCTCACTAACCTTACAGCTTATTAAACCCCCAAAAAACAAACAACAACAAATAATCCTTTTGTTACAATAATTTCATCCAAAATAATGAATATTGTATACAATTCTAATTAAACACATAAGGCAATAAGAAAACATCCTTATATTATCTCATCACTACTGACCTCTTTCCTGAAACAGCGCCATCATTTTTACCCATGGGGCCCGGCAGTTCAACTCCAACCCAAATCCCTTTTGCAAATTCAGTGGGACCAATGAAGCGGAGGATACCTTCCTTGACCCCGCCCACTAGAACATGGTCACCTACGTTCAACTTGTCCTGCAAGATTTTCAAGTCCACTGGAGTGACTGGATTGATGGGCATGTTGGCATTTCCGCCTTCTCTAACGTTCTCCACTGGAGTCTTGACAGTGTCCTCGACAGGACCACTGGAGTCCCCCCGTGAAATAAGCTCCAGTTTGTTCAGCTTGGTGAACAGACCGTGATTCGGTTCGCACGAGAAATACTGCACACCATTGACAGAGCCATTGTTTTTGCCCTCTGGCACGTCTAAAATGATCCCTGCCCAGGCGCCTCGAGCAAACTGTGTTTCCCCTAAGAATCCAACCATTCCTTCCTTCAATCCTTCCACCAAAACTCGGTCGCCAACTTCAAACTGCTCTGACGACGATGAGCTCTGTGTTGAAGAAGTAGACGCTTCACGGAGAGAAGCTTTAGATTTAGAAATAACGGTTAACTTTTCTGGTCTAGCAAATAACCCATGATTTGCTTCACACTGGAAATATTGAATACCTGCAACTGAACCGCTGTTCTTCCCTTCAGGACCATCTAGGATAACACCAACCCACAGTCCTTTCGCAAATTTAGTTTCACCCACAAACGCAACATTGCCCTCTTTCACTCCATCTATGGAAACTCCGTCTCCTATCTCAAACGATTGTGACTGAGATGCCGATGAAGAGACTGTTGAAGCAACTTTTCTTTCCTTGGTTCCTGCAGGTAGGAAGGACAGTTTTTCTGGCCTTGCAAACAGACCACGATTGGCCTCACATTCAAAGTACTGGACACCATTGACAATCCCATTGTTTTTTCCATCACTGGTATCCAAGACAACACCGGCCCACTGCCCTTTTGCAAATTGTGTGGTTCCCAGAAATGCCAGCATCCCTGACTTCCCATTAACAAGGACGCGGTCTCCAACTTGGAACTCATGCTGCTGGCTGTTACCACCATTGGCTGAACCTGTGCTGGCTAGTCCACTGGGAGTGGTTGACTTAACTGGAGTTTTGCTTGTGACACGATTTGGACCTGAAGGAAGTGGACTCTGTTTCCTCACCCCAGAACCACTTGGAGGTCTCAGTGCAGGACCACTACCACGGCCCAACTTGGTACCCACTGGAGCTTTTAAGCCTGCTGCTCTAGCCCTCGATGCCATTGTATTAAAAAATTAAAAAAAAACAGCCTTTTTTTTTTCTTTTTCCTCAAATTATATATACTATAGAGCTTCCCGAAGTCACTGCGCAGTTACAACATCTCACTTATGCCCAATTCGAGTGAGTGAGGACACAAATACCGACTTCTTCCAGCTGACACAGTGTTAACTGGTAAAGTGGAAACGCCACCCGAATATGGAAAATCTTCGTGGAATGTCGGATAGAGCGAAACAGTACACTTGTCCATCAAATTTACCACTAGTGGGTGTGGTGATGATGACGAAAAGTGATGAGACGGAACTGATAGGCGTGGCGGCCCTTTTGGGAAGCAGTTTAGACCCAACCCATTGTTTGGAAGGAATCGTTACGCAAAAAGGCTCTCAATTACTATTGTATGTAGTGGTTAAAGATTATCGGCTGATTGAGTGAGCTAGTTGGGAGAAGTTCATTTGAGTACTCTAAGATGTGGAATAATGTGAACATGAATTGCAACTTGTCGGAAGATGCTTGTTTCATCTCGCAGGTTGAGGTGAGTATGAGTACCCCGGTATCGAGTCGGGCTCGTGACTTTAGCTGTTGTGAAACTGTACAGTACCAGTACCTATGAGTAATTTTACTTTCACTATCTATAATAATGTTCCAACAAGCCTATAGGGAATGTCTAACAGTAATTTGCAGCGTGAGAAATGTAGTAGAGTGTAGTAGTAACTGGAGATAATAATGTTCCTTTCTCTAGCTGGCAGAACGTGATTCCATTGCTGTACTGAGAACAGTTTTATCATCTCTAAGGTACTGACTGGTAGTGTGTTGATAATATGGCTTCCATTACTCTATCTATAATATCAGCGTCATAGGCACTGTCAGTATCATTATATCCGTTATTCGAGGAAGGCAAACTTGCAGTCCGAAGGTAAGGACTTTTTCGTATTGATTATTATTATTATTATTGTTATCATTGTTGTGGTTGTTGTTGTGTTGTTGTTGTTATATTGTGGGGTATGAATTGTTTGATGAAAGAATTAATGGATTGTGTGCGTATAAGTTACACCTCGACGTGGAGGTTGGTATGGGATTTACACAATTGAGTGCTGAAGGCCTGAGGATAGTGTAAATCCAGTACTGACAGAACACGGAGTGGTACAACCAACTTGTACCATGTCTCTAGGCTATAGGAAATGCATAAAAACTTATTTTTGATTGGACAGTTCACTTGTTGACTTCTTTTTTTTTTGTCTACTATACAGTGGGTAACTTAATATTCTTGGATGCACACCACTATCGGGCACTGTCTTTACTGACACACAAGATTATTATTATATAGGTTATTGGATTTGTCTGTCCAATATCTAACCCTTGCAATTGTATTGTCTTCTGCAAGAGTGTGATTTGCTTATAGTGCAATATTTTCTGATGATCTTTTGATTGTCTAGAGGTCACAGAGTTCATGGACAAGTCTTAAGATGTAATTATTAGATTAATTGTGATTGGGATATTCCTGCGATACTGTAAATTGGAGGACGTCTAATGCTCCTTTGCGATATAGTCGATAAGCCATACTATGGTATATCTTGTACTGTGTATTAATCTAGCAACAACAAAAAAAGTTTTCATTGACTTGTATTTGTGCACATACACACATACTTTATATGCCTGTCTGTATCTAGATTCACCCAATCTTTATGCTATCGATAGCAGACTTCATCTTAGCTGTTCTGTGGATAGCTGGAGGAGGCATTTGGCTCAGCGCCGACCCTTATCACTTCAAATACAGCAGAAAGAACTGTTTTGTGATATTATTGGCTACTGTAGTAAGAAATGATGTAGCCTTGAATATATATATATATATGTGGGATATAAGGGTTGCATCACTATTTTTACACTTGTCACTAAAAAAACAACAACAGCAAAAACAACAATAATGCCCTTACCTAATTTTGTATTCCCACGGCCTACACTTAATGAAATAATTGATGAAAGTTTTGTACTTGTGGCTGCAGGTAATTGAGTGTATAACTATTAATTTGACGTGCATATATGCCCTCCTGGCCTACTCCAGCATCAAACAGAAGGACTTCTCCAACGTCTATGTACGTATTTGTGTGCGGCCATTGGCTGGTGTTTGTGTGTGAACACGTGCAAGATTTGTGATTGAACATATGCGAGGTTGTTTGTGTGCAAGCTTGCACATACTGAATTAATGCTACAGTGGCACATTTTGCATGATGTCAATGATCCATTGAAACTACAATATGTTTTTTTTTTGTGTATGCACATATCTTGCATTTGATATCAGGTCACTAGGAGAGAGATCTAGTGTTAGATACTGCCCCTGTTCCCCTTCTACTTTTCCTCGTATTCTTTAATTGCTAAAACCTTTCGTCCATTCCACAAAAGAATGCAACTAAAGTAAACACAACTGAACAAACGGAAACCTTGTCAGAATCGAAGAAAACAATGCTATGTTGTTAACTAATTACTTAATCACACCCACTGTAAAGGTGAACAAACTTGTGTTTGCAAGTGAGTGAGGACTGATTCAATGTGAGTGGTTTTGCTAAGGTTGGGTGTCATTCATCTGTTGGTTTAAATGTGCAGTTTGAAATATGTACTAATTTTGCTGTTTTGATTGTTTGTTTCAGTCGTTGCTGGAGAAGGATGCTAATCGTCAGGTGTGGAAACCTTGGAAGATTATAGTCATATATGTAATGGCATGGTGAGTGAGTTTGTGTGTGTGTGTGTGTGTGTGTGATCAACTAGGGTCACCTTGTCTTGTAACTGTTGCCCCCCACCTGTTGTTATTGCTATACTTTTATATTTTCTGTTCTATCTTGGCTGATCTGCATAACATTCACTTGTCTCATAACTTGAAGTTAGCGGCAAATATTGTAGCCAGCTGTGTTCTGTGTTTTTAGTTTAGGTAGAATGATATGTTTAAACCGTAAGAATTTATTTGCCGATTTTTGTGTGTGCATGTGTGTGTGTGTGTGTGTGTGTGTGTGTGTGTGTGTGATTGTCAATTTTACCAAACAGAAAAAAGACTGAAATAGGCAAAGCATCACTCCTTAATTAAATTCACTGTTACTATTATTTTTTACAATTAGGTTATTGCCATTTGTTTTGATTCTTGTGCCGTTTGCTGCCGTTGACAGAAAGTTCGGAATAGTTCAGAACACTGATGACTGCACTTGCTGGTAAGGCGTGTGTTAATTAGAATGAATGTGTGAGGTTCCTTTTCGTAACTTTTTTTTAAATAACTCGTCACGTGATTTTTGCTTTGTTGTCTTCTTTAGTTATTAGACCCTGTTGCTCTATATCCTCCCCCCCCCCTTCCCTCCCAGGTGTGTCCCATACTTTGGGAATCTGAAGCCTCACACGAGTCTTGACTCTTCGGTAAGTCCTTACAGAGGAGTGAGGTGTCTGTGTTAGAGGTATTGTGTTTAAGTGAAAAAAATTATTTCCAGGTTTACCTAGTTCAAGTCTCACCCTGGATACATTTTTGCTTATATGTCATATCCATATTAAACTGATGTATGTGTTTGTGTGTGTGTGTGTGTGTGTGTGTGTGTGTGTGTGTGTGTGTGTGTGTGTGTGTGTGCGTGTGTGCGTGTTAGCCTCAAGTGCGCTATCTGTACAGCCTGGGAGTGTTTGTGCTTATCTACTCTGTGGTGGTAGCCATCCATTACATCTTTGGCTTTCTCCTCCTTGCCTTTATCTACATGGCCATTCTTGCCAGGATCAGACGCATGAGGGCTATACACAGTAAGCAATGGGTGTGGCTAATGGGTGTGGTTTTGTTTGGGATCATTTGGTACAGTATTAGAAGGAACTTTCTTATTTTACATGACCTGGTGTTTGAGAATCTGCAGTGCTAGCTGAGTGTGAACATTCTCAGAGTTGTATCGTACATACTTGTGCGTAGCTCAGGCAGAATAACTGTGTCATGACTGACGTAACTAGGTATAGTTCACACAGTAAAAAAAGTTAGTATTAAAGGCTTTCTGGAAGTGAGGTGGGGGGGGGGGGGGGGGGGCGAAGGCTTTCTAAGGAGAAGACAAGCCCCCTTTGCCCTCTCCCTAAATATAATGTAGCCCTGAAGTTGAAAGTATTATTATCTTTCACATTAACAAGGTATGCAATAACTCACGAACACTTGCAAGAGATGGGTTGGCTGGGTACATGCTAAACATCCCTATAACAATTACTGCACACTTATAAGAAATCAGTAAAAAAAATTGTTAAGTTCCCTTTTAATTGAGTAGTACTTTAAACATATAAGTATTGTGTGCTTGTTTTTTGTGTGGACTCATAGAGGATATGACCAAGAACAGCACTTTGTTTGGAGCTACTGAGACCATTATAATGAAGGGACAGTCACAAGCCAAGGCTCGAGTGGTGTACTTTCTCACAGTCTTTGTCATATGCAGTTTCTTCAGTGAGTTCTATTTGTTTCACTCATGAGTATTTAAAAGCAATACAGAATTGTTTTAAAAGTTTGGGTTAAGCACCTGGAATTGTCAAGCCAAGAGTCCACTCATGTAATTCACTAATACTGTATTACTGAGCTGGAATGTCCAGCTGTGTACGATTGTATAGCTCGTTATTAAATCTCTTGTGAGGGAGCAAGCAGTTATTGATTTCTTCCATGAGCCAGCCAATTCAATTGTGTACTGCTGAATGCCAGTGAATATATCCAATATAAAATAGCTTGATAAATTATTATATGTATGTAATATAGCTATATACTGGTATATATAATTTATATAATAATATATCACAATTCTAGATTTATTTCTGGCGATTGTTCTGGTCAAATATTCCTCATTTGTTGTTAATCAGTATCAGTCTGAACAGGCACACTGGATTGATCGCAATCCTTATCAGGACCAAAAAATCCCCACTTATGCCATGTTGGCCTATGTATTTCAGGTAAACCCTAATGTTGTTTTAGTTGAACATTAACATTTTAGTTTTAGTTGTAGTTTTTTTTGACAAAAATATTTCAAAATTAATTTTAGTTTTAGCTTTTCACAAAGACTACAATTTTAGTTTTGGTTTTTCCAATATACTAATTTCAATTCTAGTTTTTAGTTTTAGATTTTCAAATTATTAACTTCCATTTTAGTTTTAGTTTCATTTTTTGAAGGGGGGGGGGGGGGGGGGGGGGGCTGGGCTAGATAGTCGAACAACTACAGACTGCTGCCCAACAGTTTGCCTTAGCCAAACAATTCACTCAGGTGGTACGAAGAAATGATTCGGTATTCGTCTTTCAGCAATCTGTATTTTTAGTTTTGACTACAAAATAATTTTAGTTTTAGTTTTTATTCATCAGCTCTATGACTTTTAGTTTTAGATTAATTTTTATCATCCTATGTGAAATTTAGTTCTGGTTAGTTTACTAAAATGTATTAGGTGAAACTAAGGTTAATTTTTTAGTTTTAGTTAACCAAAACAACACTAGTAAATCCATGGTTAGCTCTTTAGTTAGCTATTTTGTACAATTAATAGATAAATTTCGTGTGAATTTTGAGTGTGGTCAAAATTTGTATTCATTGTGTTTCTTTCTGGTGAAGTATTATAACGGGAGTAATCACACAGTATAATAGAGTCAACCTAAAAAAGTTATCAAATGCTTTTTTAATTTTTATGCTGCTTCAATTTGTTGTTGTTGTTGTTGTTGTTGTTGTTGCTGTGGTCTCTTTTGGTCTAGTCCATCACAGTCCCTCTGCAAGGATTTCTTAATGCCTTGGTTTATGGTTGGACTAGAAAAGACTTTGTTCGAGCAATGGATTTTCGGGTAAAGCATCATCAGGAATCAACTCCAATATTGCCACCTCAGAAACGCAGAAAAATAATATTTAGAAGAAACTCGCAAGAACAGCTGCAGCGAAGCAACTACCCCTCGCAGCATCAGGAGCAATTTCTGGGAAGGGAGGAGGACAGCTGCGATGAGCGAGATACCCGTGATCTGCTTAATTCTCCCAAGAACTTAATTGATGATGAAATGTCTTAACATTAGCATCACAGGCCAGACAGAATACAAACAGTCTTAATGGTTGTGCCCCTTGTTCACATGTATTCTTTTTTGTCATTGAATTACATTTGGTATAACTGCCCATATGAAATGCTCTTATTGTTGATTAATATAAAATTTACACTGCTAGTCTCCAGTGGCCATTCCTTCTTCTGCACCTGGGAGAGGACATTGAGAGAATTGGTTGAACATCCTGACATACATTAGCGCAGTAAGCCTGTGAGCTATTATTCCTTTGTGGCATTTGTTCGTCGATCGTCGATCTATCACTTTGTTTTTGTATTTAAACTTTAGCTATTCTCATTTCACTTAGTTACGGAATTTGTTATTGACTCTGTTACTGTTCCTGCTGTTGTTCAGAACTCAATATATCCATCCATCTTTGATATACCACCTGTTGGTCATCACACCAATCTTCCTACTTGGTAGTAAGGTGTATTTTACTGTATTATTCATAGCTTACTTATCTTATCTAATAAGGTATTTGAGTCTCAGGTTTGTCTTAGTCTGGGTCAAGACAACCCTTTATTCAGAAGGTCCAGTCAGTGGGAGAGCGAGTTGAGATTTACGACCTCTGTTTCTACTCTCCAACGAAGCTTCCAACAAATTAACGAATTGATTTAGCTCAACTGGAATTCTGACGGCAACACTCGCTAGTGAGTCTTCGCTACGCAGATCAACCCAACTAGGATTGATTCTGTCTGTGTAGTGCTTCAGTCTACATCGGGATCCGAACATTTGGTCCTTCGAGCCGGATACTGCTCATTTAAGTAACACTCTTAGTCTAATTTGTTTATTCTTTGTTTTATTCTCTTTCTGAAGCTCTGTCTGTGTACCATGACAACAAGTCATGATTTAGCTCGCCTGGAAGCTGAATTGCGGACGGAAGACATTGAATCTCTAAGACGACGACGGAGAAACAATCGACGAGATGCCACGAGGAATGAACGTTACCATAGCGACTGCGTTGCACAGCCTCTGGAAGACTTAGATGCAGGTTCAATTGAACATCATCTCGAAAAGATTGAAGCCAACATTTCAATTGCTGGACTGCTACAGAACGCCATTCTTCTCCACGTCAAAGAAGAACATGAGGAAAAAGAAGAAAACGAATACCACGAACATCATCGCATGATGCTTGCAACTCGCAAGGGACTTACTGCACAGCTCAACGCAACTCGCGTACATGAGCAGAGTAGTTTGGCTAGGATGTCTATCGATTCCCTCATTGTACTTCCAACTGTCACTGGTTACCGAGTGAAGCCTACTTTGGACGATCTCAACACCAAGGTAACCAATCTACAAGCTTTAGCACACCCTCTAAAGGATCGTCCTGAACTTATGGACATCTTACAGGGGCTCTCTAGAGACCTCACCACACTGTGGGAAAGGTTTCACACGGACAACCCAGACGATAAGACTTCTGTCTCCAAAGTAGTCAAGTCAAGTGCGGTGTCCAGGTTTGATCGTCTCCCACACATTGAATTGCCTAGTTTCAACGGGGAGAACGGTGGTTGGCGTCCTTACTGGGAGAAATTTAACAACGCATTGGAGAAAGATCCCTCACTCACGGACGTCGATCGACTCTCTTTCTTGCTCATGACCATAAAATGCAAGGAAGGCAAGGAGATCATTGATTGTCACACTCGACGCGGTCCGGACTACGGTGCTGCAGTTCAAGCTCTCAAGGAACGCTATGACCAACCAAGGATTATTAGTCGCTCCACTCATCAAAAATTTTCAAGGCATACTTGGAAACTAACCAACGAAGGGATTGGCCAGCTAATCACTTTAATTCAACGTACCATAGATACAATGAAGGAGTGTGGAGTGGATTCCCTTGATACACTCTACACCGTGATAGCTGAACTCCACATGCCAGATGATTTCTTTGGCTACTGGACTGAGAAAACTGCGGATGCTAAAACTACTCCAAATACAACTTATCGAAATGCTTCAGCAATATCGGCTACGTTTACAGGGAAGAACCATCGATTCCTCATCGACTCCCAAGCCTTCTGTTTCTCATACAACCAAGCAAAAACCGTGTAAAACTACTACTCTCCATGTACAGAAGGATAACAATTGCAGCCTGTGCCATGAAGGAAATCATCCACTCTACTTGTGTTCCATGTTTAAGGACAAATCAGTGGAAGACAGATTTAGTACAGCCTCAAGGTTAAAGGTATGTACAAATTGCCTATCTTATAACCATTTCTGTCGAGACTGTCCTAGCCACAGGTCTTGCAAAGACTGCGGAAGCCGTCATCACTCTTTGCTGCATCGCCAACGTTCTACCATTCGCAAAACCGAGAATGCAACTGAGCAGCAATCAACTTCTGCGACGAATGCTCACGCTACCCCGAAGTGCTACACATCACATAGTGAGGCTAAAGTAGTTTTGGGAATCTGTCAGGTCACAGTGGAATCTAGAGGACTTATTCAAAAGGCAAGAGCTCTTCTGGATAGCGGTTCACACATGTCCTTTGTAACTTCTCAATTGGCTCAATTGCTTAAGGCAAAGAAGATTCGTGAACCTACTCACCTTACTGGAATATCTCAAACGGAGGTCCCTGAATGCAGTTTCAAGACTGAAGTTTCTTTAGTTCCAGAAAAGCACCCTCCCATTCCTCTGAAAGCTGTCATCATAACCAAAATCACCAGTGATCTTCCTGGATTTTACCTTAAGGGTGTGAAGAACAAACCTTTCTTACAAGGATTACCTCTGGCTGATCCAAATTTCAATCATCCTGGACGAATAGATAAGCTGCTTGGATCAGACGTTCTCGACGAAGTCATGCTGCCAGGGAGACGATCTTCAGATGACCGTACACTCCATGCCTGGGAGACGATATTTGGTTGGTCCATTCGGGGAAAGTTTATTTTCGACTCGTCTTCACTACCAACTCAACGCTGTCTACACTCCCGAACAGCTGGTCCTTCTACCGACGACCTACTGATGGCATTCTGGCAATCCGAAGAAGCCCCCTCTGATCTCAACCGGTACACGGATGAGGAACTACAGGCTTTGGAGCACTTCCAGAAAACTCATAGCAGAAACAAAGAGGGTAGGTATGTAGTGCATTTACCTATGAAGTCTGTTTCTCTCCGTTTAGGTTCCTCTCATGGTCAGGCCTGCAGACGGTTCTACCAGAACAAGCAATCACTCCAGCGCAAGGGCAAGTACGAGAGCTATACCAAAGCCTTGCAGGAGTACGAAGATCTAGGGCATGCTGAACCTGTTCCAGTTGGCGATTGCAACAAGCCAGAATCTTCTGTTTACTATCTACCCTCGCACGGTGTCGTCAAACTTTCCAGCACTACCACCAAGCTTCGTGTGGTATTTGACGCCTCAGCAAAAACGACCTCTGGGGTTTGCCTGAACGATATTCTACTCTCTGGCCCTAACCTTTACCCACTGCTCACTGATGTGATTCTAGCCTTCCGTACTCATGTCATTGGAATGAGTGCCGACATTTCGAAAATGTTTCGGGAAGTGGAACTCCACCCAAACGATCGAGACTTGCACCGCTTTCTGCAAGCAGCTCCTGGGGGGGGAAGGTGTCATAGACATGCGTATGACCAGAGTTACGTTCAGAGTTACGTCTTCTCCGTTCCTGGCTACCCAAGTCCTTCGTCAGGTTGCTAAAGATCATAGGGAGCAGTATCCAAGGGCAGCTAATATCATCTCGAACTTTTACGTAGACGATTGCTTGACCGGAGCTGCTACTCCAGGTGAAGCCAAGGAGATTCAGGAGGAACTCATTTCATTGCTGCGTTGTTGAGCAACTCTAACGGTTGTTTCTTCATGTTACTATCATTACATCCTTTTTAAAGTTATTTATAGAATACACAGTGTCTTCTAAGTCTATTTAGAACATAGCTGGTGTAGCTTTTGTATTGTGACTGAGGGACTCTAAATCCCTTAAGTCCTTCAGGGAGGGCTTCTATTATGTAGATGCCCTCGCTCTCAGGGCATAGGGCATCTACATATAGATGCCCTCGCTCTCAGGGCATGGAGTTGCTGGTGGCGAGGAAGCATCTGCAACTGCTGCTGGTTGGTAGTTCTTTCTGGAATATTGCTACTCAGTATATCGGATAAAACTTGTTGCTGCTGACTTGTTGTTCTCTTATAGCTTCTCACTCCTTCCAGACTTCTATGACCGGTTCGTTCCATGACCATTTGCTCATCTACTCCCAACTCATAAAGTCTGGTTGCTGCTGTTGCCCGAAGAGAGTGATTTGTTTTGAACCCTTCAATGCCAGCAGTCTTACACAGTCTGCAGATAGTTTTACTTAAGGTGTTATGACCAAGTGGTTTACTTGTGTACCACACTGCTTCAGTGGGTTTGTTTGCTGGTTGTAAATAGAATGCAGTTGCTGAATCAGGACAAAGGGAAGTGTATTTCTTGAACAACCGAACAATGCATCTTTCTGGATTATCATTGTTAGAGTGCTGAATAACAACTTTGGGCTTTATTTTTCTACCCTTTAATCCACCAGGTCTATTTTTAGATGTGTCTTCGGTATACGTTAAGTAGGAACGCTCACCATCATTTTCTACCAACTGTATCTGGCAAGGATGTAGTCGTAGTTGTCGATGCTCTCTGCCACTGCGCAAAGCAAAGTAAAGACCATTATAAAAAATAATGGTATCCAGTAGCTGCTGTGGAGTTGTATCACCAAGTAAGCCTTCCTTCCATAGTTTCTCTTCATCTTCTCTGGTCAGTACTTCTGCTTGCCGTTTTGTCGATCCAATTCCTTTGCTCTGTAGGCGTTTCATCTCGGCATCAAGAGATCTCTTGAAATCAATAAATTCCGTGTGAGAAAAAAAGTCTATGGTTGGATAGCAAGTAAGCCTCAAATGTCTCATGATGCCGCAGACAATGTAGTGCAGACTGTTTGGTAGAAATTCCTCACCATCTTTCTTTCTCACCTATCAATGATTATGTATAATAACAACTAGTTATTTGCTCTGTGATACCAATTAAATACTTACCTCTAATACAAATCTACTCAGCCAATGTTGAAGTTCCTCCATGCTGAGCTCTTCAATTGGACCAATATTGTCCTCATTCTCACTATTTCTGTATTCTGTCCAGGTTTGGAACAAGCCCAGACAGTACTTTGTATCTTCCAATGTTTTTTTGGGGACACTACTGGCCCTTGCCTCTTCAACGTCCTTGTCTGTCCGTATGGGTGCAAACAGTCTTCTCTTTTTGGCCGGAGGTGAGCTGGAAATGGGATGAGATGGCTCACACTCCACAAAAGTGGGCAGGGCTGGTTCAGTGGGGCTGGAGCTGTCGAGTTGCTGACTCAGCGCTGCAAATAAGGGACTGTAGACGTCGTCTTCAGAGGCGAAGGAAGCTTCTTCGGGTGTTTCCATCGTTAAGTTAGCTTTGCATATACCCCAAGCACTGCACCAAGGCTCCCCTAAGCACGCAGGACTTCCACAGTACTGACTAGGTTGGTTAGTGATGTCTTCGTAAGCAGAGTTGTAAAACCTTAGCATGCTAGCTAGATAGTCAACTCAGATATCGCTTGGAAACGGTTAGCGGTTGCTATGTTCTAAATTAGTTAGGCACTGCGCACCATCGGGCGCTACTGTGTTTAGGGTCCCTCAGGCCCCTTCAGTAGCGCCCTCGCGATCTCATCTAGTCTCTTCTAGTCCCTTTAGTCTCTTCTAGTCTTTATAGTATCTTCTAGTCCCTTTAATCTCTTCTAGTCTCTATATAGTCTCTTCTTTTTTATCTCTTCTATTATCTTTGATCTCTTCTTGTCTCTTGTCTCTGTCATTTTAGTCTCTTCTAGTCTCTGTAGCCACTTCAGTCTCTTTATTCTCTTTAATCTCTTTAGTCTCTTCTAGCTTCATTAATCTCTTAACTATTCTAGCTAGTCTCTTTAATCTATTCTAGTCTCTATCTCTTATAGTCTTTTTAGTTTCTTAGAGTCTCTTTACACTCTGCTAGTTGCTTAGGTCTCTTTAGTTTCTTCTAGTCTCTTAAATCTCTTTAGTTTCATTAGTATCACAAGTATTTTTGGTCACTTCTGATAATGTTAGATATTTATCATTATATTGAATTAGAACTCTAAATACTCCAAAACACAACAAAAGAGCACAAGACACTAGAACAGACTAAAGAGACTAGGAGAGATTATATGAGACAAAAGAGACTGAAGAGACTAGAAGAGACTACTAAAGTGACTAGAAGACACTACAGACACTTGAGGAGACTGAAGAGACTAAAGGGACTAGTTATTTAATTTTATAAGTTAGCTATAGAGAAATATATTTTATAAATAAGTCCTAAAATGATGTAATGAGAGTATACTTACATAAAGAAACAATCCCCTAAATTCCAAGTTTTACTTTTTTAATGTTTTTTTTTTAATATTTATTTATATTTTTGGTAGAGTCTGAGTAGTAGAAAAATGCAGTTATTTTGATATCAAATTTATTCAGTTACAGGTTTTTCCAGGGTCAAACTTTATCAGCTTTATCGCTTCATAGCACATCTCGAAAATCAAATAACAGGCAGTTGCGGTTGGTACTATTCCTAGAAAGGTGAACTGTGATAACATAGTAGTAGGTAGCCTGTGGCTTTGTTTGTCTAACTCTGTAAGTGACCTCATTGCCAGTTTTAAGTTCCTTAAAAATATTAGATGAAGCAGGCCATTATCTCGGCACACATAATCATTGCGGGTGGCTTACGTTTCAGTTCTGGGATAGCCTACCCAACTTTACTCCAGCATGGCTGGTATCTCAACGCGTGCGCAACGGTCAATAGGTAAGGGGTTCCATAACATAAAATTTTCAGCTCTAATTGAAAAGCCTAGATATCACAACATTATAGTATTATGGAAAGCCTAAGGAGCAAATGCAAGATGTAGGTGCGACTTACACATTTATTTTTGAATCGGTCAAGAAAACAAGTAAATAAGTTGATAGATGACGTCATTAGAGAGATACCTACTGACCTGATTTTCAACCCACGCTTACTAATCATGAGTAAAGAGGCTCTTTTTTTTTTTTGCCAATTATAAGGTCAGCTTTCATGAACTGGAGCCCACTGTAGCTAGTAGATATATGAATATCCAGCCTCATCCACTGGATTACAAAAAACAACAGCAAAAACAAACAAACAAACAAACAAACAAAAACAATAGAAAAGAATTAGCTAGTGTGTAGGCCTATGTATAAGAAGAAATACTTAATAATGAATCTACATAAAATTTTTTTTTATTTACTCTAGCTCAAAATTAATGATAGTGTGGCTCATAGCTAATACTTTTTATAGTCAGATTTATACAAAGAATGGTTTGACTTACAAATTTTGCAAGGAAAATTTTTAATAATAACTATTATAAGTTAAAAAGTTAAGGCTTGCTTCAATAGTGCTACTGTAAGAACTTGAAGGAGGAACTCTGTCCCAAAGATCTGCCATCCCCACATAAAAGGAGAGTTAGCTAATAGACGACACTACCAGAGACATCAGCTAACCGCAGTTTCGACCCCTCTCTTACTTACTTATACAATCATTAGGAGTTAAGAGGCTATTTTTGTCAGCTACAAGGTAAACTTTCATGAAATCAGCACAAAAGTGAATGCGTGGACTGTGGCCCAAATTGTACCAATTTGGACTGCTTTGTAGACTGGGTAGTTTACCGAATGCAGGATCACATTGAAACTACCTTTGACAATGAAGCACCAAAGGTGATAACCCTCAGCGCTATTAAACACTACCAAGCTATTACAATATAATCTCCTTCCAAAAGAACGAGCAATCTGTTAGCTATTTTAACGAGGCATCAATATTGTTGGAGCAATGAAAATGGTACATGGAAACGCTTTCTTCATAAGAAAAGAACCTAAACGAAAAGAAACGAAACTAGCCAGAAACACTCACCAGTATACATTTTCAACGCGAAACTTCGCTTCTTTTAATTAATCCAGCAACACTAAACCACTGGCTGCAAGAAATTATTTGCTCACGTGATTATGACGAGATGCTAGGGAACGTTGCCCATAAAAGCTGGCCTACGCGGAGCAGAAAGCTTCGCGTTTTCTCAACAATTTAGTTCGAAATTCAAAAAAGGTTTTTCGGTCCTGAGTAAGTTCATACCTAAATCAACGGTTAATTGTCAGTAATCTTCAAAGTGTAGTCAGAGCGTGACAGACAAACGGACTGGACGGCTAACTATATCCCTCCTATCGCGCATGCGCGCAGTGAGTTAATACATAAGTGTTTCTCGAGTGTTTAACTTCTCTATATAATTATATTCTCTATATAGTATCATTTTCAAGGGTGGTGGAAGTTGTTTCAAAGTTAGGGAGGGGGGGGGGGTGGGGGGGGTGGGGGTGGGGAGGGGGGGGGGCAACATGTACACACAACTATTCATTTCTTAAAATTTTCCTTTACTTTCTTCCTATAAATTCCTTAGCAATGTCTAACAGTTCAAGGTTTTCTGCATTGTCTCTTTGAATATGCATAAAAATACATACATAATGATGATAACCAAGTTTAAATGATAATGAAGACAATGAGATCCCCAGAGGCTATTTTCATACTTAGTTAATTAAAACACTTAAATGGCAAGATGCACCAGTTACCCTCCAATTGACCAATACTTGACTACAATAATATAATTATAAAATTTCGAGCTCAGTTTTCCCTTCAAAGTAGTAAAACTGATAAATGACAGCTGAGAGCTGGTATAAGTATTGAAGGAACTAAGATCTCATTGTCTTCATTATCATTTAAACTTGATTATCTTCATTTATGTAATCTAAGTGGGATGACAAATTCAATTATTTAGGATATATGATTTCCAATGCAAAATTTTCTGGTGGAGAGTCTTTTAATAGAGAACCATGCTGTACATTTAAGAAGATTTGTAAGTGAATCTATGAGATGAGCTTCCATGTATTTGACAACCAGCAGGAGTCATCGAAATTATGCTTCGTTCAAAAGCTGTCATGGTATATACATTTTATGAGGAAAAAACCCCCAAAAACTAAAGGTATGAAAATGATGGGAAACATAATAATCACGTTCTAACTAGCTTAACAGCTACAGCATGCTATTGCAACAACCTTGTGATTGCAAGCAATGCCTATACTACTAGTTGAGTTCCACACAATGTACAGATTATTATACTTAGTCAACCATAAAAATATTCACACTGGAAATAGAACCCTATACGATACTATTTGCTTTAGACAAAAGATTGGTTGTAGCCATTGTTTTGACTGTTCCATGTAACCATTCATTCTAAAGAAACTTCCATTTTCAGAATATGCTCTAGAACAAAGCAGTTAAGGCACAAATTATAATTTTAGTTATAATTCACTACAACAAAGACTATTTAGAAGGTGATTTACAATCAAAGAATAGTTTAGTTTAATGGAGGAATTTAAATGAGTAGAAGAATGAAATCACATGAATATCAGATCAAATCTTAAACGGATGTGAGACATGACAAATAGTTAATAGCTTTAGTTCCTTCGCTCTCAGCTATCATTTATCAGTTATACTACTTTGAAGCGAAAACTGAGCCCAAAATATTATTGATTATAATATTATAGTAGTCAAGTATTGGTCAACTGGAGGGTAGCTGGTGCATCTTCCCATACGAGTACTTTAATTAACCAAGTATGAAAATAGCCTCTGGAGATCTCATTGTCTTCATTATCATTTAAACCTGATTATCTTCATTTATCTAGTCTAATGGGATGAGAAATTCAACTATTTAGAAGATATGACTTCTAATGCAATTTTTTTCTGGTGGAGAATCTTTGAATAGAGAACCATGCTCAAATTCAATTACATTTAAGAATATTTGTATGATTAGGGAGTGAAATCTATAAAATGGGCTGCCATGTATTTGACAACCAGCAGGAGTCATCGAAATTATGCTTCGTTCAAGAGCTGTCATGGTATATGCATTTTATGAGGAAAAAACCCCAAAAGACTAAAGGGTATGAAAATGATGGGAAACATAATAATCACATTCTAACTAATATGATACTTTAAAGCTACAGCATGCTATTGCAACAACCTTGTGATTGCAAGCAATGCCTATACTACTGGTCCAGTTCCACACAATGTACAGATTATTATACTTAGTCAACCATAAAAATATTTACGCTGGAAATAGAACCCTATACGATACTATTTGCTTTGAGAAGTAACTTCCTAAGAAAATACAAACACAGTAACAAGGTTAAAGACAAAAGATTGGTTGTAGCCATTGTTTTGACTGTTCCATGTAACCATTCATTGTAAAGAAACTTCCATTTTCAGAATATGCTCTAGAACAAAGCAGTTACACGATTGCCTTGACCCATCTTGTTCTCATTTCTTATCGTAATTTTCACAGCATAAATATCATAACAAAATCATTATAGTACTGAGTATTTAATATAACATTTTTTGCAATTAATTATATTTTCAATTAACAAATTAAAACAGATCAAGGTTTTTACAATCAGAGAATAGTTTAGATTAATGGAGGAATTTGAAAGAGTAGAATGGTGACATCACGTGAGCATCAGATCAAATCATGAATGGATCTGAGACTGCCAAATAACTAATACAAAAGTTATCTTGTAAGTATATTATTTACATAAATATTAATTGGGATTTACCTGATAAGGTAGCAAAACTGCAGACTTGAAAATAGTTTACTATTAAAGTCAATTTGTTTGTTATCTTTCATATCCCCAGCAAGACATCCAATTCAAGCACGGCCTTTTACAAACTAAAATAAAACAATAACAAAATAAATAACAAGCACTGATTGAATGTTCATCTGGACAGTCCACATCAGTATATATACAATGACATATAACTAGTTCAATTAGTGGTTGGGAGCATAAGCTTTAAAAGAATGTCATTGAATAATATAACTACAGTGTATATTGTAAGAAATGTAATTAATTATATTTACATTGAATCTCTGGCTCCTTAATTTTGGGGGTGGTCTAGACCAGTATATTACTGAGTGTAATTGGACCTGTAAGCTATTATGGGTTATGTCATTCCTGATGTCACAACTATAACAACATGAAAATTGTTTTATTATGAAAATGGCTGTCTCACTGCAGCTTCCTATGTATACAGTCTCGTGCCAACTCGTGTAATTCCCGGTTTCCTTTTGTGAAAAACCGGTGATGTAATTCATGGTTCGGGTCGTAGACAAGCGTAGCTCTGCTCTGTCACTAGTAGGTTGTGTTCTCTTGTGTCTTGTAAGACCCGTTTATGTTAGCACTACAACATGTATACTTGAGGGTTGATTGTGCACTACATGTATACTTGAAGGTTGATTGTGCGATGCACTTGTTTATAATGAACCTGGCACAGTGGAACTAGCTTCCCATCATCAGTGTTATGTTTTCTTTGTTCTGTAATGTCCAGCCTGGTACATAGTCACCTGAATTAATTTTTCTTTCTATGTCTTTTTCAATGACAAATACAGCTGTCAACTGTGATTGTTTTCTCCATGGCCCTGAGTTTTGTTGAAAGTTCAGGATCCCAAGTGGACAGGTTTATGTAATAAGAAGCAGATTTGTAGCATAACTGGCAACGACCACATTTTCTGCCTGGATGGATTGTTGTCTTTGGACCTCTTCTCCTTAGCACTGAACTCTTTGATTATACATACAAAGTATTATCATAATACATTCAATATCACTTAAATTTTTTTCCTTTGTTTTGCAGTTACAATAATTATACATGAATCACTATGACATATCACTAATTATTTTAGTCTAATTTGGTTGCAGATTGCTATGTCCCGAATTAATAAGAAATATATAACTTGCCATATTAAAAGGTGTTCTGATGCTAAAATGGTCTGGTTTCCCCCTCAAACTATGCTGTTAGCTTGACTGAGCAGCACACCACAGTATTAAGACAAACACGTGTATGGCTTCCTTGCAAAAAAAAAAAAAAAATTGAACGCCCACGCGCAAGCATCATTTTAATGAGGTGACTTTTTGAAAGGAATTGTACGCGTTTCTATTACTTCCAGTACAGGTGGCTACAAGACTATAATTAAATGCAAGATTTTTGTACTTTTGTGTCTGGTAATGTTCATTTCTATAAGGAAGTATTGGGATGTCCTGGGAAGTCTATATAAAAGTTGCATCGTATACCCAAAGTTGAGCAACTCAAGGGACTGCATTTGTGAAGCTTTTTCCAGACAACCACTTTGATGAGGAATTGTTCTAGCTGTTCTGGACTTATAGCCTGATAATCTTCTTGAGTCTAGTAAGTGGATTCAATGAAATAAATGTTTAATATGTTGACTGTTTTCCTATGGAACTAAAATTATTACCATAACTTAAACATTTTTAGATGCTTTATACAGTTTTGATGTTATTTTGAATAATATATTCAAAAGCTAGTCCATCATATTTATTCGCATAATATTTTAAAAATGCCATTTTAATTAATAGGTGTTTAATTTATAGCAGTAAATGCTCTTTTTTTTTTATAGATTAAAACTATTCAAAAATGAAAGTAAAATGTGTATCACCTGGGATCTAATCCAGGACTACTTGCACATATACCACTGAGCTACAACTAGAGGGCAGTCAAATTTATTCTGTATTTATACTGTTAAGTTACAGTTTAGCCTGCTCGTGAAATATTTCGCCATATCACACTAAGTACTATATATCTTTTATGAACTCATTAGTAGTATTAGGAATAGTAGCAGTAGTGAGTAGTAGTATAGTAAACTATAGTAGTAGTAGTTAGTAGCATATTCAAATGTCAACTTGTTTTGTTTGTTAAACTCAATTTATAAAAGTTTGTTTGAATATAATATCTATCTTAATCTTACTTGTTTTTTTCATGTTTTATAAGGATGTAAAATATGCGACTTCAAGTATTATTCTCACTAATATTCCTGTTGTCTGCCATTCTAAGTGGCACTACTGCATCACCATTTGATGGAGTCAACTATGAGAATCAAGTAGTTGCTAGCATTGGGAGTGATCAAGCTATTATCGAGGCATCTAAGTACCTGAGTAACAAACATGCCACAGTAACGGATTACAATTTGGAAGCTAAGTGGGACACAGGCTCAAATTCATTTGTGTTTCAGGGAGATGACATTGACAGTGCTGTAAGCAACATCAATTGGGAACAGACCAAAATCCAAGTTGTAGGTCATGGGTCTGCTGCAGATAAAACAGTGGGTGGACTTTCCCCTGAGAAACTGGCAAGACAAATCCATAGGATGACTAATGAACAGAGTCCTAAGAAGATTAGTATAGTCAGTGGCACGAGAGGAATTGGTGATGGAATAGTTGGTGACACCGAGCCATCTTACTTGACCGAGTTTATGAATGAGCTAAAGAGTTTAGGAATGACTTCTTCGGAAGTTTCTATACGCTCATCTCTTGTTGCTGTAAATAACAGAGGAGAAAAACTTACTGGAATAGTAAAATTTCAAGGCGAGCAAGAACCAAGACCTTATGGAATTGAGTGGACTAGTAATGATCGAAACTTTAAATGGATTGGTAACTTTGAAGATGGAAGCCAAAATGATCCAGTTAGAAGAGTTCAAGCCACTCAAGGAGCAGATAACATAGAAACACGATTTGTTGGTATTATACCAAAGCGTGATCTCATACATATGGCAGATAACTCCATTGCTGCAACATCTTTTAAAATCACAGATAATGATGCTTTTGCAATGGTAGATGAAGTGGCTAAGGATATATTTAGAAATGGTGATTCTCCAGATCAACGTTCCAGTGCAAGTGAAGTACAAGTGTCTATGTATGATTCTGACACAAAAGTTTTCAATTCTGAAAGAGTGACATTGAGGGAAATCCAACCTCATGAGTTTATAAATGAACTACGTCATCAGGCAACTAAATATTCAAACTCAAATACTGGAAAAGAATATTTTCGCTTTGGAGACCTAGTTGTTCGATTGGATTTGTCAGACTTGTACGTACAAGTAGTTGGACTGGTAGAATCAACTCCTAATTTGGGTGAATTGCAGCTAAAATTTACTGACTTCCACAAAGAGTATGAAAAGATGAAGCCCAAAACTGGTCCTGATTTCTTTGATGATGTAAAAAAATGGATAAAAGGACGTAACAGTGAGATTAGTATTACTTCACAAAATTTTGAAGAACATGTTTACAATGCCAAGACTGGCATTGCTATGTTTTTATCAGAATCAATCCGCTGCTTCCAGAATCACTTTACGAACATGATGGTACTAGATATGGTTGATGCCCATCTCATGACCAAGGAACTATATTTTGGCAAGAATATAAATCCTATGGCTCGAGGTGCTACATGGGTAGGACATATGGCAACAGGTGTCGATCTATTAGACAGGTACAATAGACCAGAGTCTAGCAGGTATCTTAAAGGCCAATACAAAGGCATCAAGGAAAGAATTGCTCGTATTACTAAGTCTTGGCTTTCTCACGTTGATAATGGTAGAGTTAGTGGATTACGAGACAATCCTCCACAGGCCAATGCAAGAGATCTTGGTAGTTTTAAGGATATGGTAAAACCTTTAATTGCAAGCATAGGAAATGCAGAACCAGGCTTAGAAAATCATCTTCGAAATTATGCAGAAATCACTGACCATCTAGCTTCTAACCGATTGACAGAGCCTGAGATTGGTTCAATGCAAACACAAAGCAATGACCTATCTACAACAGAAGACAACAGTGCCTCCCTTCGAAGCTCATTGGCAATTTCTGCAGACCATGACAAAGTAAGCAAGGCAATATCAGACGCAATTCAAGAAAGAGAAACCCAACTCAATAAGAAGTTTGAAATGGTTTCTGACTCCATAAGTGTATCTGAAGGAAAATATATCACATTTTCAGTGTACGACAAAGAAAATCCTTCTCATATTGAAAGGGTGGTTGCAACTGTAGAGGAATCAGAACTGTCTTCCAGAGAAATGCTAAATGATTTGCAACAAGAAGCCAATAATTACGCTATTGAAGCCACTAGGAGGCCTGCAAGTGAAATAATAGGCAAAGCATTGGCTATTTTCGGTGTTGTCACCGGATTTACAGGAGCTCTCGGTAAATTAGAGGAGGGTCAATATGTAGAAGGATCCATTTACCTGGCTCAAAGTCTTCACGGACTGAGTGACTTGACAGGAATTAACCAGAAGATCTGGCAAGCATCTAAGAAATTTATACAAGGAGCACTACAAGGTCCAATGAATGAATTGAGTGCAAGTACAGCAGCTGCTGATGCTGAAAGAGCAGTTGGATCTGAGGTATCGAGTGTTATTGGGAAAGTCAATCTGAACATCTTGGATGATATACCTATCATAGGAACTGTATTTGCCATCTACAGTATATATGAAGACTTTGCAAGGCACAGTGTTATTGGATACATTGATGCAGGTCTCGACATTCTGACTGCTGGACTGTCGTTTTTTGGTCCAGAAGCAGAGCCTTTTGTAATAGCACTTTCCATCATTCGCATGGGAATTGACACCTTCTATAATGATATCGGCAAGCAACTCAGTGACCTTCCCAGTGATGCTTCATTTTCTGACAAGGTGGAAGCAGTGTTCAGGGGAATTGGAGATTCAGTTGTAGATCTTGCTAAGGAATATACATTAATAGGACAGATATACAGTGCAATTGAAAATAGCAAAGCTCTGGACAAAAAGTATAAAGAGCAACAACAATTCTTACAAAGTTTAACAGATTTCTCAAATTACTATGATGTTGTGTCTGGATCTGGTTCGTCTCAGATAAACTTTGGCCAAGGAACTGCATCTCTGTATGGCGGTGGCATTAGATTTATATTAGGAGAATCTGGAACATCACAACTCACTATAGAAATCTTTGACTCTGATCGCCAAGACAGGTCTGTAACAAGAACAATCGACACACAAGGGGTGGAAGACATTACAATGGGTATTGGTGAAACATATTCATTCCAATTTAAGAAAGAACAAGTTAAATTCTTTATGTGCATTCCTGTTGACACCAAAAGAGTAATTTCAGGAAATACAACTGACAGACACTCACTCCATGGAGATTATACTGGAAACACTAGAGCCAATAGCTTTTATGCTATTCAAGAAATTCCGTCTAATCTAGACTATGAGCTATCTGAATATTTCTATCAATTGTATGGCGGTGAAGGCAACGATTATTTTTACCTAGGTCCCCAGATCACCTATGTAGAAGGAAATGAAGGATCTGATACCTATTATATCACATCTAAATCTACCATCACAACTATATTCAACTATGCTAGTGATAATATGGGCGACTTTCTTATTCTTTATCTCAACCTCAATGAAATTGAAGCCACAAGGCAAGGTCAAGATGCCATTTTAACAAGTTCTGATCATTCAGATCAACACCTTGTGAAAATTAATTATTGGTTTATTGGTGAATTGTATCAACATGTGACAATAAAGACACAGGACGGATACGCATGTACTATATCAGCTACTGAAAGGGATGCACATCTAGATTATTCCTTATGCCTTTGATGGTAAAAGCTACAAGAGTGGCATAACATTTGATGCTCAAGATCCAATGAGACCACACATTAAAGTAATCACAGGTTCAGTCCATAATGATCATCTGTACGGTAATGACTTGGACAATCAAATCAATGGTAACGGTGGATCTGACACTTTAATGGGACGTAATGGCAGGGATTTGTATATATTAAGGGAAAACAGAGGCTCCAATTCAGTTATTAAAAACTACGCTGACGACCACCAAATGGACATACTTTCTCTTTGTGGAAGAGAAAAAGACGACATTCATTTATCTGCAAGTGGTCAAGATTTGAAAATTAGGACCTACAGTTGCAACAGTGAAGTCAGAATTGAAAACTGGTTCTCAGATGCTAAATATCGGCACCTACTCCTGTCTACTGAGGATGGAGAGATGTTGGAAGTTTCATCATCTGTAGATAATCTTAATCTCCAACTTGTTATGGTAGACTTATCACTTCAGAAGTAAGTTAAACAATTATTAAATGCAATTATTTTATGATATGAAATTTCTATAAGAGCAGGATAAGAGATAATATACTTTTTATGATGTATATGCAGGAAGCATTTTATATATTTTTTTTTTTAATTGAAGTAATAAGTACGAAGTTGTTTGGTTACTACAATGTTTCTACAACACTGCCATGTAGAATGTATGTAGGTTAACAACTTTTGGTCAGCAGAACATGATTGATGCCTAATCAGATTAGTGCTGGTAATGAAAAACAATCAGTGGGGAGTCTATTGGAACTACCAATTAATCAAATTGATATCTAAGATAAGGAAGTAAATTAGAATATGTGGGGCCACTGAAACCTTACTTACTTTTATTTATTAATAATTAATATAATATGACACTTTTTTTTTGTAATATCATATTTCCTCAAAGGAATGTGCAAAAACTATCATTTTCTAGCATTGAAGCTGTGCATGGACTATTTGAGGGTGCCATTTATTCAAAGGCACAGTCCACCTTCACAAAGTTTGATGATTTTGGTGATTAGGTGTAGTTTTGAGAGTATTGTGCTGTGCATAGTGCCACATCTACTAGTCCTACTGATTTCACTAAATTTCAAGTATTTAGTTGAACCACTATAAGTTCTACTCATAGTACCCGTGAAGTACGGGTTGTTAACTGCCTGTCTTAGCTAATTCGGTAGTGATTGTAAAACACATAAGTCTGATACATAGTTTATTGGAGGGTGCATACTGTTACACTCAGTAAGACAAATTGTTTGTTGTGTATTTAAGGTTGCGGTCTAATCAAGGGCACAAAGTAATCAGCAAAAACGGTAGTTGCAATTACATGAAAAGGTCTAGATGATTGAAACACATACAATCGATCAATAAAAATGAATTAAAACAGTCTTAAGATGTTCCATAATCAGTCAAAAGTATACTTAAGTAAACTTTAAGATTCATCTGTCCTATTCTTGTGTTTATGAGAAGTGCCATAAACTGCTTCATCTCAGCATAAAAGGTCGGTATTGATTTGCCATAGCCTCAAGGAACTTCGCTCACTTGCATGAAAGCAAATCTGGATCAGATTTAAAAAGAGTGTTAGACAACCTTGGTTTTTGCCAGAATTTCTTGGTTGAAACACAACTTTGGTAGGTTGTAGCGGATGTTCATGTAGATAAGAGATGGTGTAGCAAAATTATGCCATATAGCCAAGAATATATTGTATTAATATGTAATTCAGTGATTAAAATACATAGTTCTTACTAGTTTATTTGAAAATATAGAATGTTCCCTTTTTTCCCCTTAAATAACACACATCATTTAATATCTAAATAATTCCCCCAAATTAGATACCATAAAAAGAATGCATTAAAAATGACTCTTTTGTTCCTTACATGTGGATAAAACTAAGCATTATTAGTACTCTAGTATTAAAAAAAATGCTATTCAACATAACAAAGGTACACAAATTTTGTTATGGTCGCCATAAACTTATTTTCCAAGCCCACTTGCTTGAAAAACCTATACGACAATGGCTGTGTGGCCATTGTAATTCCTATAGCTCCGCAGACTAAACTCACATATATATATAGCTTTAAAAATATTTAATTAAACCTCAACAAACTAATACAATGCTATCCATACACCTTTTGTCAACTGATATAGTGTCTTGATATGCTAAAAGGTCTTATGTGAATAATGATATTCATAACCACCATGACTAAATTCATTGGTTCATTCAGTTTTCAGTGATATTATAGTACTTATTACACGAGTCAGAGTGCGATATGGCAAAATATTTCATGAGCAGGCTAATTTATTTTCGTCCACCTCTGGCTCGTGCGTGAAAATAAAGCCTGAGAGTGAAATATCTTGCCATATCACTCTGATGAGTGTAATAAGTTGTTTATTCTACCCTAGATATCTTCACTACTGTAGTGTGTACTAGGACCTTAACTCACATGGTATAAATTAGGCTGTAGGAGTTCCCCAACCCCCCAGTTTTTATTTTAGCAGCTGCTCTAACCCAGTTGAGTAAACTACACCAGAGGAAGGTAGCTGTAAAACCTGGAAAAAAAGTGATGAAATTATTGCTATAACTACAAGGGTAATAAGTTTGCTCAATACAGCATGAAATAACAACTGTGAAATATCATGAGTTATTTCATGGGTCATGTACCTAAAAATAACATATTGAAGATATCTATAGTGGAATATATAATACTTATTACATGAGTCAGAGTGTGATATGATGAAATATTTCACAAGAAGGCAAATGTATTTTTACTAGCCAGAGGCGAGTGAAAATATAGCCTGAGAGTGAAATATCTACCACATCATTCTGACGAGTGTAATAAGTGGTTTATTCCACACTAGATATCTTCACTGCTGTAGTCAGTATAGGACTGGTAACTCACAGTGTGTAAAGTTGGTGCTTATTTTAGCGGCTGCTCTAACCTGGTTGAGTAGCTACTCACCAGGGGAAGGTAAGCTCTAAAAACCAGGAAAAGTGTTTAGTTTGGAGGTTGCTATAACTACAGGGGTAATGAGCATGTGCAACACAGCGTGAAATAACAACCTTGAAATATCGTGCGTTATTTAAAGGGTAATATACATAAAGGTATTATTGTGAAGATATTTAGGGTAGAATAAATAAATAAATAAATATTATATATGATAATTATTACATGAGTCAGAGTTTGCCCTGTTGCTATAACTACAAGGGTAATGAGCTTCCCTGGTAACACCATGAAATATCATGAGTTATTTCACGGGTCATGTACCTAAATATATTATTGTGAAGATATCTAGGGTGAAATAAATAGTACTTATTACATGAGTCAGAGTGTAATGTGGTGAAATATTGCATGAGCAGGCTAATTTATTTTCATGGGCCAGAGGTGAGTGAAAATAAAGCCTGAGAGTGAAATATCTAGCCATATCACTCTGCTAAGTGTATTAAGTGAAAATAAAGCCTGAGAGTGAAATACCTAGCCATATCACTCTGCTAAGTGTATTAAGTGGTTTATTCTACACTAGGTATCTTCACTGATGTAGTTAGTACTGGAGGACTGGTTACTCGCAGATAAAATTGGTTGTAGGGCTACCCACATACCCAGCCAATATTTTTGCAGCTGCTCTAACCCAGTTGAGTAGCTACTCAAGAGGAAGGTAGTTGTAAAAACCCCAAAAAGTGACAAGTTTGGCAGGTTGTTATAACCCCAGGGGTAATGAGCTTGCCAGTACAGCTTGAAATAACAAGCTGAAATAAAAAGTGTGAAATATTTCACCTGGGGTCATGTACCTAAAGATATCATTGTGAAGATATCTAGGGTGGAATAAATACATATACATGTATGTATGTATATCATTAGTGGTTAGCTGCCAACCATTATTTATTTTTTGGAGATGGTATATTTTCATGTTGTCTGGACAATCAAGGTCATAATTAATTAAAGTCTAGATAATTAAGGAAACATTGAAACTATAATATTTTCTACATTCTTCTTATAATTTAAAACTTATGTCTATTATTATACTAGATATTGTAAGTTACATGTCTCTTTTTCTTGTTTCAGTCAGCGTAGTATTCAACTCGATGTATTCATGTTTGGGGAAACTTTTTCTTCACGAGTCACTGGAAGTTATAATTATCAAGTTCAAAACGGTATTGATTTAAGCAGAGATTCTGAATTTTCCCAAGGTGTCACCATCATAGGATCAGATCAGCCTGATTGGATTGTGGGAAACAAGCAAAACAACTATATATCGGCAGGAAAAGGAGAAGACTTTCTTTATGGCAAAGAAGGCTACGATGTGTATGTTATTAAACAAGGAGATGGCTTAAATCACATCTTCCAGTTGTTTGATGGTGATACTAATATGGACACCATCCTTTTTGATGCTGATTACGAGGATATTGACTTAATAAAAGAAGATATATATTTTGGTTTACAAGCGTATAAACATACAAGTAACTATCTGGCAGTCGCTTTAAGTTGCTTGTTCTACGAAGACAGACAATCTCTAAGCCGTTATCAACTCACTGCCTCTCTACAGTCATGCATGGGCCTAAATGAGTACTACTATGTTAAAAGTAGAGATGGAATTGTTTTTAAACTTCCAAATAGTGCAAGCTCAGCAATGGTCAAGACGCCAGAAATGGTGGATTATTCTCATACAAACAAGATGCTGACTGCGCAATTCACTCAGGAATTAACACAAGCCAAGCGTTTCATTGGCTCAACGAATTACGACGTTGTTGTTGGAAACTCTTTGACAAACTACATAGATCCAGGAAAGGGAGGTTGCTACTTGGAAGGTAAAGATGGCAGTGATACATATGTCATAAAATCAGACTATGGTACAGACAATGGCATATATAACCTTGCTTCAGATTATGCAATGGATACGCTCCTCTTTTCTGTACCATTTGATTCAATTTCTGTCCAAGTCAGTGGTACAGAAGTTACTTTGACATCATCAACTGATGGAAACAGCAATGCTGCTGTGACCCTTTACCTGTATGCTGCTAGTGATGCAGAACGCCATATGGTTGTGGTTACAGAGGATGGCATCACTTTTGGTTTGCCTCCAGAAGAAAATTACGCACCAACACCTTTAATAATCAACAAATCTCAAATGAAGACTGGGCAATACATAAATCTTGGAGCTGATTCCAAGAATTCTGAAGTTAAGACTGTGTACGGTTCTAATGAATTTGAAAATCATCTTGTTGGTAACAAACTGAAAAACACAGTTGTGGGCGGAAGTAAAGATGATCTTTTGCAAGGACTTGATGGTGATGATGTATTAAAAGGGGGTGCTGGTAGGGATATTCTTCAGGGAGGATCTGGTGCTGACAATCTTGCTGGAGGTCCAGATGATGACACATTGTATGGCCAAGATGGTGATGATGTTATCGCTCCAGGACTTGGATCCAATGTGGTGTATGGAGGAGAAGGAGTAGACACAGTTGTATATGGTGAAAGTGGAGGAATTGAGGCTCTTCTCTCTGACAATGTGATCTATCATCCCCATGATACAGTGGTGGACAGAGTTTATGAAGTAGAAAATGTGTTTGGAACAAATGAAAATGACATCTTGCAAGGTGATGATAATGACAATGTACTAATGGGATACAGTGGAAATGATGAGCTGTACACAGGAAAGAGCGGTTCTGACCTTTTGAATGGTGGCGAAGGTTCTGACACTTATTCTTGGCTTCGTGCAGTCCAAGCTTTCACCTCTGATATTGATGCCACTATGATTGTAGATAATTATGCCACTGATGGGCAGTTAGATACTGTTGTACATGACCTCACAGTTCAACGTAGAAGCCAGCTTGGCTTTGAGAAGTCTAACAATGATTTGGTCATTCGTAAAATCAATCAACAGTATCCAGTGTTCTATGAAAAGGCACCAATAGTTGTATTGAAAAACTGGTTCCACCCTGAGCAGCCGGAACTTTATCGACATATCCAACTACGGTTATCTGAAGAAGTTGTTACTAACAGTCAACTGGAGTCTATTGGAAACGAAGCTGCTCAGAGGGAACAGCAAAATGCGCTTAATCTTGGTTAAAATAGTTAGTAACAGAATACAAGCATCGAAGTAGTTAAAGAAATTTATGAAATGCAAACATCAAAATAGTTATAACATGTTTCCAGTTGTACTTTAGTGTTTATTGTAGTTTTGATATACGTCAACTATTATGTAGTGCTATTTTTTTTTGTTGAGACTAGTTAGAATAGAATTGCTATTTTTGATGCGAGAATGGAATGAGGGGTGAGTATAAGTTTAAATAGTTAACTAAGTACACAACCATTTAGGCAAACATACAATTACTCAACATCTTCTTTCATTGAGAGTAACATGGTAGCTCATAATCCCAACACATTAGTAGATGCCTTTTTCAGACAAGTTACATTTGTTGATAGTCTCACAAAATTGAAACGGTATAGAATCAGTGTGGCATAAGGTTTCTCATGTCCTACTATGCAGTTCAGTGGTAGTGTGGACCTACTGCTTGGATAATATATAGTTGCAGCTTGACAGGTAAATGATTTGTATGCTGCCACCATGGACTTATTCAGTTCCTTAGGACTGTAATCATTCCACCTTTGCTTCAGCCTTTGTTCCATTTCATTTAACTAAATATGACATACAAATATATTGTGGTTGAAAATTGATATTAAAGATATTACTACAGCAACTGAAAAGCAGACATTTTGTATTTTTGCAATGATGTTAGGATGTAGCTAGCTATTATTATTCCATGACACAACTGATGGTGGTCCATTAAAAAAATTGAGTATAAAGCAGCATTATTACAAAAATAAAAATGCAAAAATGTTGAATGTGAAAGTAGTATTATAACAAAAATAGGAAGAATAAAAAAGATTTAGTTACCTACAGTAATACCATGTTACACATAAGTACTCATGGATCACCGAAATGAAGCAGTATTTTGCCACTAAAACAAAATTGCTATTAGTAATGTAGGGCATGCAAAAGTAGTCCTCAATCATGACAGAAAATACTATGCCAAAAACAAAGTTAACTGCAGTTGACATAGAGCAGTACAAGCTCATTAATGTAGAGAGCCACCAACAGACAATCACCACAAGTTCTGGATGTAATGTGTTTTCCAACACTATTTTCTGATGGACATTTAGGAAAGTACCACCAACGTGACCACAATCTCCCTCATAGTGAATACATCAAGTCTCGCTGCTTAACAAGGGGGAAAGAACCCTGTTATATGTTTTTTATTGTCAATATGATGCAATTTCTCCTGTCACTAAGGCCTTCTTGCCACACAAAATTGCATCATATTCAACTTTCAATTTATACCTTTCATGCTTTTTGTAGCCACTTAGCTAGTTTTTCAAATACATTAGGTGTAAACATCACCAGTAACTGGCTCCTTAGCTTCTGCAATACTTAGAGACCAGCTCTAAGATATCATTTTTCCATTTTACTACTTTGAAGGGCAAACTTAGCCCAAAATATTATTGATTATATTATAGTAGTCAAGTATTGGTCAACTGGAGGGTAGCTGGTGCATCTTGCCATTCGTGTGCTTTAATTAACTAAGGGTAAATAAGAATTGACCATTCTTAATTTTCAACAAGTCTGATGCATTCTTTTGATTTTGTAGTTTCTATTACCCGGTGGTTGTGTTGTTTCTGGCATTACCCCAAGAATAAAGAATTGGTCATAACTATTGTGATGGAAAAATAAAGCAAAAAAATATTATTACCAAAGACTTTAGTTGGAATGTTGAAACTCGACAGCGGAAGCATGTTATTTGAAGTGAACCTTTACAATCATCAAAAAAGTGTGATTATACATGTCTAATTACAGTAACAGTTTCATATATTTTCCCTTGACTTAATAATCTAAGTGATTCCTCTTCTGTTATTTGGTAAAGAACAAGTGACTGTGTGATTTATTGCATGCTGATGAGCCCTAACAAGGACGAAACAATCCTATTGTATCATTATTCGGACTGTTAAATATGTTGGTCATTGTGGGGTCGTCAGGAGTCTCGGCTCCATGATCTCCGTCCTCAGAATACAGGTAGTGTCCCCGCTGCCACCAGAGATAATGCACAGGCTGTTGAAGGACGTTCTAATGCAAGCTGGTAGTCCCCTAGCTATGCAAGCGACCCAAAATCAAGCCCCAACCAGATTCACCAGACTCTACTGGAATCAATGTCTTTATTCAACAGCCTTACTGTACAAAATCTGAGGTGGGTGAGACAGGCCACAGTATATAAAACCCTATGTCTCACCCACACTCTCAAATCTGATTGGCCAACAAAACTGACACCATGACATACAAAACCAAATAAGGGCACACACACTAATTAACACCACTTAATACATACAAGCACACTAAACTGTTCAATTAGTTCAAAGGCATGTGACTGGCTCTTTTCAGGTTTGATTTGGCTGAGTGGGTGTTCCCACAGTCATACAATATTATGGGATGAATTGAGCAATAAACATGAATCTATGGGACAGGTAGCTACAAGTCTCAGCACCTGGATTAAGTTGTACATGGTAAGGTGCAGATCTGAACTACTGTAATTTTCTTACTAAACATATTGTAAAATAAACAATAGGATAAGGTAGGGTGGTTGCGGTTGCAGAAGGACCAATGAAATTGATACAATACATCACCAAGCTACACCCTAGTCCCATGCAACCTCACACTATTTCAAAAGTTCTCCAATTCAGAAGTATCTAGACTACTACCATTTGCATGATGAATGACGAACTTGAACATACTAAGTAATGAATTAACATGTGAGAAAGTATTGTAGTTCTGTAGATTCATTGAATATACTATTGTCTGTTAGTCACTCTTGAAGAACTAGGGAAGTGGAGAAGAGATTGAACATCATAAGCCTGGAACCTGAGGAGAGCCTGCAAACCCCCTATTGAACAGTTCTCAGGTAGATGCCCCCTTCTAGGAGGTTGGACTCTCCACTCCCAGTGCCACTCACCGCCACCACTCTTGTATGGACTCTTGATTCCTGCCCAATTAGTGTTTATTGGGGGGGGGGGGGGGGCAAAACAGATTTAACAGATGGTTTTAATTATATCTGTGATAAAAATTATTACACATAAACTATGTGATGTGAATGTTAAAAAGTGGGGAGTTTTTAGTCAGATGTTGTAGTAAAGCAGAATGGAACTGGAACGACATACAAAGATGAACAGTGACCATGGCAAAGGTTGTAAAAAAAAAAAGTGGGAAATTCGTTGTACAAAAAGCATTTTGTTATGTAGACAGACTTTTTTAGGTTTGCTCTAAAAAGTTTGGGGAACAAAGAATTTAAAATTCAAAGTGTTAATTCGAAAGCATTACAAAACTTGCCCAGAATGGTGATTCTACAACTGTATGTATATATGTGTGTGTGTGTGTGTGTGTATGCATGCATGCATGTATGTATGTATGTATGTACGTATGTATGCATGTACATATGTATGTATGTATGTACATATGTACGCATTCATGTATGTATGTAATTAAGTATGCATCGAAGCATGTATGCATGCATGCATTCTGTCTGTATGCATTAATAAACTTTTATATTCTCATTGGATAATATAATTAGCATGTAAATAGCCTGAATAGTTTAAAGTTTAAGTAAGTGACATAGTGATGGCAATTGCTTCAAAGTAGGGGAGGGTGGGTTAGGGGTGGGCACCATGTACTAATTAAATGCCAATTTACTATCACGAAAACCACTTTTACATTTTATGAAAAACACAAAAACAAACGGTTTAGTTAAATTAAAGTTTAATAATTTATTTCTCTTTTGTCTATTCTATGAATTCCTTAGTCTATCAATCAAATTCATCTGATTTATCTTTGTGAAAATGCATGAACACGCTGATTTTAATTTAGGAACATCAACTCTTATAGTCAATCACAAGAACTCAAGACATCTGATTTGGCACAATTATTGCAGTAGCTAAATAACAATTGAGTTCAGTACTGGTATTGTTATATGCAGCGTATTTTTTAAATTAATTGTGATTTAAATTGAACTTATGACCGGTCTCTCCTAACAGAAGTGTGGGTAACTGAGTCTAACTATAAAATACGCAAATGAAATTGTTATTTTCAAATGTTCTATGATGTGAGGATTTAGGAAAAAGATAAACTGAACAGCTGAAAAGTATTCATACGGTATGTGATTTATACAGTTATCATTTCTATTTTCTTCATGCTATATAGTGTAATTTTAGCACACTTGAACTTGAAGTGTTTTCAAGGAAATAGTATGGTTAGTCTTATTGGTATTTATTAAAAAAAAATTCTATTAATTTTTGCTAGTCCATTTGTGCAAGGTCACTGTCACTCACTTCTCCCATTCACTCATTTTCTCTCCCTATTACACACAACTACACATATGTTAAATAGTTGTACATTTTTCATAAAATATACATTATACTAAATTGGTTAAAATTTGGCTTTGTTCAAAGGCTTTGTTTAGGTATACTTATTTTAAAGAAGATACTACTGGGTTTGCAATTTGAATGGATCAATTGTATTAACATTTTTGTCTACTATTCTATGACCATTCATTCTCAAGAAACTTCCTTTTCGACAATGATCTGTAGAACAAAGCAGTTTTATAACTACCCTTCTTTACCTTATCGTTTTTCTTTGGTAACTTTCACAGCATCAACTGTTCATGTCAAGTATTTAACAAAAGATAAAACACTATTGTGTCTCTTATATTTAGGAACTTAGTTTATTCAAGGAAAATAGCATTATTTAGTTTGGGGCTTCCATGTCTAGACTGGATAAATATTATTAAATATAGTTGGCTTAACTTATTTATTAATAACTATTTTGTGGTGAACTTGATCTTTAGTAGAGATGTAGGGTGCAGTGTTGTTAAGGAACTAGCAGTAAATTATTATTACTGGTATTAGCTAAGTATGCTTTAAAGTATTTTAACTTTTTTTATATTATTATTAGTATAACAAGTTGAGCTTAGATAGAGGAGGAGGTAGAAATAATAATAGTATAGCAACTGTATCATTTAATTTGTTTGTAAAATAATTCAATTAAGTGGAAAAGAAATTTTAAATAATTAATACTTAATTATAAGCAATGTTGAATGCTAAATTACAATTGTTAATCATTTGTAAATAGGGTAAGCATTGCTACCGTACAAAGTTGGTCCTCCACAACTAATCTCATCACTCACTATATTTGCCTTTCAGTTGTTTAAGTCTAAAATAGAAGTGTTTTCTAGGTTTTCAATTTTCCATGTTTTCAGTTAGACCAGATTGCAGTACTTTAGCTCCTTTTACCAACTTACAAGAAACATTAAAACTTTCTCCATAGATCTGTAAAAAGCGATTAACAACAGCCAACATATATAAATGCTACATCCTATGAAAACAAAAGCAAACAAACAAACAATAACACATTGTTTTCCTATATTATATATATATATATATATAATATATTCCACCCTAAATTTCTTCTGCAATGATATTTTTAGGTTCTGACCATGAAATAACTCATGATATTTCATGCTTGTTATTTCATGCCATATTGCCAAGCTCAATTGAAAATCGGGGATGTTTGTTGTCAGTTTTGTATGCAAGTAATGTTAAGTTTTATCCCGGACTTCCGGTGACCACCCTTATCCGTGTATGTGCGCATGCGTGGTATTAACTATATAACCTTGACCACGCATGCGTCTCACTCAGTTCTCCCTCTGTATCCCTATCTTTTAATTACAGACGTAAAACTCTGTTGAACGGGTGCGGGTGGGAACTCGGGTGGTACCCTACACTGCTGAATTGTGCGAGTAACTGTCCAGCCGTGTAGAACCCACATCTGGTGGCTGCTGTATTGATAGCTGCCCATTTACCCACAGAACTGAGTGAGACGCATGCAACTCTTTGAATTGTAGGGAAAAAGCAACAACAAAACAGTACACGTTATATAAACGTTTTCTTTGTGATATTCTTTAGCTAAGTAGTGGCTGTAAAGCACAACGCTTTGACACAACTGGACATACACCTACACGAGACTTACCTTCGCGGTTAGTCTAGTGGACAATGCATTTTCAAGTAAATACTGTTGCGTACGGCTTATAACCATGACAAAGAGCGCATTGACTTACCACCGCCACTAACTCGAATAGAAATGGAAGCCCCCTAAGTTTTCACGTTTTAACTGCACCCGTAAAAGAATTCAAAACGGTAAACAGTTCAATTTCTAGGGTGATACGGGTACTGATCGATAAACAGAGGATTCTGTTTAGTGAAGTTTTGGACGGGGTCGACCACCGAACTATCACAAAAACGCGAGGGTCAAAGTAAATGCCTTAAGTAGTCCAAACATAATTGGCAATTTACTAGGTTTGTTTATTTATTTAGATATATGTTTACGTATGTCATTTGTACTGATCGATAAACAGAGGATATCACCTTAGAAATTGAATTGTTTACGGCTTTGAATTGTTTTGCGGGTGCAGATGGGAGCTCCATTTCTATTCGGTTAGTGGCGGTGGTATATTAATGTGCTATTTGTCGTTATAAGCCCTACTCAACAGTATTTACTTAAAAATGCATTGTCTACTAGACGAACCACGAAGGTAAGTCTTGCGTAGGTATGTTCAGTTGTGTGAAAGTATTGTGCGTTACAAGTACTATTAAGAATATCACAAAGAAAATTTTAAATACGTGATTTGATTTTGTTGCTTCTTTTTCAATTCAAACTGTTGCGGGAGCGGTTACTATGACATTGAAACCCCTCTACCTCATACGTAATTTAAAGACTTTATTTTAATAGCTTGAGTGTTAGTTGTTAAAAATCAAATTTAACAATAGTGTAGTTTAAGGCTCGCTCGCCATTTGTGCTCAAGCACACCACTAGTTATGTATAAACAAACAAACATCCCCGATTTTCAATTGTGTTACCCCTGTAAGTGTCTCGCTCGCTACGCTCGCTCGCCAATTAATAGTAGTACGGCGCGTAAGTTGCCCATTAAAAAATGTATGGGAAAAATCGCTGTTCAATTGAAATCGCACGGGGAAAGTGAAATAGCGCGTAACTAATTCAAATACCTCGGTAACTAAGTCGAAACTAAGTGAAATACCTCGGTAGCGAAGTGAAATAGTACGGTTAAGTGCGCACGCGTAGAGCGTTAACCTTGGAAACGTACAGTTTGAGTAGTTGCTAGTTGGGGACAATGTCCTTCTTTACCACAGAGCCTCTCCCGTATTAGACGGAATGTTTTACAACAGATTAGGAGGAGTCGTACGTTGAAAAGAAAGTTCTAGCGGAAGCTAATCCTGAAATAAGGACATAATGAGTGAAAGATACAGTGTAGCTACAATTGCAAAATACTTTTTTAAAAGCTGGCCTACTATTAGCGAGTGATAGCACGGGTAACCTGTGCTATTAGGGGCCAATAGCACTCGTAAAGCAATTGAAATAACACTCGGCTTCGCCTCGTGCTATTTCAATCACGTTACTCGTGCTATTAATCCCAATAGCACGGTTACCCGTGCTGTTACTCATACATATTATGCATGTGGAATTACAAACATCATTAAAAGCACGAATATTGTGGTTTGCATTCAGATTTGCATAACTATTACTACCAGTGCTACATGGTACCATTCTTACCATACTACCAGTGCTACCAGACCAGTGTTATCTATGATACCAGTTTTACCTATACTACCAGTACCTATGCTACAAGTGTTACCTATGCTACCAGTGTTACCTATACTACCAGTGTTACCATGCTACCAGTGCTACCTATGCTATCAATGCTACATATACTACCAGTGCTACCAATGCTATACCTATGCTACCAAGTGCACCTATGCTACTAGTGTTACCTATGCTACCTGCTACCTATTTTACTAGTGCTACCTATGCTACCGGTGTTACAATTAACATCTATGCTACTGTGTGTGCCATAGTAACAATATAATGATATTCATGAATTGTGACTTATTTCACCCAGGTAGCCATGTTCAGGACACCTGAACAACCGCCAGAACTTCCCAGAACTCCCAAACTCTAACTTGGACTTTCAAAGAACAAACATTGTCAGTATTAACACTTGTCATATGCACACACATTTGTCTCCGGTTTGCTCCATTTCTCACCACATAATGATATTCATTGAGATAGAAACCCAATGCTGGTGTATCATGCCATCTATATCCAAAGGTCAAACTATACTTGCGCTTGTGACTATAGCTCTCAGTCTGCCCAGGCCTGCAGCGACGACAAAGTATTTGTCTTCCTGGCAGCTGTTAGCATTGGCAGTGGTTAGCTCGCATTGGTGGTGGTTAGCTAGAGGGAGTGGTGAAGGTTCTGGTCCTTCGAATTGTTAGTTCAAGGGTCAACAAGGCTTGAGGATTTACAACCCTCAAACCAGCCATTATTGTACTGAATCATTATGGAAGATTCTAGCAAAGAATTTTGTGTCCCAATAAAACTGTTTCATAAAATGAAAAAGCATGTTTCCTGCAGCTGGGTAAATTAACAGGTACCATTTGTAAACTTTATAACAGGTACATTTTGCAAACTTTTGATCAATTTGTTATGGTCTTTTTAACCCCCTTTCCTAGTTGGTCCCACGTGGGAGGAATATCTTCAGCTGCGGCTAATACTTTGATAGTTCTAGTTGCAATTGGTTGTTATTGTGAGAATGTTATTAAGATCACATACTTTTGGCTGCAGTTCCACTGCTAATATAGCTACTGTGTACACTTAAAGCTAAAACTGGTACTTTAAAACCTCACTATAATGCACTGGCTTTACACTTGCCTTGGCACTATTTGTAAGCTGATTAGGGATGCCGTACCTCTCACATGTTGTAATTAGCAACTTATTCCCTAATCATTCTCTTAATTGCCTATATTATTCTAGCCACTATAATGATTCAGGCCTATTAGCTATTGCAGAAAAATGCTAAAATAATCTGGCAGGGCCTACTACTGGCTGCTTATTTGACCAGATATTTTTCATGGCTACTGGCTAATTCAACCTTGCTACTCACCACTAAAATATGTTACAACACTGTCAATGGTCACTAGGCATTGACCAGGATGCATTACCCATGAGCCACAGATCATTATGTCAACCACGACATGTACGTTGCTATCAACAACCACTTCAACCTGCAGGATATGTTACCCTACTCCTGACTTACACAATAATTTTTCCAAAACTTGGATACTGCTTTTATTTATGCAAACACATTCTGCACAACATCCCAAGCCAAACAACTCTTTAACAAAACAATCAGTTTATTCCCACTGACCAGTCAATCAATCATAATGAGTCATCAAAGTAAGCTTTGTTCTAAAGCTGTAGTGGTATATTCACTTGACAGAAAAGACAAAATAGTATGAATATACATGAGAGATGAGACAAAATGGTATTTTAGCTAATATAATACTTTACAGCTTCAGCATGACATAGAGATAGCCTTGTGATCACAAGCAATGCCTATACTAATACTATTGGTCAAGCTCCACACTATGTACTGCTTATTATGCTAAGGCAATCATAGATACATCACACTGGGCCCTATTGAATACAATTTCTTTGAAGTAACTTCCTAAGAAAATACTAGCACTGTAACAAGGTTAAAAACAAGAGACTGGAAGTAGCCATTGTGTGGATTGTTCTGTGAAACAATTCATTCTAAAGAAACTTCCATTTTGTGAATATGCTTTAGAACAAAGCATTTTCATGATTGCTTTGACCCTCACGTCACCAATCCTATCGTAATTTCTATAGTATAAATTTCTCAAAAATACATTTATTTGATATACTTCAAAATGTTAATACCTGATGTAACAATATAGCTACTGTTCAAATGAATTGGGAAGTCATGGGAAGTCTATAAAAGTCACCACACACTCACAGTCTGAGCAACTTAAAGGTCTAGATTTGCAGTGAAACACTTCAGACAGAGGAATTGCTCTAGTTGTTCTGGACTGATAGCTTCCTTGTGTCTAGTGAGTTTCATAGAACTAGAATTATTCCCATAACTTTAACATTTTAGATGTGTTATACTGTTTTTTAAGATTATTATTCGAATAATATAATATTTACAAGTTAATTCATTACAATCAATTAATAGGTACTTTATTTACAGCAACTCTTTCTAAAGATTAAAATAATTGAAAAATAAAATAAAATTTCTGTCATCTGATTGAACCCAGGACCACTTGCTTAATGTACATACTCCCTAACAAATGAGCTACAACAACTGATGGGCAGGCAAAATGTCTAATTCTGCATTTATAAATTAAGCTACAGTTTCACTCTCAGCAGATCAAGTAACATTATATAAAAATTAGCTACTCTATTTTTTTAATTATTAGCTACAATTTTTCTCAGTTTGTTTTATTTTAGTAAATATATTCTTGTATTTCATAGTCTTTCTTAATTCAGGGATATACTAGAACAATTAGCTATGAACTTACTTCTTTAGCTTAACGTGATCTTTGGTAGGCTACATTTACAAAAAGAGAGCGTCAATATAAGATACTAAAGTGTATGTAATTCTATGAAGATTGTTTGCTTGAAAAGCAAGTTGGCTTACATTACATCAATCCAGTGGGTTTTTTTGTCAAAACCATTTAATTGATGAATGCTATTGCCTAAATCATTTGGTTTTAGCATTAATACTGACTAACTCTTGTTGTGAAAGTAACTGATACAAGATCAAGTTAGGTTAAACAAAACAAAATGAAATTTGCTGATACTGAATTATACGAAGGCTGGAAAAAATTGTGAAGTGATAAATAAAAAACCTTTACAGGCTACAATATATATCCACTGTCAAGTTATTGCCCAACCAGTAACATATTCTTCTTCACAATTCTTGCTAATAGTAGTACAGCAGGTAGTATTGTTTGGTACACTCAATTAATTTGTAATTAGCCTTAGCCTCTGGATCTGTAACCTCATTAGTAGTGGTAGTAATCGTAGTAGTAGTTGTAGTAGTAGTAGTAGTAGAAGTAGTAGTAGTGTTTAGTATACAGCAATATAGTTGTACAATATTAACGTATCAAATATTTTTCTTCGTTTTTAAGTCAATATTTGTAAAAAAAGTATTGTATGTTGAAGTTATTATCTAATTTAATTCTGTTTGTTTGTTTTTGTCATTTTTTTTAAAGGATGTAAAATATGTGGCGGCTTCAAGTATTATTCTCACTAATATTCCTGTTGTCTGCGATTCCAAGTGGCATCACTGCACCATCAAGACATGGTGTCAACTATGAGAATCAAGTAGTTGCTAGCATTGGGAGTGATCAAGCTATTACCGAGGCATCTAAATACCTGATTAAAAAGCATGACACATTATTGGATTACAATTTGGAAGCTAAGTGGAACACAGGCTCAAATTCATTTGTGTTTCAAGGAGATGATATTGACAGTGCTATAAGTAACATCAATTGGGCAGAGACCAAAATCCAAGTTGTAGGTCATGGGTCTGCTGCAGATAAAACAGTGGGTGGACTTTCCCCTCAGGAACTGGCAAGGCAAATCAATGCAATGAGTAATGGGAAAGGTGCTAAGAAGATTAGTATAGTCAGTTGCACAAGAGATATTGGAGACGGAATAGTTGGTAATACTGAGCCTCCATACTTGACTGAGTTTATGAATGAGCTAAAGAGTTTAGGAATGACTTCTTCGGAAGTTTCTATACGCTCATCTCTTGTTGCTGTAAACAACAGAGGAGAAAAACTGACTGGGGAAGTGAAAGTGGAAGGTGTAACTGTATTAAGACCATATAGAATTGAGTGGACTAGTAACAATAGAGGATTAAAATGGATTGGGAGCATTGATGACGTAACCCAAAATGTTCAAGTAGTTCCAGCCACTCATGGAACAGACCATGTAGAGACACGTCTTGTTGGAATTGTACCAAAGAATGATCTCATACATGTGACTGATGAGAATAATCCCACAACATCTTATACAATTGATGATGATGATGCTTTTTCAATGGTAGATGATGTGGCTAAGGATGTATTTAGTAATGGTAATGCAAACGATCGTGCCAGTGTTAGGAGGAATATGGATGTGTCTTTGTATGACTCTACTACTAATACATTCACACCAGACAGAATAGATGTGGTTGAAATGTTGCCTGGTGAGTTTATTAATGAATTACGTTACCGAGCCACTAACTTTGACAAAAGAAGTACTGCAGTAGAGCATTATCGCTTTGGCGACCTAATAGTGAAAATGACTTTAGATAACTTTTATGTGAAAGTAGTTGGACTTGTAGAAAGCACTCCTCATCTGACTGAATTGCAGACGAAGTTTTCTGACTTCCCTGTAGAGTATAGAGCAATGAATCCCAAAACTGGTCCGAGTTTTTTTGATGATGTGAAAAAATGGATGAATGGAGATAATCGACACATAGATATTACTCCAGAAAATTTTGAAGAACGTGTTTACAATGCTCAGGCAGGAATTGCCATGTTTCTATCTGAATCAATTCGCTGCTTCCAGAATCACTTCACCAACATGATGATACTTGATATGGCTGATGCTCATCTAGTATACAGAGAGCTATTTTTTGGCAAGAATATTAATCCTATGGCTCAAGGTGGTACATGGATTGGTCGTGCAGAAACAGGGATAGACTTATTAGACTTTTTTGAAACTGCTCACAGAAGATCATACCGAGGAATCAGAGAGAGAATATCTCGAATTACCAAGTCTTGGCTTTCTCATGTACATAAAGATGGAGTTAGTGGACTACGAGACACTCCTCCAATGGGCAGTGTAGTAGATCTTGGTACCTTTGAAAGCAATGTAAAAGATGTAATTAAATCTATTGGAGAAGCAGAACCAGGCTCACAGGATCATCTTCGAGATTATGCAGAAATTACAGATTATCTAGTTTCTAATCAGTTCACAGAGCCAGAGATTGGTTCTATGGAAACACAGAGCAACGATCTCTCTACAACAGAAGACACCAGTGCCTCCCTTCGAGGCTCATTGGCAATTTCTGCAGACCATGCCAAAGTAAGCAAGGCAATATCAGATGCCATACAAGAAAGAGAAGCCCAACTTAATAAGAAGTTTGAAATGGTTTCCGACTCCATAAGTGTATCTGAAGGAAAATACATCAGGTTTTCAGTGTACGATAAAGAAAATCCTTCTCATACTCAAGAGGTGCTTGCAACTGTAGAGGAATCAGAACTGTCTTCCAGAGAAATGCTAAACGATTTGCAGCAAGAAGCCAATAATTACGCCGTTGAAGCCACGAAGAGGCCTGCAAGTGAAATAATAGGCAAAGCCTTGGCTATTGTAGGTGTTGTCACCGGATTTACAGGAGCTCTTGGTAAACTAGAGGAAGGTGAATATGTAGAAGGATCCATTTACCTGGCTCAAAGTCTACACGGACTGGGTGATTTAGCAGGAATTAACCAGAAAATCTGGCAAGCTTCTAAGAACTTTATAAAAGGAGCACTCCAGGGCCCAATGAATGAATTGAGTGCAAGTACAGCTGCTGTGGATGCCGAAAGGGCGGTGGGATCTGAGGTATCAAGTGTTATTGGGAAAGTCAATCTGAACTTCTTGGATGATATACCTATCATAGGAACAGCATTTGCCATCTACAGTATATATGAAGACTTTGCGAAGCACAGTGTTATTGGATACATTGATGCAGGTCTCGACATTCTGACTGCTGGACTTTCATTTTTTGGTCCAGAAGCAGAGCCTTTTGTAATAGCACTTTCCATCATTCGCATGGGAATTGACACCTTCTATAATGATATCGGCAAGCAACTCAGTGACCTTCCTAGTGATGCTTCATTTTCTGACAAGGTGGAAGCAGTGTTCCGGGGAATCGGAGATTCAGTTGTAGATCTTGCTAAGGAATATACATTAATAGGACAGATATACAGTGCAATTGAAAATAGCAAAGCTCTGGACAAAAAGTATAAAGAGCAACAACAATTTTTACAAAGTTTAACAGATTTCTCAAATTACTATGATGTTGTGTCTGGATCTGGTTCGTCTCAGATAAACTTTGGCCAAGGAACTGCATCTCTGTATGGCGGTGGCATTACATTTATATTAGGAGAATCTGGAACATCACAACTCACTATAGAAATCTTTGACTCTGATCGCCAAGACAGGTCTGTAACAAGAACAATCGACACACAAGGGGTGGAAGACATTACAATGGGTATTGGTGAAACATATTCATTCCAATTTAAGAAAGAACAAGTTAAATTCTTTATGTGCATTCCTGTTGACACCAAAAGAGTAATTTCAGGAAATACAACTGACAGACACTCACTCAATGGAGATTATACTGGAAACTCTAGAGCCAATAGCTTTTATGCTATTCAAGAAATTCCTTCTAATCTCAATCTAGACTATGAGCTATCTGAATATTTCTATCAATTGTATGGCGGTGAAGGCAACGATTATTTCTACCTAGGACCTCAGATCACCTATGTAGAAGGCAATGAAGGATCTGATACCTATTATATCACATCTAAATCTACCATCACAACTATATTCAACTATGCTAGTGATAATATGGACGACTTTCTTATTCTTTATCTCAACCTAAATGAAATTGAAGCCACAAGGCAAGGTCAAGATGCTATTTTTACAAGTTCTGACCATTCAGATCAACACCTTGTGAAAATTAATTATTGGTTTATTGGTGAATTGTATCAACATTTGACTATAAATACACAGGACGGATACGCGTGTACTATATCAGCTACTGATAGGGATACACATCTTGATTTAACTCCTTATGCCTTTGATGGTAAAAGCTACAAAAGTGGCATAACATTTGATGCTCAAGATCCGATGAGGCCACACATTAAAGTAATCACAGGTTCATCTCAGAATGATCATCTGTACGGTAATGACTTTGACAATCAAATCAATGGGAACGGTGGATCTGACACTTTAATGGGACGTAATGGCAGGGACTTGTACATATTGAGAGAAAACAGTGGCTCCAATTCAGTTATTAAAAACTACGCTGACGACCACCAAATGGACATACTGTCTCTTTGTGGAAGAGAAAAAGACGACATTCATTTATCTGCAAGTGGTCAAGATTTGAAAATTAGGACCTACAGTTGCAACAGTGAAGTCAGAATTGAAAACTGGTTCTCAGATGCTAAATATCGGCACCTACTCCTGTCTACTGAGGATGGAGAGATGTTGGAAGTTTCATCATCTGTAGATAATCTTAATCTCCAACTTGTTATGGTAGATTTGTCACTTCAAAAGTAGGTTAAACAAATATAGACATGATTATTATTTGCAAGCGAGTGAAGCGAGCGAGTCATTATTAGGGGTTATACAATTGAAAATCGGGGATATTTTTTGTTTGTATACATGAGTGGACAGCATATGTCATTTGTAGTTTGACCCTCGCATATTTTTTTTTGTTGGCTCAGTAGTTGACCCTGTCCCAAATTTCACTGAACAGAATCCTCTGTTTATTGATCATTACCCATGTCATCTAATTGAATTGAATTGTTTACCACTTTAAATTCATTTTTGTGGTGCAGATATTGTGCAAAAAAAAACTTTTAAAATTTGGTTTCGGTCGCCATGAATTTACTTGCCATGCCAACTTGCTAGGAAAAACTTATACGGCTATAGCTGCAGTGGCCATTGTGGTTCCTTTGGCCCTACAAGCCAGACTCCTAACATCTTATAAATTTTAATATTTAATTGTACTACAATAAATTGTTAAATATAATGCTAGTCTGGTTGAAATGATTTAGCCAAGAGTCTTGACATGTGAAAAGTAATATTCATGACCATCATAATTAAATTCATTGATTGGCTTATTAGCTTTTACTATGTATACATTATAATATATTTTTATATATACACACACATATATATATATATATATATATATGTATATTTAGGAACTATAATTATAGCTGCCACCTTTTTCATATGAAGGGCATGACCTATTTTCAATGTTGTCTGGATAAATTGAAGTCTATAGTTAATAGAAACACTAAAGTTATAACAATATATTATTCTACATTCTCCTTATAATAATACAAAATATGTCTGTTAATGTACTATATACATAATGAACTTCTATATTATGATCTATTTTTCTTCACATTTCAGTCAGCGCAATATTCAACTTGATGTATTCATGTTTGGGGAAACAGTCTCTTCACGAGTCACTGGAAGTTATAATTATCAAGTTCAAAACGGTATTGATTTAAGCAGAGATTCTGAATTTTCCCAAGGTGTCACCATCATAGGATCAGATCAGCCTGATTGGATTGTGGGAAACAAGCAAAACAACTATATATCGGCAGGAAAAGGAGAAGACTTTCTTTATGGCAAAGAAGGCTACGATGTGTATGTTATTAAACAAGGAGATGGCTTAAATCACATCTTCCAGTTGTTTGATGGTGATACTAATATGGACACCATCCTTTTTGATGCTGATTACGAGGATATTGACTTAATAAAAGAAGATTTATATTTTGGTTTACAAGCATATAAACATACAAGTAACTATCTGGCAGTCGCTTTAAGTTGCTTGTTCTACGAAGACAGACAATCTCTAAGCCGTTATCAACTCACTGCCTCCCTCCAATCATGCATGAGCCTCAATAAGCTCTACTATATTAAAACTAGAGATGGAATTGTCTTCAAAATTCCTAACAGTGCAAACTCAGCAATGGTCAAGATGCCAGAAATGGTGGATTATTCTCATACAAGCAAGATGCTGACTGCGCAATTCACTCAGGAATTAACACAAGCCAAGCGTTTCATTGGCTCAACAAATTACGACGTTGTTGTTGGAAACTCTTTGACAAACTACATAGATCCAGGAAAGGGAGGTTGTTACTTGGAAGGTAGAGATGGCAGTGATACATATGTCATAAAATCAGACTATGGTACAGACAATGGCATATATAACCAAGCTACAGACTATGCAATGGATACGCTCCTCTTTTCTGTACCATATGATTCAATTTCTGTTCAAGTCAGTGGTACAGAAGTTATTTTGACATCATCAACTGATGGTAATAGCAATGCTGGCGTGACTCTTTACCTGTATGCTGCTAGTGATGCAGAACGCCACTTGGTAGTTGTAACAGGAGATGGCATCACTTTTGCTTTGCCTCCGGACAAAAATTACGCACCAACACCTTTAATAATCAATAAATCTCAAATGAAGACTGGGCAATACATCAATCTTGAGGCTAACTCCCAATATTCTGAAGTTAAAACCATGTATGGTTCTAATGAATTTGAGAACCACCTTGTCGGTAATCAACTGAAAAACACAGTTGTTGGTGGAAGTAAAGATGACCTTTTGCAGGGATTGGATGGTGACGATGTATTAAAGGGTGGTGCTGGTAGGGATACTCTTCAGGGAGGATCTGGTGCAGACAATCTCGCTGGAGGTCCAGATGATGACACATTGTATGGCCAAGATGGAAATGACTTTATCTCTCCTGGGCTTGGATCCAATGTGGTGTATGGAGGAGAAGGAGTAGACACTGTTGTATATGGAGAAAGTGGCGGAATTGAGGCTCTTCTCTCTGACAATGTCATCTATCATCCCCATGATACAGTAGTGGACAGAGTTTATGAAGTAGAAAATGTCTTTGGAACAAATGAAAATGATATCTTGCAAGGTGATGATAATGACAATGTACTAATGGGATACAACGGAAATGATGAGCTGTACACAGGAAAGAGCGGTTCTGACCTTTTGAATGGTGGCGAAGGTTCTGACACTTATTCTTGGCTTCGTGCAGTCCAAGCTTTCACCTCTGATATTGATGCCACTATGATTGTAGATAATTATGCCACTGATGGGCAGTTAGATACTGTTGTACATGACCTCATAGTTCAACGTAGAAGCCAACTTGGCTTTGAGAAGTCTAACAATGATTTGGTCATTCGTAAAATCAATCAACAGTATCCAGTGTTCTATGAAAAGGGACCAATAGTTGTATTGAAAAACTGGTTCCACCCGGAGCAGCCAGAACTTTATCGACATATCCAACTGCGGTTATCTGAAGAAGTTGTCACTAACAGTCAACTGGAGTCTATTGGAAATGAAGCTGCTCAGAGGGAACAACAAAATATGCTTATACTTGGCTGAAATATTTAAATGAATACAAAAACATAAGGTAGTGAAAATAGATTATAGAATACAAACATTTAACATTTTAGTGACTAAAGATCGTATTTTTTTCATTGTATTTTGCAATAGCGTAGCAATTCTGTTAGTTCATTATGTTTCATCAACTATATAATATATAGTGCTTTTTTCAGTATTGAGACAAGATAATGGGAAAAAATGTGGGGTGAATATTAATGTAAGATGAAAATGAGTACATTTTGAGCACCAAATGTCAATTCTTAGCAAGGAATACTTGCAAAATATAAACTGCTAAACATTCTAAATAAATTTTATATAATCCCATTACTTCTTGTCCTTCAATATATGAAGAGCACTCTTCAGAGTTGAAATGTCTGTGAGTTGTGGACTCACATAAATTTTGAATATGCTTTAAAGGTAAAATAAAGTTGCCAAGTACAGCTAGCTAGTTAGGTAACTGTTGTTTTCTACATCTGCTTCCTGTAGTCTGAACTCACTTTTAGTCGTATTTTCCAAGCTTTATAATTCTCCAGCAAGTCATTCTGTGCCAATATATGCGCTTTTACCACCATTAGCAAAGCTTCCTAAGGAAGTAGGCATTTTGAATAGCCTTTACAGTGCTACTGTGGCTTGCATATGAACATTTTTGTTGATATAATCAATGCAGAGCAAAATACTCACCTTTACATTTAACGGTCAAAATTCAGTTCCCAGCATGTTAGCTCCATTTAATGAAGCCACACAGCAGCAACAGTATTTTGTTGTTAAATATACCAAATGAGTTGTTCTCAATAAAACTGCATGTTGTATACACCATTAGGGAAAAAAAGTCTGCAAATTCTTTCAAAATCTAGTCTTAGGGATGCCTAAACACTGTGCCAAGTTTTATCTCTACCATTGCTTAGCTACAGGCCTTTAAAATTGGCATTTAAAATGATATTATTGAAGTGGGCGTGGCGGCCTTTGATGCTGCAATAGGGGGCCTTATCAGCCAGCTTCCCAGTAGTTGTAGTGCAGGTATTGTGGTGGATTACTGGTGTACAATGGGAAAGAAATGCGTAGCTTTTGGATGTTCTAAAACACACAAAGACAATGTCAGTCTGTTTAAGTTTCCTACTGATATTAAGCTAAGAAAGTGCCTGGACTTTGCAAGTAAAGAGAACCAGAGATAGGTAGGATGGTCCCAATGAACACTCCACACTATGCAGCGACCACTTTACTGTTGACTGCTTTGAGTCCATGTCCATTCTATCAAAAGAAATGGGTTTACTAAGGCGGACAAAGCTCAAACCAAATGCAATACCAAGTATTTTCCCAAGACCTCCTCCTGCTTCTGTTCCTTCCAAGCGTCCAAGGTGGTAAACTTAGCAATAATTACAACAATAAAACCAATTCATTGCCTTGCATTGTAGATATTAACTGCAATCTGTTCAGAAGCCAGTCCCAGTGTACCCAGTTGTGCTCCAGAGATGAGCAGAGATGTAAGTACACAAATAAAGTAGACATTTGTAAAATATTGTTGCCCTTATGCTGATTAGGCTGAGATTCCCAAATCAAAACCAGTAGCAATTCAAGTTGCGGAAGTGAAGAATGCCAAGATTCAAGTTAAGGTTGTAGGAAAGAATGAAGGTACAGTGAATTATTCTCCAGCTAGCTATGTGAAAAATACTTATCTAGAATCCCAGCTTGCATTCACAATAGGCAAGGGGAGGCTATGCTTGTTAAACCTTGACCATTAAAAAAAAAAAAAATTTTGTACTAGAATGTCAATGACAATAAAGTGATCACACTTACATTTAGCAACATGCCAAATGTCTTATCTGTGATGTATTTCAGGTTTACTTTTCCTGAGCCATGAATCAATCTGCTTGTGCCTGTCGGTAACTAGCAAATCAATGGTGAGGTCGTTCTCTTCAATGAAGTCTAGTCCTCTAACAAGCCCCTCTTTCTCCATGTGGTAGCTTGATGCTACCTCATTACTCTATACACCACATACACTACATTTTTTAACTAATACAGGGGTTAAGGCTGTTGTGTACCTGAACCAATTCCACATCCAGAATCACATTATGAATCAAGTCCATAAATGTATAGGAACCATACTTGGCAGAGTGTCCGGGGCTATCACTTCTTCCATCACCACCAAGCATTAGTGGTTCACCAAAAGCTTGAAGAACACTGACCATATTAAGTTGGTGTTCGCTCCATACCTTTAATATAGTCGGTAGCAAAAATAACTTTTGGTGGCAAAAATAAGTTGTCTTTGAAATGGCCGCACAATTTAAAAACTCTAAAACTCGAAGAGTTTTTGTTGGCAGTGCTCCTGCGAATAAAATTGCAGCACTCAGAAGTAAATTACCGGCAGGAGTACCATTAATCTTGGGCTGACTTTCCCATTTCCTTCTGCAATTACAACCGTTACAAATCTGAGTGACTATAAGAAGAGACCCACATGCATTGATGCTTGGATCAGTAGAATAATTACATATGGGGCAAGTAGAAAACAAGGACAGCAGACATGATTAAAAAAACAAGATATTTCTTTTGCTGCATTAGATTATTCCTTAATAAAAAAAACAAAAAACAGTGTAATGTCATTTTTTAAATTAATTTTTGCATGCACTGCTTACTGGGAACTAGGTGTATCATCTTTAGTCGGTTCAGGAAATTTGTAAGTAGAATCATTAAGTATCAATGCTTATATCCGATAGTGCAGCTTCAGTTTCCATGACTGGAGTAGAGCATCTTGGTATGGAAAGGCTTGGTATTAGATCACACTGTATTCCAATATCTCTTGTACAAACTTCAGTTTGTGTCATCAATACTTCAATACCTCTGTTATTACTGTATTATTACTGTACATAGCACTTCGTAAAAAGTTAAACAAAGCAGCCAAGGAGAAAGAATGTGAGATCATTGGGGAGTGGACAAAAAGCATTATTAACCATCTATACTGGAGTGCACTATCTACAAAGGATGGAAATGGTGATGTCATTCTGGAGAAATGGTTGTCGCTTGTTAACCACATACACAACAAGCATAGTGGTCATGGTAAGGTGTACAAAAAATGTTCTCATGGTCGTCTTAAAAAACGCAAATGGCTAAAACATCGTAAGTTACGTTATATTGATACGACTTGCTGATAATGATTACAACTATAATATACACACAAAGCCCAGTGAAAAGCTTGTGAACCTGATAAACAATAAACATCTTTGTAGTGATATCCGAAATTTGTCACACACCTACCAAACATCAAATGTGGAAGCGTACCATAGCGTAGTGATCAATTTTGCACCTAAACATACAGCATTTTCATACTTGGGTATGAAATCAAGGCAAGTTGTACATATTTCTTGTTAAAGTAATAAATTTCAATTATTTCTTCATACAGACTATATTTGGCTTCCCTACACTACAATCACAATAGCGATAAGAAGCAAGCTACAACTAAAAAGGGTGAACGTCAATATTCAATACTGTATCCCAAATACAAGAAAGGTGGTCATATAGTGAGGCGAGTAATGGCAAATAGCAGTTTAAGACTGATTCAACAGCTTTAAAATCTGATTGTTGAATAACATTCCCACCCCCACCCGCCCCTCCCCTTGTTGTCCTCACTTTGTTTTATAGATTACGTCAACAATCTTATGTTTGAACTTTTGAGGGTGCATAAGGATGCTGACCACAAGACTACAGACACCAGTAGAAATTCTGTTCCAGACTTTTTATGCACTCAGTACCACAGACCAGACAAGAAAAAAGCAATCAAAAAGAAACAAACCAGATTCGTTAAATAATTCAATTGACTGTTGTCTAGCAAATAATATTATATATCAGGTAACTTAAAACCCGTGTGTGTGCCAATGGTTGAGGGAAAGGTTTGTCTGATTTTTGTCACTGCACAAGAAGGAAGCTACGCGAATGGTTCTTCCCAGCCATTGCCAGCACCATCGAGTCAACTGACGATAAGCTACATGCCTGTATTTTCTACACAAAAGACAAATAATTATCAAAATGATGAGGTTAAACATGAAGTGTAAGCTTACTCATTCAGTGCTCCTTGAATGGCATTTACTCCATACTGTTGTTTGTAGCTATAGTATGCAGTTTGTAACACCCATGGATCCAAACATACTGTTTGAAACCCTGGATGAAGTGTAATGCACTGTACTCCCTGAGAAGATATCTTGTTCATCATTTCAGTTATCTCTCTACAGCATCGACATTCCATTCCAGTAGGCATTATGATGCAGTGGCTACAATTACACCTTTAAGCAAAGCAATAAATTTGACTGGGTGGTTGCTAGCTACTACTATTACCAGTTCAAATTCAGTAGTCTAAGTGAAACATCTTCATCAGAATCACTGCTGTCCTCACCACTGCTAGTTTTTACAATGGGCTCATACAGAAATGGATGAATTTCTTCCACTTCACTGCCTTCAGGGCTATTTTGTGAAGAGGCTGTATCTGAAGAAGAATGGCTGGAGTCTGAGCCAGTGTCTGAGCCAATATCTGAAAGATGTGAGTGATCCCCATCAAAACTTGATGAGGAATAAGACAGATTCAGGGATATTTCTGCTGTACTATTGCTGTAATTGACAGGGTCAGTCCCACCTCCTCCCGTAGCAGCTGCAGAAGCCATAGCATAGAGCTCTAACCACGCTCTCACAAGAGCCCCGTCATCACTAGACCCCCCCCCCCCCACTTTAACCACTATTTGTTTTGCCATATTTTAAAGGCTTTACTATGCAATACTTGAGATTGGACAAGTAATTGGCGGGCGAGCGTAGAGAGCGAGACAGTATTAGGGGTGGATAATGCAAAATCGGGTATATGTTATATGTATTTATACCATGGTTGCTGCGGACCCATGGATTAAAAGTGATATTTTCCCGGTGATTTTTCCTGGGGCTATGATATTTTCCCGGTGAGGTGTCAAGCGAATCGTGTTTCCGGCCCAAAATTAAAATTCAATTAAAATTCAATTGAAGCACGCCAGAAAGTTTACTTTAGCAAGTTTACTTTAGCAAGTTTACTTTAGCATTGTAGCTGCCAGCTGTTATCTCCAGATCTAACTCTACCTGGGCTGCTCAGCAGTAAGCAGTAAAGCAGCTAGCTGTGGTAAATTCCTGTGGTATGAGAGCGGCAGGCGAGTTATATGTGGTAGGGCTGGTCCCATATAGGTGGATATGAGAGAGTAGTAGTAGCAGCAACTATGGTATAAAACAGTTATGCCATGGCAACATCGGGGTTATGGAATATCACCGCCCTTATCCCTCGGGCTTTGCCCTCGGGATCGGGACGGTTATATTCCATAACCCCTCGTTGGCCATGGCATAACTATTACATATGTATGTGGGATGGTACGTATGCCCCTTAAACGCGCGCGGGGAACGTTTTTCTCCAAAAAACACGGCTTTTTAGGCTTGACCCCAGTTTATTCTGAAACTACAGGACTAAGCAAGCCTTACTTTATACTTAAGCTCCAAAGTGTGAGAAAATTCCTGCGAAAATGCTTGCTTTTCAAGAAACAAAAAGTTGATTCGACCGGTTACTATGGCATTGAAGACCCTTTTCCAGACTTAATTTCAAAACTTCGCCGTTTATGGGGGGGATACGGAGTGCCGGTTGTTGGTTGTCAAGAGCTGTTGGTAGTCAGAATGCCGTAGTATTAATGCTAAGGAAGCTACTACTTCTCGAGGGAAGCTGAGGTAAGTACGTAATTCCATATTTGTTAGCTAAATATGCAAAATTAACTCTGGCCTTTCTTTTTTGTACTGGCTAAGATTGGCTCAAATTTGGTACTACAAAAGTTACCACTGCTCAAGAAAATGAGGTAAGAAAATAATTTTGTATTTGTGTGCTAAAATTGATTGTTTTTGTTTTTGTAGGTGAGAGCTTGTTGTCAAGAATTCAAGGTAATTCAGATGGTCAAAGTAACTTCAATCAGAAGTTATCAATACTCAAGAATGATGTAAGTAGTAATTCCATATTTGTTGGCTAAAATTACAAATAATAACACTGGTTTATTTTTTTATCGTAGCTGAGAGCTTGTTCAAGAGTTACTGGTGATTGAGATTATCAGAATGGTTGATGTTTGATACTACAAAAGTTACCATTCAGGTAAGAGAGTGATTTTGTATTTGTTTGCTGAAATAAAAGGTCATAACTGCTATTATAGTGTTTGCATGAACTAAGCTAAAACATAGTAACAATACTTAGTTTTATGTTACCTAACATCAGGCTCGCTCGCCATTTGTGCTCAAGCACACCACTAGTTTATTTATTTATTTGTATATATGTATGGACGTACGTAAGGCATTTTTGTACTTTGACCCTCGCGTTTTTGTGTTAGTTCGGTTGTCGACCCCGTCCCAAATTGCACTAAACAGAATCCTCTGGTTTATCGATCAGTACCCGTATCACCCTAGAAATTGAATTGTTTACCGTTTTGAATTCTTTTGCGGGTGCAGTTCCAAACTTGACAACTTAAGGGACTTCCATTTCTATTCGAGTTAGTGGCGGTGGTAAGTCAATGCGCTCTTTGTCATGGTTATAAGCCGTGCGCACAGTATTTACCTGAAAATACATTGTCCACTAGACTACTGCGAAGGTAAGTCTGTGTAGGTGCATGTCCAGCTGTGTCAAAGCATTGTGTGTTACAACCACTAGAATAAGAATATCACAAAGAAAACTTTTAAATAACGTGTATTGTTTTGTTGTTGTTTTTTTTCCTTCAATTCAAGCAGTTGCAGAGAGTTGTTACTATGGCACTGAAATCCCTTTACCCTGTATGCTAAATTTAAAAACTGGACCTTATTTTCAGTAGCTTCAGTGTTAGAAGTCAATAAAAATAGTATAGTCTTTAGGCTCGCTCGCCATTTGTGCTCAAGCACACCACTAGTACTTGGCACAGTGAATATGCACCTCTAAGAAGCTACGCTCGCTCGCCAATAATATGTTTGGACGTACGTAAGGCATTTTTTTGTACTTTGACCCTCGCGTTTTTGTGTTAGTTCGGTGGTCCAAACTTCACTAAACAGAATCCTCTGTTTATCGATCAGTACCCGTATCACCCTAGAAATTGAATTGTTTACCGTTTTGAATTCTTTTACGGGTGCAGTTAAAACGTGAAAACTTATGGGACTTCCATTTCTATTCGAGTTAGTGGCAGTGGTAAGTCAATGCCCTCTTTGGCATGGTTATAAGCCGTACGCAACAGTATTTACTTGAAAATGCATTGTCCACTAGACTAACCGCGAAGTTAAGTCTAGTGTAGGTGTATGTCCAGTTGTGTCAAAGCATTGTGCTTTACAGCCACTATTAGCTAAAGAATATCACAAAGAAAACGTTTAAATAGCGTGTATTGTTTTGTTGTTGTTGTTTTCCTTCAATTCAAACAGTTGCAGCGAGTTGTTACTATTGTACTGAAATCCCTTTACAGTGTATGCATAATTAAAAAACTCGACCTTATTTTCAGTAGCTTCAGTGTTAGAAGTCAAAATCATTCATATAAAAAATGGTATAGTCTTTAGGCTCGCTCGCCATTTGTGCTCAAGCACATCACTAGTATATATGGACGTACGTATGTCATTTTGTACTTTGACCCTCCGTATTTCTGTGTTCGCTCCGCGTTCGACCCCGTCCCAAACTTCACTAAACAGAATCCTCAGGTTTAGCGACCATTACCCGTATCACCTTAGAAATTGAATTGTTTACGGCTTTGAATTGTTTTGCGGGTGCAGTTAAAACACAAAATCTTATGGCAGCTCCATTTCTATTCGAGTTAGTGGCGGTGGTAAGTTAATACGCTATTTGTCACAGTTATAAGCCCTACTCAACAGTATCTACTTAAAAATTCATTGTCCACTAGACTTACCACGAAGGTAAGTCTTGCGTAGGTATGTTCAGTTGTGTGAAAGTATTGTGCGTTACAACCACTATTAAGAATATCACTAAGAAAATTTTAAATAACGTGATTTGATTTTGTTGCTTCTTTTTCAATTCAAACTGTTGCGGGAGCGGTTACTATGACACTGAAACCCCTTTACCGCATACGTAATTTAATAACTCGACTTTATTTTAGTAGCTTGAGTGTTAGTTTTTAAAATCAAATTTAACAATAGTGTAGTTTAAGGCTCGCTCGCCATTTGTGCTCAAGCACACCACTAGTTTATAAACAAACAAACATCCCCGATTTTCAATTGTGTTACCCCTGAGAGTGTCTTGCTCGCTCGCCAACAAATATCCCCTATTTTCAAATTGTGTTATCCCTAAGTGTGTCTCTCTGCTCCGCTCACTGCCCAAAAACAACTAAAAAACATCAGCTTTAAAGGATGGTAGCTAAGTCTAAATGAATTGGTGCATCCCCACCAAAAATCATCTTTCTGCCCACCTGAGCAGGTCTAATAGGTCTGAACTCTGTTTCAATATCTTAGTCAATATTAGGCCACCAATACATACTTCCAGCAAGAATGCTCACGCAATAAATTTCTAAGAATTATTTTAACGTAGCTTTGAATGAACTAACCACATCTGCCAGCTCTGGAAAATGAACTGAACTTCCGGTAATGGTAGATGACTGACCTTGTCAGTGTTGCCATTCTCACTGTCTTCTTGTGTTTGATATGATCGTTGAATACTGACTAAGTCAAAGCCAAGCATTGAATCCTCATTGATACCAAATTATTCAATTCAAATATGGGTATTACAGAACAACTTAAGCATTGAAGTGCTGAGGCTTTACACTAGGTGATTTATTATAGTATATCATTAAACATTATATTAAAACAATGTGCTACAAACTATATTTTATTGTAATTTGTCTCAATATAAAAAAATTGCACTACAAAACAGTATACTAAAACTCTACACGTTCGCTAAGCTAATACAATGTATAAATACAATTGTTTGATGTTTGTTGTTCTCTCACTACTACAATGTTCTATTATGAAATAATTAACCAAGAATAAGCATGTTTTGTTGTTCCCTCTGAGCAGCTTCGTTTCCAATAGACTCCAGTTGACTGTTAGTGACAACTTCTTCAGATAACCGCAGTTGGATATGTCGATAAAGTTCCGGCTGCTCCGGGTGGAACCAGTTTTTCAATACAACTATTGGTCCCTTTTCATAGAACACTGGATACTGTTGGTTGATTTTACGAATGACCAAGTCATTGTTAGACTTCTCAAAGCCAAGCTGGCTTCTACGTTGAACTGTGAGGTCATGTACAACAGTATCTAACTGCCCATCAGTGGCATAATTATCTACAATCATAGTGGCATCAATATCAGAGGTGAAAGCTTGGACTGCACGAAGCCAAGAATAAGTGTCAGAACCTTCGCCACCATTCAAAAGGTCAGAACCGCTCTTTCCTGTGTACAGCTCATCATTTCCGTTGTATCCCATTAGTACATTGTCATTATCATCACCTTGCAAAATATCATTTTCATTTGTTCCAAAGACATTTTCTACTTCATAAACTCTGTCCACTACTGTATCATGGGGATGATAGATGACATTGTCAGAGAGAATTGCCTCTATTCCTCCACTTTCACCATATACAACTGTGTCTACTCCATCTCCTCCGTACACTACATTGGATCCAAGCCCAGGAGCAATAACATCATCACCATCTTGGCCATACAATGTGTCATCATCTGGACCTCCAGCGAGATTGTCTGCACCAGATCCTCCCTGAAGAATATCCCTACCAGCACCACCCTTTAATACATCGTCACCATCCAAACCCTGCAGAAGGTCATCTTTACTTCCACCAACAACAGTATTTTTCAGTTGGTTGCCAACAAGGTGGTTCTTGAATTCTTTAGAACCATATAAAGATTTAACTTCGGAATACTTGGAGTTAGCCCCAAGATTGATGTATTGCCCAGTCTTCATTTGAGATTTATTGATTATTAAAGGTGTTGGTGCGTAATTTTTGTCCGGAGGCAAAGCAAAAGTGATGCCATCCTCTGTTACAACTACCAAGTGGCGTTCTGCATCACTAACAGCATACAGGTAAAGAGTCACGCCAGCATTGTTATTACCATCAGTTGATGATGTCAAAATAACTTCTGTACCACTGACCTGAACAGAAATTGAATCATATGGTACAGAAAAGAGGAGCGTATCCATTGCATAATCTGAAGCAAGGTTATATATGCCATTGTCTGTACCATAGTCTGATTTTATGACATATGTATCACTGCCATCTCTACCTTCCAAGTAGCAACCTCCCTTTCCTGGATCTATGTAGTTTGTCAAAGAGTTTCCAACAACAACATCGTAATTCGTGGAGCCAATAAAACGCTTGGCTTGTGTTAATTCCTGAGTGAATTGCGCAGTCAGCATCTTGCTTGTATGAGAATAATCCACCATTTCTGGCATCTTGACCATTGCTGAGTTTGCACTGTTAGGAATTTTGAAGACAATTCCATCTCTAGTTTTAATATAGTAGAGCTTATTGAGGCCCATGCATGACTGTAGAGAGGCAGTGAGTTGATAACGGCTTAGAGATTGTCTGTCTTCGTAGAACAAGCAACTTAAAGCGACTGCCAGATAGTTACTTGTATGTTTATATGCTTGTAAACCAAAATATAAATCTTCTTTTATTAAGTCAATATCCTCGTAATCAGCATCAAAAAGGATGGTGTCCATATTAGTATCACCATCAAACAACTGGAAGATGTGATTTAAGCCATCTCCTTGTTTAATAACATACACATCGTAGCCTTCTTTGCCATAAAGAAAGTCTTCTCCTTTTCCTGCCGATATATAGTTGTTTTGCTTGTTTCCCACAATCCAATCAGGCTGATCTGATCCTATGATGGTGACACCTTGGGAAAATTCAGAATCTCTGCTTAAATCAATACCGTTTTGAACTTGATAATTATAACTTCCAGTGACTCGTGAAGAGACTGTTTCCCCAAACATGAATACATCAAGTTGAATATTGCGCTGACTGAAATGTGAAGAAAAATAGATCATAATATAGAAGTTCATTATGTATATAGTACATTAACAGACATATTTTGTATTATTATAAGGAGAATGTAGAATAATATATTGTTATAACTTTAGTGTTTCTATTAACTATAGACTTCAATTTATCCAGACAACATTGAAAATAGGTCATGCCCTTTATATGAAAAAGGTGGCAGCTATAATTATAGTTCCTAAATATATATATTATAATGTATACATAGTAAAAGCTAATAAGCCAATCAATGAATTTAATTATGATGGTCATGAATATTACTTTTCACATGTCAAGACTCACTAAATCATTTCAACCAGACTAGCATTATATTTAACAATTTATTGTAGTACAATTAAATATTAAATTTTATAAGATGTTAGGAGTCTGGCTTGTAGGGCCAAATGAACCATAGCCACTGCAGCTATAGCCGTATTGGTTTTACCTAGCAAGTTGGTATGGCAAGTAAATTCATGGCGACCAAAACCAAAGTTTAAAAGTTTTTTTTGCACAATATCTGCACCACAAAAGTGAATTCAAAGTGGTAAACAATTCAATTCAATTGGATGACATGGGTAATGATCAATATACAGAGGATTCTGTTCAGTGAAATTTGTGACAGGGTCAACTACTGAGCCAACAAAAAAAATATGCGAGGGTCAAACTACAAATGACATATGCTGTCCACTCATGTAAAATATCCCCGATTTTCAATTGTATAACCCCTAATAATGACTCGCTCGCTTCACTCACTAGCAAATAATATTCATGTCTAATATGTTTAACTTACTTTTGAAGTGACAAATCTACCATAACAAGTTGGAGATTAAGATTATCTACAGATGAAGAAACTTCCAACATCTCTCCATCCTCAGTAGACAGGAGTAGGTGCCGATATTTAGCATCTGAGAACCAGTTTTCAATTCTGACTTCACTGTTGCAACTGTAAGTTCTAATTTTCAAATCTTGACCACTTGCAGATAAATGTATGTCATTTTTTTCTCTTCCACAAAGAGAAAGTATGTCCATTTGGTGGTCGTCAGCGTAGTTTTTAATAACTGAATTGGAGCCGCTGTTTTCTCTCAATATGTACAAGTCCCTGCCATTACGTCCCATTAGAGTGTCAGATCCACCGTTACCATTGATTTGATTGTCCAAGTCATTACCGTACAGATGATCATTCTGCGATGAACCTGTGATTACTTTAATGTGTGGCCTCATCGGATCTTGAGCATCAAATGTTATGCCACTTTTGTAGCTTTTACCATCAAAGGCATAAGGAGTTAAATCAAGATGTGTATCCCTATCAGTAGCTGATATAGTGCACATGTAGCCGTCCTGGGATTTTATTGTCAAATGTTGATACAATTCACCAATAAACCAATAATTAATTTTTACAAGGTGTTGATCTGAATGGTCAGAACTAGCAAAAATGGCATCCTGATCTTGTCTTGTGGCTACAATTTCATTGAGATTGAGATAAAGCATGAGGAAGTCTCCCTTATTGTCACTAGCATAGTTAAATATAGTAGTTATGGTAGATTTAGAGGAGATGTAATAGGTATCGGATCCTTCATTTCCTTCTACATAGGTGATCTGAGGTCCTAGATAGAAGAAATCGTTGCCTTCACCGCCATACAATTGATAGAAATATTCAGATAGCTCATAGTCTAGATTGAGATTAGAAGGAATTTCTTGAATAGCATAAAAGCTATTGGCTCTAGAGTTTCCAGTATAATCTCCATGGAGTGAGTGTCTGTCAGTTGTATTTCCTGAAATTACTCTTTTGGTGTCAACAGGAATGCACATAAAGAATTTAACTTGTTCTTTCTTAAATTGGAATGAATATGTTTCACCAATACCCATTGTAATGTCTTCCACCCCTTGTGTGTCGATTGTTCTTGTTACAGACCTGTCTTGGCGATCAGAGTCAAAGATTTCTATAGTGAGTTGTGATGTTCCAGATTCTCCTAATATAAATGTAATGCCACCGCCATACAGAGATGCAGTTCCTTGGCCAAAGTTTATCTGGGACGAACCAGATCCAGACACAACATCATAGTAATTTGAGAAATCTGTTAAACTTTGCAAAAATTGTTGTTGCTCTTTATACTTTTTGTCCAGTGCTTTGCTATTTTCGATTGCACTATATATCTGTCCTATTAAAGTATATTCCTTAGCAAGATCTACAACTGAATCTCCAATTCCCCGGAACACTGCTTCCACCTTGTCAGAAAATGAAGCATCACTAGGAAGGTCACTGAGTTGCTTGCCGATATCATTATAGAAGGTGTCAATTCCCATGCGAATGATGGAAAGTGCTATTACAAAAGGCTCTGCTTCTGGACCAAAAAATGAAAGTCCAGCAGTCAGAATGTCGAGACCTGCATCAATGTATCCAATAACACTGTGCTTCGCAAAGTCTTCATATATACTGTAGATGGCAAATGCTGTTCCTATGATAGGTATATCATCCAAGAAGTTCAGATTGACTTTCCCAATAACATTTGATACCTCAGATCCCACCGCCCTTTCGGCATCCACAGCAGCTGTACTTGCACTCAATTCATTCATTGGGCCCTGGAGTGCTCCTTTTATAAAGTTCTTAGAAGCTTGCCAGATTTTCTGGTTAATTCCTGCTAAATCACCCAGTCCGTGTAGACTTTGAGCCAGGTAAATGGATCCTTCTACATATTCACCTTCCTCTAGTTTACCAAGAGCTCCTGTAAATCCGGTGACAACACCTACAATAGCCAAGGCTTTGCCTATTATTTCACTTGCAGGCCTCTTCGTGGCTTCAACGGCGTAATTATTGGCTTCTTGTTGCAAATCGTTTAGCATTTCTCTGGAAGACAGTTCTGATTCCTCTACAGTTGCAAGCACCTCTTGAGTATGAGAAGGATTTTCTTTATCGTACACTGAAAACCTGATGTATTTTCCTTCAGATACACTTATGGAGTCGGAAACCATTTCAAACTTCTTATTAAGTTGGGCTTCTCTTTCTTGTATGGCATCTGATATTGCCTTGCTTACTTTGGCATGGTCTGCAGAAATTGCCAATGAGCCTCGAAGGGAGGCACTGGTGTCTTCTGTTGTAGAGAGGTCGTTGCTCTGTGTTTCCATAGAACCAATCTCTGGCTCTGTGAACTGATTAGAAACTAGATAATCTGTAATTTCTGCATAATCTCGAAGATGATCTCGTGCGTCGGGTTCTGATTTTCCGATGCTTTCAATTAAATCTGTTACCTTGTCTTTAAAGCCGCCAAGATCTCTTACATTTGCTTGTGGTGGATTATCTCGTACTCCATTAACTGTGTCTGTACTTACATGAGAAAGCCAAGACTTAGTAATGCGGACCAGTTTTTCCTTGATACCTCTGTACTGCCTTCGCATGCTACTACCATGTGAGCTTTGTCTGTACACATCCAATAATCCCGCCCCAACTGCCGCCTGACCGAGCCATGTACCACCTCGAGCCATAGGATTAATATTGGTGCCAAAATAAAGTTCTTTGTTCATGAGATGAGCATCAACCATATCTAGTACCATCATATTGGTAAAGTGATTCTGGAAGCAGCGGATTGATTCTGATAGAAACATGGCTGCACCAGTCTTTGCATTGTAAACTCGTTCTTCAAAATTTTCTGGGGTAATATTAATATCACTATTTTGCCCTTTCATCCATTTTTTTACATCATCAAAAAAACTAGGACCAGTTTTGGGTTTCATGTCTTCATACTTCTTAGGGAAGTCAGAAAACTTTTGTTGCAATTCAGCAAGATGAGGAGTGGATTCTACCATTCCAACGACTTGTACATACAAGTCTTTCAAATCCATTCGAACAACTAGGTCCCCAAAGCGAAAGTACTCCTGTCCACTGCTTTGACTGGTCCATTTTTTGCCTTGATGGCGTAGTTCATTAATAAACTCACCTTGTCGAAATTCTCTCAGAGTTACTCTTTCAGAATTAAATGATTGTGAGTCAGAATCATACAAAGACACTTGTACTTCACTTGAACTGGAACGTTGATTTTGGTCGCCATTACTATATACATTCTTAGCCACTTCATCTATCATTGTGAAAGTGTCATCATCTGTGATTTTATAAGATGTTGTAGAATCTTCTTTGTCTGCCATGTGTATGACTTCATTCTTTGGTATAATCCCCATCAAACGTGTCTCTATGTTATCTGCTCCGTCAGTGGCTTGAACTTTTCTCACTTGAACATTCTGGCTTCCTTCTTCAATGCTCCCGATCCATTTTAATCCTCGATCATTACTAGTCCACTCAATTCCATAAGGTCTGGGCTGACCTGTGGGATCCAGTTTTACTATTCCAGTAAGTTTTTCTCCTCGACTATTTACAGCAACAAGAGATGAACGTATAGAAACTTCTGAAACAGTCATTCCTAAATTCTTTGCTTCATTCATAAATTCGGTCAAGTAAGCAGGCTCAGTGTCACCAACTATTCCATCTCCAATTCCTCTCGTGCAACTGACTATACTAATTTTCTTGGCAACCTGGTTGTTGCTCATACTATAGACTTTTTCTGCTAGTTCCCGAGGGGAAAGTCCACCCACTGTGTTGTCTGCAACAGACCCATGACCTACAACTTGAATTTTGGTCTCTGCCCAATTGATGTTACCTACATTATCAGTATCATCTCCCTGGAATACAAATGAATTTGAGCCTGTGTCCCACTTAGCTTCATAATTGTAATTCATTAGTGTGGCATGCTTATTAAGCAGGTATTGGGATGCATCGGCAATAGCTTGATCGGAGCCAATGCTAGCAATAACTTGATTCTCATAGTTGACCTCATCACTTGGAGGTGCAGTGATGCCACTTGGAGTAGCAGACAACAAGAATATTAGAGAGAGTAATACTTGAAGTCGCATCTTATTTGTACATCACTGCAAAACAATAACATGAACAATACAAGCCATGGGTAGAAATATAATTGTTGTAAAAAGAAAACTACAAGTTCTACTGGTAGTAAAATCATTCATAGTAGTAGTAATAGTAGTAGTATCTCATTTTGTTGGCCATTGCTGTAAAATTATGCTAGAGTTTTTTTTTAATACAATGCATCCAAGAGCTTTGGTTGATGATGTGAAGTTAGAGCTAATTGACCTGATCTTACTGAAGTGTGCTTGATTGAGTTAAAATAATATACTAGGAACAATATATCCTAATTTTATTAAATCAACCGACTTTCCCAATCTATATCTATAAGAGATAGTCATATGAATGGGAAATTACTAGCAAGTATTAGACCATTCATTACTTCTAATGACTTATTCCTTTTAATAAAAATATTTTAAGCAGTTATTGCAACTGACTGTAACTGATTATTGCTACAAACAGAAATATTAATAGATAATACATTTAAATATAATAGCTATTGTGACAATATGGTTTCTTATCATTTCCAATATAATGAGGCTGATCTAACAAATTCAATTATCTACTTACCAAATTTAAGAAATTATTCTGTCCACAATCAGTTAGAATAGTCAATGGTCAAAAATGATTGTTGTCTCAAACTGTTTTAACCACTACAGACCTTTGAGTTGCTAAGTTATGTAGATGATGAGTATGTGGTGTAACTTTTATAGGAAAGTAAGCATAGCAAGTGGACATAGCATGTATGTCACAATAGCATAAAAATTAATTTGACTTCCTGTTATACTGTGAAGACAACTGAGCTAAAATCACATTATTTATACAGTTTTAACTCTTCAATATTATGTACATATTATTGTTGCTCTGTGTTTACTGCATATGTTATATACATTATTCACAATCCAAATCTATTACTTTAATGAATTATCAAGTTCTGACCCTTCATACACACTAGATTGAAACTTTCTCACTTAAAGGGGTCTAGAGAAAAGCAAAGGAAAAATGTGAAAAAAATGTGGTTAGAGCACTGTTGGCTAAAGCCGGTGGTCCTGGGTTCGATTCCCCAGCAAAAACTAAAGTTCACATTTTTCCTTTGCTTTTTTAATGAATTTGTGTATAGGAGTGAGTATGTATACAATACAGGTGATCATTAATGTGTATGCTTCCTACATGCAGTAAAATAACTTTGCTATCCATGTTTCTTAGCCTATGATATATCACTTAAAATACTTACTCCAGCTGGCTACACTGTGTTCCAGAAAAGTACTGCAATCTTTACGATATGTTTGCATGAACCAATATATAAATATTGGTATATGTAATAGCTTCCTAATGATGAATACTCTAAGACAAAGCCCTTTATGTGTGTTGTTACACATCCCATCAAATTATAAAGCTACTATACAATCCCTTCCTCACAATGAATACTCAATGGTATGTCTCCAACAAACAAATTTATGGTCTCATCTGAGGAACTAACCTTAATTCTTGTCAGTCAGATTTTATAGGAAACCATTAGTAGGACATATAAATTATTTTTTAGTAATTGGTCAGATTATACTACATTAATTTGATTGCCATTATGATCAAAATCGTCCCTCTTGTCCACACTATAATTTCCAACAAACCTCAGATTTAAGCACACACATTAGTGCAAAGATAAAAAAAAGTACTCACACCTAAACTTCCTGTTTTATGAGTCTGACTCTTGAACTTGAAAAATACAATTTAAAATATTATCTTTGGTCTGTGAGATGTATACATTCTCTGAGAGTCAAATGAGTAGCTATATCTACAATTAACTAAATTTTATCAAACTTCTCCTCAACCTTCATATATACCAACCCTCTCTGTTAAGTTATACCAAAGCAAAGGGCCTCAAAAACAAGACTGTCAAAACAGTAGTAGAACTATATGATTTGCAATGATATGATTCACCTTCTGAAAGCAACTAAATTCACTGCAAATGTCAAATAAATGTTGCCTTCATCGTGATATCTATCTTATTGTATGGAAAAGAAAACAATGCTGTGAAAAAATAAGCAAACAACCTCTTAATAGTAAAGCTGGAACAACAATATCAAAAGCTACTATCCAGATATCCTAGCCAAATTATCCACTTATCAAGGGATTTATAGACAGCCTATAGAGTTTGCACAAAACTTTTCCATGTTAGCTTAGCTTTTTAAAAAGTTAGACCTAACTCCTCCTTCTGTAGTGGTTTTTACAACTACCAATGGTTAAAAAGCTACCCAACAGATCAAAGCAGCTGCTAACATATCTGCTGGGATTGTGAGGGGAACCCCTTTGTACTAATACAGAGAGATACCAGGTTTATATTATGCTGAATTGCCAACCAGGTGGATATCCTGTTTTTGAGAATCATATTCAACAATGCTGTAGGAAGATGTTTCGTATGGGTGAGGGGGTTCCTGGGGCTGTAAAATCTATAGTTTGCTGGTGTTCATGTGACAAATCAGGTTTAGATTGTGCCCCCAAAAATTACACCACTGTTCAAATAACCACCAATCTGGATGAATATCCCAATCTGGATTATATTGAGAGTCCTGGTCTCCCAAATTCCTACCTTTACTATAACTTCTTCAAAGACATTTTTACTAAACACTGACAACCAAAGAAAGGTTAAAATTTTTAAGGTAATTACTAAATTGAAGTAACTTTCTTTATATTTATGACAATCAGAGAGTGAGATAGTACTCTCTATGTAGGGTTTCCTTAACAATCTTTCAAAAATGCTGGCTTTGTTTTTGAGACCCGAATGAACCTCAATGTCAAATCTCTTAAGTTAGAACTTTGATATAGCAGAAGTAACAAAAAACTTCAAAACAAAAAATTACATTTTTATAAGGTTCATTATCTTCATATTCTCCTAGGCCAGGCTAGAGCAAAATTGGTAGTACTTACTGGGCTAAAATTAGGACAATTCTGTTGCACACTATAGCTAGGTCCACAACCTTTCAATTCTTATTTTTTTACTGCACTTAAAGACTGATAAATTGTTGAACCAAGGCTCTCTCTCTAGTGTTTCCATCACTGCCATGTTTTGTGTTTCCCCGAGCAAATTGAAACATTAGGTGTATACCCATCCAAAAAAAAACAAAACTACTTGTTCCACTATATTGTGCAATAAATAGAACTTCTCAAAAACTTGAAAAGAATACTAAATTAAACAAGTTTATATAATGTTGGTGTTTACTGGAAGTTAGTTACAGTTTAAGCATCAGGTAAGACTACACTAAATTTAATTTTTTTTGGCAATAACTACTTTTGTATATTTGTGCAGATAATTTTAGTGTCTTGTTTTGGTGACATGGTTGAGTTAGTTTAGAGGTAAGTCTACAAAAAGGCTGCAAACAAGTAGCTAATAAAAAGCATTAAAAATGAAAAAAAAGTTGGGGTTTAGGGTTTCTGAAAGTATAGGAACAGCAAAACTCTAAAAAGTGTGGAAACCAGAAAGGCACTTGCTCCATGTGATGCTTCTGTATCCCCTGTCTCTTTCAGTGATATTTAGCAAAAATGTTAAGTAAAAATGGTCTTTCATAGCAGTTATTTAGGAATACAAAATCATTACATGGGGCAAGTGACCTTTCTTGTTTCCACACTCTTTAGAACTTTACTAGTTCTACTTTGTTTTTTTTTAGCAAACCCTACATCCCCAATTTTTTAATTTTTAAAATGTTTTTTATTACTATACAATTACTGGTCAAGTTTCTCTCATAATACAGGGTTTAATAAGCTGTGGCAAACCTTTCTAAAAGTCACATTGTGATGGATATTCAACAATCTATATAATAATACACTTATGAGTCAGTAAGGACAACTGTGTGGGTATTCATGAATAATTCATGACCTGGGGGGGGGGGGGGGGTAAATCTTGGGGAATCTTGAAGTGCCATTGTATCCTATGACAACTGAACACTGGGTCACTGAACTGAGTTTGGAAAGAGTGTACATCTACAGTAGCTAACTATAATAGGTATATATGAGGCTGAGAAGCAGGAGAAGATTGCAAGGGTTAATAAGAATAGAAGAAGGTGAGAAAAAGCGTTTCTACTTCAATGAACAAATGAAAGAAAATACACAGAAAGGACAGAGATACTGGGAAGCAGGAGAGGTAGACAGAGGAAGAGAATGGAATCCATGAGTTGAAAAAAGGAATAAGAAAAACAGAGCTGGGGAAAAAAGAGAGCAGGAGGAGAGGAAAACCAACTTTATGCTGCTACTCCTAATTTGTACGAGTTAGTACATCAGACGTCACTATGTGGAAGGATACTTACTAGTACTACATAATGTTGAAATAACTTCCTAAGAAAGTACAAGCACAATAACATGGTTATAACAAAAGACTGGCAATAGCCATTGTGTTGACTGTTCTGTGTAACCATTCATTCAAAAGAAACTTCCACTTTTTGAATAAGACTTAGAATGAAGCAGTTTCATGATTGCATTCATCCTATCATGCCACTAATCCCTGTCAAAATTTCCATAGCACTAACATGTCACAACTACATCTTCTACAAGACAACCATTATAATGCTATTGTGTCTCCCATTTATATTCTAAGCCATATAGTAACTTCCTTAAAAATGAATATACCAAATTCAATTGTTTTAACAAAGCTGTTCTGTACACTGCTATGTATTTACACTCCAGCTACCATTTAGATATTTTATACATAATATACATAAATTTGAACAGACCAACAAAAATATAAATTTGTAGGAAATAGGGGACTGACCTGGGCACATTCTTAAGGTGTACTTTACTTCTATGTTTAAATACCGATCTATAATAAATTACCTGTAAATACCTAAATAAAAACATTGTGATCATCAGGTCGTCATTATCTTTACTAAATTACTTTGCAATAATGTAACTATTGGCATAGAATGACTGCCAATGACATATAGTTCTATAACCATTAAAAAAAGGGGGGATATATATGCATGTAATGAGTTAAAATCTATGTCAATTGACAAGTAATGACCTAATTCTATGATCTTTTTGTGTTATTCTAATAACAGTTATGGAAAAGGTAAAATACAAAAATAATAGGAAAAACAACTTAACACATAAACTAGAACAAGTATAATTAACTTAAAACATCCCCCAAGAAACTAATGCTCATTTATAATCGTTAAGCTACAATAAAGTTAAGCATCACATGTTCCTTGATTCAATACTGACAAATACTCCATTTGTTGGTGACATAGTCAAACCACTGGTAGTCCTTAGTGGAATCTAACAATTGAAAATAATGAATTGACATAGTTTCTATTGAGGACATATTTTACTATTACCTCAGTATCGGCAGATCTTAGAAAAGATACTTTCTTCATTAATTCTATCAGAGCCATCTTAGCCTCCATCAATTCAAAACTCATACCCATGCAACTTCTTGGACCTACTCCAAATGGTATGAAGCACAAATGCGGACAATTTGTATTGTTTTCTTGAGTAAATCTAAAATGGTGAAAATAAAAAAATATATACAAGCAACAAAATGTAAGAACAAATTCTGGTATACAGGACCTTGCAGAAGATTAACAGAATTTTAATGGAAGTGTATGTTTAACATTCCATACCATGCTGCATACATACTTGCTCCTTATTATGCTTTGTGTTGATATCCCATACCACAGTATTGTTAGTTGCATGCATTTAACTTTACTCTATGGGATGAGCAGGCATCTTCTGGTCTGACAAGACATTAAAGGCAAATTTAGCTAACGTGTATGACTTGTTGTTAATCAATAATTTGGAAGCAAGAAATAAAGATGATTTTAATTAATGTGAACCTGTCAAGGTCCATGCACGACACTTACTCTGTTAATACTTAATTGAGTGAACGAATCTATGACATTGTTTTCTGGACATCCAAGGACTAAATCATATCAGCTAGTCTATCATACCAAAGTTACTATGCACAGTAATGTTTAAATGTACATGAAGTTCACTTTATCATTACTCTACATTATACTTGACAACTAAGTAGAGAACAACAATAGTTTTTTTTTTTAACCAGGACAATGCATAATCACCCTACCATTTTGTTCTCATAAGTAAACCTATACAGGTGAAGGAAAACCACAACAATACTGAATATTTAGTACTTCCTACCCCCTACTATTCACTCCTGCCACCATAGTTTATTCTACATAGTTTGTTTCTTCTACTCCAGGCAATTAATCAAGCTGCAGCAATAATGATACTTTCAATCTCTGACCAGGAATTCTAATAAATAAAGCATTTAGACTTGCACACTTGTATGACTGCACATGAAGCCCTTGCAGTCCTGCAGGGTGGTAGTAACACAGACTAAATTTAAATGCTCAATAGGCATACATTATCTGTAAATTTAATATATCCGGCATTCTTTCAGAAGGTTGTACTTTAGTATAGAAGTGTAGATAAGGCTGCATTAAAAGATTCTCATAAAAAGTTTTTAAAAATCGCACAGAGCCCTTTTTATAACCATAAAATACACTCAGGAATTTTCCTAGACTCCACTTTTAATCACAGTGAAAACATAAAAAACTGTAATAATTTATTACACCATAAAAAAAGGATGTTACATTACACTTTATAGGGTGTAGTATAGCGGTGACATGCCCTCCAAATTTTACAATGTGTAACTTTGTCTTCTTTCCTTGAGTGAATAGCTGAACCTTGATAGGGTGTCTTTTTTTAAGCAGTGAAAAGATAATGAGCCCCACAGTTATTCCATCATTAAGAAAGCTATTATTACCTGAGTGGGTTAAACTCAATAGGGTTCTCCCAATACTCAGGATCTTTATGAAGTAGAAGAGGTGAGAACAGCACTGCATTTGTTCCCTTAGGTATCGTAATATCGTTATACTGGTATGTCTTAGTACACTGACGTCGAAATCTGAAAGAAACACACATTATCATAGCAGAGGGAAGACTGGAGTGCTGGAACAGGAGGATAAAGGCATAATGATTCCTTTAACACCATGTCTAAACATTTTATGTCTTGAGAAGCTTGATATAATGAAGATGCCTAACAATAAAACAAGCAAATTACCATATGCTTTAGTTCCCTTTAAACTCTGTTTCCCTCTTTGGATAATATTAACACAAGTGTATGAGTGTGTGTGCTTGTGTGTGGTAGAGAGAGTGCGTGAAGCAAATGAAAATGTCACAAACCATCCATTACATGTAATCTCGAGTCTAACTCAGTACAATTACATAACAAGAAGTGTGTAAGAGTAAAAAAATTAACAAAATAAGTATCAAGTCCTCTATTGAAGGTACATACTCTTATAATAGGCACAATAAAAATCAATATATATATATATTGGTATAATGCTGGCAATTACTTTTAATTGAAAGGAACAATATAAAGTAACTCCAGATGTGCTTCAGAAACAAGTGGCGATTGCACTGGTCTGACTGAAATTTAAAATTGAATGCTAACCACTATTAGTAATTTTTTAAAGATGTATTTGTGTTATTCTTTAGCAACACACATATTTACACTTACTTATACCATGGTTCGTTCGAACCGTCCAATCAGATTTCTCAATTCGGGGTGAATAAATCACTTATACACCGCCTAGGAGGTGAATATTTTTTGCCCGTGGCCTAGAATTACGATCTGTAGCTAAGCGAAGCGGCGACCAATGAGGCTACAGAAAAAAAGGTTGTTATGCGTTTCTTATAGCCTAGAGCCATGGTACAAGTCGGTTGCACCGCTCGGTGCGCGGTCGGTACGGGATTTACACTATCCTCGGGCCTTCGGCCCTCGGTTGTGTAAATCCCATACCGACCTCCACCTCGTGATGTAACCTATACATATACACTTGTTCACTGGCACAAGCACAAGACTTACATTGTACTATCATTGTGACTTGACAAGTGGACTATGGATTTTAAAAGGTATGCAATTAAATTTGTTTAAATTATACAGGTAAGGATTGCTAAACCAAAGGATTATGTTTCTAGCGCCCTTTCAAAAGTTGACTCTATTGAAAATGCTCTATTGTGCAAGACCTCAAGTAAATAATGCTTTCTCTATGTGTCTTGACTATTGGACAATAAATTTCAATTAAATACAATTCTGTTACGTAAGGCATACAGCTATGACAGCGCATTAACACAATAACTTCCTACTACCACTAATAGAATAGAAAATGAACTCTGCTAAGTTTGCACTACCTAACTGAAAATATCCTCTCCTTTCTCTTAGCTTTTTCCCATTTTTTGTTTTCCTGGCATATTTTGTTTTCCTTCTCCTAAATTTATTGCAAATATTTTCGTTTTAAGTAGCCTGAGGGGTGGGTGGGGGGTGGACAAGTATTGACCTCTTTAAACTTGGCCATTATATATAGTACTTATTACATGAGTCAGAGTGTGATATGGTGAAATATTTCATTGATCATGCTAATTAATTTTTATGAGCAAGAGTCAAGGGAAAATAAAGCCTGAGAGTGAAATATCTAGCCATATCACTCTGAAGAGTGTAATAATTGGTTTATTCCACACTAGATATCTTCACTGTAGTAGCTTTTTTTTTTTTTTTTTTTTTTTGTAGGCTCCACTAGAGTAAAAGTAGCTGTAAATACCCAGAAAACTTGTATGCCAGGCCCAGTTGTTATAACTACTCTGGTAATTAGCTTGCACAGCCATGAGATAACACTTTGTGATATCGTGAGATATCTCGGGGGGGGGGGGGGGGGGGGTTACCTAAAAATATCATTGTGAAGATATCTGGAATAAATATAATATATATATATAGTACTTATTACACTAGTCACAGTGTGAAATATTTCACCAGCAGGCTAATGTATTTTCATAAGCCAGAGGTGAGTGAAAATAAAACCTGAGAGTGAAATATTTAGCCATATCACTCTGACAAGTGTGAAAAGTAGTTTATTCTATGATGCTAGATATCTTCACTATGTAGTTGTTGGAAACTCTTAGTTTAAAGTTAGGCAAAACTCTCTATGGGCTCCCCACACCACCTGCCAGGTATTTTAGCAGCTGCTCTAACCTGGTTGGGCAGAGAGTCTGTAAAAATCCTTAAAGCAGGTTAGCCAGGCCAAGTTGCTATAACTACTAAAGTAATGAGCTTGGCAATACAGCCATGAAACAGCACTATGTGATGAAAAGTGAGTTCTCAAGGGTCATGTACCTAAAGATAACATTGTGAAGATATCTAGATTGGAATATTCCACCCTAGATATCTTCACAATGATATCTTTATAGGTACATGACCCTTGAAATAACTCACGATATTTCACATTATTATTTCACCCGGCAAGCTCATTACCCTTGTTGTAGTCACTACGAGGAGTTTTCCCATTCATTTATTTGCCACACATATTTGAAGAAAATAAAACTAAGACTTCCACAAATGGCAGGCATTTGTAAGTTCTAATTATGAAAAATTCAGTTGTTTTTTAAGTGTTTTTTGTCATTGTGGTGTTTGCTTTATAGAGATGTCCTAGCAGCTAAATTAACTATATGATATATACTCTACATAATAGCTACAACTATATAACATTATTTATTTGAATAAACCTATTGATTGTATAAAAATCGTTTGCTTTGTAATATAATAAAAATAATAGCTTGTACTGAATAGTTCGTGTGATTGCAGTGGTTCAAACTTAAGCCATTCTGATTAACTCGAAATTATAGATCCACACTTGTTAACACACAAAGCATAGTCAGTTTGTGCATCACTTAAATTAGTTGTGAGACAACATAAGGCATTCTGAGTTTAGTTGATCATGTCTCTTCTTCTCCTTTGCCTTTTTCTGTCCCTGTTTCTTTTCTGCTACAGTGAGGAGAACTCTTATGCTTCTTTGCTTTCTGTACTTCTATGTGCAATGGTGAAGGAAGATGTTTCGGTACGGGAGGGGTTACCAAATGCATGATTTTAGTGGTTTAAAATGGTTCATATGAGAAATCACCTCACGAGATAGTGCCCCAAAATTATGGGGGGGGGGGTGGGGGGCTCCTGCCTCCGGGGCCCCCCTTCCTACACCACTGCACTGCAGATTTACTAAATTATCGTCGTTCTTTCTTTGATTATGACTTAAAACCTTTGTCATTTACCCTTGAACTTTCCTAATTAATTTTCACTCATTTTTAATCATTCATATTTTTTAATCATTAATAATGCTCTATTATAGCAACATAATATTATCTTGAATGATACTTACCAGGTTAACGGGTGAGATATGGACACGAAATGGGCACTGGTGTAGACAATTGTTAGGTGGAGAAGGGGAGACTGATGAAGATTGGTGGAATGGACATGAAGTTATGGTAAGGCTAAGTCAAGTAGGGGTAAACAGGGCGTATATTTTTAGTATCAGGGGAAGTTGGTAAAGTCTTATTTTTGGGCATCCTGATATAGTTGCATTAAAAAATAAAACAGAACAAAAAATAACATGGGTTTCATAAAGAGGTGGGAGGGGAGGGTGACGCTGGAGCTTCTCCTCCTTTCCTCCCCTTACAGAGTTGCGCCTCTGAAACAGAGTCACCAGAGGCATGACCATTTTCTAACAAGCATAGTTAGTTTGACACCAGTGGTTATAAATGGTAATCAGTTTCATCATCATCAAGCATTCTTAGCCTACTATCAGAATTAGAGCCTGTCTATCTTCAGGTTCCGTGCCTTTTCAGGCTGAGTAGTGTCAAAAGGAGGCTGTATGTGGTATTGGATAATATATTGCACTGCAGTCAGAATGTTTCAGTATTGCTGTACAGATACATATATAGGAATGGTAGAACAGGCGAAGATGCTAATGATAATGTAGGAGGTCATTATTATTAGACAGTGGTGTTGTTATGGTAGTTTAGAGTAGGGGTTGGTTAATGGAAGTTTTTTTGTTTGTTTTTTATTAATAGGGAATGAATTTGTATGTCATTTTTAATTTGTTCTTCGTTTGTTATGAGTGGACAGAGTTTATATTGCAAGAGCTTCATGGTTCCAGTATGTAATGTTAATGAGTTCGATGGAAACTGAAGGATATTATTTTAACAGGGGTTGCTAGATTTTAATTGATCACCTGGGTGCATTTGCATACTGCATTAGAATTGGAGAATCATTGCAGAGTTTGATAATGTGTTACCCTAAGGGTTAGTGGAAGCATGAAGAAAGTACAAAATATAATACATGCCAACTTGTCTTCATTTAAAATTTTTTTATTGTCATGGTGAGGTGGCATGGCTTAGTAGTTCCAGTAAATACTGTTAATGTGTTCGAGGAAATTAAGACTGTGAGATATAAGGTAGTTGATATTAATAATAGAAATGGTAAGGAATATGGAGCGAGGCAAACTGTATTTTATGTTGAAGTTGTATGATGTACTAACATTCCACAACTATATGGAATGATAAATAAAGGCTGCATGTTATGGTTACATATGTCAGTGTTACTATTATAGTTAATCATAGTATAGGGGTTTGGGGAGTGTGGCTTTTAGCCACTGTATGATGTTGCAAACATACACTCCCCAAAACAAATAAGGAATTGTGAAAGTAACCATCGAAGGGGAAAACTGCAGGTGAGATTAAGGATCAGCAGGTTGGGAGGGAAGAAGTAGCTGTTAGCAGAAGCTAGGATGTGCTAGCAGGATTGGTAAGAGATATGCTGGCTGGGGTTTGCAAGGATGTGCTAGCAGGAACCAGTAGGGTGTGTGCTGGCAGGGTCTAGTGAGGATGTGCTAGCAGGTGGGGTGCAGAACCTGGTACCCAGTATGGCTGGAAAGGAGGCTAGTGTGCATTACTAATCCCTCTCCTTATAGTAATGGTTACGGATGCAAGCGCTTGATGTATTGCAAAATAAGAATAGCACAGCAAGTGATCTTGCTCAGTTATCATTCTCTACCATTGGTTAAGGTTACACAAGTTTCCCTCTCCTGCTCTCTTTTTTCTGAACTATCTCAGCTTTTCTTATCCCTTTCTTCAGCTCATTTTACCTCTCCTGCTTCTGAATCTCTATCATGATCGTGGACTTAAGCTTTGCAAAAATTTTGCCTTCTTTTTCGTACTTTCATCTTCCTTTTTGAAACAATCGCCACCTCTATACTGTCAATTCTACCTGGCTTTCAGTTACAATTAGCTAATCGCTCACCTTTTGCCTTCTCTTTCGTTCTCTTTAAACCTACGCTGCCTTACCTTGCTGATTCTAACTGTTGTTTAATATTAATTCCCTTTTTCCTTCTCTTTTGTATTATGCCATCCTTTTTTGAAACCTGTGCCGCCTTCCCTCGTCTGCTATTACACCCACTCTTTAGTTACAATAACCACTTTCTACTGAATGCGACAATGCTTTACCCATTCTTGTAATGACAATACTATAGCAAACTGTTTAAGCTCATGAATTATTCATGAATACACACCGTCAGTCATCATCATTGTTACTGACACACAAGGGTATTATGATATAAATTGTGAAGGATAAAATGATGTTTCAAAAAATCTTTAATGTAAATAGCATGAAGCCATGTCATGTTAAACGCCATTATCACTGTAAATGCTATAATCATGACTTATCTAATATAAAACATAAGATGTAAAAGTCACAACGTAAAGTTTTGTCACATTTTTAAAATATTTTATGTCGTTTTTAATTCACTAATCACCTACATAAGTGTAACTTTAGAATGCCCTAAAATTGCTTTTCTCTCAAAATATCCAATTAGCTCATTGAAGTCCATGTTCCCAGAAATGCAGTAAATTGTCCCATCCCACCCTCCCATGGGACATTCCACGGGATGTCCACATGTCCCTCTCATAAATTGATATGTGTTCCATAGTCCATCACACCCCACAATCCCATAGGACCATGGTATTCTATGGGATGTTCACTACAAATGTATGTGTGTCCCACTGTTCATTCCATGCCATGAGTGTATTCATTGTGAAAAGTATCATCTCAATGAAAACTTAGAGTGTGTTTAGCACCAATCAGTGGAGTGCTTGTGGCAAAATGAGATACTTTGACAAGTTGACTGAGCGCAACAAAGGAGGTGTCATTCTAGGGTTAATATGCAAGAAAATGTTATTGCAGACAAAGATAAAAATAAATTGACAATTTTATGACTTTCAACTAATCTGTGTACTTAGCCTCTTTTTAGCATCTTCTTTAGTCACACTGTTTAGGGTAGCCAGTTTTCAGCTTCACTCAATTGCTACAGCAGCTTGTCGGTATTTATGGAATCATCAGTAACAGAGTTCATTGACACTGCATGATGCAATCGCCAGTAGGATATCAGCCAGATCTTCATGGTCAGTCTCCTCATCTTTTAACATGTTCACTAAATATTGTACAAACCATTTGTTTACCTCCCTTACTTGCTAGTAATCAGAAGGCTCCTTCAGCAAATCGAAAGAAAGATCGTACACACTTGCAATAAATATCAATCTGGCTATGTGGTATTTCTGGGTAATATTAATGTCATGTACAAATGCTATGTTCCCACAACAACTACTTTATTCATAAATCAGTTCATATTATTGCACTATCTCCCACAACAGCAAAGTATAAACTGAATGTGCTAAATCATTTCCCCTAGAGAATGTCATCACAAAGGTAGGGGAGGCAGTTTTTCAAATAAATTATATTCATGAGTTTCGATACATTTAAAAGTAATGTATGCAAAAATGAAGAAACAAAGGTCATCGCCCAAATAACAGCTACAGCCTTGAATATTCAATCTAATATTTTTGTGTATAAATATAATATAATTGGCTTTCTTTAGATATGGCCTCATCATCTTCCTGCCTATGCCGCTGTGTAGTGGTCTACCTGGAGATGTATGCAAATGTGTTGGTATGCATGCATGCTATGGTAGTGTGCGTGCATGTACACATTGGTTTATGTGTGCTGATGTGTTGAAAGGATTTTTCCATCAATATAATTTAGCTATCTCTATACAGTGAGCTATAACACAATCATTTGTAATTTAATTGGTGTATTTTTTTAAGCTGAGAATGATAGGCAGCTAACACCTTGTATTTGAAATAGAAACACACTGCTGCCCAAATCAAATATTACATACAGTGAATTAAACTACTCTATCAACAACTATTTATTGTGGTAACTTGTTATGCATCATGGAAGTGTATAAAATGAAGGAAAATATGAACCACTTCTATGCAAATCTTAGAAAAAGCAAATGATGATTATTGTTTAATGAGTTTACAGTCCAACCAGCTGCCATGCACATATGCAGTTTGTGGCTATTGTGGCTATGGTGGCTTGGGAGTTGGTAAGCTTGAATACAACTTTGTGGCTAGAGGATGTGGAACAGATTTCTTGATTGCAAACCTTGACAAAATGTTGTTGTTTTTTCCTCCCTTTCTTCATTAGGCTTCTCTGACTGGTAGCTTAGACCTGGCACAAATTCTATCCAACTTATGAATTCTGATTTCATCAATAATCTTTAGTTGTGGAGGACAATTACGAAACATCACAGAGAAATAGTTGCATAACCAGTGTATGTAATGCTATGCTTAGCATATGACACTTACTGTTTACAAATACTCCTCCCACTACATCCAATTCTTCCTCCTCTCACAAACCTCCTCCAGCATGATCAAATTTCAGTCAGGCTCAACATGTACATTTTTGTGGTGTTTGTAATGTGTGGTTGCCATGTGTGTAAGAATGTGTGCGCATGCATGCATGTATATATGGCCCACATACGGAGTTGTCGGCGTCCAGATATTGAACTCTCCAAGTTTTATCGTCGTAGCTTAAGTCGTTCCCGCTATAATAGACCTAACCGTTCCCTTCCGTCCGCTTGAAACAATACATTTTTAATAAATCGATCGATCTTTTCTCGATATTTACGCACGCCGCGCTGTGCCCGGTTTTCCCGTAGACGGTCACAAATACACACCATGCTACCATTATACACTATCACATGCACATGCAACCCAAACAAACATACATACACAACATACCCACAATGGCTACACAATATTATCATTAGGTTATGAACATAAGCTTATCAATTTACAGTAAGGTATAAAAGAAAGCCTCCATCATTGGTTAGTTTTCTTTGATTTTGCGCTACACAATTTAGGTAAGGAGTTTCTAGGATCAAACAGTAATGGAATAATCTCGGCAAGTTTGCTGTCAATGCAAAAAAGAAAGAAAGAAAAAAGAAAGGACAGAGATACTGGGAAGCAGAAGAGGTAGACAGAGGAAGGGAAGGGAATCAGAATCCATGAGTAGAAAAGAAGAATAAAAAAAAACAGGGCTGGGATGGCTGAGGGAAATAAAAAGAGAGCAGGAGGAGAGGGAAAACTTAGAAAAAACTACCTTATGCTGGCTGGGATGGCTGAGGGAAATAAAAAGAGAGCAGGAGGAGAGGGAAAACTTAGAAAAAACTACCTTATGCTAACTTCTAATTTGTACAAGTTAAGGGGGGGGGGGGTACTTGCTAGTACTACATAGTGTTGAAGTAACTGTGTAAAAACAGAGAGCACCGAGAGCGATGGATAAAACTACCTTATGCTACTGCACTCCTAATTTGTACAAGTTAACACGTCAGGCACTACTTTGTGGTGGGGTACTTGTTACATGTAAATACCTATATATAAACATTATCTTTTCAAAATTACTTTCCAAAATGTAGTTCTATAACGATTAAAAAAGATATATAAAAGCATTTAAATATAATATGACAATTGACCAGTAATGACCGAATTCAATGATCTTTTGCATTATGCAAATAATAATTGTGGAAAAGGTAAAATATACAAAAATAACAAGAAAAACAACTTAACACATAAATTAGTACAAGTATATTAACGTAAAACATCCCCCAAAAATCTATGCTCATTTATAATAGTTAAGTTACAGTTAAGTTAAGTAGAGTATTACATGTTCCTTGCTTCAATACTGACAAACACTCCATTTTTAGGCGACATAGTCACACCCCTGGTGGTTTTTAGTGGAACCTAACAATTGAAAACAATGAATTGACATAGTTTCTATTGAGAACATATTTCCACATTACCTCAGTATCGGCAGATCTTAGAAAAGATACTTTCTTCATCAATTCTATCAGAGCCATCTTAGCCTCCATCAATGCAAATCGCATACCTATGCAGCTTCTTGGACCTACTCCAAATGGTAAGAAGCACAACTGTGGACGATTTGTGCTGTTTTCTTGAGTAAATCTAAAATTGTCAAAATTAAAACTAAAATAATACACAAGCAACCAAATGATGTAACAACAATTACTGGTGTACAGGACCTTGCAAAAGATTAACAGAATTCCAATGAATGTGCGTATTTAATAAAGCTGGGCTATATCAGCAATATAGATATAGTATACTAGATTTTCTAGATTTTCTAGATTTTTTCTGCTGCAATAATAGTGCTTGGAACATCGACAAGAGATACTGTGAAGCTATACTTGAAGATGAGCTCTACTGCTCTTGAGTAAGCTTCCTTTTTGTTCAACCTTACTGAATTTAGTTGGGTGATGAGTGAGCAAGTGACTAAGGTTAAGCTTTGCATTATTACATATATTTTCTATGCTGATGCGGCAGTTATGGCTTCTCAGTTTGATACGTACAGAGTTGAAAGCTAGTGATTTCTGACTTTCCAAGGCTGAAAGAGGCAAGATAGATGGCAAACAGTTCAACAATGGTTTGCAAGAGTTTATAGGAGTTGCATTACTTACTTGTAACATGTACCAGCCCTTGAAGATGCTCTATAATCTCCAAACAACATTTCCAGAGATTGCTAGAGCTCAGATCCAGAAAGTAAGCCAGAATAAAAGGTTGCCTCTATAGACAACTCAGCAAAAGTATTATATAAAGCTCAGGACGCATAGATATGGCGAAAAGAACATTACAATCACTAGTGTGAGTTTTACTCCTATGCCATCTTATTGTGGCACATGAACAAAATCATTTTATGAATTATTACGCTCACAATAACTCTTATTTCGTCTTTTCCTGTTACAATTCTGTTAATTAAAGTGATTATACAACAATGACTTGTATTATAACCTCATGTGATCTATAGTTGTTGGGGTATTTTCTCATTAGTTAATTTATTATGATTTTTTATAACTTTACTATCATCAGCCTGAAAAAAAATTCACCGGTGAAAGGGTTAAGTACAATTTGAGCGTAGATAAAGCTGCATGGAAAGGTTCTCATAAAAAAGTTTTAAAAAAAGCACACAGAAACCTATTTATAATCTTAAAATACACTCAGGATTTCTCATAAGTTCTACATTTAATCACAGTGATATAATATCAAAATAAAATAAATTTGTAATAATGTATTATTAAATAAAAAGGGGGTGTAGCATTACACTTTATCAGTACAGCAGTGACATGCCGTCAAAAATTCACAAGGTGCAACTTAGATTTCTTTCCCTGAGTGAATAGCTGAAAGAAACCCTGGTTTTTTAAGCAGTGAAAAGTAAAACAAGGCTTATAATGAGAAGCTAGCTATTATTACCTGAGTGGGTTAAACTCATTAGGGTTCTCCCAATATTCAGGATCTTTATGAAGTAGAAGAGGTGAGAACAGCACACTTGCTCCTTTAGGTATCGTAATATCATTATTCTGGTATTTCTTAGTACACACACGTTGAAATCTGTAACAAACACACATAGTTATTGCAGAGGCAAGATTGGAGAGCTACTTACACTGGAGCAGGAGGATAAAGGCGTAATGATTCTTTTATCACCATGTCTAAATATTGTATGTCTTGAGAAGCTTGATATAATGAAGATGCCTAACAATAAAACAAGTCAATTCATGCCTTGTACCCTTTAACTCAAATTCCCTTAACATTACAACTCAGCCAGAATATTTAAACACAATTTTAAATGTGTGTGTCTGTGCTTGTGTGTGAGAGTGAAAGAGAGTGAAGCAAATAGAAATGTCACGAACAATTTATTGCATGCAATCTTGAGTAAAACTTAGTATGATTACATAACAAGAAGTGTGTAAAATAAAAAACTTAACAAAATAAGAATCAACTCCTCTATTGGCACATAGCCATACTCTCATATAGGCACAATAAAAACAATAACAGTATTAACTTTATATAATTGGCGAGCGAGCATAGCGAGCGAGACACTTACAAGGGTAACACAATCGAAAATCGGGGATGTTTGTTTATTTATTTATTTATTTGTATATATTATGTATGGACGTACGTAAGGCATTTTTGTACTTTGACCCTCGCGTTTTTGTGTTAGTTCGGTTGTCGACCCCGTCCCAAACTTCACTAAACAGAATCCTCTGTTTATCGATCAGTACCCGTATCACCCTAGAAATTGAATTGTTTACCTTTTGAATTCTTTTACTGGTGCAGTTAAAACGTGAAAACTTACAGGACTTCCATTTCTATTCGAGTTAGTGGCGGTGGTAAGTCAATGCGCTCTTTGTCATGGTTATAAGCCGTGCGCAACAGTATTTACTTGAAAATACATTGTCCACTATACTACTGCGAAGGTAAATCTGTGTAACACAGGTGCATGTCCAGTTGTGTCAAAGCATTGTGTGTTACAACCACTACTTAGCTAAAGAATATCACAAAGAAAACTTTTGTATTGTTTTGTTGTTGTATTTTTCCTTCAATTCAAGCAGTTGCAGAGAGTTGTTACTATGGCACTGAAATCCCTTTACCCTGTATGATAAATTTAAAAACTGGACCTTATCATACTTCAGTGTTAGAGTCAAAGTCCTTCATATAAAAATAGTATCGTTTTAGGCTCGCTCGCCATTTTTGCTTAGCAGCACCACTAGTATAATATTATACATACTACATATATATATATATATATATATATATATATATTTATTTTTTTTTTTTTTTAGAGTATATATACTCACAATGGTATGTGACATATTGTAAGATAGCTCAAGTTAATTGCCAATGGACATAACAGGAAATGCATTAAAGTAAACAGGATTTATTCACGCAATTGAATTTCTACGCAGATCAATTAACTTTAGCATAAAAAATCTACCGGTTACCACGAAGCATGAGGACTAACGGGTCCCAGAGCTAACTGTAGTACACTATTCTGGAACAGTTATTTAAAATAACATCCTTCTATTATACTTGCAGGATGAGGGATTGGAACGAAGCTGTACTTGTGAAGCCATTGGAGCAGCTTGAAACTCCGTCTCAACCGTGACCAACTCCATCCTGACTGGTACCAGCTCCAACTATTCCACCAACTCCATCCTGACTGGTACCAGCTCCGACCATTCCACCAACCTTCTATTCAGACTCAGCTGCGTATAGACTCCATCATCATCAGTTCAGTTGTTTCTGTCGGGGTTGCCTGCTACATTCTTCAGCCCTATCGCCTACAAGTCTGAATCTTGTGCTGAACTACCTCGCTTTCACTACTGAGCAACCAACTCCAAGCAACATTGGGAATACGCCATCACTTCTACTCATTTCCAAAGTCACAACGGCCAAATCATGGCTCATTTTTATATTTCTTATTTTTTGTTCATAACTGGGCTCTTTTTAGAGCTAACACAAGTCAATTGATTATCTTGCCAATAAATTGCACATTAATAACATTTGGGAGGGGGGGTGAAATTGAAAATTAGTGTCAACTTGTAAATAAAACTTGATATTTCGTGGAACATGGATCACTGAATTGAATCCAAATTTTGCGCACAAGCAGAATTAAGTTACAGTGAGTTTTTTGTTAAGAATAACACACGAGTAAAAGCGGCATGAAAATTTTACTATTTACAAAAATTGAATATAGATATTAAAAATATGGCTCTGTAATGTTGCGAAGAAACCTGAGAGCTATCGCTGAAAAAAAAAAAAGCGCAGTAGCTACAAAAGTATATGTGCATAACCAATGGGTTTTACGTGTACCAAGTGCTGGCTGTAGGACAGTGAGGTTAGGGCTCCAGCTCCAATTCATCAATAAAGTAAAGGTCTCTAGGGTGAAATTTTAGTAAATTAACAATATTATTTATGCCAATAAATTGAATCCCAGTGATTATATTCAAGAATTATTCAACAAATTAATAAACTTTAACTCTCTGCTTAATAATATGACATTTATATCAAAATATCACCATGACATAAAAATGCTACATGTAGGACAGAATTATAATTCCAACCTTGTCCTCTAGACAAAAACAACAACACCATTTATTCCAAAGAAAGGCACTACACCACTGTATAAGTAAGCAAAAAAATTAGATTTGTAGTCAAGTAATGCCATTGCATGAGGTTGAAAATAAAAATAAATATTCATCACTTATTCGATATTGGTCATGTGACCTCAAATTTATGGTAATAAAAAAAGCTACCAGATTACCACTGCTATCATGCTTTTTCTTACTCTAGGTAATAATCACTGATAGCATTATACACTAAGATGATACCAACCTGGCCCTCTCTGACTCATGGACCATCACACTTAGTAAACAACTGAATAAAACTTACAGGATTGTTATCAAAATAGTCATCAATTTCTGTTTGTAGGGTTTGCTGAACATCGGGATGGAGCGCTAAGAGGTATGCAGTGTAAGTCAAAGCATTAGCTGTAGTCTCATAGCCAGCCAATAGAAAAGTAATGGAGTATGATATTATATGCCCATTGGTTAACTTCTTCTCTGCCTCAGAAGCACCCGCAACATTGGCATCTATCATGAGTTGGAGCAGGTCTTGGCGCTAAAAAGAAAAAATGCATATAATCCTAAATATACATAATGTATGCAGTAGAGTCTCAAGATATCAGTCCTTGTAATATGTTTAAACCAATCTACCACTTTAGAAGTCACATTTCAAAAACAGGCACATATATATACACACAGAGGGAGAGATATGTATGTGTGTAAGCCTAAGTAATTATGTATACAAGCAAGTAATCAATTTTGTTATTTTTTGTATTATAGTCATAGTTTTGTATATATTATTATTACAGGGTCAAATCTAGAGGTGGCTGGCTCGACTTGGTTCTTACAAGCCCCACTTTTTGCTTATCTAATTACTAATGCAGGACTCATGGAAACATCTTTCTCATTGAATTGGAGAAGACTGAGAAGTAGTGATTTTATGGGCGATAATCCTTTACCTAGCTCCCTATCACTAGTGGTTATAGCAAGACCAACAATCTGGCACAGAGAAACTCACCAACTATGTAAGAAGTCAGCGAAAATCACTCCAATTAGCTCCTCTGTAATATCTCTAGTTTAACTGGATATATAGTGTTTATCCAGAAAAAGATATTTAGCTATGCTAGACTAGTAAATACTGTGTACCAACAGTATTGCAACACTCACATATATAACACATAAGAAAATTTAAAGTCCATGTGTAATACAAGAATTAACTAGTAATTACAATATCATACCTTCTATTACTCACTGAACATTCATTTAATTGTCAACTTAATATATTCCATCAAATACTAGCTTTTCATCTTTTATTGTTTATTACTTCACAAAAACACTATAATTAAATGGGAGTGATCATGCTCATCGAGAGAGCCACTTTTTTTTTTAAATTATAGATCCACTCTTGTTAATACACAAAGTATAGTCAATATGTGCAATATTTGATGAATTGTGTAAGACAACATAAGAACACTCTGAGTTTAGCTGATCATGCTTCTTCTCCTTTGCCTTTTTCTGTCCCTGTTTCTTTCTGCTTTAGTGAGGAGAACTCTTCCATTTCTTCACTTCTTGTTCTTTTATATTTACGAAGTTCACAATTTCTTTCTCAGCCTTCTTGTAATCATTATATATATATTCTCTCTCTTTCACAGACTTTTTTAAACACTACAGAATTAAAAATATTTTGGTCGCCACCGGGAATAGAACCCAAGACTGCTTGCTTAACGCACAAGCATTCTGTCACTGAGCTACGACAACCAGCTAGCAAACAAACACTCCAATTCCGTATTATACTGTTAAGAGGTACTGATATGCTACAGTCACACTCTCAACAGACCAACGAGAAAATCTATTTTTTCAAAGATTTTATTTATCCATTAAATTTTTTTAATCCCACTGGTTGTCATAGCCCAGTGGCAGAACACTGGTGAGTTAAGCATGCAGTCCTTGGTTCGATTCCCGGTGGCGACGAAATATTGTCAATTCAGTATTGTTTTTTAAAAAAAAACTGTGAAAGAGAGAGAATACATCTAATGAGTAAAAGTACATCAAACACCAAACCATTCTGTTGAGCGATAGCTGAAAGCTTCTCAACTAACTCTTGAACTGCTTCCTGCAGAGCTGGGGAAACTTCAGTGGAACTCACAACTGGTTGAGAAGAGACAGGAGGAGAAGTGTGGTCATCATGTGACTCGGTAGTGAGATCATTTAGAACTTGAGATGGACTAAAAAATGCTGGAGGGTGTGATTCACATGGTGGAGCAGTAGGAGTGGACACTAAATCTTGAGAAGGTGAATCAGGGAGCACTTCTGATGATGACTCCAGCCGAAGAGAGGGCGTGACATCATGACCAGTAAAGTAAGGATCATCAAGAGTATCAGTGGAAGCCCCACCTATTGCTGGGACTTGCTCCAATCTTATGTCTATACACGATTATATATATAATGTATATATATATTTTTTAATATTATATTTATTTACTTATTTCTTACTTCTTCTCAAAGCACATTTCATTTTCCTCCTTTCTGTGGCTGCACTAATAGCCCTCTTCCTTTTCCTGGAAGGCATGATTATAGTTTGCTGTTGAAGCTGGTTTTGTAACAACAACGTGGTCAAAGCTAACCCACGAGTAGGCTACTGAGGTTAGGGACTCTCGAGATTTTTGCCCCGCTACGCGCGCTAATATATCAAGCGATGGTTATGTTTGCGAGATGCGTGCGGAGCCAGGTGAGGGTGGTAGATTTTCGTGGTTGATAGCACTTAACACTTCCCACAGCCTTACCAATGGTTGCTATGGGTCTCCTCCCTTAAGCAAGCAGTTCGATTCCCGGTGGTGACCAAATATTTTAATTCTGTATTGTTTAAAAAGCCTGTTAAAGAGAGAGAATACATAAGTTATTGTCGTTCTTTCCTCGATTATGATTAGAACACTTTACCACTTACCATTGTACTTTCCTAATTAATTTTCACTCATTTTTATTGTCATTAACAATGCTTATTTTAGTGACTCTTACCAACTCTTTAAGCATGCACTATTCATCAATTCAGGCACCGAATCAAGGTCATTACTAACAAAAAAGCATACTCTATATAGATATTTCAGTACTAATACCAATCTGTGTTTACCTTAAATATAAATGAAACAGAAAAACCAAAAATGCAAGTATTATGCTCAAAGTAAATTGTTTCACTGGTCAAACAGGACATGAACATGTCTTCGCAAGCTTTTCTTTAATCTTTCCTTGGAGAAATCACAAAATAATGTAATCACTAAAAATAGTGATATAATATTACCTGGGCTCCAAATTAACAATACACAACAGTTTCACCTGTTATAGTGTGACATACTATAAGCCAAATCAAGCCCTTTTCTCTTGTTTGTAAATATTGACACAACAAGAGTAGGTACTGTAAGAACATACATATATATATTATTATATAATATATATATATATATATACATGTATATAGATTCCATAATGAAATAAATCCAACCTTTCCAGAAATACTGTGGTGACGTTGCTGGATTATTTCATTGCAGGCATTCTTAAGAACATTTAGTGCCTGGATTATTTTACTTCGTTTCAATAAAATACCTGCAAATCCTTTGAGAAAAGGAAAGTTGCCTATAAAGACATACACACAAAAAAGGTTCAGTTCATGTTAAGTAGCTTGAATATAGTCAAATAATAGTCATCCCGTTGGCCATTACATTCATCTAAAGGGCTACATCAGTCTAAACTGGGTATCAAACTATATAATTTGTCCAAAATTGACCCTGTAGTAGTAATCAGAATTCGTTATGTACAAACGGCAGGTCCAGTGTAACGTGCCGAGGTTACCAGCGAAAAATGGCGGGAGAATTGCCGTGGGGACAGGGACCGCACATGTCCACGGCCGAGGGAATAAAAAAGGAACGTGCACGGGTGAAAAGATGGAAGAGCCAAGGGGTCACCGCAGCTTAATCTCCAGCTCCAGCCAAGAAGGCTAGGTGAGACAGGAGTAGAGCAGGAGATGGTAGTAGCGGGAAAGCAACTAGGCTCTCCGAGGAGGATAAAAGTCTACTGCTGTCTATGGCAGAACGGGTGAAAATGCTAGAAGAGGAAATGGCCGCTCGGAGCCGAGAACCAACGGCAACTGCAGATGGTATGTAAAAACAAACTGATAAAGAAGGGGGTGAGGAAGAAATAGTATTGTCAGTACTATTTGTCAGGAACGTTTGCTTTAGCCTTCCAGCCTATGCTAACAAGGGGTGCCAGGGATGTACTGGGAAGGCTTCCGAAAAAATAATAATAATAAAAGGAGAAAGAGACATGCAAAGGGCGTGTGGGAAGCCGGAATACAAGGTATAATGGCACAGGGCTGCATAGTAGGAGGACTGAGCTAGGATACATGCGTGAGGCATGGGGACTCGGTCGGTATCATAAACAACAAGGAGGGTCGAGCTGGAATACATGCGAGAGGCAAGGGGCTCGACCAGTGTGGTGGTACAACCCCCACATTCTTCACACAACTCTCCTTTCCCGCACGCACTGTTCATCCGTAAACATTATCATTGTATCCCTTTCATTTCATGCGAACACTCCAATTTCCTTAATCACGCACACCCTCTCGTCATCTTCGAGCTTGTTCCACGATCACCCTTTGCGCATGCCCAGCGGGTTCCTTATATTATGGCCTGCTGGACTGCGCTCCTTTTAGTTGTGTCTCGTGCTCGTCTATAATAAGCCCAATCCTTAACCTAATCTTTTCAACTTGAACTTTGGAGATTAGGAGGTTTGAAACCCTCGGGAATAGCTGAAGTGCGACGAGTACGCAACACTGGTGGCAGCTCCAAACTTGATCCGACCGCCATCCTACCACACCTGGTGTACAGCGGTGGCCGCAGACGATCTCCATTCCATCGAACTTTTCCGACTTCTTTTCTTCCGCATCTCCTGATTGGTTTCTCCCGGCGTAGAGGGTTTCCGCCAATTCTACTTCTGTGTTTCTTCGTTAGTTACGGCGACGAGTCTCAGGCTCCGCTCTGTCTTTGGCATCCCCAAGGAACTTACCTGTCTGTTCTGGGCATCCCCAAGGAACATTTCCTTTCCGGGCAACCACCAGGACTTCTACTTCATCAACCGACTATCCTGTCATTGTCACGCAAGTTATTTGGTTTGATTAGTTCATAGTAGTTGTTGCATTTTGTCGTGGCGAACACTGTAATTAGTATTATTGTTTAGTCAGTGTGTCAGTTATTCACCTCATCCCATATCTATTTTCGTCCTTATCATGAATACCCGTCTTCAGTCTCGTAGAACCCAGGTTGATTCTGTTCTTGAGTCAGGAATGTCTGACATCCCCACTATTTTCTCTGACACCACTGCCTCCTTTTCTGACCCCACCCACCCTGACCTTGCTTCAAATCAGTATGCTTCTGAACGTCCATCTGGGGATACCCCAAGGGACTCCAACCTTGATATTCCTTCCCTTAGTAGCAGGGACACCCCAGCTAGAAAGCCAGAATCGTCTAATCCCGTCACTGCCCTTTTGGCAGAACAAGATCTTTCCACATTTGTTGCTAGAGCTAAAGATTTGAGTATTGATGTTAATACTTTGCTCATCCATAATTTGCTAACAAGAAAATCTCTTGCCCCTTCTGCTGAACCTGTACATCCTCGCCCCAACCCTTACGGTCCTGATAAGCTAGTTAAGCTGATTGGGAAATTGGGCGAAGGGGAAGACATTGTTGTCTTTTTAAATCGCTTTGAAACAGAATTAGGCAGTCGCGGCATTTCACTTGATGATTTCCGTTTATATCTTCCTTATTGTTTGTCTGGTGCTTTCAAGGAAGCTTACTACAATAATGTCAGCCAGTGCCCTAGATTCAATGATATTCGTCTAGTTCTCTTGAACACAGGAGGTTATTCTCTTACAGAATGTCTAAATAGCTTTCCGTTAAAATTTAGACCTGGTGGCTCAAAATCCCTTATACAGTGGTTTAACCATTGGAGGTATAAGCTGAATATTTTAATTGGTAACCTCCCCTTTTCGAAGTCACTCCATCCTAATGTTAGAGATGAGATGGCTGATACATTAGCCTCCATTGGTGTGTTGGCAGGCCTTCCCCAAGATCACAGGGACGCTGTTGTAAATAGGCCATGTCTTTCTAGTGCTCAGTTTGTACAGGAGTGCAATGCCTGGTATTTAGCTTCACACCAATCTCATCCTAAGTTCTCTTCCTCATCTCAACATCATAAGTATTCGTCCGACTCTTATAATTCTTCTTCATCTATTCATAGACAGGTTTACCAATCTCAGTCTGGGTACGGCCAATCGCCACCTAGGTTCAATGGCCAGGGTTATCAACGCCCTAATAATCACCCCAATTCTGGTAATCATCACTCCGATCCTGCCAATCAATGCCCGAATTCTCCCACTGCTTTACCTCGTCCTTCCCCTTACCCTAGGCGTGATTTGGCTACGGTCACTTGCTTCCGTTGCAATCGTTTAGGCCATTACGCCAACAACTGCCCCTACTTCCCAAATAAGCAAACCTCCTCCCAACCTAGCCCAGCTCAACCTACTCCTAATACTAACCCTCAACCTACCCGACCCTTACCCGTCCCCAGGACTAATTCCCGGCCTATCCGCAAAGTAGAAACCTTGGATGAGCCCCTCCTTTCTGAAGAACCCACTCCCCTCAACCATTTTGTTGAGGAAGATATTGTTACTTTTGGAAAAGTTAACGGGATAGATACCCCAATAATCGTTGATTCCGGAGCGAAGATATCGCTCATTTCGGACGATTTTATAGAACTTGATTACAACCCCGTTAAGTTTGTCACCATATCTGGAATCTCTCAGGAGTGCAAGTCGGTTCCTGTATTTTCTCTACCAGTTTCCATGCCTACGCTTGAAGGTGACTGTTTGCTTGCGGTCGACTCCCGCTTGCCCCCTGAGATCGTTCTTCTTGGGTTAGATTTTGGTCGTCAACATATTATAGACCTCATAAACCACCTGAAGTCTGAACCCCAGCCCATAATGACAGTTACTAGAGCTATGCAGTTGGAATCCGACTTAGCTGCCCATACGGCAGATATATTACACACCTCTGAAGGTGCCCAACCTTTGTCATTTGATGATATCCCAATTGTCAATAGTTTACCTGCTGAATCTGAAACCTTACCTGATGACTTACCTGTCTCCCAGCAGTTAGCACTCCCTAAAGAAATCCCTACTCTTACTTTCGATGGTGTTTCTAAACAGGATTTTGTTTCCATGCAACTTCAGGACGAATCTTTAGCACCCCTATGGGAGTTTGCCGAGAAAGGCATGAAAAATTTCTTTATTGTTGACGGTACTCTTATGTGTCTGAACTCCACCTTGAACAGTGTATCACACGCGTTAGTAGTGCCTACCTCTCTTAGACCTAAGGTGTTAATTGCAGCACATCAAGGTCTTGGCCATGGTGGAATAAATACCACTCGAGCTTTAATTAACAAGCACTTCACTTGGCCTAATTTAGCTGCTGATGTCCGGAATCATGTCATGTCATGTGAGAAGTGTCTTGTGCATAACAAGTCGGGTGCACAGAGAGTCCCTATGCTCGAACCTGAAATCGTATCCGAGCGATGTGAAAAGTTGGCTTTCGACATTGTTGGACCTTTACCCACATCTAAGTCCAAATTCCGTTTCATCCTTACCTGCCTTGAAATGGCTTCGGGTTTCCCGTTTGCTGTCCCACTTAAGACTTATACTTCTGAAGAAACGGCTAAGGCCATTCTTTCAGTGATTTCTGTTCTGGGTACAACCTTAGTTATCCTGACTGATCAGGGCAGCAATTTTATGTCCTTAACTCTCACTCATCTCAAGCGTAAGCTGAACGTCTCTTCCATCGGAACCTCTGCATATCACCCCCAATCCAATGGTCGGTTAGAAAGGTTTCACTCAACCTTAAAGGCAATGCTGGCTAAATGTTTGGATCACAAGCAAGATTGGCCTCTTGCATTAGATCTAGTCCTACACTTTGCTAGAAATATTCCGAACTCGCGGCATGGCTTCACGCCACATGAACTTCTTTTCCTCAAACCCTCACCATTTATTCTTTCTACTCTAAAATCTTTGTGGTCATCCAGTTCTGTATCATCTCTCAATTTGCCTCAATTTATTGAGGATCTCGATAACTTACTGGCATGTCAAAATCATCATGTCAAGTCTGTCTTATCATCCAAATCATGTAAGAACCGCATCTCTGTTGAATCCGAGCTGGCTTCCAAGTTTAAGGTTGGTGACTCTGTCTACAAGAGGAACCCGGGACACAACAAATGTCTTGAGGCCTCTTGGGATGGTCCTTACACTATCAAGTCATTACTACCCCCAGTAAACTGTGCAATCGCTCCCTCTAACAAGAAAGCGAAAGCTAAGGTAGTTCATCTATCCCAGCTGAAAAAGTCCCTTCCTATTTACCGGACTATTCTTGTTCCTGACGAATGTGCCGATAATGAATTTCTTCCTCCCATTAACACTTCTGAACCTATCACTTTGTCACTAGAACAACAATCTAGCCTTGAGTCCATTTTAGGGCAATTCCCAGAAGTGTTTACCAACAAGCCCGGCATAACCTCTCTGATTAAACACTCTATTTCTGTAACTTGTGACACACCTCTCTGGACACCCTCCTATTCCATACCTCTGTCTTATCAGGAGCCATTTCGTGTAGAAATCCAGAATATGCTGGATATGGGTGTTATTGAGCCTTCGATATCTAAATGGTCCAGTCCGCCTCTTCCTGTAAAAAAGAAGGATGGGGGTATCCGTATCGTTATTGATTTCAGGAAACTTAATTCGGTGACTGTGCGTGAGCCTTTTACAATGCCTTCAATAGATTATATAATATCCCACCTTGGAAGTGCATCCTTTCTGTCTAAGTTAGATCTCCTCAAAGGGTTCTATCAGGTCCCTATGGAGGATGACTCTAAGAAGTTTACTGCATTCACATGCCTACAAGGCAAGTTCCAATTTAAGGTAATGCCTTTCGGGCTCACAAATGCGCCCTCAACATTTCAGCTCCTCATGCAGAGTACGTTGAGAGGCCTTGAACCATTTTGCTTGCCTTATATAGATGATCTCGTCATCTTTAGTTCGTCCTTTGAGCAGCACCTTACCCATATTACGTCCGTCCTTTCCCGTTTGAAATTTGCCGGCTTAACGGTTAAGAAGGAAAAGTGTGCTTGGTGTTTTGCTTCGTTTGATTTCTTGGGTTTTCACGTTGGCAAGAGTCGTTTATCGATCCCATCAGAAAAAGTATCGTCCATCACCTCATATCGTCTTCCTCTCACCAAATCGTCATTGAAATCATTTATCGGGCTTATCACCTTTTACGCTAGATTCATTCCAAATTTATCACAGTTCACCTCAGTTCTAAATGGTCATTTAACAAAGAACAGCCCAGACCGTATACAATGTACAAACGACTATGTACAATCATTTAATGCAATTATTGGTTCCATATCCCATCATACTTCTCTTATTATACCTGTTTGTAATGATGCTCTATGTGTGTATTGTGACGCGTCTCTTTCAGGTTTGGGTGGAACGCTGTGTGTATTCAGAAACAACACTTGGTCCCCGGCAGAGTTCTATTCCCGTCAACTAACCAAGGCGGAGAAAAATTACTCAATTCTCGATCTTGAAGCAGCTGCATTGTTGGCCACAGTGGAGCACTTCCGATATCTTCTCGCAGGCAGATACTTCAAAGCATTCACTGATCATCGCCCACTGATTGACATTATCCGTGGCCCTGCCCCTTCTTCCAGGCTGACCCGCTGGAAAATTCGATTAATGGAATTTCACTTTGACTTGTACCACGTCAACGGAGAGGCAAACGCTGTTGCCGATGCCTTGTCTAGACAGTCCTGGTCTCCTGATGTTTAGACCGGGATAGTCACAGAACTATGTATAGAACTCTATCGAACTTTGTTTGTAATGTGTTTTTCCTTGTATCACCCACACCCTCACTTATTTATTTTTGTTTATGTATTCCTATCATTTTTTAGGGGGGTGAGATGTGGTGGTACAACCCCCACATTCTTCACACAACTCTCCTTTCCCGCACGCACTGTTCATCCGTAAACATTATCATTGTATCCCTTTCATTTCATGCGAACACTCCAATTTCCTTAATCACGCACACCCTCTCGTCATCTTCGAGCTTGTTCCACGATCACCCTTTGCGCATGCCCAGCGGGTTCCTTATATTATGGCCTGCTGGACTGCGCTCCTTTTAGTTGTGTCTCGTGCTCGTCTATAATAAGCCCAATCCTTAACCTAATCTTTTCAACTTGAACTTTGGAGATTAGGAGGTTTGAAACCCTCGGGAATAGCTGAAGTGCGACGAGTACGCAACACTGGTGGCAGCTCCAAACTTGATCCGACCGCCATCCTACCACAACCAGTGTAATGGACAAGAAGGAACTATGCTAGCAATGGGTACCGGGGGAGGTACGAGGAAGGCTTCAAAAAAAAAAAATAATAATAATAAAAGAAGAAAGAGAAAAGAAAAAAAAAGAGAAAAAAAGAGAGAGAGAGAGACACGCAAAAGGCATGTGGGAAGCCTTGAGTACAAGGTATATGGCACAGGGCTGCATAGGAGGGCATATGTATAAAAAAAAAGAAGAAAAAAAAGTGAGACGCGTTAAAGGGAACACGGAAAGACAGGTGATATGTCAAGTGTGTGTTCAATGCGTGTATACAGATGTATTTGCCGAGTTGGCAGAGGCCGCAAGAGCGGAGGGCGCCAAGAAAGCATCAGGAGAGGAAGAAGAACAATCGGGAAGGTTGCTTCAGAAGTTACTCGACAGCGTGGATAACGAGTCGGGGGAAAGGGGAAAAGATAAGAAAGCACAGAAGGCTGTGCATCTAGTGGAGAACCTGCCCCTGCTACCGGCAAAGCTGGTAGACCTGATCCAGGAGGGATCCTTCGTTGATTTTTTCTGGTTTCCGGTGCTTGAGGATGGCCCCAGCGATGGGGAGTACAGGAGCTACAGAGAAGTGATAGTGAAGATGGAAAAGACGTCCTCAGTGGTGCTACATGGCAAAATACGACCGGAGATTTCCGGCAGGAGGCCGCCGGAAAGAAGGACGTACGATGGGGTGAGGAGAAGATACACCTCACGCTGATATGGACACCGCCCAGCAAGGGGGCAAGCAAATATATGGCGGAGGAGGGCCGTCTGTGAAAAAGCTCGAAGCAAGGAAGAAGGGAGCTTGCTTCAGGTTCAACAAGACGAATGGTTCGTGTTTGTTCGGGTCACATTGCAAGTTTGCGCATGTGTGTTCGCAGTGTGGAGGAGATCATCCATTGCCCCAATGCCAGCAGAAAGCTGGCGAAAAGTGAAAGGGCATGGATGGGGAACACGATTGAGAACATCACAATTGAACATAATGAACATGTTGCTCACTATGTTGTATGATTTGAATATTTTGAGAAGAGTATGATAAAAATAAAAAAATTAAAAAGAGAGGAAAGAAAGGGATGTTTATGGAACATGGTAGTGTAAGGTATGATCACTGTGGGAGATTCTGTGGTAAGGTGGTCAAAAAGGTAATTAAGACATGCTGGGCGGGGGTAGGCATTAGAATAGTTAGCTAAGGGAAGTGGGTAGGATGCTTACAAGTTGATGCACACACATACAACATAGGTCGTAGGCGTTAATTAACTGGTTGATGGGAGGGGGTAGGTGGTTGACAGACATACGCACACATGTAGGCGGTAATCTGATTAAACACACAGGCACACATGTAGTTAGGAAAAGAGTGATGGTATAGGCAAAAGCAATGAAATGGTGTTTCTTTTGCAGGGTACCGGTTCACTAGCCAGCTGTTGGAGCTGGAGGGGACCTCGGACGGTGTGGATAGTAAAGTACTGCTGGGAGCGGATGTCATGGTGATGCCGCTGGTATGGCAGAGATGGGAGGAAGAATTAAAAGAGCACCCGGACAGAGAATGGGTGGACTTCCTGGTGAGGGGAATCCGAGATGGATTCAGGGTTGGCCACGATCAGTGGGAGAGTGGTTAAAGTGAGCCAAGAAAAGGTGGCTCGCGGAGTGCAATGTTCTCAATTTGGTGTGATTCCTAAGAAAGGGAAACCTGGGAAATGGAGGTTGATAGTGAACTTGTCGGCGCAAGAAGGGGCGATTGTCAACGATGGCATCGCAAAAGAGCTGGCGAGTGTGGCGTACACCTCAGTGGACGAGGTGGTGAGGAGAGTACTGCAACTGGGCAGAGGGGCAGAGGTTGCCAAGGCCGACGTCAAGGCAGCATACAGGAATGTTCCGGTGCATCCAGAGACAGGTGGTTGCTGGGCATGAAATGGGAAGGAGAGACGTTTATGGAACGCTCCCATTTGGCCTAAGGTCGGCGCCTTTGTTGTTCACGGCACTAGGAGATGCGATATAGTGGATCGCGACAAGGAAAGGGGCCGAATGACTGAAACATTATGTAGACGATTTCGTAATGGTGGGCAGAGGATGCTCTGGCGAGTGCACCAGAGCATTGGGTGCCCTCAAAGAGACGTGTAGCATGCTGGGGATGCCTTTCGATGACGCAAAGGAGGATGGCCCAGCGGAAGTTGTGACGTTCTTGGGCATAGAGGTGGACACAATGAACATGGAAATCAGGTTGCTTCAGGCGAAGCTTGGCGAGCTTCAGAACATGCTCAAACTGTGGAGAGGCATGAAGAGCTGCAGAAAAAGGGACCTGCAGTCGATCTTAACCATGCCTGCAAGGTGATAAGGGCAGACAGGACGTTTAAGCAAAGATTGCAAGACCTTATCGCGAGTGTGGATAAGGAAGATAGGGTGAGGCTAAACGTAGAGGCCACGGCGGACCTGGAATGGTGGTTTCATTTTGGCCTGGACTGGAATGATACAGCTATGATAAAATCCCTGGTGGCGGAAGTGGTGCCACAGGTGGAATCGGTGTCTGACGCATCCGGTTTGTGGGGATGCGGAGCAGCATGGAAGCAGAGGTGGTTCCAGCTCAGTTGGGAGAAGGCACAGGGAGCACAGGCATGAAGTATCATGCCAAAGGAACTGCTGCCGATTGTCGTGGCAGCTATAGTGTGTGGGGAGACGAATGGAGGAACCTCACAGTGAAGGCCAGGTGCGATAATATGGCTGTGGTAGCAACAATAAAAGCAGGTACCTGCAAAGAGAGGAAGGCCATGCACCTGATGAGGTGCTTGGCATTCATAGAGGCGACCAGAGGTTTCACAATGAACATATAAGGGGAGTGGACAATGTGGTGGCTGATGCGTTGTCCAGAGACAGATGTGAAATGGCTCGGTCCACTATGCAGGTGTCGGACGAGAAAGCCACAATGATACCAGACGAGATAGTGGCCATGCTGTATCCCTACTGGTCAGAGCGGGAGTGGAGGAGGATGCGAACTTTCTGTTCGAGCAGGGTCTGAGAAAGGTGACGAAGGATCGTTACAGGGGGGTCTGGGATAGATATAAGGCGTGGTGCAAGTAATGGGAGGAGCAGCCACTGCCAGTGACCCAAGAGAAGGCCATCGGATACGTGGTAACTCTGGTGAGACAGGGAGCGACAGATGGAACTGTGAGACAACTTCTGGCGGGCTTGAGACAGGCTCATCTGAGAGCGGGGCTGCCAACTCCAGTCTGGAGAGACATGGCCAGACTGGGTCGGACAAGGAAGGGGATGGGGCCATCCAAGGAGTGGAAGGATTGCACAGGGATCCAGTGACAGCGCAGCATTTGGGGGCGCTGCAGAAGGTATGGAGTGGTGAATTACGGCAACACCATGCTATGGGCGGCTTCCTGCCTGTGCTTCTTCGGCTGCCTGAGGGCAGGGGGAGGCGTTGGCGCCGGAGAAAGGAGATTGTGATCCTGGGGGACATCTAGGATGGGAGGATGTGTAATTGGAGGATGCCAGGAGTCCAGAGTGGATCCGTGTGAAAATCAAGGAGTCCAAGACGGACAGGATGAGACAAGGGGCTCTTGTCACGGTGTACAGGACAAGAAAGAAGGTCTGCCCAGTTGAGGCACTGCTCAGATTTATAGTGGTGAGGAAAGAAGGTCGAGGGCCGTTCTTCAAGGACGAGAAGGGAAAGGGTCTGACCAGGAGAGTCTTCGTGACAAAGGTGAAGAAGGAGATGGAGTCACACGGCGTGGCGGCTTAGGCCATTTCGGGACACAGCTTCAGGATTGGGGCGGCCACTGCTGCGGCTATGAACGGAGTGTCGGGGGAAGACGTCAAGGCTCTGGGCAGGTGGAAGAGCAGGGAATACAAAGGGTACATCCGGACTGGTCACGGGGCCCAGGTGACGTCGGGGCAGTTCCTGAATGAGGAGGCCCACAAGAACGGAGTGGAGGATGAAACATCATCACAAATCTGTTAGTGCGTAACGTTTTGAGTGTCATGCATTGATTGCCATTGTTGTATGGTCACATGGTATAAAAATAAAAAATAAAAAAATAAAAGAAAGGCAATGGAATGTGAAAGATATGTATGAAAACAGGGAATGGCCTAATATTAGTGATGGGCAAGTAACATAGGCCTCATAGGTGAGGCGCTAGTGAGTGTGTGTGTGGCGTGTGTCGGAGTAGGCGGGGCTCTCTGTGTGGCCTTTGCTAGGCAACACCCCGTTGCTAGGCAATGCGCCCGGCAGGAAGAGCCGGGGTTCGGTCCAACCAAGGCCCAAATGGAAAGCCTGCGCGTGCATGCCCAGTGTGCATTGCACGTGTGCGCAAAATCTGAGCACGCGCCTCACGCACACACGGTTTAGAGTTTATGAGTAAGAGCATTTTACGTACGTCTGAGCAGGTAACCTATAGAACTTACTGAATAGCAATGTAACAAGCTCAATGGATAAAATACTGCCTTCATTAGTAGAAGAGAAAATACGTGCTGCTGCTTTAGTGATGTTACTGGATTCCCCTTTTTGAATGTCAATAACTCGACCAAATGCTGTGCTCAAAATTGACTCCATAGTAAAATTACCAAAGATTCTGAAACAAACACAAGCAAAAAAATACAAAACAAAATTTTAACTTTAAATAAGAGTTCATGAATAAATTAAACACTCATGTATGCTATATCCATAATCAAAATAAGTCGCAGAAGCAATAAATTAATGGGTCACACCAAACTTTGCTAGAACACTCTAAGAGCACAAAAAAACTCATACATTAGTAAAACATTATGACATACAGTCTCCTAACTCTTTTTTTTCCTTATTACTTTAAACGTATGCCCTTATTGCATCAACAACAAGTTAGTTTACCTAAAGATAATTCTTAGTTTAATGATCAGTATGTAGCTTCAATTAACAATGTTGACTTAAAATTTATTGATTCTTATGGTGATTCACTTCAGTCCTCTTGTTGTTAATATAACAATGCTTAATACTATAATAACATTGTATCAATGCAAGTTAGCTGCTCAACCTCCTATAGGCAACCCAGGTACCCACAAATCACTAATTCTTATTATTGTTATTATATTTCGAGCTATGGTGGCTCTTCTAGTAGTTTAGAAATGACTGGAGAGAAATGTATGGAAATATAAAGAATGTAGATGCGTTAGAAGGGGAGGCATTGATAATTGTATTATTGACATCAATGGAAGTGTTAATTGTGATCTATTGTATTGTGAAAGCACGCTTAAGAAGTGAGGACTTAGAACTTAATGGAATTGAAATAAAAAATGAAATAAATAATATGGGTGTAGGAAGTGTTTTTCCGGATGTGCCCCACAGGCCAGAGGGGCACATCCCTAAATTATTGTTATTAATATCACATTTTTATAGCTATTGTGAAGGATTAAGGGTGCTGGCACACCGCCTACGCACGCACCCACGCAAATCAATTAACTAAATCAATTATGTTGCTATGGCCTACTTTTATATATTTCTTAAGTTTTGCAGGCTATCCCATACAGTGGACCTCACAGTAAACTATCACAGGAGCTGGCTTACCAGAAATTAGAAGTCCAAAGCAACTACTATGGCAGATATAAGCGGTCACATTCTCCAACATAAATGGCAAAATATCCCCGACAATTCAACTCCACAGTTGGGGGTCTCACCCTCTACGGACTCCGGAACTCACCGCCGACAAAATTACAGAAGCTTTTTTCGATTTACAATTTAGTTTTCAAATTATTTATTGTTATTATTTTTGTGGCGACCATTTCCTTAAATATATCCGTTTTTGGCCGTTATTACGAAATTTCCCTCTGTAATTTTGTTTAGTTTTATCTTCTGTACCTGTATTCCAAAAATAGAATGGTTCTGAACCCCAATTCCGTACTTATGGCCAGAAATAGCATGCAGAACAAGCCAATCATTCCTCGCACAATTTTGTCAATTTCAGCCCCGCCCTCCTCGGGCAGGTAAGGAATACGCGCGGATTATTGGAATGCAGCGGCTCTGAAAAGAGCCCGTTTGAAAAAATAAATAAACACAGACAACGAAATGGAGAGAAGGCGCCCGAGCTGAGACTTCTAAGTTGAGCAGAGCGCCCTGTACAACTTCTCTCCGAGCGGCTTGCTCCTGACTCCCTTCTGCTTCAGGGAGGCAACGAAGGCATCCTTGGTATCACTGGTTACGGAGAAGCAATAGAGTGTGGAGATCGAAGCCTTGAGTGACTAACTTCTTGGCTTGTGTTGGTGTGATGCTGGGCTTTCCAAGGGATCTGGTGAGTAGTGCTGCATTGGTATACAGGGTCTTCTGAGCTAACCACTTCTTCATTTGCATGCTAGACGACTGAATGTGAAGTTTGTCTAGACATCCTGTTACTTTTTGTGCCACAAATATATTTACCTCTGCTATTATTGAATGCAATTGTAGGTACAAGTTCCAATGCACCTCAGCAGTACCTGCAGGATTTAGACCCGAGTCCATAAGTGTACCACCAACAACGGGGGAAGTGCTTTCTTCATATGTGTGCATGCCTGATCTTTCAGGGGAACCTGCACTGACTGGTGCAGATGGACTTGTGCTGCTTACCGGGACAGACAGACCTATGCTGAATTGTGCATATGAACCTGTGCTTGCTAGCACAGACGGACCTGTGTTTACTGACACGGACGGACCTGTGCTTGCTGGCACAGACGAACCGGCATTCATTGGCACAGATGGACCTGTGCTTGCTAGCACAGACGAACCGGCATTCATTGGCACAGATGGACCTACGCCCACTTCCAATTCAGGACCTGTGATATTACATCAGAGATACCAATAATAAACCTGACACAAACTTTTTAATCTCAATTTTGCAATTTTTTTTTGTAAAAAATATAGTTACATTATGTACTACAACAAGAGTCAATAATTCCTCAGATGTGCAATTGAATATTTAGGATTTTGCCAGTAATTTTGTCAGATGACAGACAGTGTATTGTTAGTTAGTGTACAAGTAGCTAAGGTAGCTAGAACTATTTTTTTGTGTGTATCAACTTCTACTGGGATTACATCTTTTCTCGTGCCTAGCAGCATGAAGTTGCTGTTTCCTCTTTGTTCCTCTGACTCTTCTACTAGACATTGGCCACAACTTGATAACCCACCACCAAAGAGAGACCTGCCATAATAAAACCAGCCCTGAAATAAAACCCAGCAGATATATAACAGACCACAAGGGATTGCGTAAGAATAGATCGAGTAAGATCGCTAACTATACCCAAGGAAGTTGAAGGCGGGAATTCCGTGCGAGTGTTTTTTTAGTCTAGCCACGAACTACAACTCGTGGTCTGGGAACTCAATTAACAGTGCACGCGTGTTGCTATGTGCCAGCACCCTTAAATGATGTTTCAAAATATTTTTAATATAAATAGCATGAAGTCGTGCATGTTAAAGTCATCATCACTGTCATGACCTCTGATATAAAAAAAGATGTAAAATTCATGTTTGTCTTGTTGTTATATCTAAGTTGCTTTCATTTCACTCAATCACACGAGTTTAACTATAGAAATCCCCTAAATTGCTTTTCAAAATTATTGAAGGAAATCAAAACATCCAATTATAAATAGCTCATTGAACTCCATAGGTTTCCAAAAATGCCGTAAATTATCCATTCAATACCACCCTCCCATGGGACAGTAGGACATTCCACGGGATGTCAACATGTCCCTCTCATAGATGGATGTGTTCCATTGTCCATCCCACCCCACAATCTCATAGGGCCGTGGTATTTCATAGGATGTTCACTTACAAATGTATGTGAGTCTGTTCATGCCATCCCATGAGTGTATTTACTTATGGAAAGCATTGTCACAATGAAGACTTAGTGTCAAGCTAGAGCGTGATTAGCATCAAAATCAGTGGAGTGCCGGAGGCAAAATGACATATTCTGACAAGCCGACTGAGCGTAGCGAGGAAGTGTCATTCTAGGTGTAATAGGCAAGAAAAGGTTATTGTATACACAAGGATATAAATATATTGACTTTGACAAGACATACATGAACAGTAATAGGACAGGTGGACATCCCATGAGAGTGTGGGATGGGATGGACAATTTACGGCATTTCTGGTTGCAGACTTGAAAACAAATAAAAAATGGCATATAAATAACTAAAATTACCTGTGAACTCAAAATCATCAGCATCATAAAATAAAAACTCAAAAATTGCTTTCTTTACCACTCCTTTACCTGAAAATTTCTACACTCTTTCCACTGTCTGCTTTTTCTTGAAATGTTTTCACTAGTGTTTCCACTGACTTATGTAAAAGTGGTTCCATCTAAAACAGCAACAACAACTATATTAATGAAGCACCAAAGGTGTGAACCTTCAGTGCATTAATTCTCTCTGACCAAAGTATCAGTATACCTGTGCAATGAAAAATTTAGACGTAAATGCTGTCTTAAAATGAGAAGCTAAACATGCAAGGGACACTCATTCATTGATAATTTCAATGTGAAACTCCAATTTAGCACTCTCCTATTTTCTCTTAAGCTTAAAACATAACACCACTTTACTGCTGGTATATATTATCTCACAGGACTACAACTTGACAATAAAGGGTATTACCCCCAGAAGCTAGTGCCTATGTAAATATGTGGAACAAGTTAAAAGCATCAATTTGAAAGAAGAAATAAAGTAACTGATACTTGCTATTCACATGCTAACTATCTTCTCAAATAACTTAGGAGTTGTGACATAATAGAGTTGGTATGGCATACTTCTTCCGAGACAGAAAAAAAAACATCATATACTACTGGTCAAAAAATATTTCTTTTAAAATAACACTTGTTGAGTATTGATAGAAGTAATTCCAAAATTATGGCAAGAGTCATGAGAACTATAGTGGAAACTTAGTATCTAAAGTTTTTGCTTTTACAAAATTAATGAAATAGGTTTGGATGCACTCAATTAGGTCACTGCTACCAGATTGTACAATTTTCCAAGTTTCAAATTAGTCCATTGTAGATTATCAAACCTTAAAATTAATGTTATTTTGCATGATTTCTCTGTAAGATGCAAAAGTTATGAATTCATCACACGCTTTGTACACTTACAATATTTTCACAACTAATTACAATCTCCACCATAATGAGAAAGTGAGAAAGAAAATAATAACATAATGAACAATAAAAAAAATTGTTTTCTTTTCTATTATAGCTAAAAGTTTTAGTACTGTTCTTGTAGATGTGTACATCATACAGTTGTGAAAATTACATGTACCACTCTAGTAGAAAGATTGTTTGCATTGGTAACTGCACTATTTTCAGGGTATTTTTGCCTTATTTTGCATCTTATACAATTTGAAATCCTTCTGTTCTTCTGTGTCCAGTATGCTCCATCACAAGTTGTTCATTAATCAGGTAAATATTAACCTTTTCTAAGGCCTTTATACAAGCTTTCAAAATTTCATCATCATGTATAGGTTGACCAAACTTTGATTCAAAAGCTAAAGGAGATTGACTGTAACAGCAAGGCTGGAGTGCAAACCGAGACGGGCTTGACTTGAGAGCTGACTGTGAGGAGCTAGACTTGAGAGCTGACTGTGAAGAGCTAGACTGGGAAGCTGACAATGAGATAGCAGTACTGACGTTTAGGATTCACACTTTCTACTCTTTAACCCTCTCCCGGCAGATAACATTCAGTGATTTTCTTTGTTCTAAACGAATGATGTTTAAAAATTAATATAAAATCAGGAGTTCAAAAAAAGTACTTAGCAACCATATATCACATGAATGTACATGTATTGTTCAACAATTGTGGTCAAATTTGGTTGCCTAGCAACAAACCACAAAGTGGTTTTGTGACCAAAACATAACTATATCGCAACAATGTGATCTACATATATACGTTCCAGTGCAATATTAGCAATTGCTTTGTGGATGATTAGATATTGGTTACTGTTATTCTAAACAGTCATCTCAGCCAGCAATATGTTGCTCACCGAGGACACCAGGGTAGGCCGACTGCTAGCTCGGTAAAAGAACATCAAGAAAAAAAGAACATCAAGAAAAAAAGAATATCAAGAATAAAAGAATATTTCACTAATAATTCCAGTCCTCTGCACACTCACTTCACTTCTCCCACTAGCAATTCTCTTACTCAAACTCCTCACTTCTCATTCATTTATTACTTAGTCTACTTTCTTGCTTTCATGCTTTCAACATATTCTGACATTACAGAAGTAAAGAGTCATCATCTTTTGAATGAATAGAAGAAGTCCAAAGTAATCCAGAGAGCAAAGGCAGCTCACTCATATATTTACTCATTAAATTTTGTAAAATAAAGTTTATAGCTATAACCAATAATTAGCGCCATATTCCAGGAAAGCTATTAGGCATTATAAAACTTACCGCCAGGTTACAAGGAAAAATATTTTTTACTTTGGGCTTTTTTTTTCCCGAACAGACAACGTAAATAGCTGTTTGTCTTACCTCGAATATCAGCTCCCATTTCTTCTTCGCCATAGCTGCTGGTATATTCGCTACCTACAGTGCTCTAGTAGCTCTCAAGTTGAAAACTAGTAGTTTTCTCAACTGGAAATGAAATGACACCTTTAGAGAGCAAGTCCAACTCTCTAGCCTCGACAGCAGTACCTCTACGGTAGCTACATATCTCCAGTCCGCTGCCCTTTCACTTTCACAGTCAGAAAAGTCATCGCAGACAAGATTGCTGTCACAGTTGCAGACATATTTCTTACTATTTCTTAAACTAACGTCAAGTTTATTTTTAGCCCGACTACCTTAGTTATTTCTATTCTAAAAATATATATAATAGAACAACACATTGGCCATGCTCTGGATGCTGCTGCTAAGCTTTAGCGTTTATCGTTTAGGAGAAAAATAATTTTTCCCGCATTACGTCATCCTTGAGCATCTATAGGTGCTTGTGCCAGTGAATGGGTTAAGCTGAACACACTGTATATCACTTGTTAACTAATTATATAGTGCTGATTGTTGTTGGGGTACACGCTTTAAAGTGGTATGGATCGAATTGAAAGAATAGTGAGCTATTCTGGCAGGTTCTCTTTCAGCAGCTACTGTTTTTTATTATTTGAATAAAAGGAGCTAGAGGTCAAAGGGCAAGCTGAGCACGCTCCTTTTACATATACCCGAACCTCCAGAAGAAGTTTGTGTGATAAACAAAGCCACCAATTATGTGTATGCAGAATGCATTAATTTTGAATGCAACATTGGCATTTAAGCATCATCAGTAATGGTAAAGCATGGTCAGTATAACTGGAATGGTCATGTGTGTATTATTCGTGAACATGTGGGTCAAGAAAAGTAAGAAAAATGTGATGGCGAAGAAAGGTAGGTAAAGTGGTGTCAGTAACAAAGATGATGACGGTGGTGTGTATATTCGTGAATAATGCTGAGCTATTTTGGTAAAGCATCATCATTAATGATATGTGTGTAGTCATCAATATATGGGTCAAGAAAAGTAAGTGACAAAAAAGCAGACTGGTGTAACTAAACCAATGGTAGGATAATAACAGTGGATAAATATACCTTATGCTACTGTGTTACAAATTTTCAGAAGTTAGTGCACTAAACGCCACCGTGATGTGGTGTACTTGCTAGTTAATACATTATTATTATTACTACTACTACTACCATAATCATAACATAAATTGCTCCAATAATTGAACTTATAGATACTATTAGAATAATTTCATTGCACATCATGTTGTTGACTATAATCTTACCATTTTCATTTTTAAAGCAGAAAATGTTGGAGTAAGCACTTTCCTTCCCTTGCGCCACTCCTCACCTTTACTTGCGAGTAATCCAGGAGGAATATTTACATATTGAAACAACATCAATGCAAACTACACATGTGTGCAGGTGCGTATGTACAACATTACATACACGTATATAGATGTGCATAAAATAAGTATATACATACAAATACAGCCACATACTGTATCAAGTACAGCTGATTTGTGCAGAATTTTACAAGAATTGTGCCTTTGAAGATTAAAGCATGAAATTTAGCACACAGTTAGAAAATGTCCTTGAAAAATCGTTTGGCTATAGGGACATTGCAGATTCATTCCGTGGGGTGTGTGGCATGTACTTTCACTATTATTGCAATTCAGATAGAGAAATTATTGTTTTAACCCTTTCGTTCCTGAATTGTTTGGACGCGCGCGGAAAAATCTAATTTTCTACCGCGGAATAGAGCATTGCCATTTTATTTTTTTAACTCAATGCTGGCTGGGAAAACCCCATAGCAACCATATATCACTAAATTGACCAAGAGTTTGGGATTCCCCTCATTTTTTGATTGAGAAAATTGAATAATATTTAAGCCATCTACTAATATTTCAAAAAAAAAAAATTTTCCCCCAAAAAATCCACTTTTCCCATCAATAAAAAAATAAAATAAAATAGAAATAATATTGTTTGATGCATTTTATACCAATATTATATTAGTTCAACAATAAAATATGTTGTTTGTTGTGTGTGGTGCTGATTGTGATCATGTAGGAGACATCTATGAGTGTCCACAAGGAACGTATGCCATCGGACGTCGAGCTCCACTACAAAACAATTTCATATACACAAAAACACAAACAACAAAGATATTTGTAATACAAACAACAAATTATTCATGATCCTATATAATTGCAACTTTATGATGTATTGTATGCGGTTTCATACAGGATTTTTGTTTGGGGTGGGGCTCCGAGTGTACTTCGCCACACCCATTTTTTGGAACCTACACTACTTTGATGCACATCTTTGCATACGAGTCTATACTTCACACTGATGATCAGTGTTCGGTCCTATGCACTAAATGGCTCAGTTATGATAGGAACATAATGGGATACAATATCAGACTAAAAATAAATGCTTCCTAAATGTTCATTTCTATTCAACTCCCAAAATTCTAGGGGGGAACCCAGCGCTAGCCTCCCACTGTATGAACCCTGGTATGTATACTCCACACTGTACATGAGAGAAACAATCGTTGTATTGAGAAAGTGTAATTTGAAAATGAAAAGCAGTACAAGCACACACGTGGAATTCAACTTACCCGGCATGGATGGTGTCACAGACTGAACGATCCCTCCCATAGGATCCGGAACCTCCATACAATACCAAAAAAACACAAGACAACAATGACATTTGTAACATAACAGCTGGCCTCGCTGAATTGAGCCCCCCCTCCCCCGTCATTACTTTTCACTGACATTCTTGTACCATAACCCCCCCTCCCCCGTCATTACTTTTCACTGACATTCTTGTACCATAACCCCCCCTCCCCCGTCATTACTTTTCACTGACATTCTTGTACCATAACCCCCCCTCCCCCGTCATTACTTTTCACTGACATTCTTGTACCATAACCCCCCCTCCCCCGTCATTACTTTTCACTGACATTCTTGTACCCCCCCCAGCCCTAGCTGGACACCCAAATATCAGTAAGTTGAAATGAAATTCAACTTACCCGGCATGGATGATGTCACAGACCGAAAAAGACCACCGAGTTCGTTCTCTCTCAGGTTGGATCCGGAAGTGCCACATACTGTTTGTTCATGGTTGCTCTCTCTCTCTTTCCACAAATGCACGCACACACATACACATACACACACACACACAAGAAAAAAGAAGCTACAGGTGAATACAGATCATAAAAATAAATGTATAATTTATTATACATAAATTGACTGGTGTACACACACACACACACACATGAAATTCAACTTACATGGGCATAGTAGTCACGATCCAAAAAGATCCAGAGTTCCCTCCCAGGTTGTATACGGAAGTGCCACATACTGTTTGTCCACGGTTGCTCTCTCTCATTCCACAAATGCACACACACACACATACACACACACACACACTAGAAAAAAGAAGATACAGGTGAATACAGATCATAAAAATAAATGTATAATATAAATTGACTGGTGTACACACACACACATACATGAAATTCAACTTACATGGGCATAGTAGCCCCGATTGGAAAAGACCCCCCCCCCCCGAGTTCGTTCCCTCCCCGGTTAGATCTGGAAGCGCCAGAATAACATTTCAACTCCACGCACACACATATACATCGAGTGTGAAGCTCCACTACAACACCACAAAAACACAGACAACGACAACGACAATAACAATACATATTACAACTTTTGGGATGTTCAGGGGGGGGGAGGAGCAGCCACAAATATCAAAGTCTGTGGTCCTTCACACAAAAGATTATGGAATATCAATGGGTGTGTTGTCATCTTTCTTCCACTCTCCCCCTACCTCATCCACCCGACTCTTGTTCTTCGATTCCCGCCTTCTCCGACCGCGAGGACGTCCAGAACTCGGAGCAGGAGGAGCCACTTCCTCTTCTTCATCACTGGAACCTGCTGCCTATTCGTGTTTCATCATTGGAAGACTCAGGTCAGGTATCCTCTCCTTCATGACTGGAAGACTCTGCTCCTGTCGCCTCATCTGCGTAATCGGGGTCGGTGACTGCATTCACATCAGGTCCTAGTAGTATTATGTGGTAAAAAATTTTTTTAATTTTTTTGAAAATTTGAATTTGTTCAAAAAACCACAAGCCACTTTCAAATCTCAAAACTCAATGAAATATATATATATTATAGCTAAACAGCTTACTCTATCTCAATATAGCTATAAATAAGTCCTTTCCACAACAGAAGCTTGCTATTTTTCAAGAGAAAGACAAGAGAAAGACAAGCTTACCTCGATCATCTTCTTGACTCCCATTTTCAGTATCAGAGTTGACGGGGTCTGGTCCACCAACCCTGATACAGGGCCTCCTATAGCCCTAGATGTCGTCTCCCTTCTCTCCGCTTGATCCTGAGTCGCTAGAGTCAGCATCAAGCAAGTCTAAAACTTGCACCGCATTGTAATTTCTAGACGCCATCTTCCAAAAAATGACTTTGAAAAAAATTTTTTTTTGCATAGTTACCGGGGTCACACGACACGCTCACTTTTATCCTATGATGTAATAAGCATTACCTAAGACTGTACGTAATAGGGAGGTCCCCAGTTGAACTGGCGATTTTATAAAAAATGGAGAAGACAGTAAGTCAAACCGCAAAGTCTTGGTCGGCAAAGAAGCGGTTGTTTCAATGTGTTATGGAAGGCTACTGAGCTCAAGCAATTTTTTGCTGCTTCTACAAAGCTCTGGAGATGACTGGATCCATAAATGAAGCTGCTGTGAAGAAGGTAACTTTTTTAAAAATTCGACGGAGAACCGATGTTTTTTTTTTTTGCCGAGGAAGAAATAAACGCAACTGCTGTGAGGTACTGTCGAAGCAGTCCTGGCTGAAAGCTATTTTAGATGCTTCTCCAATGCATTGGGCACCTGTGTATGCAATCTGAAGGTTCTAGCTATAAAGTAACTATTTTTAAAAATTCGGAGAAGTCAATCGGTCTTCACCCGCTTCAAAGCGGGATCCGGAACGAAAGGGTTAAGTTACATTTTAGTTACTGCAAAATCAACACTAAGTTATACAAATATTGATTTTTAGCAGATGTGCCTGAAGGTTGCGGGAAGGTGCTAACTTTCACATATTAATGCTTATATGATCCTGCCACATGCTATAAATAGCAGCTGTTTACGAGAGGTCATAGAGACAGAGGTAAGCATGAAGGTTTAGTATCGCTACAGCCACCTACTGAGCTTAAAGCACAGAGATTTAGGTCAGGGAGCCATTTATTAACAACAGAACAAATGAACATTTTTTGGTTTAAATTACTAGACCATTATTGTTGTGGTTTAAAGATTGTACTCCACAAGTTAACAGTATATGCAGCGAGGCATATTGAGTTCTTATCCTAATTTGGCCATCAATCTGAATTTTAGCCAGCACAGGTATAAATAAATATCTGTATCTGTCTTTAGTTAGGTCTCGTGTAACATTGTACATCCATTAAATTTTGATTAAAAGTATTATAGGTGCCTCTGATAGAATACAAGATGTTCAACAAATATATAGCTAGCACAACATACTATAAAACTTTTATTACTCCATTGCCTTGAACTATTGGATTTGCTTTATCTGGTAAAACGTACGAAGAATCGTTCAAATGTTTAAACATTTCAAATTAGCTATATCTCTTTCTGACACGTTCCCCTTCTAATCAAAAAATGAAATATCACATCTATAAACCTCAGTCTTCAATATTTTAGTAGAGTTACAAGATTATATGATGTATTTTTTCTCACATGGACATTTCATTGTGTATGTATAAGAACACTCTCCTATACTGAAAAAATTGAATTTCATGCATCAATCTTCTCAAATCTTGCACTATCTGTTATATTTGGCCTTTGTTATCAATACCACCCAATAATAGTGATAACAATAACAATATAATAATAATAATGATAATAATAGTATCAATAGCAGTAGTATCAATAGTAGTATCAATAGTAGTATAATAGTAGTATCCATAGTAGTATCAATAGTAGTATAATAGTAGTATCAATAGTAGTATAATAGTAGTATAATAGTAGTATCAATAGTAGTATCAATAGTAGTATAATAGTAGTATCAATAGTAGTATCAATAGTAGTATAATAGTAGTATCAATAGTAGTATCAATAGTAGTATCAATAGTAGTTTTTATAATAATAATAATAATAATAATAATAATAATAATAATAATAATAAATATTATAAGAGTGAACTCTAAAATACCTGTAGAATAAGGCAGCGATGGCTATCCACTTCAGATTAGAATAGGTGCTAATGCAGCTTTGTCTAGATGTAACACTATGGGAGCAGGCTACAAGACAATGTCTGACCTTATGATAGGTTTCCATAAGATTGGTTGCTTGCCAAAAGCAAGGGGTTTATCATGTCTAGGTGATGGTAACGAATTAAAGCAGCATGATTCATGCAGACAAAACCCAAATACAGCATGTGCAGAAAATAAAGAGAAAACTTAAGAAGTTGAAAGTGTTTATAAGAAATTTACCTGTCAAACCTTGGAAGAGGCAAGTTCTTTCCTTGAAACATGCTTCTTCTGTGGCAAACAAGCACAAGATGGAAAGTCTTTCAGCAAATCATATCAATATTCAAAAGTGATGTAAATATCTGACAGTATGCTTTAAAATTGGAGGACAAGCTTTTTTCTAGCCAAATTGAATGCAGGAGATCTTTTTGCACAAATCATTCTTAGTGCATAGTTTTACATCATAAAATAGAGCAAGAGAAACAAAATCACCAAAAACATCTGATTAGATGCTACAAATCATGGCATTGTACTATAACTGAATTAAAATCCTATATTGAGATCTTCACCTAGTGTCATCTGTCTTCAAACTTGCTGACCTGCCAAGCCTGTACAGCACTACACTAAAATAGAAGGCCACATCCACTCTATCAAGTTAAAAAAATATTGGAATACTCTCCACCGGAGAGTATTCCACTCCAGACTTAAAACCTCATACACTAGGGCTGGTCTCAAGTGCTGATGTTTAATCTGCTTTGCGAAAGGCACATAAGCATGATGCAGACAATGCTAATGATACTGCTCATCAAACGAATTCTGTACCAGTGTCTTTTTTGGAGCTAGTTGTGCACAGTTGACACTATCAGAAGCCCCCAACCAGTCCTCATGATTCTACAGCTACTGTTGCACAATGGTTGGGTAAGATGTCAGGAGAGTCAGACTACCAGCACCATCAGACACAACATAATAAAAAGCAGGTGTGAACTTGCAGATGATTAGTATGAGCTCCATCTCTCAGTGAATGGGATCAGAATGAGAAGGTTTAGAGAGGCTGGGAAATATGCTGGACCACTTTTCTTACCAAAGTCACACAGGCTTGTAGTAGGGAATCCATAAGTTGTGGCTAACTTCGCATTGCACTAAGCTTTGTTTTTGTCGTGGATTTGTATGGATTATCTATTATAACAATAATGTTGTAACCACAATTATTGAATTCTGACAACATTTAGCTTAGTTAAAACTATTGTGAGGTCAATTTAATCAATATTGCCAATCCTATGATGAACTTGGTTTAGCATAACCACAGCAGTGTGAAAAAATGGCGGCCATTTTGAAAACGAGGTGAAATTTTTATTACAGGGTGAATCTGCAATGTCCCTATAGCCACACACCTTAATTAGGGTGTGTATCAATTTTCATGCTTTAATCATAAAAGCACAATTCTTTCACATATAAGTTGGACTAATCTAATTGTCTGGGACTCCTGTATGTCTGGGACTCCTGCCCAGACAGAGTCAACAGAGTAGCGATCCCACACAGACTACGAACATTCCGTATTGAACTTATCCTTGTGTCATCCCTTTCCATTCCGTATTCCATTTCCTATGTCGTCCTTTTCCTTCCATCCTTAATTATATTCATATTTGTTTTGACCCACAGTTCCCCGCATCCCTTTGTTGTGTATTTAAGTTGTTGCTTATTGATAAAGGGTTGTTCACCTCTGAGAACTCTGGCAAATACAATCGTTAGAGAGTACGCGCTTTTATGCTCTACTACACTAGACTGCAAGCTTGCGCCAGCGGTTGAGTGTAGCTTAAGCCCGCGTCATCTTAAGTGAATAGCCTGGTCCTTCTAGAGCTTGATGAACCACCCGTACCCAATCACTAATATTACACTTGTTTGTCAGTAATGACAATGACAACCGACAAAAACAATGATGTGTGTTCATGAATATTTCGTGAACTCAGCAGAGTTAGTAAAACGGTATCCTTACTCGATAAATAGCCGAAAGAAGCTAAAAAATTCTTCCATGTTAGATTAAAAAATGTGCGAACCTCTATTTAGCAGTTACACACACTTAAAAATATACAGTCCTGAACTAACAGCTCTGTGATTCTTGGAGTGCCTTATTAACCTATTGTATCCTAATCTTTATTTTTCCTGGATCTTGCCATAAAAATTAGGTGTTGGTATTCATGAATAATTCTTGCTGAACTGACTTGGGAAAGAGAATTTTGCAAGGGACACTCACTGGTAATTTCAACCTAAAAGTCCCAATTCTAGACAAACTAAATAGCATAAAGCAACACTATGTATGATAGGCAGCAAGAAAATGATTTGCTCCAAGATTACAGTACCCACAAGCCTACGATCGTACAGCCATATAATGACAAGTTGTTTCTATTTTCATGAACACTAAGCAGAAATGGAAAATTCTGGTGGTACACTAACCTTTAGCGGTTGGTATATGAATTCGTGATGCGCGTAATATAAGGCACGTATAGGAGATATGAATCCATGACTACGCATGCACGTTCATAGAGAACAATTGAAGCAGAAAAATATTTCCATAGTCTGTTGAGCATATCAGTACCCCTTAACGGTATAAATACAGAATTGAAGTGTTTGTTTGCCAGCTAATTGTTATAGCTCAGTGGCAGAGCCGAGTGCTTGTGCGTAAAGCAAGTGGTCCTGGGTTCAATTCCCAGTGGCGACCAAATATTTTAACCCCCAGCGCACATGAGCAAGAGGGTAATAATAGTGTGTTTGTCAGTCTGTCTGTCAACATTCAATTTCATGAAAGGCTGAGAACTAACCTTTAAAACAAGTATGACCTGACACAGTAGGAGAATTTAAGTCCCTTAAATTGACCACTTTTTCAAATTTTGAGCTAGTTTCCGAGTAAATGTGGAGAAACTTCACTCCAAACAAGCACATGCTAGATGCAAGGACCCTTACCTTTCGCGTACATTGATTTACGTCATACAACAGTCATGTGATCACCTATAGTTCGTGTATTTTATCTTAAACACGTGTATCCTCGGTAGTTAGAAGTTGAAGTAATCCGAACAAATCGTAATTGGGTAATAATGCGCTGAGGGCTCACACACTGGGTGTTCTTGTTAATTCTGTATTGTTTAAAAAACCTGTGAAAGAAAGAGAATACATCTCTTGTGCATTAACCCATTGCGGACGAACGAGGGCGAGCAATTATGTAATTAAATACGCGCACGCCGTAAAACCAATTAGTTGCCTGAGACGACGGCGTTTTACCAGTTGGAGTTCGACACGTGGAAAAAGAAAACGGGCGAGTGTTTCTTTTGTGTTAGGCCTCAAATAATCGGCCTCTAGCGTTGTAGCTATGGTAATTCGTTAGTTTATAGTTTATAGAGTTGTTTTGAATACAAACTTAGTTGGAATTATCGAGGAGGCCATAGTTTGTTAGCTAATTTTTTAGCTTATATTTATGAAAGGAGAAATCACACCCAAGTGTAAGTTCTAGTTTTAGTTTGCTTATTTCTAGCTACTTTAGGCCTTTACTTCTTAGTAGATGTTCTATTTGAAAATAGCTAGACACAAAGTGCAGAAAAAAAAATTTTTTTATTTAGTTTGTGCACTTGATATAAGTTATACTTATTTAATAAGACTTATTTTGTAGAATAGAGATTGCAAAATGTATACTATGTAAGCTACTGAAAGTTTTAGCGCGCTACGCGCTCTGTAACTGTAATAACAGAGCAGGAAAGAGCTCGTCACGAATTCGTGACAGCCGTATTCTCTTGACGCACCCGGTGTGTCACAGATTCGTGACCATCGTACGCGCGCGTTAAGTTACGGCGGTCACGAATTCGTGACGATCGTACGCAAAGGGTTAAGCAAGTGGTCCTGGGTTTGATTCCCAGTGACAACAAAATATTTTTACTTCTGTATTGTTTAAAAAAGCCTGTGAAAGAGAGAGAATACATCTAATGAGTAGAAGAAGGCTGAGAATGAAATTGTAAACTGATAAATTTGCATAGTAAAATAATTCCACGGATAAAAAAAATCTTTGAAAAAAGAAAATTTCCATGGTCTGTTGAGAGTATGACTAATAGTATAAGTACGAATAGAAGTGTTTGTTTGCCGGCTAGTTGTCATAGCTCAGTGGCAGAATGCTGGTGCATTAAGCAAGCAGTACTGGGTTCGATTCCTGCTGGCTACAAACTTATTTTAATTCTGTATTGCTAAAAAAAATGTGAATTGTCATGAATTAGTGGCGGGCTCATTCGAGCTCTATCTTTCTACTAACAATTTGTTAACTTCTACGTAAACTTGTCTTAAAATCAATCTACAATGAATTACCATAGCTACTAAGCTATAGACAGAATGCTAGAGACCTAAAACTATATAATATCATTCACCTGTTTTGGTTTTATTCCTCCATGCCACATGCTCCTCTGGTAAATGTTGTCTATGCTAACAAATTATTTGAACGTGTGTGCATATTTAGCCCAATAGTTTGATGCCTTTTTCAATGCTCAGGAGGCCACTTTCTCTGTTGTTAGTGAGTGACAGACTGGCTGTAAGACTGACTGACAGACAAACCATGGGAGTACTGTACTATAATACTCTTGCACATGTGTGCTAAAGTTTAATAACGACTTCTTCAATTATTATTTATTTAATTTCATGCTACCAGATGTTTATTTGTAATTATTTTCACCAGGTTTGTCCATGACCTAAAAAAAACAGCATGTGTTGTTTTTTCATATAAAGTGATTGACACTGCTTGATACTTCCTAAATATGCACAACAGTTTAAGGTGTTGGTTATATTCTTCCAACCTTTAAATATTACCAGTTTATGTATGGGCTTATGTACAATAAGAGATAATAACTTGCATGTCTATCCACAAAATGCTCAAAATCTTTCACAGTAATGGCCTTAATAAGTTCCACATCAGAAATGAAAATTACTGGTTGTCGACCAACGTAATACCTGCAATATATTAATGACATTCGTCAATCCAAGCACATGCATGAGAGAGAGAAAAAAGGCATTAATTTGACTCAACTGAATTTTAATTAGACCAGACAATTTACACAAATACTTTGCCAGTTAAGATTTATTTTCTTCTGAAAAACCTATACCCTGCTCACTATCTACTTTAACCTGGAATGTTCCCTAAGCTATTTGTTCATTTTTTTAGCTGAAATGTACACGTATAATAATCTGTAAGAGAGCTTAAAAGAACATTAAATATTACTTGTAGTTACAATTCAGAAAATAAATACACCAAATTTTCAATTTTGTACTTATAATGGCATCTAAGCTTTGTAACCAAAAAAACCATACTGCAATCCATCTGGGATCACCTTCCAATTTTAAACATTTCTTTTTTGCAAACTTCATAAAAGTAAAACATTATTGGCAATAATCCTACCTGATGATGTCATAGACCAAAACACACACGATTCACCTTTCGAGGTATAATAGCACACGCCCTTAGACCAGCCAGCCAGTACATTACCCTAAAAATGCCCACTGATCGAGACATTCTAGTAGCGAGCTGAAATAGACAGCTAATTTGTTTCTCTAACAAGTAATGCACAAGGCATCACCCCATCCGTGGATACTCTGCGAAGGGTTTGTTATATATGTTGGCATCTACACGATAATCCAAGGATGTCCGGAACATCTGGGCAATCCGTGGAAAGACATTGAACAACTGTAGGCGTTTGTGGACAACCTCGAATTTTCTGCGCATTTTTTAAACACATTTTAAAGAGCTTCATGTGGGCAATATTGTGAGCACCAAAGTGAAAAATAAAATGTTAGCATAGTAAAGTCACGACAAAAATGTAAAACCACAATTTTATGGTGAAGGTCCCAGACTGTCCGGATAAGAGAGGTTTGAGTGTATGTGAAAGAGATCATTCATACCATACATATACATACATACATTGAAATCTTAATGAGTTACACCTGAGTGTCTCACTCAATTTGCTCGCTCACAAATATTATTCTCAACTCACCCAACAATTCTTCCATAGGCTTTTTGAAGGTTTTCCAAATATTTTAGCAACCCCTAAAATACGGTAGAGCAATTTTGTCAAAATGGAACAAATTAAGGGTGCTCACATAATAACAACACTAATACGAGGCATAATTGAGCTATTAAGCCCAAAACAACAAATTAGTAAGGTAGTGGGCGGACATTATATATCTACAGACTGGCAGCCAAATTAAAGTAAAATCATGTGGCTAGATACATAGTTTGTGTGTGACTCGTAGGGATCCAGTTGAGTCAAGACAATATAGCTGATGCACAATATTAGTGTAAAGGGGGCTGTCAACATTACTTCAATTTTCATTTAGGAACAAAAAAATTGACATCATGTTATATAATGAATGCAATTTAAATAATAATTAGCAATATATATTGGATGTCTGAAATAGATTTACATCCAAGTCACCACATCAAGATGGATAACTTCTCAACCAAACTCTAGGAGGAACGGAAAAAAAAAAGAGGACTGAAACTATGGCCAGCTGCACTATAAGCACACAAAAGGGTTAAAATTAAGGGTACAAGCGCACAGTTGAATATGTTGAATAGGAGTCTCTTCAATCCAAAATAATAGAATAAATTGATATTTAAATCATGGAACCACTCTTATTCAAACGCTGAAGTTAAGGGCCTTCAATTATGTGGGAGACCAATTGGAAAGGAAAATCACTTTATATTGGAGGGGTTGTAGCTATATGTTATGTAGATGAAGGTATATATTATTTTGTATGATTAATTTTTTTCCAGCTCTAATCTTGTCATTTCTTCCTCATTGTTATCTTCAACGAAATTGAAAATTTATGCCACTACAAAGTTATAAATACAGTGAATAGATACATGCTTTTATAGCTACAATCAAGAGCAAAACCACTAGTCATAGCTAGTAATAGTACCACATAATCATGCTGACATCAGTGCCATAGTTTTAGTTCCTCATCCCGTTTACTATTGTAGATACCTGTTTTACCAGCTCCTTGTAATTTCCAAATAAAAACGAAGAAGGTGGACCCTTTATTCCACACTGTTTCAGCACTTGATATGGAAGAATTGAAAACCTTGATAACGTAATAATTATAACTAAATGAAATTCACCAATAGGCCAGTCAACCAGAGCATGTACAACACAAAATAGCTAGCTAATTTAAGAAATTTGCCAAAGAACAATACCAAACTTACCAAATATATATGGCAGTAATGAACGCCACAACAGACACAATGAAAAGAACTACCAAGTCCATCCCTTCGCACGACTGACTGCACCAATAACAACTGCGAACAACGCTCTACGACCAACACTGCCTAACAAAGACCTCGAAACCGAGGGCGTGACCTTCAAACTGTAAGGTAACGATCTTTACCCAATCATTAATCATTGAGAATCGCCCCTTATTCAACTTCTCGAATAATAATTATCAGCACAGTTTACCAAATTCTGCTATGGTTGTCAATGGACACTTTTGAGGCTGTGTAAATTGAGCTAAAGTGGCACTCCGTCTATAGTTTAGCTAGCCAGTTTAATTATCAATGGGGATTTTTTTTTTTTTTTTTTTTTTGCAGTTTTAATTGAACTAGCTAAATGTTGTACAGCTTGTGCACAGCTTGTTTTGCACTGTCTGGAATCATACCATTTTAGCACATCCTTTTTAGAACAGAAACAACAGTAACAGAAGAGTTTGGCTACATACGTTCAGTTATGACAGGATTTTCTAAACTTATGGTGTATGATCTCACGAGTACAGTATAACTTTGAACTACACAACTATGTGTGTGCATAATTCCAAATTTATAATTAAATGAGTATGCAATAAACCCATCATTAAATCAACATATACAGCAAAAGTCGTACTAATTTTACTACACTATAATTAGTAGCTGAAACAACATGCCTCCGGATACTCTGGGTGAAGCCAGTTTTTTTTGTTTTGTTTTTAATAATGACTTGTCCAAAATCATGAAACACAAATGCTATAGGTTGATTTTTCGAATGACCAAATCGCTTATTGTGTTTTTTAAGACTATTAGGTTCTGAAATTCATTGAACCATAACAGTTTTCATGTGAGAATACTTGGAGTTTGCTACAAGATTGACATACTGCCCAGTCTTGGTTTGAGATTTGTTGACTATAAAAGATGTAGGAACATAGTTTGGTCCAGAATCATAAGACACAGGATGCTGTGAGTTGATTTTTCAAATGACCAAATTGTTTATTGGATTTTTTTAAAGCCATCTGTCTGCAATCATTGTAAAATTAATGCATGGCAGATGTGACAGTACATATCCCAGAGTAGGTGTCTAATCCATTGCCTTCATTCAATATATGAGCCATTGCTTTTCCTGAGAACAAACAGTTCGTCATATTCGTTGTATGTACCCCATCAGAACATTGTCTTCATCATCACCATCCAAGATACCTAATGAGCTCTTAAATGTTAAAACTAGGAATGAGTAATGTTTACATTTCCAAGAGTGAAGATTCCCCAATGGTTAGATAGTAAGATTACAAATACCATTTGTGCTCTATTTCTGCAGATTTCAATGCATCTTGTGCTGCCTATAGCTTTGCTTTAGCTATTTTAACCTCTCCCTCATTATCTTCTATTCAAGTTCAAATTTTCTTGCAAAGTTTTCAGCCTCTAAATGGGTATCCATGTACAAGCTTGGTGGAGACGTCTAGGAAGTTCCTAAGACCAAGCTGCAATTACCTTGAAAATCAATCCTAGCTCCTTAGCCTGTCCACTCAGCACTTTAAGCACGTTTATGACATCCTATTTTTAGTAAAGATATTTTTTTGTAGAGAACAAGGACATCATCAAGCCACTCATTAGAGACAGTCTCTGCAACTGTCTCAGTATCCAGTCCCAGCTCATGAAAACTGATTCCATGTGTGTCCATCATTAATACAGTATTCTTAGAGAGGATTCCACACTCTTTACACAGAGATTGTGGTATACTAGAAATCCTGATATATAAGCACTCAGAGTGCTTGGGCATGTTTTGGAAGACCAACTCCCACTACTGTTTTCTTTTCTTCTGTGTTATCTTTTGCCATCTTTGAGACTGAATATTTGTGTTAGCTTTAAATGGGAAAAGCCACCTAAATTTAAATTGCTTTTAGTCCAAGGTTGACTGCAGGCTGCTGAAAGATGTACAATTCTAATTATACATGGAGTACCAGTTGGTAAGGAGTGGTTTGAGTATGTGAGAAATGTTATTAAGGAAATGCAATAAAAATTCTTCTCTTCAAGCAAAGTAGTCTTGTGGAGAAGATGGACACAATGTTTTTAAAATTAGCAACTTCAGCATAAGTTCTAAGACTGCCGCGTTTATCTGTATTTAAAATTAATGAAGGTGATTCAGCATTTAAATTTATGTACATGTAGATCTATTCGGAATTCAAGATGTGTTATATCTATTTGGCAATCAAGATTAGCTATAGATCTATACTTGGTATTCAAGATAAGCTATATCTGCTTGGCAATCTAATTGACATTAATATAAGCTAGATCTGGACATTCACAGAGCATACATATAAACCTTCATTCATAATGTCACATTTATATAGCAGGAGTATTTGCATCATGACTAACAAATATGTATTGAACTTAAAAATACAATTTTAAATACATAATGGAAAATACTACTCGTGTCTGAATGATTTGAAATAATTTCATAGTAAATCATATTACCATAGATTGAGTATGAGGGACTTTCGGGGATAATATTTTTGCTCCTCATGTCACTTAACATATTGTATATATACTAAATATTTTGAAGCAGTAAAAAATTATAGCTACAATCTTATGGCGAAGAATTATAACTCATTATAGAATTATCATGTGTTGTAAAGTTTGTTGCTGTCTTTGTTCAGCTCCAAACCATCCACATTTTTTTTTATAAAGTGTACAATCTAAATCAGGTCCTTAAATATCTAGCTATCACTGCCGAAAAAGCAATTGATTTTAAAGCTGACAATATTGATATCATTTATTCTGGATAGCACACATAGAAAGCTATACCATAAGATAATTCTCCCATAACACTTATAAATTTCTTTGGTGCCACAGTTACTGGCTGTCACAATGATTTATTAAATGCAGCATTGACTGGTGCTGAAGTAGTCAAAATGTAAGGTTTGGCTGTAAAAACAGCGAAAAATGTTGTTCGCTAAATTTGTAGTTAACAAATAAAGGATTTAAGCAAAATCTAATTTTATTTTTAAAGTTATTTATGTTCAAATGACATTCACTGAAAAAATCTGTAAGGTTTACAAATATAAAACAATACAGCTAAGTTTTTGTCATTTTTTCTTAATATTTTTTCCATAATGACTAATATAAGGAACAATAATTAGGAAAAACTACATGATTATCTTGAGCAAGCATATATAAAATTTAGAGCAAAAATGAAAACATACACTAACCACACAATTAACATGCTTGATATAGAAAGAAAAGGAACATGTTTATAGACAAGATTAAGCGTACAATCTTTATTAAACAAGCATGTAATGTAACGTTGATTGTGGTACAGTTCAACGATCAATGAAGTCATTGATCCAATGAAAAAGAGACACAAAACCATCCAAAAGGAGTAGAGAAAACTAAAAGTAATGGTCGTCGTTTGAACTTCACTCATCCGATTCCACCGGAACACAGTCAACCAGTAAAATCCGAGGAAAATAAACACTGAACCACATAAAATTGTTGCAACAAAAACTGTCTGGATTTCTTTTGTCAGGGCAATAACTAAAACAAGATAATTATATCATAACAAAAAGAGGACTAAACTATTGTATCATATATAGTAGCTATTTAATTTAAAACATATGTATTAGTAAGTTTATGTGGTAATATATACATACTAAACAAATTCTTTGGCTTAAAATTCTTTTATATTTATATGGTATTTATAATGGTAATAAATATAAAGCTATAATTGTTTGGCAGAATAGTCTGGCTCAATTAATTTTTTTGTAAATCATGTATGTATCAAGTGTATGTCATAATAATATTTATAATGCCACCCAAACCAAAAAATGAATATATATAATAATAATATTAAAAAAAAAACAGATGTCAATTTGATTAGTTATCAGCATACCTGATAGACAAATGCAGACAATTCCCCAAATGAACAAACAAATATAGGCCAAAACACCAAATCCTGCTGAAAGAAAAAGAATGTTTAGTGGTCATAAATACAAATATCACTAAATTTTATTAGCCAAACTGCTTTGGGCATTAGTTGTACATGCCACAAATACCATGGGAACACTGATTGGCTTATAGCTACTTTCTTGCTTATGTACAGAAGTTCCTGGCAACAACAATTACTTAATCCTCAATAATATAATAGCTATAACTAAAGCTAAAGTAATGATCAGGACTTAATGATCTTTACACTGCTGCACATACTGAAGGGTGCCTACTCATTCCGTTGAGGCTTGCCAAAATTGAGGGACTAGACAGAGGTGCATGATTGTCCCCAGACCCCTTTCTCCACGTATTGGTATGGTAAAGAGTCTGGCTATACCAGACAAGTCTGACTCTTCATAATTATAAACTGAGAGGATTAATTACCTATAAGTAATAGTATTGGATTACTCACTGCAAAACTTGTTTATTCTTGATGACATTCCAGGGATTCCTGGCATTCCCAGACATGTAAAAATATACCTCTTCATATTAATGGTAAATCTCTCATTGTTTCGGCTGTCCACAATACTGATGTAATCATCATTGTTTCCATGCCCACCACCTTGATCTCTGACTTGAGGGCTGGGTCTACGATTGTGAGTAGTCTGTGTTTGATTGGGGATGACATAGTTATTGTCTAGACTGCTAGTGTGAAAGGCATTGTAAGCTCTATTTCTCTCAGCTTGGTGATCAACCAAGGGAAGAACTTCCTCGTACTCATTGGCAGAGCCGAGACTTCCATTCTCCAATACATTGCGCGAGTCTAACCTACCCTGCTGAACTGGTCCTCGAACGTGATTTTGATCTCGAAGTGATTGCGACAGTGAAGCCTGGCCTTCCTGTGAAGTTAAGGGCCGTTTAGGAGGTCGTGGGTTTAGTGGATGTGAAGAATATTTTGCTCGAGGCTGTTCAACAGATTCAGAATTGCTAAAAAGTGAGCGGCCGTCACCACCAGCCCTTGAGATTGAAATGCCATTTGATGCATCCAAATTTTGTGACATATGGCTTCTTGATGACATTCCATTGGTTTCTTGCTTGTACGTGGTATTGTCAGTTTCAAGAAGTTTTCTACCAGGCCTTAGTGCACATACCATTGGTTCAGAATAAATAGGTTCCGTAATATCAGGTTCCATTGTAAACTTCAATGCAGGTGATTGCACACTAGTTTAATACTGTTCATATTATCACACATAACTAATACTTCAATAAATCAAAATGCAACCTACACAACAAAGCCTGTTTCAACAAAGACACCCTCACATAGCGTTCATTCGATTTTTCTTTCTGACTAATTGACACTGCACTAATATGGATTAGGGTACATAGTTAGTTTGTGAACTTACTCATTTTGAGTACAAATTAGCTATAAATTTGTACTCAGTATTACTATATCTCACCATCTAGAACTCAATAGGGAGCTATTACATATATAGTTTCTTTGCTTACCACACACTGGATGCTGAAGTAGTCCCCACTCTGCAGGTAGTAGTTATAGGAAACTAACTGTTATGAAACCTGTGTATTATAGATATCTACTATTTGCTAATTAGCTAAGCCTATCATTCTCTTTATTTTGTGCAACCAGCTCTTTATGAATTGGTGCTTTACACAGTTTTGAGCTATTTAAACTAGCAACAGTTTGCCAAATTTTGCTATAATTCAATAGTTAACACATTGATTTTGTGGAAAGTAAAGTACCCCATCTTGTCGTCAAAACTATAGCAATTTCATGCTATGAAATGCCTATGATCCTTGAACACCACCAATCGCCGCACCCTCGAATGAAAGTTTGGAAAAGGATCCCTTATAAAAACAACCCTGGTAGGGCACACGTACAATAATTTAAATATATACACTTAGTCACTAAATGTTCAAAGCAAATTGTCACCTGTTTTGCAAAGCTGTGTCTGGCAAGCTACTTACTTTTTCTGTGAAAAAAAAGAAGAAGCATACAACACTGTCTCGCGAGCCTGACCCTTTACCGACCGCGCCAGCACTTTTCTTTATTGGCCGCAGTCTAGGATGCCCACAGTAGTGTAATATATTGTAGCTGAATTGTGCACTTCTGGTCCAAAACTTTACATTTATTTATGAGTAATAATTAAATTGAAATTTTTTTTTTTTACGTTTACCTATATTTTTTTAATATGTGTGTAATATCACAAAGGCAAAGCAAGAAAAGGTACAAAAATAAAAAAAAATAAAAGGGGCTACACCACCCCATCTTGGGAAGGAGGGAGGGTGGGGAACCGGTGGAGCCATAACGTTGAGTTCCCGCGCCAAAGTGAAATGGCTAGGCTGTGAAAGAGGTGCCTGCATGTGGTGGAGTGAAGATGTATACCATAGCCACGGTCAGAAATAGCTCTAAAACAAAATAAGCAGTCTCAGTATAGACCCACAGTAGTGCAATATATTGTAGCTGAATTGTGCACTTCTGGTCCAAAACTTCACATTTATTATGAGTTTACCTAGTGAATAAGTAAATTGAAAACAAATTACGCAGTCTCAGTGTAGACCCCTTACAGTTGTAGCTATGCTTTTGGTAAAAGTCTAAAAGTCTAACTATAGCTATACCACTAATGGTGGGAGTTACCCCAGTAGTATGTTACAAAAAGCGTCTTTATCACGCCGGGCCAGCCGTACATGTAAGCTTGCTAATTCACTCTAACTCCTCGCTAATACTCATACTTGGCGCTGGACCCCTCTGACTAATAGGAACGCCAGTGATCGCCCATCCAGCGGCTATTAGCGTCAGGACAATTCCTCAGAGATAGGAACAGTGATACTGCAAAGCCATCTACATCTTGTGCTTGCAGATATAATAACTACTGCTAATGTTTTTATATATTTCGCTTGTTCATTTCTCTGGGGGTTGACTGGCACCAGAGCAGCCCAGAGCATTAGAGATGGAAAACCAAATGATACAGTCCCTACATTCCCGCATGCATTATCACGATAAGCTAGTATTGGTTAATGAAATTTACCACTACCTTGAAATAAATGAACACAAAAGAAAAAGATTCTTTAATATCGGAAGCCTAATTTATGGTCTGGTCATATGGGGAGCGACATCATACTATCAGGTCAGGATAAAAATGTATTTCAAAAAAGAAATATTACTAATTTTATTTTGCTTTTATAAAGAACGTTATTAATATTTTTCCAGGTTTCTTCACTGTCTTTAAAAATCTTGAGTCTCATAGTGAGAGCCATGAAATTGAACTTTTTAGTCTACAATCAATGCAGTAAGTTCATTAGTTAGCTATCATTTCAAATTATATTAACATATAATTTATTCATGAAAAATATTAGCATATCCTTTGATTAATGAGCACAATAATTACTGGAGCAATAGAACTGAAGTTTTAATCTTGCTTGAATTGTGCTGATTATTATTTTTTTTTTTTACATTATCATTATTTTTAGCATACAGCGTGGCTATAATGAAGCTTGGTGATTCCAAACCAGCAGCCAGGAATGCAGCTCGAGTGTTACTAGTAGACATTTTTTCCCACAGTACTGTTTCTCCGGATGTAATTCACAGCAAAATAGTCAATCATTGTTTGTCTAGCAGCAACTGCAGGGTGATAGAGCAAGGGTTGTTGTTCATTACTGAAACTATACAGTGAGTTAAATTCCAAAATGTTACTAGTATTTTATTATTGCAACAATAGCTGCACAGAAATGCTATTTAAACAAGAAAAGACAAAAAAAAGTGCCGTACTTGGTCTTAGATAATGACAAGTGTATATGAGTGTAGCACTGTCTAAGAGCGTGCCTGAGTACTATCTAGTGAATGTATTTTACACACGCACAAAGTAAAGCAACACTACACAACTTCAGGGTTAATAACATAATGATTTAGTAGCATATTGTAGTTTATAGGAACCTCCAAGATACATGTATTACAATTTTAATATGCTTAGTTCTATAACACACCCCTCTCCATGACCCAAGTCAATACAGTCAGCAGTGTATTTTTCACTGTGGTGTGCTTCGAAGGACAAACCAAAAGCAGACCACTCTTACATTTAATACATTATTTTGCCATTGCTATTAATAGCATTAATATTAGAAGTATTAATGTTTAATTATAGTTAGTCATTATATTATATAGTATGTATTATGGCTAAATAACGTGCATTGTGGCTCAGCGCTACTATATACTAGCTAGCTTTTACAAAATAATCTCAGACCGAAAGAATAATTTATTGACTATTCTAACCAGGCATCAATATAGCTCAAGCAACAAACACGGTACATGTAAATGCTGTCTTTGTAAGAGAAGAAGGTAAACAGGCCAGAGATACTCAGTGATATATCTTTCAACACAAATCTCTACTTCCAGCAACCCTGTTAATTTCCCAGCGGCATAAAGCAAGCAGCTGCAGGGGCCGCAAGAAATTATTTTATTTGCTCATGTGATTATGACGTGATGATAGGAGGCATTAGCCACAAAAGCTAGTACCTAGCTACATGGCAGAGCTGAAAGCTTTGCGTTTTCTGAAAAAATTTGCATTAAAACGTAGTTCTGAGTAAGTTCATACCTAAATCAACAGTTAATTGTCAGTAATCTCCAGATTAGAGTGTGACAGAGTGACGACAGACAGACAGACAGACAGACAGACAGACAGACAGACAGACAGACAGACAGACAGACAGACAGACAGACAGACAGACAGACAGACAGACAGACAGACAGGAAGACTACTATAACCCTCTCACGCATGCATGCTGAGGGTTAGTAATAAGGAAAAAGATACTGTTTACCCACAATTTAAGAGTTTAATTCAATATAGCATTCTACACATGCCTGAACCTTGAACATCAATTTATGTTTAAAAGGATATTAGCTGAAACCATAAAGATTGTATTCTTATTATTACAGATCCACTCAAAAAGTTTCCTTCAAGAAGTATAGTCATGCTGTAGATGCACTAAAAAAGCATAAAAATGAAAAAGTTAGATTAGCTGCTATGGATACTTATCCTCTGATCAAGTCACATCTAGTAAAAGACAAGAATTACAGGGCTGTGAGTTTCTACTTTGAGCACCAATATGTAACTGACAAATTTTTATACTTCCACAGAGTAGCACTAATTCAGACAGTGGCATCTATAGTCGAAATTTGACTTCCTCAGTTGAAAGCAACCATTTTGTTGCCGCATCAACTCCACCAGAAAGTACCAGTGGACTGGAATCTTGCATTAAGTTTGATCCAACAATTAGCAAGACTAACATGAGTTCTTCCTCTTCTGAATATGGCTACACTTTGGTGTTAAAAGAGAGCACACCAGTTTAAAGGTACAGTTGTAATTTTATGCACATGTTTAAACAATAGAGTCTACTTTTATGACATATTTCTAGTAGTATACACTTATTTTAGGCAATTGATTCTGGAACTGGTTTTATCTTTTTCAATGAAGCTTTAATGTTATTTATTCATGTGTCTATATTCAATTTGATTCTTTTGTACTTACTGCAAATAAATTATCCTTAAAATTAACTGTGCTACATTTTATTGACGTCTTCTTGGGCTTATTATCAAGCTTTCCAAATAATTCTCTTTCCAAACCTTTGAATTAAAAATCTGAAGTCTATTATAATCAACAAGAGACTGTTTTGCCATTAAAATTGCTCAACTTATCGTAGTATTTATAATACCATGTAGAATTCCTTCATCGTTCCAATACAATCACAACTACATAAATACTGAAAACAAGATGCTGCATTGAGATGTACATTGCTTTATATGCTATGCATCCAAGTGTACTGTTTTACTATTATTGAAGGATATTTGAGTTCAACAATTCCTCATTGTTATTCCTCATAGTATGCATATTATATTATGACAAAATGAACAATTTTATCAAGCTAAATATGTACTCGATTACTTAATAGTTATATAGAATTTTTTTTGTACTGATTCTAATTAAACCACCAATACTGATTTAGCAATTATTGTAGGGATCAAACAATAATCCTTACATAGCAGAATTACTATCATGATTCATGTGTCAGTGTGTATTGAAACTTATGACTTATTTGGCATGAATCATCTAAGCATCCGTAGTTTTATATAATATATACATAAATTATGTTATTAAATAATAATGTATACATTATGTACACTAATTGGTTAATAATTTAAGCTAAAGTTTTGCAGTCATGTCTTTTGTTGTTGTTGTTTTTTCTTTTTTGCATAAAGTAACTACCATAATTCACATTTCTTTTCCGGGTTCATACGAGTAGCTGAAGGACAACTGAAAGCCTGTGCGAACTCTCGGCTGTTGGACATCATCCCTAGTGGCCTAAAGTTACATGAATAACTGGTATTTAATCGTGATAATCATTTAGTATAGCAATGAGATCAGACCTGATTGAGTCTGGACTGTGCACATCTTCATTCAGGAGTGAATGCTGTTTCCTAAGTGTGGTCAACAGACACCACTCCTATTATTAATACAATAATATGTTAAAAAATTTTAAAAATGTGTATTTTATACTTGAGCTGCTCCGATGAAGAATAACTGTTCAGGTGAATAAGGTAATCCTGGTAATTTTTTCTCTGGTCCAGTCTTCTTAACCACTTTCTTGTATGCCTAGGTCAACACAAGTGACTTTTTTTTTAACATATCAAATAATATGTGATTCAAAAATGAAGAAATAATGGCAGTAAGTATAAATACTGAAGTGTTTGTGTAGTATGGTCAGTCATTATGAATGAAGGGGGAGGAGTTTTCAGCCAAATTTCTTCCGCTTTTCTTTCACCAATTTAATTATAATTATTGTGTTGTGGTTGCTGATAAGTTTACTATTAAGTATACAGTAGATTTGTACTTGGCACAAATTATTTCAAGCTATAGAATACTGATAGGATAATGTAATATTTTATCAATCTATGAGTGGTAAATAAATCTGTCAGCTAGATTTTTGTACTTGGCACAAATTGTTTCAAGCTGTAGAATACTGATAGGATAATGTAATATTTTATCAATATGAATACAATGCTATGAATATTGACCGCTGAATACATGCTTTGATCTTAAAATAAGAGTAACTCTTGTCAACTTGTAGATGTTAACAGTGATAACTATCTCTATTATGTAAAATGAACAATTAAATAATCTGTTTGTGAGCGCATGAGATAAAATGCTTAAATAATTATCTTCCAGGTGAGACTAGAAAAATCCTAGAAGTGTCAATGGGTGTGTGTTAGCGTAAACCACCAGTGTTTTAGTATTTATCTAAAAGGTAAGAGAGTTAGAATTTTATTCTGGTATACAAATTAGCAATATTTTCATACCAAATAAGCAGTGACTATTCCTCCATTGTCTGCAATATTTTCACCTAGTGTCATATTTCCATCCACCTATTATATAAAGTTATTTGGATTACCAAACTGAACAAAAAAAAGCGGATGTCTTTTCTCCTCACAGGTCCAGCTTTCACTGAGTAGTTGTTGTATTGGTCCACAAAACATTTTGCTCTCTGATTAAATTCATTTTGGGAATATTCTGACCACCAATTATTAAATTTTCCCTCTTCATCAAACAGTCTTCCTGAATACAAAGAAATATCTAGTAAATTTTTAAAAAATTATAATGAAAAATGGAATGAAAATGGTTATTCTTGCTCTTCAAGAGACTAAGAATGATTTTAGCTTCATTGATTATAAAACAGTTGTATCCTAATTTCACATTGTACTCATTACGCTTTATGAAGCTGTTGGTTAGAATTAAGAAAGAAGACCAGCTTGGTGTACTAATTATAATCGTACCAATATTGTCAAATCCATGAGTAATTTCATGTCCTATGATAGATCCAACAGTTGAGTACTTGAAATAACTGAAAGTTTTATTCAATAACCAATAGATAAGGAACTGGTTTTCCACAGTGACTTACTTTGGCCAGTAATGTTCAAATACAGGTGTGTCCAAAATTCCTTCAAAAATGTCTAACATCAGATAAAGAAAACTTAATTATTTAAGCCAAAAATTATTTTTTAATTACCCACATATTTGGTTGAGAAGACTGAAATAGGCAGCATTAACAATAGTGGGAGGTGATTCTAGCAAATCCCACTTATCTCTTGAGTTGACTTTTCCAATGTAGCTCAGTGCTATTATGTTGCCTGACCTTAGAGAGTGTACTTTGTTTATGAAATGTCCATTACCAAGAGATACATCATACTGAAAAAAAAGTGAACAATACAATGTGGGTACAGTAAATTTTTGGTTTTAGCTAAAGCACAGAGGGAAAATATTACCCCCCAATAATGATATTTAAAGTTTACCCAATTATTTTTTAACATTGCAAGGAAAATAGTAATATTTAATGTTATTTCCACAAACTAAATGTGAAATCATAAGATTGTGAGGATTTGACAGTAACAGTTGACCTATTGTGTGGAAAGTATCATCACTTAATATAAACACTTTATGTAGTTACAATATTACAATGATTGCCTACATTGTCATTTAATAGGTTTTACCTGCATCATCACACACTTACCAATTGCTAATTCCAATGTAAGAGCTAACACCAAAGAATTAATTGTATTTTACCATACATCTTTAGAAAGTAGATTTCAAAACTCAGCATTGGAGCTCCCATACAATCTAAAATTAATGAAAACTTCCCTTTCCTAATAGCTGAAACTTACATCAGAGTAAAATAATTCCAGAAAATTGTCATCTAGTATTTCAACAGGATAGCCAATGAAACTTTTCATATATTTTAACTTCTTCAGAGCTCGATTTTTTGTATTTGGATCCAGCCAATGCCGACTTTTTATCCTCTGTTTCATAGCTTTTTTTACTTCTTTTACTATTTTTGTAATATTACTCTGAAAAAAGCATCAAAATCAACTGTTTAAATGGTTATGACTGCAAATATTCTCTTGCTGCTACAATATCCATAACAGTGTTCAATTATTGAGTGACTTCAGTAGCAACTACCAAAACAATATACTATGACTAACTTTGGTCATAGACATTTTCCTCTAATTTACATCCACACACCCTTTCCTTTTGCTACAGTGACATTAGTACTTACCATTATCCTAGGATTAACATATTCTTCAGTGAAGCCTCTAGCAATGGCAAACGTAAATCCATTTTCTACTTCAGACACACAATATTTGTAACGAGAAGGGATGGCAGAAATCTCTATTATGAAATATTACAACATAGAAGGAATAAATGGAAAGTTTATCTCAGTCTGTAGGATGCACACCTGTGATAGACTGCTGTAATTTATGGTAAATATCTCGAAAGGGTCTACCGAGATCTTGAAGAATATTATAGATTAAATGCCACTTTGCATAATTCTGAAGAATTCTAATTAAAACAGACATATGAAAAAAAAAGTCCAGCTATAAAAGTTTAATGTCACCTGGAGTCAGTGCCTCTAATAAGATCATTAAGACTTCTCAAAAAATGTATAGGTGCTAGAAGACCAATTTTATCAGAAGAATTGACACTGAAATTGCCTAATCTTCCATAAAATTCCATGTTCTGCATCCAATTAAACTGCACATAACATAAAAAGGCAAATTATTACACCTTAGCTTTGAATACACTAGTATTAGTTCATGTTTGTTATTAAAGTGTACATCATGTGAAAGTCAATATTCCCATTTTCTTGTACCAAACAATACCTGAGGAAATATCTCCATAATGTCACTATAAGTGACAATGTTAGCCAATTGCTGATGCAGCATATTCTCCAAATTAAGATCTGTAATCTAAACATGTATACATATTAAGTGACTATGATATTATATTCCATCCAATGTGTACAAATTAAGGATTAAGTACATCGTTACAGTCACATATTGCATCTGTATTTTGGAATTGTCTTATGTCAACAAGTTACTTATGATACTACTTAATACATTCCTCACTTCTGCTATCTTGATTTCAAAGTCTACTATCTCTTCTGCTGCTTGTTGATACGAACTAGAGAGCACTGATGAATTAATGGCTTGAAAAACTTCCACTATTAAAGACACAAACTGTTTGCCACAGTTACAAGCAAAATAATGACATGAAATGCCAGAATTTTGTTAACTTACAAAACCCCTGTTATCTGAATCAGTAAAATTTACTCCTGGAAAAGTAAGTCCATTTTGTCCAATCTACAACAAAATATGTGTAGCTATCTCCAGGGTACAATAAAATTATTTTATGCATGACATCAAAACATTTTGCTTAGAAATTAAGTCTGGTTTAAACTTCAAATGTACTTCCTGTCTGATAAGACTTGTATTCACCCCATGAAAAATGTTAAGTTCATAAACTGTGCTACATAATATAATTCTCAAAATAGTTGATTTAGTAGCATTGTACAGTAGGCCCTGCCAGATTGTGCTAGCATTTTTTATGGAATCATAGTCATGTAATAGCGTAGTGGAATAACTCTAGAATAATATAAGCATTTAAAAGAATAATAAAGGGAAAATGAGAATAATCAGTTCATAGATATAATCCTGAATTATAGAAGGAAATCAGTGGTGCTTTTTTTCTCTTTTTCTTATACAACAAAGGGCATAGACACGTAGAAATGTGGTTATGAGATAGATCTTCATTGCTTGATTAAAGCAGCTTGGTTAGTGTTGGCCACTCTGTTATTGTATTTCCAAAATGAACAAAAAAGTTTGAAATACTTCGAGAACTGTCAGCTCAAGCTCAGGGTCATCAAATCATATCAAGAATTATGCTAAATGGATTCTCTTCTTGAGCAACTCGACAATCACACTACATTAGAATTGACAAAAAATGCAAATTATTACCAGCCGACCTGCAAATTTGAAGGGAAGAGATGTGCATCCACTGCTGAGCATTTTAATGCTATAATTTACATCTTCTCCAAAATGTTTGGTAAAATTTCTCACAAATAAACTTTTTTCGGTGGGAACAGAGCGTCTTTTTCTATTCATTGAACATTTTTACAGGGATATTCAAGGCTTTCACTGAAAGATTAGCTAGCCGTATAGAATCCTTCCTATTTGAGCAATTCAGTAAGAGACTGATCGTTTTTTCATAACATACCAGGCTTATATAGCTACTGCAATTATCATGATTTCATTTATTCCTAATTGAAATAATAGGAGAATAATAAGAAATTTATAGAGTAATATACTATTCTTTTGGAATAATAACTCAATATTTTAGAATAAAAAAAATAATTCTAAAAATTTTGAGCATAATCCAGCAGGCCCTATGTAGTCAATAATGTATTAGAACATAGTTTTAGAGTAGCTATGTGTTTCAGAAGGTGAATCAATATATGCTATTTACTTACATATGGGATATTTTTCTTGGTATTACTTGAATCAGGAAGAATTTCCACAGAAAAAAATGCTTCACTATCTAACAGCAGTTCAGTAAGGAAACCACTTTCTGCATTTATACTCCAATTAAGGTTTATGTCCAATCCTACCAATGGCCAACCACCTAATATAAAATAATACATTAAACTTGGTTTTTCTGTCATTGCTGCTCATACACCACATACCCAAGTGAAGCAGAAGTTCATGAAGATTCTGAAGTGATAGTCGGTCTATAGTTTCCATATCTAAGCAGGAATGGTAAAATATTTGGGCTTTTTGAAATGATTCAAGGTTTTGGTAGATTTCAGATTCCATTAGGGTTCGAATTCTCTCTGTATTGAGATTTTGTACCTGAGCCAATAGAGAAGTAGATCCTTGACCTAATTTTGGTTAAACATAATAAATTAAGAAGCATATTCACTACAAACAATAAGTATAATAAGTTATAGTTATAAACCCAAATTGAGGTTTGTATGCGATTTATAAACTCCGAGACACGAGGGCGCAGCCCGAGTGGCAAGGATTTATAAATCGCAATACGAACTTAATGATTTTGGTTTATAACTATTTTATAGCCTGTAATTGTATTAAAGTACCCAAATACCAAAGTATAGCCTTAGCTATCTTAGTAATTGCATTAAAGTACCCAAACTCTTCATTATTCCATTTTGCTGTGATCTGCCTTCCATCATAATTATGGTTGCTATGAACTATATCAGACTTTTCCCCGCTAATACATTTTCTTACGAGCATACCAGACTGTATCCGATTTATAGCTCTTAACAACAAGCGCGTTCGCTCCGGTAACGGGCTATAAAGCATATATATTATATATTATATATATATATATATATACTAGTGGTGTGCTTGAGCACAAGTATCGAGCGAGCCTGCATTGTTAAAACTACTGTATTGTTACTTTATAGTTTATAATTTTAGCTTAGTTCATGCAATACAGTATAATAGCAGTTGACCATTACTTTTTAGCAAACAAATATAAAATTACTCTGCCCAGTTAGGTAACATATAACTATAGTTTAATACACACTTTATATTTTAGTTAAGCTCATACAAAACAGTATAATAACAGTTTACCATTAATTTTAGCAAACAAACACAGGGTTACTCTCTAACCTGAGTAATGGCAACTATGTTTTTAGGAGAAAAAAAGGCACCTGTGCGCGTTTAAGGGGCATACATACCATCCATACACACATATATTTAACATATACCCAATTTTGCATTATCCACCACTAATAGTATCTCGCTCGCTTCACTCGCTCGATAATAAATAAACTCATGTAAATAGCTTAACACCCTAATTCGTACCAAATGGAATGATTGCATCATCCTTAAATCCTTTACAGCTGAAAAGATAGAAGTCCTCACAAGGATCCACAGACATGTCCAGAGACTGGCTAATCTGGTTGCTCAGTTCCACACATTCAGAAGTTAAGCATACATCAGATGAACCATCCATTGTTGCATTATCAAATGAGCTTTTTCTGCTAACATTCTCCAGTCCAAGACAAATGGCCAGAGCAAGCATAACCAGTATAGTTATTGCTAGAATAATGCCTGAGAATCAGATTTAATAATGTATAAGGGAAAAACATAATAGTACATGTATAGTTACCTAAACTTGAGGCAATGATAACCCAAAAACGAGTTGAAGTCTTCACCGTCTGAGAATTTTGCACCTGCTTTTCTATCTTCATAAACAAGAAACAAAAACAAAAAAAATGAATAAAAGCAATACAAACATTCCAAAGTGAACAGTCCAATCTGGACTAGAAGTATAATATAGCATTCATACAGCTAACCAAAACAGTGAATCCTCCATAGTTAAAAACATGTCATTGGTACTTAATGAATAATTGCTATTGTGTTTTTTTTTATTTCACAAGTAAGGTGTTGATTTATATTAGCTAATTATCCGCATTCTAGTCCTAGCAGCACTGACAAATGTTTCATTCTGATCATTTGCATATAAAATAAGTCATAGAATTAACCTCATTATTATTATACCAAAAAAAAAAATTGTGATAAAATTTTTTGATACAGAATAACATGTCAAAATGAATTGTTATGGAACTAAATGTATTGTCAAAAACTTATCACACCTGGTATTTAGTCTATGCCATTACTTTAGCAAGTTTCATCGTTTTGCTGTTTTTTTCTTTTTTACAATAATTCTGAATAATTTGCACTTTTCAAGTATACTCGGGAGAATTATAGCTAAGTCCATAAGTGAAAAGACAAAATTGTCCACCTTATAAAATTTTAAATAATCAGCAGTACTGCTTTCTGGACTGCTAAATAATCCTAATCACTTACAATAATAACTGCCTACATTTTCAACTATCTATTCAAACAAAAAGAACAAAAAGGGAACAAATGGCAAATAAAATGATGATGGTAATTTTTTATTGGGTTGGATATTTTCTGTATTACAAATTTATCTAGTATTAGTAATAGCTGCTTTTGTCTGTAGATTTACAGCAGGTTACACTGCTTCCTGAAAGAATCTCATATAATGGATGATTTAAGGGTTGAATTGCTAAAATAATGAATTTAATATTCTTACCATTGGCTCCATCACTTATTCCTCCAACTAGATCAGTCTAGTATCCTAAAGATCTCCGCTCTGCAAATAGAACAAAACAGTGCAGCGAGAGGTGTGTTGCGATTCTGGACTATTGCGCGGCTCTCTTGAGGCTAGGCACCAAACGCGCGCTACACTGACGTGACGTCACTAATGCGGGCATGTGCATGCGTGCTACAACAATACGGAGTGGTTGGCTAGGGTGAATATTTTGTGCGAGGTTATTCAGCTAAGTTTGTTATGTATAGGTGACACCACGACTTTAAGGTTGGTATGGGATTTAGCTACACAACCGAAAGAGGCTGAAGCTACTGCAAATCATTTTTATCAACCGAATGGAGTGGTGCAACCCACTTGTACCATGGCTAATTTTTGATTAGGCGGTGCTCTTTTTACCTCCTAGAATGTGGGTATGAAAAAATATATCTACCGCGAATTGAGCAACTGATTGGGCGGTTTGAACGTTGGGCTGCAATAATAGTGTTACCCGTCAGCGCGAATGCGCGATGATAGGGTTATCGTACTCATTTTACCTGTCAGTAAGTCTGCCAGTCAGTCACACAACAGAAGGGCTTGGAGATAGCGACTTCCAGAAGATTGAAAGGGGCACCAAAATGCTGTGCTAGACCGTTTAAGCTCTGTTTAGTGTGCCAGAAGTGAATTTTTGACCGTACGATCGTAAGCTGTGGGAAATGCCCCTTGTGTCACGTCATAATCGTGTGGGAAATACTTTTTGCCCGCTGGAGTAACTTTGCTTTATGCATGGAGTGCTGGAATAGGAGCTTCATATTAGAGCTTAGAGCCCGTTATCCGAGCGACCGCGCTTGTCGTTAAGAACTATAAATCGGATACAGTCTGGTATGCTCGTAAGAAAATGTATTAGCGGGGAAAAGTCTGATATAGTTCTTAGCAACCATAATTATGATGGAAGGCAGATCAAAGCAAAATGGAATAATGAAGAGTTTGGGTACTTTAATACAATTACTAAGATAGCTATTGCTATACTTTGCTCGTTGTTTATGTTTGGGCTATAAAATAGTTATAAACCAAAATCATTAGGTTTGTATTGCGATTTATAAATCGCATACAAACCTCAATTTTGGTTTATAACTATGACTTCACATTGGAGCTAGTACGTGTTGATTACACATTAGATATTTCTATTTGTAATAGCTTAGTTAGTAGCGCAAGAAGGTTCCCACCTTTTAGTTCTCCATTAAAGAAACAAAGATTTGTTTGTATGGCCCAATTATTCAATCCAGTTGGATTTTTATTGCAATGTATCATTTTTTAAATATTTTTATAGACTTATAATTCAGATGACAGAAGTGACTAAGGGCATTAGTGTATATATTTAACAAATGAATATCTAAACTCACTTTCTAAGCTTGCATGTATTATGCCTCTGAAATTATTACAAGCAATGTAGATTTTTTAATGCAGAATTCAGTATGATGAGGTATCAAAAAGTGTATATAATATATATATATATATATATTTATTCCACACTAGATATTTTCACAATGATATTTTTAGGTAGTGACCCTTGAGCAAGCTCCTGTAGTTATAGCAACCTGCCAAACTTTTCAATTTTCTAGGTTTTACAGCTACCTTCCTCTGGTGTACCCTGCTCTTTACCCTGCTCTACAGGGTTAGAGCAGCTCAGCTGGGGGTGTGGGTAGCCCCTACAACCAACTTTACCTGTGAGTTACCCTACTTCTAGTACTAACTACAGTAGTGAAGATATCTAGTGTGGAATAAACCACTTATTACACTTGTCAGAGTGTTGCGGCAAGATATATTTCACTCTCAGGCAGGCTTTATTTTCACTCCCTCTGGCTCATGAAAATAAATTAACCTGCTCATGAAATATTTTGCCATAGTATATATATATATATATATATCCATCATTACGTTGAGAACTTGTGCATGGTTTTTTTCATTAACAATGAGTTTGACATGGTCATTCCATTATATGTACAGGTATCCTCTATGATCTGAAATGGTAATATTTGGGAATTTTGAATTTACTAAGATGAAGTGATGAAATGTCATGAAAATAGTATACATATGCTGTGGTGAACCCACCACATTGACATGACATGTCATAACAGAACTGAACATCCTAGCTAGTAACATTCCTTAATATTGCATTTGCTTTCTGCTGACTCACACTAGTAATGTATTTTGTCACAAACACTTAACACCTCATTCAGAACATATTCCATTCTCACAACCTCAGCCTGTTTACTGTATCATCCTTTAGTTGTGCATGCTCAGGCTGGTTTACATTATATAATAGCCAGCTCAGGCTTGTGCTTCAATTACTGGCGTGCTGCTTGACCCTTTATCTGACCTAACCGAAAAACTGAATTAAGAAATCAGGGATTGGGTTGGCAAGAAGTTTTAAACAGCTTGGAAATACTATAGTAGTAGTAACTCTGGTGGCAGCCTACTCGGCCTGTCTTCCCCTATACCTGTTGACAGCTCTCTGTGACTAAACTACACATGCTACCTCTATAGTGCTGAGATGTGTTGATTACAAATCATATAGTAAGTCAACAATGAGGAACACAAAATTATGCCCCAAACATCCTCCGAACAAAAATTTAAAAAATAGCAAGCTGGAGTCATAATTGAGGTTTTAATGACTTGAATTTCCAAAAAATTCATTTTTTAAAAAAATGAAGGAAATTTTTATATACATTCCAAATCTACAACAAACAAACTGTAGGACAATTTCCTTTTCAATTCCCAAAATATACAACTTACACTAGCAAAATGCAGGAAGGATTCTTCACAATACTATAATATTTATTGTGTACATGAAAGAGAGTATTACAAGAAAAATGCTAAACATTTTGGTTTCTTGTAAAATTGGTTGCACAATTTTCTTGTATTGTTTGCTGAAATATTTCCTGCATTTGAGTTACAGAAAATATTCTGTACTTCTATATTGGTTTGCTGCAAAAAAATTACTAATTGTTTGGCCAGAAAAATTACGCACTTGCCTCTATTGAACAATTGAATGTTGATCATTCAATGATTAAATTGAAGAAAACAACAAGTATAGTAGATAATGATTCGGCATAATGTCTGATGTCAACTTTTATTTTATTTTAGTCACACTGTTTAGCACAGTTAGTTTTTCAGCTTCACTCAATTGCTCCTGCAGCTCCTCAGTATTCAAAGAATCATAGTAACTAAGTTTACAATCCTTTTTAGCTTGATACAACTTACCAGATGAGCTATAACTATCAATAACATAGTCAGGACGTGGATGTGTTACAAAATACTTGATCCAGCCAGTACAAGTCAAACTAGAGATGAAACTAAGCTGCAACATTCAAAAGGATGTGGCCACTTGGAATAGGTTGAAGCCTCAACCATGCTAACACAATTGCTTCAGATACTATCTGTCAAGCAATAGATAACAACTATTATTTTTATGACAAGAATTACCAAAATGCAAATAAACTTACTCTCACACCTCATATTCTGAGTCACCATAAAGATAGCACTAGGTGTGGCATTACAGGCTATTAATATGTTTTTGATTTTTTCAGCTGCAGAACAATTGCCTATGTTATATATGGTTACAACACAGCTATATAGCTGTGGCATGACACAGCATGCAATAACTTCTATGTCCTGGTTTACATAATAATAGAAAAGGGTATTTCATTGTAATGCATAATCTTGGCTTGTAAAATTAATCTATGAGGGATAATTGGCTAGCTGGTATTGGTACACAACTAGGTTGACTTCATGAAAGAGTTACACTATCCCAGTGAAGTACTTTATTCCATTACTATTATGTAGCTAGATAGGGCCTCTCTACTATGGTCATTGTAATGGTTTCCAGTATTCCCTTGCCAGCACTATGACCTTGCATTCCCAGTGCTTGATCATTGATATACTCTGGCATGAATACCCCCACTAGAATTATTGGCAATGCTTTCAAAAGACAATGTAGATCAAGGCAATTTATACACTGGCAAGATGGAAACTATTGTGCTCTGTTGAATTGTTAATAAACCAAGCACTTGATAAGTTCATATAAATATTCACTCAGAACCCCAATACTAATTAACCTTCAGCACATGGCGAGAGGGTTATAGTAGTCGTCCTGTTTGTTTGTCTGTCTGTTTGTCTGTCTGTTTGTCTGTCTGTTTGTCTGTCTGTTTGTCTGTCACGTTCTGATTTTGGAGAATACTGACAATTAACAGTTGATTTAGGTATGAACTTACTCAGGACGAAGATTTAAGACCTTTTATTGTGCTACTTTTTTTAATTTCTGGCTAACCGTTGAGAAAACGCAAAGATTTCAGCTACGCGGTAGGTACCAGCTTTTATGGGCAACGCCCCCTAGCGTCACGTCATAATCATGTGAGCAAATAATTTCTTGCAGCCAGGGGTACTATAAATTTCTATCTTGTAAAGGAAACTGGCATTACAAAAAAAATAGGATGCATATAATGGGTAAGTTGCTGCAACGCTACTGCAGGTTTTTTTTTAATAGTACATTAATGAAAAGACTTCTTGTTCTACACACAGAGTTTTGGCTAACTATTGTATTCCAGGGAGATTGTTGAGAAGAGTTTAACATCTACCATTCACAGTTGGCAATTTCACACATAACTAAACAACGATGGCTTAGTTTTCATTCTAGACAATTTGTAAGAAGACCATAAACATGTTTACCTTTATGGCCATTATTTTATTGCTATTCATTGCACAGATACAAACACATATTGTATTTGATTGTTTTAACTAGGCATCGTAATGTTTTAACAAAAATACCTTGAACAATTACTAACTAGAGAACCATAAAAGCTGTAAAAATTGCTGCAATTTGCGTGTGTGTTACTCAAATGTTTTACTAAAAGCAATGCTAAAATAACAAATCACACAGACAGATTTAACTAATTGTCCGTTCCATTGTGAGATTTTCATTCATGTCATGTTATCAGTATAAAAACAATTCATGATAAATTTTCCTATTAAATACTGATGGAATAGCATACCTGAAACTAATGAAGTTGAGGATGGACTCAGTTCAATTTCTACTAGTAGCTATCATCATAGTTAACATCGCTGGAATATATGCTGGCACAGTGCACATAGTGACCTCACCTTCCTCGTCATGTCCTGGAAACGGAACTGGACCACCTTGTTTCACACTGCAGCAATACGCCACTCAACCTAGTGTCAGTGGTAGCAACATAACTCTGCAGTTTGAAGCTGGGAATCATATGCTGGACTCAAGCTACCACGTGCCACACATGTTCCAACTCATACTATATGGCGAAGATGTGATGATTCAATGCTCATCTTCATCTGTGGTGTTCATTTCTGTATATTTATTCGGCCATTTTCACATAAATGGACTTAGTTTCTATGGGTGTGGTCTATCACTATCTAATGGAGCTCATGTGAGACTTTCGAATGTAGAAATTACAGGAGGCAATGGATTGCAAATGAGTTATGTGCAGCAATTAAATATGGAGAGCTGTGTTATACAACAAATCACTGGCTATTCAGCACTCGGTATATATACTGGAGATACAGAAGCCAATTTAACAGATTGTCACTTCCTAGATAATTATAATATTTATCAACCAGCTATTGCAATTTGGAATGGCATATTAAGATTGTTTAATTCTACCTTTACTAATAACAGTAATGCTATGAGAAGTGGAGGAGCCATTTATGTAAGTAATGGGGAGCTCTATATTATGGGTACTAATTTTACTGGTAATAATGCTGGCGGAACAGGAGGGGCCATATATTATTATGGACGATCAGTTACTGTAATGAACACTCAATTTTATAACAACAGTGCTAGTGGTGGAGGTGCAATTTACACGTCTGGAACAACAGAGACTATTATCAACTCTGTTTTCAATAACAATTATGCAAGAAATAATGGAGGTGCTATCTACATGTCTGGAGGTTCTATCTACGTGTCTGGAATTCTAGGTACTGTTACTGTCTTTAATTATGTCTCTTATGGTGGTGTTATTTACACATACAACTCAAATATATTGAATACCATATTCTCTAAAAATACTGCATTGAATGGAGGAGCACTATTGGCAAATTCACATATTGCAATAATAAATACAAGCTTCTCAAAAAACAGTGCTATTCAAAATGGAGGGTCTCTTACACTCTATGCCGATTCAGCCTACCTATACCATTGCATATTTGTACAAAACACAGCTGGTAGATATGGAGGTGCCATAACTGTGAACTTGCACCACCTCACTCTGACATCTTTGGTAATCCGTAATTCCACTTTCAATAAAAACTCTGCTCAGCGCAGCGGAGGTGGAATACACATGTTTGGTAAATCTGCCACACTTATAAATATCTCACTCTGTTTGTTTTCAGAAAACTCTGTGTCCATGAACTCCACATGTGATAGTGGAGGAGGTATTTACATCAGCATGAGGTGCCTTAGATTATGTTCATATGTCCAGAAATATTTTTATGAATAACTCAGCATGCGATGATGGAGGAGCAGTGAGTATTAATGCTAATTATGTGCATATTATCAATACAACAATGAGCACATTCAGTCATAATACAGCCCATGACAATGGAGGAGCTGTTGACATAGGCGCAAACAGTATTAACTTCACAGATTTTTCTCACACAACATTTGTAAGTAACTTAGCAGAGGGCAATGGTGGTGGCATTCGAATAAAAGCTTTAGACGACTATTTGAATATATCTCATCCATGGTTCTCTAACAACATTGCCTATCAGAGTGGAGGAAGTATTCATGTAAATTGCAAATCCCTAGACCGTTCCCTTATATTTGGAGGGAGTTACTCAAACAACTTTGCCTACAGATATAGTGGCAGCATCAGCATTAGTGCAGGACACCTTAAATATCTATATTTGCTGAATAATTCCTTCATAAATAATGCTAGAGGTGCCATTCGTATAAGTGTCAACAGTGCAAACTTTATTAATACACTAAATAATTTTTTCTCCAATAATTATGCACATCAAATCAACTCCTCTGAGTTGGATGTGCCAATGCATTCTAATTATAGTTCATTTCAAAATCATGGAGGAAGTCTATATATAGCTGCTAGATATGTTGATTATGTAAATATTTCGGGCACCACATTCTTATGTAACTCAGCTAATCATTCGGGCGGAGCTGTAGCAGTGAAAATTAATTCTGCTGAGAATTTAAATATGTCTGATAACATTTTTACTGATAATTTGGCAAGTCGCGGTGGAGCTGTTCACTTTGAAGTGAACTATGTTTCTAATTTATGTCTATCCAACAGTGTGTTCCACAACAACTCGGCCTATGTAAGCGGAGGTGGTATTCTCTTTGAAGTGAACTATGTTTCTAATTTATGTCTATCCAACAGTGTGTTCCACAATAACTCGGCCTATGTAAGCGGAGGTGGTATTTATATTAATATAAGATCAATGATAATTCTAAATGTTTCATCCAGCTACTTCAGTAATAACTCGGCTGGATCAGGAGGAGCAGTTGTTCTGTATAATAACTACCTTCACACTATGAATATGTCCAACTCTTCATTTATTAATAACTTTGCCACTGAAGATGGGGGAAGTGCTTATATTAGCTCGAACTACAATAGATACTTATTCATTGCAAGTTGTACGTACATTAACAGTTCAGCCATCAGATCTGGTGGTGCTATAATGGCTTTTGGAACTAACAGGGTATTTAATATTTCTGGTTCTACTTTTATGAATAACTCAGCAATCAACGGAGGAGGAGGTGCTATTTTTTTGTATAGCCGTTACTCTAATATTACAGTCTCGGAGTCCACATTCAAACAAAATTCTGCTTTTTTTTGTAGTGTACTAGACATAGATGGAAACAACTACATCATTGATGGCAGCCGTTATGTCCTGTTAGAACACAGCATATTCTCATTAAACTCAGCTACTGGTCAGATCACAGGAGGAGGTGTGGCATGCATCAGGGGAGGCTATACATATGTTACTAACAGCTCCTTCATGCACAACCATGCATCTCCATATGGAGGTGTGTTCTATATAGATAATAGCATTACCTTAATAGATGAAAGCACTTTTTTAAACAATTCAGCAACTGCAAGAGGTGGTGTTTTGTATACTAGAGCTTATGAAGTTGATTACAACATAAGCAATAGTCAGTTTACTCTGAACTCAGCTGAGAAAGATGGAGGAGTGTTTTACGTTGGATTGTCAAACAGTCGATTCCACATTCACGAGTCTAGTTTTGATTACAACAATGCTGGAGACAGAGGAGGAGTGATGGCTATTACTTCTAGTGTATTGAACGTACAGATAAACCAAACTAACATCTTTAGCAACACTGCTTTATATGGTAATGTTATAAGTTCTTGTAATAGTGAAGTAATGATAACGAGTGAACAGGTGGTAAAGGGTCCTGATCCAATACATGCCTACTGCACACTCTATGATATAGGTAGTCCAGAATATCAGAATACCACACTTGATGATCAAATTACAAGCAGCTTGCCTTCAGATAGATCTAGTAATAGAATTGAAGATTCTACAACCGTGTCTCAAGTTGTTTCTGATGACAACTCTCACTACACTGGCACCTACTCATCACGCAGCCGTGAATCAAGCACATCAGTGACTGATTCTGATTATGACAATATTAAAATTCAATTGCATATCGTTACAGCTGTGGCTGTTTCAGCATCTTCAATTCTTGCCTTTGCAATTGCAGTGATTAGCTTACGATATGTTAAAAAACATAAAATATACAATACGCACAAGCTAAAAGAAAACCTTTATGAAGTTCAAAACCTGGATAGTAATTCAAGCAATTATAGCAAAGAATGTAAAGAAGAAAAATTTGATATGAACTAGTTTAATACATCATTTTACTGATGACTTGTTTACTGCTGCCAAGAAACGTTAGGTTTATTTGGTTTATTTCTACTACATAGCTAATTAAATTTTGTTGCATTCAAACTACAAGATTTCCTTAAAGTTACTGTATTAGGTGTTTGTAAATGTATATAGTAAATATTACTTCAATAAAGCTGGATTCTGACATTTTGATGCATGTAGTATCTTGTGTTAATTTACTAGCTATATCATCGTATGATATTTAATTATTGAGATCATATCCTGTTTCATACACTTCCTGTAATTGAGTTGTGTGTCATTTTAGAGTAAGATTTAGTTGATTCAAATATTGTACATTGTGTGATTGGTTATTGATTTACATTTACACTTACCTTATGGACATTTTTTGTTATAATAAAATAAATAGCTGGAGAACCAAGATACAGCAATGTATTACCAGCCAAATCTATTGTAGCAACGATTCTGATTTGATTATTCAATTTCATTTTCCACCACGGGTTTTGGGACAGTGCTTGGTCATGTTCCCATGCATTATAACCAGTATCAAATTGTACTTCAACCCTTGTGTGATAGTTTAAATGTCTTATAGAGAACACAGCTATCCTTTTGAAGTATTTACTAAGATTCTCCTCACAGTATCCTTATCTGCATGAACACTGCCTAACAAGAAACCCAGTGGTTCATATGGCATAACATGTCAACATTTGATGATATGGTCAAAGAATATTTTTCAAGAGTATTTGGTGTTGGACTTGACCACAGGGTAGCTACTATATCAAGTAGACAAAGTTTTATTTGTTTGCTTTTTTTTTTTTTTAGACAATGTAATGTAGCTATAATTTATACAAAACTGGTTGAGTAAATTTAGGAACAAAGTTGTATTCATGTAAAAATAGCAACCTCCACACAAACTTAGAATATGTGTAATATACCATGCAACCACTAACAAAATGTTTTGTGAGTGAAGTACAGCTTGTTTAAATGATTATGTGTCAAAGTTATTACTAATCGAAAATTGTATCTAGTAGTCTAACTGCTAACTTGACATAGTTCGCTAAATCTAAATATGTTGCAAATAATGTGAAAAAAAGAAGAGGCTTACAAATGTATCACAAGAAAGTAAACATTCCATGCATAAATAAATACAATTCACAAAATGAAAGCATGGAGTCATTGATGCGAGCTACCACAATTCACATTTTTTCTCTGGATTCATACGAGACCCACTAGGACATTTGAAAGCTTCTGAAAACTCGCGGCTGTTGGACATCATCCCCAATATTCTACAGCATCAAACGAAATATGACCCTATTGGTTGCGATACAATATGTATTTTCAAATCAAACTAACCTGATGGAGCCTGGGCTATGAGCATCTTTCAATAAGCTTGATTCCCCATTACGAGTTGCTACTAAGCACCACAGCTGTAATTAACAATATGCTAAAGGCAAGAATACTAAGAAAAACACATGATAAATTATCAATAATTACTTGAGCTACTCCAATGAAAAACAACTGTTCTGGAGTGTATGGGAGCCCCGGAAGCTTCTACTCAGGATCAGTTGTCTTTAATACATTCTGGTACACCTATACAATTTATAAATTTATTATTTGGAAGTTTAGTGGCATAGTAAAAGCAAGCAGGCAAGAGAAGATAAAATTGACTGGTGAGTTTGGCTAAGTAGAAATGCTATATACATCAGAAGGAGAGAATGTTATATTGACACAGATATAATAAATTGCCATGTGAGTACATCAGTCAAATTCTATGTATTTCAAACTGTATTGTTCATTAAATGAGCAGGCACACAGTAACTATTAGGACAATATTTTAAAGTATTATGTCAAAAAAATCTACATTTTTACTTCTTGTAGAATTGACATGTACAGAATGTGTGATCAGTATCTCCATTTTTTAATTATGCAGCTCATAACCAACAACAATCAATGTGCTTTTTAATTTAAACTTGCTTCGTTACACTTCTTTGTGCCATTCATGCATTCTATCCGTGTACTGTATTTCATTGTGATTGCTGGGACTTATCTGGTTCTGGTTATCAAACAAAAGAGTGAATTTGTTTAAAGTCATTGTGGGTCTAACGAATAGTTACATGGTGTGTATTTGTGCTAAAGTAGTGTTGTTTATTATTAGGTTGTGAGCATAAAGCTTATATCAATTATAACAGTAAGATGAAAGCTTCCATCATTGGTTAAGTAAGGAGTTTCTAGGATCAAACAGCAATTAAATCATCTTGGCAAGTTTTCTTTCAATGCATGGTAAGGTCAAAGATATAAAAATAGAAAAAAATGATTTCCCAATTGCTTTGCATATGCATTCCCATTCTACTAAGGAATGCTCTTAATATACATATATTCCCTACCATCCTGACAATAATCTAAATAGCTACTATACATGCTTGTCAATGATACCACAAATGCGAAGCAATAAAAAAAAAGAACACATGATATCTCACCTATTTGATAATCTGGAATTTTTCTTCTAGATCACGTTTTTGCTCTTTATACCCTTTCTGGTCATCTTAGCATTAGGTGTATCAATAGCCTCAGCAGTACTTCTGCATCTCTTCCTTGTGAAGAGGCTGGATCATTAGACAAAATTGATGTGTCTCCATCTGTGGCTTCCTTGATGAAACTGACGATACCATTGTTCTTTGAAGATAGACTGGCACAAAAGATATAACATCAGAAAGATAAGGAGCCATTTCCACACAGAAATAATTAACCTCCGTTGTAAAGTTGGCAAGTCGGCAATTAAAACTATATTTATTGCTCCCATCTTTGTCATGACCTTTAAACTGAGGAAACAAATCATCAAATAAAATGTTGATGGTAGCTTGCTAGAAACACACAGACATTATGCTAGCTAGTTTATTCTTTGTCGCACCACCACCACAAAAACTCCAAATTGTGGAAGCCTAACCAATCAATGAAGGCACCTAAAGTGTTAGTAAGTATAGCAATGACTGTTAAAATACTCACGTTTATGACATCTGCACTCCTAACAGATGCATGTACAACAGGTCCACTGGAAACACCATTGGTTGACTCATTCGACTTCCCTTTTTAACTTGCTTGTCTTGTGTGAAGAAAGTCAAATGCCAAGGTTTTGAAGAAACATTTACACATTCTAAGCTGCAATTTTCACTGCCTGAAGTTGAAGCCATTTTACTGAAATGCTGAATTCTATTGGTTACAGGCTATAAAAAAACCACATGGTGTTAATTACTTCCTGAGCTTCTAGCAAGCTCATTGGACAATAGGCAAAATTCAAAATTCTTGAATGGAGTTCAAGATAAAAATTGATGAATGCTTATTGTTTAGTTCTGATTGCAGCAATGGTTCTTCAGCTTGTGGCCTGGAGATGCTTCCCTTATTGACTAACCCCACAAGGAACAGAACAATAGGTAATATGTTTCAGTTGTATTCGTTCAGATAGCTAGCTAGTTTTGTAATCTATGGTGTTATTATTTTTTTAGCTATGAATTTGTGTAACTCTGAATATTGCATAGCTAGTAGCCCAAATCTTGTGCTATCATAATAAAAAAACATTTATTTAAACTGTGCGTTGTATTCCGAAGAATAATAAACCCTGAGTGTTTCTGGCTAGTTTAGCTTCTTCTCTTAATGAAGGTTTCCATGTACCATTTTCATTGCTTGAGCTATATTGATGCCTGATTAAAATAGCTAATAGATTGCTCGTTCTTTTTGTCTGAGATTATATAGTATGTTTAGTAGCGCTGAGGGTTCCCACCTTTGGTGCTTCATTATTCTCAGTAGCTAATTTTATTCTTCTGCCTAGAAATTCATAGAGGATTGAATGCAGTTTTACAGCTCTTTAGTAGTTTAGCGCAGTGCAGGGTGAAAATAATCTATGATAAACTTCCACTCTAAATAGCTAGCTAATCTGTTTTGATTCTAATACTACATGTAATTTGTAAATTTCACACTATAGCAATCTGTTATACATCCATAAGTAGCTAGTTGACACTTAAAACAATTTAAATAGAAACTGCCATTCTGAACCACAAATAACTTGCTCAAGAAATATCTCTCCATGTTGTTGTAATAACTTGGGATTAATTTTAATTGTAATTGCAACTTATTACAAGATTAGAACTCAACTGAAATAACAGGAATTGACAAAGGTATTTATATAAAACACAAAGAACCACAAATATGCACTAATTAATGTATCTAAAAATAACAGTATTTAAGTGACATCACTACAATTGTATGCTTACTCATGCATATAGGTTTAATTATTGTTTAAACACTTTGTAGCTACTTTTGCTGCTTTTCTGGTCATAGCTAATACAGTTGAGTAACGATATAAATTCTGGTGCACCAAATTTTTTAAATAGACTTCATCAGTCATAGTTAGTTATTTCAAAGTGAAGGTCAAGTATAAATTGTTTGAGTTTTTTCCCTGACCTTAACCTCACACCTTGAATGATAAAGAGTCAGTCCCTAATAGGTGCATCAATCACATTAGTTCCTATAAAATCACAAAATAATATGGTAAACCTATTAGCATAGCCTTATTGTATTAAAACCATTTACCATCAACTTAGTTGTTATTGAATCTTTTTCCCACTTTTTTTGTAATTGTTGAACAACAAAAGTTATAAAATAATCACAAAAATGTCCTATAAGGCCATAAAAATTTATATAAATTAGTTTGAAAATGTCATAGCCACATATTATGAATTGGAGAGCTGCAACTGTGGAATGTTATAGAACAGGTTAAGTGCCTGTGGATTGGCCAGAGCTCCTCTGTGCTGCACATCTTCTCCAGATATTATTCTTTTCACAGCTACTTCCACTTTCTTGGAGTTAATAGTATACTGCAGCACAAACACAACACAGTGAGAGAAGATGTTGCTTGAGTTACAAACATAAATTTATCAATCCATGAAGCCATATGTCATGTCTGTCACCATTGCACTAGCATCGTTGCAGGATTAAATTTACATTTTACTGTAACAGTGATTAGCTATTGAATGTAAACTTCACATTTATGACTATTGGTATTGTCTTGTTATAGGATTAGTTATTTTTTTGCCTTGTTGATTGAACCATAGTTATTTTCAAGTGTACTCAATTAAATGTCATGTCATACTTCAGCTGGGTGGAGCTAAATGCAATCATTCAACAATACTCAGAACAGTTGTGATGGATACCGGACACAATTTTAAACCCTAAATTTTGTCCCATTCCGGTTGATCTGGCTTTAGCTGGTAGTATTCCAGTTGCCCACAATTTCAACAGCTCCCTTATAAACCAGAATCAATAATAAGTAGTTATTGTCTGGTGGCTGCTTATTGCTCAAATTTCTACTTCCTATTTATATGCAACAAGTTGCAGGCAATTAATTCTTACTGGAATATCAGAAATTTCCAAAATGAGAGCCGGCACATGTCTTGCTGACAACTCCATCCTGATGGCAGTTTTGACTTTCTTCACCAAAGCTTCGTTGAACTTATAACCATTGGACATTTTCAAAAATAAAATGACTCTTTCCTCATCATCATTGATTTTCTGACCCACGCAGAGACTGTCACCAATTTCACTGAACTTGTCCACTAAAATTTAAAACGTTTGAATATAAAAACTATTAACAGCATAGTGACATACTAACCAATGTTGTAAATTTCAGCACTTCCAAACCTTACACCGTTCGGATTTAAAGTTCCATCACTGCATAAACAAAAAAAAACAAAAAATCTGATGAGTACATAATTAATAATATATTAATCCCATTCCTAAATAAGATTAAAGATTTTTTTTCTTCTTAGTGCTCATAACACACTTCAGTGGAGTGAAATATGAGATATGTGTGTAGAACTTTAACTGACCTCCTTCCTAACATGACAATGCCTCCAGTTGTGGAGTTGATGAGACAGAAATCTCCATGAGCCCATACATCTACAGAACATACCATATCAATGGGGACTCTAACAGATAAATTCTGTTCAAAATTTGCAGCTGCAAACAAACTAAGCCATTTTTATAACAATAATGGAAAAAACATTACCTGAAAATCTATTGAAGTATGCTTTGCTATATTTGATTCCATCTGGATCATTCCAGAAGTGAGTAGGCATGGAAGGGAATGGTCTAGTACACACCAGCTCTCCTCTCTCATCATGCACTGAGAATCCTGCAGAAACCAATTCCTTTCTGTCAATTTATACAACACCACTGCTTCTTCCACTCACCATCTTCACTCCAGCACTGCATGGCCATGCCAAGATTCCTGCTCTGAATCTCTCCTCTGAACACAGGAATGGTGGGGTTTTGGCCGGCAAAACAGGAGATAATGTCCGTGCCACCTGTAGTACAATCATGCAGCATGACAGAACAATTATACTACATCCATGAACTAGCATCACATGTGATCTCCCGGTCTTCATATCACACACCCACGCTATAGAACTAGCATCATTGTGATCTCCCCATCTACCATATCACACACAATTGGCTCAGATTTGTAATCTCTTTGCTGCGTTCCCTCGCCAATAAGGTATTTTTAAATAAATTCAAGTAGGAATTTTCGTACTCAGCTATACATTCCCTGAACAAGACATTTTTAATTACATCAGCTAAACACTGTAGCTGTGTCTGGGGCTGTGCAATTTAAATGTTCTTCTATTACAACTCCTCCCAGCCAACAATTTATACTTTCCAAAGAGAATAAGACACAATTTGTTCTGTGAAAATATTTGCTTATAATTTAAAGACACTCGTGCATATAAACATGCATACCAGTGATGGATCCAACAAGGAGGTTCTTCTTGATGTGTGTGTACACATAGTCATAGCTTTGAGGCTTGAGTGGAGAGCCAGTGGAGAGGATGGTGTGAAGTGAGGTCAGTTTGTGGGTTTCCACTGGGTGAATCCCTCGCTCTTCTAGTGCCCACAGCCACTTGGCCCCAGTTCCCAAAATAGTGATCCTAAAATATGATATCTAGTTTTACCACTGTTACAAGAGTGAACAAATGAATGAACGAATGTGGTTGACACAATATGATAGATACCTTCTTTCATCACAACCAAATGTAACAATGCTTATTCTACTCTCAATAGTATTGAGGACAATGCCTACAAAGGAAGCTATTGCAAATTATAAGACAATGATGTTTATGCGTAAACAATAACAAAAACATAATATAATACTTACAGGAAACCTTGGATTTGTTAATAATATAATATTCTTTCTATAAATTGGCTATCTCATTCAATAAGTAATCATGCAATAACTAACAAAAACAAAAAACAAAACAAAACAAAAAAACAAGAATTATTAATGCTTGCTGGTGCTGGCACAGATTTAAGTTTAGCTTACCCAAACTGGTCTACACAGTCCCATAAGACATTGGGAGAAGGAATGAACGGTGAGCCGTCATACAGGATGAGTCTAGCTCCCACTGCCAGGGCTGATACCAGCCAGTTCCACATCATCCAACCAGTCTATATACATGGTAAAGTGTCATCATTCACATGCATCATTCACATGCATCATTCACATGCATCACCTACAACTAGATGGTAAAGTATCCTTGGTCTCGTGGTGGTTACGTGCATTAAAACTAATATCAAAGAATGTTATTCAGCGAGCGAGCAAAGCTGACTCTCAGACGTGTTCAACTGAGATTTCAGATATATATATATAGGTATGTATGCATACGTCAAAAATTTTCGCCTGCGCTTCTAATTACGTAAGTTAGGTAAGGCGTTCACAGTTCCAGTATTTTTCAATTAACGAGCGCGGAGAATCCTGCTGCACTGCCTTAAGCAACTTTGTTTCAACCAAAATGTTTATAGCTACTCTCTTCTTGAAACAATTATGAAGTCTTTGTCAAGCTGCGCTTCTTTGCCACTTCGTTAGGTTCTCTGATGCTAACTGAGAATGGAAAGGGTTACACTGTGCACTACAGTTAGATGTAATTTCTGTCTTATTTTTCGGTAAAAAGAGTCTGCTCGCTCGCCATGCATTTGCGCTATTCGAGCGCACCACTAGTTTATTTTCATAGTCTCTTGAAACCATACCCAAGGTCTCCTCAACACAAGTGAAGTATTAATCACCTTCACTACCTAATATGCACATCACCAACTATTTGTTCAAATGCATGTTGACCATCGTATTGTACTTGACACATTTGAAGTTTCATTATAATAGCTTCACAAACGAGACTCACAGTGGTGTAGTAGAAGATGACGTCCTTGCTGCTCATGTTTCCATGAAGAGTGTGCTCTTTTAAGTGCTGAATTAAAGTTCCCTGAACAGTCAAAATAAGAACTTATGGAAACTATTATATGTACAACTAACAAAAGCCACAAATAAAAATATAAAAAAATAGAATACACAAAAATTGACAGGTGCCAAGTAAAAGTAGCTTTTAAAAACTGACCCCAACTGAGTGGACCATGCATTTAGGAGTGCCAGTAGTGCCTGAAGAGTACATGATGAACATAGGATGATTGAAGGGAACCTGCTCGTACGTCAACACACTGGCTCCCAGATGTGGCTTGATGAAATCCTCATAGAGGACACTGCAAACATAAGGAATTCAACACATTTCTAAATTTCTTTTAAGATTGTTAGAGACATAAATGCACAATTACTCTTTAACTATAATTGTGTGTACACTTGAGCTACGCATGAGAGTAATCATATTGCTATATTATTTGTCTGTCTACTTATCTGGTGCGCATCTGTCTGTTTATTTGCCTCTTAATGTAGTTTAACTTAGTTAAACATAGCTAACGGAGATGTAGCCCACGCACATGCATGTAAGGGTCGACAAAGAACCCATGAATACTGTGACCATGCGCAAAGCGGGCACATGTGAAAGCAGCTGCACATGGACACAAGTGTCTTAGTCCTGACAGCTAGCAGGCACTGGTAGCCACAGTTTGTCAGCACTTAGCCATGAGTGAGTTACAGTACAAACTCTAAAGTCTTCATTGTCTTCAATGAGTATAAAGTAACATTACTCCTAATCTATAAACAGCAGTGTGCTTCAGTGTGTTGCATTTCAGTTAAAAGAGCAAATAAAAGTTTAAATTTTCCAAGCCTGAAATTATACTATCACATACACTACTAATACTATCACATACACTACTAATACTATCACATACACTACTAATACTATCACATACACTACTAATACTATCACATACACTACTAATACTATCACAGACACTACTAATACTATCACATACACTACTAATACTATCACATACACTACTAATACTATCACATACACTACTAATACTATCACATACACTACTAATACTATCACATACACTACTAATACTATCACATACACTACTAATACTATCACATACACTACTAATACTATCACATACACTACTAATACGTACACAACTAGAAAATGGTTCCCATTGAAGTCAGCAAAGTGAACTTTGCTACAGATTGCCATGAAACACCATAGCACACTCAGGCACATTAGTAGAAAAGGGTACACATTATGCCCACGGCAAAAAAAAAAGTACATGTACGCATATGACAAAAATTGGAAGACATAGACACATATACACCTTACATATTCATTAGTGCGTCAGTTTGTCTCACTTCAGTGAATTATAAGTGTGCACACATCTCCTATGGATGGTTTAAGTTTGTACACCCCATATAACGCCTAACTACTCCACTCCACGCCCTCACCACCTACTCACCAGTTTGGTATCTGAGATGTTTCAATGTATTCTGTGCCACAGAAAGGAAAAAGAACAACGTTCTCTAATTCCGGCAACCCTTCGACTACCTGCTGCAACTTCTTCAAGTGATCATGTACTTTACCATTGTAGCGAACTGCTTCCACTGAAAATATCACCTTAGGCTTGATCTGACTGAATCTATCCAATACACCCTAACCATACAAAAAAGAAATATGGTAAAGTATCACCTACACCCTTGGCATACTCAATGAAATGTGGTATAAAGTATCACCTACACCCTAGCTATACTCAATGAAATATGGTCCTACACCCTTGCAATACACACTGAAATATAGTAAAGTATCACCCACACCCTAGCCATACCCAATGGTCAAGTATCACCTACACCCTATAATACCCAATAAAATATGGTAGTTAAGTAGCACCTACACCCTAGCTAACCCAATGAAATATATGGTAAAGTATCACCTACACCCTAGCTAACCCAATGAAATGTGGTAAAGTATCACCTACACCCTAGCTATACCCTAGCTATACCCAATGGTAAAGTATCACCTACACCCTAGCTAACCCAATGAAATGTGGTAAAGTATCTCCTACACCCCTAGCCATACCCAATGACATATGGTAAAGTATCTCCTACACCCCTAGCCATACCCAATGACATATGGTAAAGTATCACCAACACCCTGGTTTTTAACGCAGCGAACATTTTTTTTTGTTTTTTTGTTTTTTCAGTATCCCGGGGTAAAAGCCTTATGAGTCAATTTATTTTATGGCAGAAATGGATAAACATCAGTTAGCTCTAGCTTATGGTGCAGTTTTAAGCTCTGGCGAACTCTAGAACTCACGCTACGAGGCTAGAAACACTAGCCGGTTGGACTCATGTACGGAGCATTGCTAAGAAATCTATTGGCGGTCTTTTCATTAGCGGCGGGGGAAGAAACTGTAGCTAACTAATTCACTTACTATTCTACATAATCCGTGTACACATGCAATTCTTGCCATCATAGTTTCTCGAGGAGGCCTACATTAAGCCTATTTGACTTCTTTCAATCTGCCTGCAACCGGTTTAGTCCCTTAGTGTCCCAGAGACATGCGGTAAGAGTATACGGATACAAGCCACGCCCCCTGCCTTAGCAACTCCCTTAAGCGGCGTTTATTCTAAATCAGCAATAATACGTTTAGCAAAAATACTGAAGTGTTATAGTGCATAGGGCGAAGACAGCTTGTGCTACAGCTTCCAAATTAGGAGGACGGCATCCCAAGGCCCCATGCAACCTACTGGTAGAAGAAAAAAAATAGAAAACTTTAGATGCTACGTTTAGGCCGATTTTCCCAAAACCGGTCACAAACATGGTAAAGTATCACCTACACCCTAGATATACCCAATAGTAAAGTATATAACCTACACCCTAGATATACCCAAATGGAATAATACAGTAAAGTATAACCTACACCCTAGCCATACACAATGAAGGCCAGGCTAGATCTGACTGAATCTATTCAGTATAATAATAATAATAATAATAACTAGTGGTGCGCTCGAATAGCGCAAATGCATGGCGAGCGAACAGACTCTTTCTACAGAAAAATAGGACAGAAATTACATCTAACTGTAGTGCACAGTGTAACCCTTTTTATCATCAGAGAATTTAAAGTCTCTGATCCCAGACTAAACTAACAGAATTACCTGAATAAACTTCGAAAGCAGTGGCAAAGAAGCGAAACTTGACAAAGACTTCACAATTGTTTCAAGAAGAGAGTAGCTATAAACTTTTTGGTTGAAACAAAGTTGCAGCAGGATTCTCCGCGCCAGTTAATTGAAAAATACTGGAACTGTGAACGCTTTACCTAACTTACGTAATTAGAAGCGCGGGCGAAATATTTTGACGTACGTATACATACATATATATATATATCTGAAATCTCAATTGAACACGACTGAGAGTCAGCTTCGCTCGCTTCGCTCGCTCGCTGAATAATAATAATAATAAACTTGTCTATCAGTAACAACAAGGACGGTATGTGTATTCACGAGCTGAGCTGGGTTGGTAGTGCAGCTCAAAATGGATCGGCAAATCATCATCAAAATGGATCAGTAAATCATGTCAGTAATAATGCCAACGGTGGTGGGTGGGTGTGAATAAACCTGATCTGAGTTGGTATAGAGTCGTCAGTAACAACAACGGCAGTAGTATATGGTCAAGAAAAGACAATGGAAAATAAGAGGACTGGTGTAGCTAAACCAGACAATGGACAGAAATACCTTATGATACTCAATTCCTAATTTGCAAATTATATTATTATTATTATTATTGTTGTTGTTGTTGTTGTTGTTGCTGTTGTTATCATTATTATTATAATACTAACATTATTGGTGAGTGAGCAAGACACTATTAGGGATGAACAATGGAAAATCGGGGATATGGTAAACATATATATTTGGTATGTATGCCCTGTAAACGCTCGTGTGGGCTTTTTTTTTCCCCCAAAAAATACAGCTTTTTAGGTTAGCTCTCAGCTTCATCAGGTACCAAAAGACCAAGTCAGTCTTACTTTATAGTATACTTACAACTGTACAACTATTTCTTTGAAATGCTTGTTAAAAACCTACAGCTAGTGGTTGTGGCAATGTTTAATTCCCTCATTACGTCTCTCAGACTTGGTCCAATTGGGAAAAGTATCATTAATCGTAAATAATGCTGACAACCAGTGAATATAGTGGGGGCTAACAACAAGTATACTAATACCAGATATATGAGTGAGGTGTGATCATTAAAAATATCAAATGTACGTATGCATGTTATATATACTTACTGTGACTCCAAAATCTGGTGAAGTAGAGCTCCACACGGCACCAATGCTAGCTGTGGCCAACATAGCCTCTACAGCCAGTGAAGAATTAGGTAGATAACCAACCACTCTGTCACCACGCCCAACACCACACCCCCTCAAGGCCGCACTCAGGACACACACACGCTGGCGAAGTTCGCAGAAAGTGATGGACACAGGCTCCTGTCCCTCACCTGAATAATACCACAATATTATTGTATTATTATTGCTATGGCTGGCCTCACCATACAAAACTCACTCATTTATGTTTTTGTTTGTTGCACACCTTACCATGTAACATACTGTTAATGTAGTTATGTTTCATGATATAAAACAGGCGTCTGAGTTGCATAAAGCATTTGTGCCTCTAAACGCAACACTGCTGTTATTGTTGTTATTATTATTATTATTATTGTTACTGTTAGCTATTGTTGAAAATAATAAAATGTAAAAACTCCTCTACTTGGGTTTCATTCCCAATTGTCTCACCGCACGTTGTGATGGCAATGTCGTTACTGTCTCCATGCCTCAGTAAATTCTCTGCAAAGTTGAGTCTGCAACCGCAAAACCATTCCGGGATGTCCGATATTTTTTTGGTTGTGTCCACCACCTGTGGGAAGAGTGAGGTAAAGAACTGTGACAAGACAAAGACAAGGGATACAGAACAAGATATGTGCAAGACATGCACGAGCATGTAACATGAGGCTTTCTCCTGTCGTTAAATGCACTCTTAAAACAAGGATGTGCTCCTGGTGGTGGCCACACTCAAAAGTACATATTAAATATAAGCATTAAAATTACTGTTCTACTTTGGAAGAGAAATGTGAGTGTGTTAAACAGGCCAGAAGAGGAAAAAGAGAGAGCAAAATAATAAATCCACACCACACTGTGCTCCCTAAATCCACACCACACTGTGCTCCCTAAATCCACACCACACTGTGCTTCCTAAACATTGAAAATTTCAAACCAGTAAGGGATTGAAGTTTCATGAGCATATGAAGTTTGTCCCCTAATATTATCTTACTAATAGAAAAAAAGTTACTATATCAAAATTGTTAGAAAACTTTGAAAATATAAAAATTTTAAACTAATTTTGATCCATAATTCAAATGACTAATGACTCACAACTACATTATTTCTAAAGTTACAGAGCAAAACTAACAAGAGGGCATTTGCCACACTAATATTTTGCTTCCAAACAAACTCCACTTCAATCATATAGTATGTATAAGCATACACACACACATACAAATATGACTATCTTACTTCTGTAAACGGCTCCGAGTACTTGATCTCAGAAAAATGAAAGAATTTCTCCCAAAACTTGTCATACGATTCTACAGACCACTGCCACAGATCTGCATATGTTTCTACAGCATAGCATTGTAGTAATGATATTATATAGGTGTGCATCTTTCTGTTTCAATTACAATTATGTACTTATATAACAGTTACTCCCGCAACTAGTTACTAATATTCTTTGAGAAGTTAATCTAAGAGGTCAGTAAACTCGCCTGATCAAAAAATAACAATATGTGAATGCATGCACTTCAAGCGATCAACTCTGACCTCAACTCACTCACATGATTTCCAGCTTGTAGTGTTAAAGTAATATAATGTTTGTCAGTAGCTAACAATGATGACAGTGTGTGTGTCCATTTAATTCATTAGCTGAGTAGGGTTAGTAAAATGAGTTGGTAAAGTGTCGCCTTAAGAAGGTGCTAAAGGTCGCCTTAAGAAGGTGGTAAAGCGTCGTCTGTAAAAATTGTCAGTAACAACAATAGTGATGTGTGTTATTCACGCCACTGTGCGGCAGGGTACTTGCCAATTACTAATATTATTATTATTATTATTATTATTATTATTATTATTATAACTAATACTATAATTACTATTATTGCTTTTATAACTAAGCTGGCAGTTTTCATAAAAGTAGCAGAGCTGACTTTTTCAGCATAATGCAAGTATATCCAGTCATTGGCTATAATGCAAGTCTATCCAGTCATTGGCTATAATGCAAGTCTATCCAGTCATTGGCTATAATGCAAGTCTATCCAGTCATTGGCTATAATGCAAGTATATCCAGTCATTGGCTATAATGCAAGTATATCCAGTCATTGGCTATAATGCAAGTCTATCCAGTCATTGGCTAGAGTCATAAGGCGGCAATCACTTGAACTTCTACCTAACACGCCTGGTCACCACTATCAGTATTTTAGTGGATTACATGACATTGTTATAACTGGTCTGCCTGTCACACCAGGAACAGGTAGTGGAGTGGCCTGATCCAAATCAGCTGACCAAGTGAGTATGCACTTAAGGTGTCACCACATGAATACAATATGTCATGAATACAATTAAGTCAAATACTTCAATTATAAGGTTGACCTCTCATACAAATTTTATGCACATACCTAGAGTTAATTGCAACTCTCTGTTCACAATTTGCCGAAATTCATCCATCCTAGTCATTTTCTCTGGCGGTGACCACATCTTCTGTTCAGTCTCCAAGCAATCCATAGTTACCCTTCCAGTACACTCCCACCAACGTAAAAAAAAATGCGTCCGCCTAGAACTTAGAAAGCTCTGTAGTTAGTTGTCCTCAGGAGATCCGTCCAGCAGCGCCGCAGAGTTTCTCTAAGCCTTGCCCCAGGACCGTCCAAGCTTTTATAAGAAATGTATTGAAGCCACACCCACAATGAATAGTGACTCAGCACTCAGCTAAAAGGCGCGCGCGGGGCGCCATCTACACGCCCATCCACACACCCTCAAATTAGTGGGAGGAGTTCCTTATCTGGTGTCCACCCTATCTAGTGTTGACCCTTGTACGCCGTGGTGCTTGCAATTTTCTACACTGACTATGGCTGCTGGGGAAGTTACAAGTTTGGAGCATTTGTTGGATGCTGCTGGAGAGAGACCATTAGACGCTCGTGAGCTATCCGAGGTTAAACGGATTCTCTATGGCAATCCAGCCAGGTAATAGTTGGTAAAGGGTTGTTTGTCTTGCAACAGTGCTGCAAGCAAACAATATCAAATTGCTATGCAGCAGTGGGTTGTCTGAGTACATGTGTAATGTGTTGGAGATGTATATATATATTTAATATATATATATAATAATAATAATAATAATAATAGTGAACCAATTGGTAGTATTACCGGACTTTAGTTAGCTTCTATCCTTTCTTTGACATGTACAGTTCACTGGACATTCCTGCTGAAGTGGCCACAATGGCAAAGGAAAGAAACTTTGAAGTCAAACTATGCAAGATTGGAGCAGCGGAGGAGCAGACCCGCCCACCCAGACTGGTCAGGATCGCCGTGGTGCAGAATGCTATTGTGAAGCCGACAACAGACCCTGTCAAGGATCAGGTAAACACTAGCTTTATTATGTTGCATTGGGAGGACCCTTCTTTCTCCCAAAAGCTGCAATTACAGTGAATAATGATAATTGGCGAGCGAACGAAGCGAGCAAGACACTATACATTGGTGTCAAATTGAGAATCGGGGATATTTGTTTATAATATGTGTGGACATACATATGTCATTTGTACTTTGACCTTCACGTATTTTTGTGTTAGCTTGTTGTTCGACCCCGTCCCAAACTTCACTAAACAGAATCCTCTGGTTTATCGATCATTACCCGTATTATCCAAGAAATTGAATTGTTTACCTCTTTGAATTATTTTGCAGCTGCAGTTAAAACTCAAAAACTTACCGGAGTTCCATTTCTCTTCGAGTTAGTGGTGGTGGTAAGTTAATGCACTATTTGTCTTAGTTTATAAGCCCTACGCAACAATATTTACTTGAAAATTTATTGTCCACTAGAGTAACCACGGAGGTAAATCTTGTGTAGGTATCCCAAGTAAAAATTCCATACAAGATCTAGCAAGATCAAGTACCTTTTGGTAAGATTATGCAAGACAAGATGCGTCCTATACTTTCTTGTGTGCATGATTTTGCAAGATCACTCAAGATCTTACAAGTATATTAATCAAGTTTATTCTTGTGAGTTCTTATTCTTTAACTACAAGATAAATCTTGCATGATATTGCATGATCTTGTTTATTTTTAAGTTAAGATTAATCTCGCACTTTCTTGTCAAAATCGTACAAGCAAGATCTTCGATTTTCTTACAGGAATTACTACATAGGACTGATCTTGTAACATCCTATAAATGCAAGATAGTTCAAGATCTTGCTTAATTTTAGTTGTGATACTTTTTGAACATTCTTATAAGTTTAACTAGCAAGATCCTTAAAGATCTCAGGAAGGTTATTTGCTATGATATGCCAGTTTATTCTTGTAAGTTCTTGTTTTTACTGCAAGATAAATCTTGCATGATATTGAATGATCTTGCTTATTTTTAAGTTAAGATTAATCTCGCATATTCTTGTCAAAATAGTACGAGCAAGATCTTCGATTTTCTTACAGGAATTGCTACATAAGATAGATCTTGTAACATTCTATAAATGTTTGTAGTTTATTGAGGTAAAATATATCTTAAAATTACTCATAAGTAAACAAAGATCTTGATTTTCTCTGTGAAATTATTATTAGGGTAGGTTTATATGTCTACATTTACAATCCATTACTTTTGGGTTAGGCAGAATCTTAAAATCAAGTATAAAAAAATATAATGGACCTTGGCCTGGTTAAATTTGCCATAGTATTTACATGATTAATGTTTGTAGTCATTTACACAAACATATACTGTACACAAAGACTGCAAGTTCTGAAAAAAATCTAGATTTATGTAGCTACAGCACAAATTGTGATTAAGGTGAATTTTTATTATTAAGAAATATTAGTGAGGGCATTTGAGCAATAATAAATCTTGTGTAATGAAGTACTGAAGCAAACACAATACATTTTTTACATAATTTAGAGCTATATCTGTGTAATCTGTACTTGGAACAGCAATATATATTGCCTCAACATGAACAAACAGTTGTACTACTTACAATAATAGACCTGGGCAAATTTTTTAGAATCTATCCATGCATGAAGACTTTCAAGATTGTACAAATTGAAAATAATTAAAGCAATTAAACCTCACAGTACACATGTCAGTGATATAGAAATAATGTAGCGTGGAAAGCATTAGTGGTGTTCATAATTGTTGGGAATATTAATAATGTATGAATAATTTGAGTTTTGGCATGATACTATGACACAAGTAGTTTTGGGAAGTGGTGCTCCATTATTTTTGACATATTTTTTGTAGGATCCACGTGACCTGCTTTCCATCTTCTTTGTTTTGTTTTGTTTTTTATTTGTTCATACTGCTTTACTCTATTTAAACAAAACTGTAATATAAAGCATGCATGCAAAAAAGGGGGAACTACAACATGTAGAAATATTTTTAAAAAGCACATGTATGTTAAGCAGCTGCCACCCTCCTCCCCCCAAAACTATAGTAGATAGCAAAATTTTCAACAGAATAGCTTTACTTCCAAGTTCAACTGAAGTAACTAATGTCTACCATTGAGGAGATAGAAGAAATCGAGTCAGATAATGAGAAAGAATCCACCCTAACTGGAGGCAAGAGGAGAGGAGGTCGGTTAGATTTATCAAGTGAGCACATTTTCACCTTAGTTCTAGTCATAAAATTGAGTTTCTAATTTTTTTAATTTTTTTATTTCCCTGACTCTAGGGTTACTGTGAGATGCAACCAAACCAACAAGAAATTTAAAGTTGATATCACATTATCCAAAGATGATGGCACACCACTAAGCCAAGAGGACATGAATGAAGGCAGCCAACTTCTAATGGAATATAAGAAGAAGTCGTGGTCAGTTACTGTTACATCCAGTAATACTGAATCCTACAGTCCAGCAGATAAGAAAAATTATTGTGACTGAGTGGACCAAAGCATGAAACTTGGTATGCAGGTTCGGTTTGGCATATATAACACTAACAGTATTAGAAGGGGTGCCAAAAAAAATTGTTTAATTAAAACAAATTTTTTATTAACGGTTAATTATGTAAAAGAGCTCAATATATATTGTTTATTATAATGTATTGTGGTTTAATACTTTAATGTAAATGATTAGGAGTCACCTGATATTACAGGCAGCTAGACTATTTAATAGAACTAGCTACCCTGATAGCTAGCCAGGTGTAGCAAGTTTCAGAGAATTTATTTCAGTAGAATAAAACCATAATATTTCGGCTTGTGGAGCCTTCTAGTGATTACTGAACTGAATGAGGGTTACTGAACAAGGAACTTTGTATAAACAGATGATACAGAACAAAAGATCATTGTGTGGTGGGGCACAGCCTCTGGGTTAGTTGGTGTTGGACAATTTCTGTGACATGTGAGTTGTACTTGGGAGGTGTGAAGGTGTAGTCATTCCGGAATGACTGCCACTAATTCAATTATGACTACACCTTCACACCTCCCAAGTATGACTGCCACTAATTGCTACACCTGGCTAGCTATCAGGGTAGCTAGTTCTATTAAATAGTCTAGCTGCCTGTAATATCTCCGTTTTTTATTTTTGCTATAATAATTTTATTGGGCACGCAAATAAAAAAATTCGCAGGTATCGCCGATTATATTGACCAAAGTTTCTTGTAAGACATATTTTTGTAAAGGAATGTATATCTGTATGACTTTTGGACACTATAATCTACACATTAAACAGAAAAAGAAAAAAAATCCATTGCACTCTCCCTTTAAAGTTTTACAATTGTTTTTAAATTATTAAACATACATTTTTCTATTACCTTGACAGCATGACGGGATAAATCTGCTGCACATTCCTGCCAGAAATCCCAGTGCTTATGGTCGGAGCCTATTGGATGTTCTATTTTCCAAGGAGGAACAAGCTCGCTCTGTTGTCATTGAATCGGTCAAATCAAATAAACCGCCACTCTCCCCGCAACGTGTGCAATTACTATTTGGTAAGTTTTTAGTACATCAACTCAACAAGTAATTTAATAATTTCTTTACAGATTGTGTTCAAAAGCGATATAAAGATCATGACCACCGCAAGTTGATGGCTACGTTGAGCCAAAAGTGTAGGGATGCTGGAAGGCACATGACGGATGATGCCAATGAATCAGAAACTACTTCAGATTAGTTAATCTTAACATTTAAAATGGTATTTCAGTCCCTCCTAGTGCAATAGTTTGCCACTGATTGTCTTTACTTGTTTAATTTTGTTGTTGTTGTTGTCATTGTTTTTTTGTTTCTTTGTTTCTTTTGTTCATTCCAGTTCCATTTTGCTACACCATTATGATGAGGTCTAATTTGTAAAATCATTGGTTATTGATAAAAATCAACACATCTTACTTCTATACTATTATACATTATTAATTATTATTACAATGATAGATGTGATCTTCTCAAGATCCTGCGTGAAAAAGTATCATACTGAAACTTTTAGCAGCAGTGATCTTACGAAGTAACTACCAAGTGATCAAACCTCTACACTTCGTATATCTTGTAAGAAGGGTCATGTGTGAGTGTACACATAATATCTTCGATCACTAATCTTGCAAGTAATTGCTGTGTGATCCTACCTGATATGGTTCCTAAATCATGTATGATCTTGCATGAAAGATCGTCCAGGAATAATCATGCATTATCATTCCTGTAAGATCTCAAACATTTTAACAACCATGATCTTGCTAAATAATCCATGTGCGATCATACCTGATATGGTTCCAAAATCATGTGTGATCTTGCTTGCATGATCTTAAGGGAATAATCATGCATGATCTTAAGGGAATAATCATGCATGATCATTCCTGTAAAATCTTGAACTAATTGCCAACCATGATCTTGCTAACTAATCCATGCATGATCACACCTGATAATATGGTTCCAAAATCTTTAGTGATCTTGCGAGAGTGTGATCTTGCAAGATCACTAACATTTTTTTTGTAAGATAGATCTTGCAAGAATTTTTTCTTGGGATGTTCAGTTGTGTGAAAGTATTGTGTGCTACAAGCACTACTTAGCGGGGAGTTGTTAATATGATTGAAATCCCTTTACCGTATATACGTAATTTTAAACCCTCAGTACTACTATACAGAAGCTAGTAAGATAAAAAGAATAGTATATTAGCTATTCTAATTACGAGTGGACAATATTAGTTGTTTTATTCGATGTTACTAGATTTATTTGGTTCAGTATCGCCAGCTTGAGATAAAACAGTATACTGCCAGCACTAGAATCACTGCACAGGGGAACAGTTGTTGTTTTAGCCAAGGATGCTCATGACTAATCCACCTGGAACAAATCCATACTAAGGCTGTTGAATTTTTTTTTTTTTTTTTTTTTTTTTTTTCCTTCATCCTTTATGATGTTCTTTCTTCAGTTCTGCTTCATTTCCCTTCATTATTTCTTTATTCCCCTCTTTTTTCCTTTACTTTATTTTTTTGTTTCTTCCTTTGTTCTTTTATTTCTCTCTTCTTTCACTTTTGATCCCTAATCTTAGCCCTTGCCCTGCTGCCATTCCTTGTTTGTATTCTTCTGCTTAAGATAAAGTTAAAACTGAAATTGTTGGCACATGATATTTTTTACTCTACTACCGTTGTTGTAATTAAACCTCAAAATTTAGTCAATAATTGATCGTTGTCGTGATAACTTTTAGTTAGTTAGTCAATATAATTAAGAGTCTGATATCGTCCACTCCTATATATAATCAGGCATCAATATAGCTCGAGCAATGAAAGTGATACATGTAAACGCTGTCTTTGTAAGAGAATAAGCTAAACAGGCCAGAGACACTCACCGGTATATATTTTCAACGTAAACTCTACTTCCAGCAACTCTATTTATAGCATTCCAGAAGCACAAAGCAAGCTACCGCAGGCTGCAAGAAATTATTTGCTTATGTGATTATGCCATGATGATAGGGGGCATTACCTACAAAAACTAGTACCTACACAGAGCCGAACGCTTTGCATTTTCTCAAAAATTAGCCCAAAATTCAAGAAGTAGCACAATGAAGGTCCTAAATTGTCATTCTGAGTAAGTTCATACCTAAATCAACAGTTAATTGTCAGTAATATCCAAAATCAGAGCGTGAAAGACTGACAGACAGGATGACTACTATAACACTTCTACGCGTGCGCGCTAAGGGTAGTGGTGTGCTTGTGCAAGAACGGTAAGCAAGCATTGAAATTGTCATTAAGTTGTTTTTTGCCACTACTGAACGTAATTACAACAGTACCTGATGTATAGTTCTTTAATTTTCAATTGAATGCCCTAACACTGTCTCTGCTTGCTCATAAATAATAATAATAATGATAATAATAATAATGATAATTTTGATGATGATAATAATGATAATAATAATAGTAATGATAATAATAGTAATAATAATAATTCCATGTGCAGATTGCAGCCTTGCATGAACGTATTGGAGAGATGACAAAGGCGGCCTACCTCTGTGGCACTAATGTCATTTGCTACCAGGAGGCCTGGGGTAAGTTCTTTACTCCCACAGTTACTGAGGTACACACTCATGATTACTTGTGTCATGTGATATCATGACATCGAGAAATGTCATATTTTTGCTTACCTTTTTGTTCTATTCCATTCCATAGCTATGCCTTTTTTCTTCTGCACAAGAGAGAAACTTCCATGGGGAGAGTTTGCTGAGACGGTTGAAAATGGCCCCACCACCAAGCTCGTGCAAGAAGTGAGATATGTTTGTTTGCTTATTTATTTATTGTGTATGCGTTCATGGACAGTGATTTCCAGACCTGGTTTCATCTGACTCAACCTCCTTCAATTTAAATTGGATAATTAGAATACTGTAGTGATGGAAATTAGTCAAATGATAGGCTGTTATCAGCTGCCCTGTCCGCTGTTTATTCTGTGTAAAAATAGTTTGTTTAAATAAATAGCCTTTTAAGAAAGTTGTCTCTTTCTCTAACTTCCTTTTAACTTTCTTCTCGCCAGCTGTACTTTGTGTTTTTATTAATCACTGCTGTTGTTCTAACGTGAGTTTGTTGTTGTGATGACTTGTTGTTTTCAGATGGCCAAGAAGTACAATATGGTCATTGTGTCCTCCATTCTTGAGAGAGACGAGGTCCACAGTGGCACTGTGTGGAACACGGCCGTTGTGGTCTCCAATTCCGGCAAGATCATGGGCAAAACTCGCAAGAACCATATTCCAAGAGTTGGGGACTTTAACGAGGTGGGTAAACAAAGAGAATTAGGGGGTGTGGGGGCATTAGATTAATAATAGTGGGTTGGGGATGTCGAAGATATTATATGCATAGTAATGGATTTGTTAATTTGGCGGTTACTTCGTTTTCTTGTGAACTCCAGCTAGGCTGGCACAGAAATGCAGCTGCCGTTTTACTACCATCTAACCTCAAAATTAGTGATTTGATATTTTACCTAATGACGTTCTACTTGTTTCCATGAGCACAATAGGAAAGAGCATCATCAAGTGCACTGCAGAAAGTTTGTGCTCTTGACCAGGCCATTAGGCTTTCATGTAATACAAAAGTCCAAATTAGTATAGTTTTGCTGTCATGCTGTATTATGTAATGTTTTATTTGAACTGAAGGTAGTCAGTCCTGATAATGAAACTCCATGCATTATTGGAGGTTCTATATTTTTTCTATTTGTCCTGTAGTCGACTTACTACAGCGAGGGCAACACAGGGCACAAAGTGTTCCACACACAGTTCGGTACGTACATTGTTGCAATTAGGCTGTATTGTACCAAGACTTTATCTTAGTTCTCTGCTAAATGTAGGTCGAATTGCAGTCAACATCTGCTACGGTCGCCATCATCCTCTGAACTGGTGTGCCTATGGCCTCAATGGAGCTGAGATTGTCTTCAATCCTTCTGCCACTGTGGGTGCCCTCAGGTAATGACAAAATATCTAGGTTTTCAGTTATGCGGAATAAATTATACCTTAATAGTTAGGTTTATAACTCAAGCGCCTTTACTTTACCGTGTGTGTGTGTGTGTGTGTGTGTGTGTGTGTTAGTGAGCCCATGTGGCCCATCGAGGCTCGCAATGCCGCCATTGCCAACACTTACTTCGTGGGAGCCAACAACAGAGTAGGAACTGTGAGTTGTGGCTGACATGTGCAGAGAACTAGCAGTATCAAGAAAGTGGGGTGTTGTTGTTGTTTTATCATCATCATTGTTGTTGAAAACAATGGAGTCTCCACGGTTGTTATTATGTATTTGTCTGAATAATTAACCCTCAGCATGCATGCCTGAGAGGGTTATAGCAGTCGTCCTGTTTGTCTGTCCGTCACGCTCTGATTTTGGAGATTACTGACAATTAGCCATTGATTTAGGTATGAACTTACTAAGAACAACGATTTAAGACCTTTTATTGTGCTACTTTTTTAATATTGGGCATTATTTGAGAAAACACGGAGTTGTCAGCTTCTACTGTACTAGCTTTTGTGGGTAACGCCCCCTATTGTCACATTACAATGACATCAGCAAATTATTTCTTGCTTCCCGCGGTGGTTTTGCTTTATGCTGGGAAGTTAACTGAACCAAGTGCTGGAAGTGGAGTTTCGCATTGAAAATATATACCAGTGAATGTCTTTGGCCTGTATAGCTTCTTCTCTTATGAAGACGACATTTACATGCACTGCTTTCATTGCTCGAGCTATATTGATGCCTGATTAGAATACCCAAAATAAACTATTATTTTACAGAGTCTGATGATTTTGTAGTATGTAGCTAACTAGTCTATAGTAGCACGGAGGGGTCTCACTCTGCATTTATTTACCTGATGGTAAAGTTGGTCCACAAGTATGGGTAACTAGCACAACAGTGATTATTGTGGGCGTATCCTTTCATGTCTCTTTGAGATTGTACTACATACTGTACTTGCATCCTCAAAATAGGTGAGGTGAACATCCTCAAAATATCATCACTACTTCCATTGTTTATAGGAGGAGTTTCCTAATGAGTTTACGTCAGGTAATGGGAAGCCAGCTCACAAGGACTTTGGCCACTTCTATGGGTCCAGCTACTTTGCTGCTCCCGATGGCAGCAGGACACCAGTGAGTATAAGGAGTGCTCATTATTTTAAAAAATAAATGGCAATTATGCCTTGTGAATTTATTCGCCAAACTTTACTTAGCTTCACAGGCATTCGACCACAGGATTTTGGCACCTGCTTTTTATCTATTTTGTTTTGTTTATTTTGACATAACAAAGGGTCTGTCACGAGTCCAGGATGGAGTTCTGATCTGTGAGGTGGATTTGAACATGATCCAGCAAATTAAAGACAAATGGTGCATCCAGGTCAGTATTAGTCATGCACTCTGAGCTAGAAATTTGACATTAGTAGTAGTAGAATATACATTAAAACAAGTATGTACCTGCCACACAATGGCACTTGACGTATTGCTAATTAAGAATGCAGTAGCGTAAGGTATTTGTGTTCATTGCTATTATCCTCTACCACTTGGTTAAGGTTGTATCAGTTCCCTCTCCTGCTTTCTTTTTTCCTGAACTTTCGCAACTTTTTTTTTTATCCCCATTCTTTTCTTTCTTATGCTCTTTCTTCTTGAGTCATGGAGTCCCTTCTCCCCCCTGTCTATCTCTCCTGCTTCGAGTCTCTCTGTTCTTCTATCATGATTGTGGACATTATGGCTTTGCAAAAAAAATGCCTTCCCTTTTGAAACTTTTGCCTTCCTAGTTTAAACTTACGCTGCCTTTCTTCGCCAATTCCACCTGCTTTTAGCTACAATTTACCGCCTTCTACTGCATGTGTTGACACTTACCTATTCAGCTAAAACCAATGCTTTACCAAGCTGTTTAAACTCATGAATTATTCATGAATACACTCACTGTTAGTGGCAGGCAAGCGTTTTATTATATAGATGCGTGCGAGTTGTTCTGATTCTTTACATAAGTGTCTTCTAATATTGTATTATTTTTTTTCTTCGTTTTGTTTTAGATGACTATGAGACCAGAGATGTATGCTGAGGAGTTGGCAGAGTATATTAAACCAGATTTTAAGCCTCAGGCAGTCTATGAGCCTAGCAACTGAAAAAGTTGTTTTTGTTTTTTTTTTGTTTTGTCACCTAGCTTTTCTACTAGTTTTATATACATTTTGAAGTGAAATGTAATATTCTAATTATGGCACACATAGGAAAGCAAAATCCTTGTGGTAAAAATGCAATTATAACCCACAGCCTAAGCAATTTTCCCTTTGTATTTTTATTCTTGCATTCTAGAAGAAACAATAATTTCCCTTCCCCCCCCTCCCTCCCTCCCTCCCGAGCACATTTATAGGATTAAGTGAGAAACTGCTGTGGTCTATTTTCCTACATTTTGTCAGCAAAGTAGAATACATCAACATAACCCATGTATTACAACAATAACAAGCCACGCTTCAATTGATTTTATAAGAGATTGAAATTTAGATAGTGACAGAACATGTTGCTTCTCTCGCTCAAGATTATAAAAGACGCTGTTTTGTTTCATCACGAGACTTGCCATCATCTTTGTTTGTGGTGTTATAATTTCGACAGCATGCACACGGATGTTTCTTGCTTTGGACTCCCTTGTAGATTCTGTCCATCACACACGTGGCAAACTTCATGACAGAAATGAAGCTAAGTCCCAGGAACAGCCCCAGTTGGCCACCAATATCGGCCAGGAGAGCTCCAAAGTCGTACGAAAAGTAAGTCACCTCTCGACGGGTGCTGAGGGTCTTCAAATAGACGCTCACCGTGAGGACGCTGTTCTTCGATGTCTCTCTTGGATGGGGGTTAGTTCCGGCGTAGTCATCGAGCAAGTCCGAGTAGCTAGTGCTAAGGTCGAAGTCCAAGGTGCTGCAGGAAGGGAGGCACTTGCAAGGGGAACCTATGGACTGTTGGTCCATGATACAGCACAGGTCCATCACGGTGCAGTGGTTCAGATGCTTGAAATGGTTGTCGTCAGCGGTGAAGGTCTCCACCAGGACGCAGCTGCAGGCCACTGCTATCTGAGTGTAGTAGCAGTCCATCCTGCAGCTGGCGTAAGAGTAGTTGAACTCTCCGTGGAGGAAGTGGAAGTGGCTGGTATCAGCATTGGAGCTGCAGTTCGTTCTGGTTTTGTCCGTCACAGTAAATGGTACCACTCCGATGAAGGCGCTTCTTTGAACCGGTACAGCGATGCCATGGTCGTCGGCTCGGGGTGGATCTGCCTGGTTGTGGACTGCAACTTTTATCCCAGCTCCGTAGTTAGTGGTGGCCACGTACTGGCTCTGGTTCAAGCTGATGGTCAATCGCAGACCCATCCTGGATCCAGTCCCATATGATTTCAAGACTGGTCTATAGCCTCTGCCGCTGTTGAAAGTATAGCAAATTCCAAAACGAGTCATTGATGGTACAAAGTAGCTGCCGTTCACTTCACAAGAGTTGCCCTGGAATTCACAATCTACAATCATATCAGAAAGCCCGTCTGTGCCGTCTTCTAATAGAGAATGATAGGTTAGATTGGTGAAGTCACGGTCAGTAGTATTTTTCAATTGTACTGTGCAGGAGTTAGTTTCATTAGAGTCGAGGTAATTGAGGAACGTGGACTGTTTGAAGAAACCATCCAAGCCTATTCTTTGCAAGTAATCCTTCCTCAATACGTTAAGGTTACATATGCTGACTGCCGGGAAATCAATCTCTAGTTGCCTATCTATGGTGATGGTCGTTGTCATAGGCTTCCTGATCAAGTTCTTTATTCTTCCAGTGCAAAAGTAAAGGCAGGCAGTAACACATAGAAGTATTACAACTAGCCACAATATATACACCACCCAAGTGTATACCAATTGGCTGGTACTAGGGCTGTTAGCACTTCTTCTTGGCCCTTCTTCTTCGTCATTCATTCCAGTCTGGCCGCATTTGGAGGCCATTAGTTGATACTCAGCTTCTCACTGTTATCTGGAGCTGGAACCTTGCAGGCTAAGGACATAGCTACTTCCTAGAGGAATGGTTTGTCTATGGAGGTGTGATGGTTATATTAGATTATAGTATGTGAGGCTAAAGTACACTTTTCCTTGATGTTTTAAGAGAGATAGGATTTCCTTGTGAAGTGCACTCCATTACAGTCTGGACAGCCACACTTCATTAATCAGCCATATAAAATGCCCAATATAATAATAATAATAATAATGATAATAATAGGTAATAATAATATTAAGTGTGTGGGAGAGAAATGGGGGGGGGGTCAATAGATAAAGCTAGTCTCAGCCGCAAAAAAGCTCAGGGAACCTACACGTCTGGTAATGATCGTCACTTTAACCACCAAGCCCCGCCCATCTCAGAACTTGCACAAGACAACAAAAGATCGGCCTTATCTACCGCAAGTGTCTGTTGAGCTGCAAGAACGAATCCTGCAAGGTCACGAGCCAGAGTGAGCTCTTTTGCAGAAATCGGAATGTCTTCCGTGAAGGGTGATAGCACTAAGCCCCTCCTCTCTTTCTCTGACGAGAGAGAAGATGAAGAGCCTGGAGAGGTTGACGTCACAGCGTACAGCTTTAGCCCGTAAGAATGGTGTTGATATTATTGTTTAGCTATCTTCTTGTTTAGCTATCTTCTTGTTCTGCAAGCTTAGCTGACGACTATCTTGAATAAGCCAGAGACACCCACGTAATTTGTGCTTAATACATAATAAATGCATTCTTGTGGATAAAACTTGAGACAGGCTTTGTATTCTTTTTTTAAATGCAGGAATACCACTGTAAGGGCCAAGTCTCAGGGCAGAGGATGGGTTAAGGCTGCAATATGCTTCTGTAAGTATGCATATCATTGCTGTCTAAATGCAGTAGAATTTCTGATAGTAAAAATGAGCAAATTATGAGAACGTTTGGCTTTCCTCCTCCAACAGGAACAGATGTATTGCTTATCTCCCTTTATTGCAAGTGATTCGGATTTGTAAACTGAAAACCACGTCCCAAATTGTTCTCAATTCAGAGGTTCTACTGTATTGCATACCAACCAATAAATGTTTAAGCTGTGTTCTAAAAACACAAAGGAAAAAAAAACACCAACTGTTTTTACTGTAGTCATCACAACAGTACTTGCTGTGGGCGTGGCCATTGGCCTGGGAGTGGGCCTGGGATTTTCACTTTACCACAATATCTCCAATGGAAATAACCAGAGCAATGCCACTGGCAGCAGTGATGTGTGTACTAGCCAGACCTGCATCAAACTCGCAAGCCAGATCATCAGCTACATGGACGAGTCAGTCGATCCCTGTCAGGACTTCTACCAGTTTGCCTGTAATGGCTACTTGGGAGAAGCCATTATTCCTAACGGTAAGTTTAAGTGTTAGGTAATTGCTCCTCCCGTGATCTTCGTAACTACTGAGCTGTAAAATAATAAACTTGCATAATTAGATGAGGAGTTTATTGGAACTTTTGGCATTCTTGCGGTTGCTGATGTTGAGCGCATTCGATCACTGATGATATCGGGGAACAATAGAAGTCTCTCGTCTGTTCAAAAGGCAATCACATTTTATCAGTCGTGTGTGGACACAGATGCTGTAGAGAAACAGTCTCTTTCATCCCTGCACCAACTAATTACCAACTTGGGTGAGTTGTGGTATTTTCTCTCACTCTATGTTTAAATTAGAATTATTTTAGTTGTTGTTGTTGTTGTTATTGTTTTATTTTTTACCTCAATACACAAGAAGTCACTTTGATATACTTTTATTTGTCATTCCAATGCTCTCCTAAGGGCCTAAAAATCCTTGCATCATAGTTTGAAAATATGAGCCTTATTCGTTGTTTTTTTCGTTCTTTCTTTTTACAAATGGTAGAGTGGTTTCGTGCTTTTGGCTTTGATTTCTGAGGGTACAAGTAATTGTCCTGAATTTAAAAAAAAATACCCATTGGATAAATTATTTTGAATATGTAAGCTCTTTAATGAGGCAGAGAGTGGATACATGGTTGGAAGACAAATCAAGTGTGTGAAGTAATACAGGAAATGTGGTGTGGATGTATGTGTGGGGGTGAGTACCATGTGATGGGTGAGTACCATGTGATGGGTGAGTACCATGTGATGGGTGAGTACCATGTGATGGGTGAGTACCATGTGATGGGTGATGTCGATTGGGTTAAGAGTTTCCAGGCCTTGCAGGAAGTAGTTAATGTAACCTTGCAACTCCTTATGGTATTCTAGAGATATGCTTAAAAAATGATGCAACTTTTTCTTCAGATTTGTTAGAAGGCAATAGCATGACTTCATTGTGCCATTTATAAAGCAATTACACTTTGATTTCAGACTACGACTGTGGGTTGCACTTGAGTTTTGACTGAATTAGAAGTGATTGGCAAGCAAGCGAGACACTTACAGAGGTTAGGAGACACTTACAGAGGGAGACACTTACAGAGGTTAGGAGACACTTATAGAGGGAGACACTTGCAGAGGTTAGGAGACACTTACAGAGGGAGACACTTACAGAGGTTAGGAGACACTTACAGGGTTACACCGAGATTCCGTGGTGTTCATTTATTTATTTAATTTTTTTTTGCTTATTTATATGGTATGTGCGACCCCTTTTTTCGCCCTTGCCACTGATTATGCAAGTTGGTAAAGCATCTTGTTAAAATAACAAAGTAATGAACCTGTTGGCCATATGAGCTGATGGCCTTGAAAAGCAAGCTACATGGAGCAGACCTAAGCGCCTGAACTCTTGTAAAAGCATAGTGGATCCAACAGTATTATTTTCTCTTCGTCATCATTGAATGGCTAGGTCAAGTTAAAACATTTTAATTTTAACAACTATATAAATTATGCCAAGAGCCGTAGCTCATAGTTAATTATCACTTTAAAGTTAGGCTAGCTCGCTTGCCATTTGTGCTGAAGCACACCACTAGTAGATATACTATGGGATTCATACAAGGGCTGAATTACTAACACAACATTTTCTATCTTCTCATCTGTAGATAATAAGCTCTGCAGTGATACACATCTACTCATTGTTGTAGGCGTGTGTACTCATCCGGAATAATCTTGGGAGTTGGGGGCACTAAGTAGAGAGTATTTGGAAATATTCAAATTGTGTAAAATGTAATTTCCTTGTATCAGAACTTTATTTATACCCATACTCTTTAAGCAACTACGCAGTGTGATTGGCTCACATGCTTCACTAGGAGAAATGGCTAGTCAAGGAGGAACTTCCATTTCTAGTTCTTGTGTTTGATATCAACATTTCCATAAGACTGACCCAATCACTAAGCTTACCATCCATTGCTGGATCGGGATGACAACAGCGTGGAGAAGCTTTTCATTAGCTAAATGAGCCTGACTATGATGTATTTAAATACACCAACAGAGTGTGTACAAAAGCAAAATGGCTACTGTGGCTTACACATTGGTCTGCTATTGATAGCCAATCCTACATTTTGTGCCTTATATAATATTTAATATAACATGTATTAATAAAAAGAATCACACTATTTCTACAGCGTTACTATTTCTGCCATTATTTTTTAGGAGGATGGCCATTGGTAGGAGTAGATCTAGACATTCCTTGGAGCATTAACGATGTTGAAGGATATGTGACGGAGCAGCTGTATGGCAGTACAGCGTTCTTTGCCCTCCAAGTCTTTCCTGACGATCAGAATGCCACTCGAAACATTTTCTATGTGAGAATAACTTACACTTGTCTACACAATGACTATGCCATGACAGTGGACGTTGTTGGCTAATGGACGCTACTATAATTGTCACTAGTTTTGTTGTTTGTGGTTTACTTTTGGGATAATATTTCAAACGGTCATTGTTGTTACAGATTGAGAGGAGCGGACTGACGTTAAACCATCTGGCTTTCTACACGGCAAATTCAACTAGAGATTTGGTAAGGGTTTCCACAGAAAACTACTATTGCAACACGTGTGACTATTCAAGCTAAACTTGGGTGTGGCTTTGTACATAGGCGTAGGGACTGTAGCGGCCATGCCGCTATACTTTTTTTAGAAACAATTTAAATGTGATCTAATCCACAAATTATGGCTCCTCTCCAGAGGGGGAGGTGTTTCCAATCAACACCAAAAAGGTGTTCTGACGGCACATAATTGGTGGTCTGTTGAGTACGAGACTGCAGCAAGCGGTACTACTCAACAGTATAGAGGGAAAATGTGAAGGTCTTGGAAGTCGAGGGCTGTGATAGCTCAGTGTTTAGAGCACTGGTGGCTAAAACCAGTCCCTGGGTTTGAATCCCCGGCGACAACTAAGATTTTTTTCTTCACATTTTTCCTTTGCTTTTTTCCAGACCCTTTAGGTGAGAAAGTTTCAATCTAGATTTAAATGTGTTTGATCAATCTTGCACATGCGCATATTTTTGTAGCAGCCGGTAACTAAATGTCGGGGACAATTAAGGTCCTCAAGCTGTGTATCAGATAGCTCATTACTCTGATTTTGATTCCAAAGAGATCTTACGAAGAAATAGATTGTAGAAGTTTTCAATACTCGGGGTAGGTGGCCTTGTAGCAACGATCATTGCTATTGGTAAAGGGCCTTGCTACGCGAGACTACGACGATAGGCAATCTGCATCATTGTTAGAACCAGTAAGAAAGGGAAGCTTCAATGAGTAATGTTAATTCTGTTTTTCTTTCTAAAGGGGGTTTTTAACTGGAAAATTTGATATCCATGACTCTAGTATGAGTTCTAGGAATCAGTTTGGAAGACTTTACACAAACTTGGGTGTGGCTTTCTACATAGGCGTAGGGACTGTAGCGGCCATGCCGCTATACTTTTTTTAGAAACAATTTAAATATGATCCAATTCACAAATTATGGCTCCTCTCCAGAGGGGGAGGTGTTTCCAATCAACACCAAAAAGGTGTTCTGACGGCACATAATTGGTGGTCTGTTAGTACGAGACTGCAGCAAGTGGTACTACTATACAGTATAAAGGGAAAATGTGAAGGTCTTGAAGTCGAGGGTTGTGGTAGTTCAGTGGTTAGAGCACTGATAGCTAAAACCAGTGACCCTGGGTTTGAATCCCCGGCGACAAGCTTCAATGAGTAATGTTAATTCTGGTTTTCTTCCTAAAGGGGGTTTTTAACTGGAAAATTTGATATCCATGACTCTAGTGTGAGTTCTAGGAATCAGTTTGGAAGACTTTACATTCACTGTAACAAAATGTCTATCTAAACAGGTTAAGATAAAAGTCAGTTGTTTGTAGGCGTGGCAAATGTGACAGCTTGAGTGGCCTCTACACTTTAACATTGTTCCTACACCCATGTTCTATCGCTATATGGCTTATGCTCCTCCAATATTGGCCTATTTTATCTCCACAATTTAGTTACAAAAGGCATTTTTCTCTTTGCATATTATTGTATGCCATCACTCGAATTATCTTTTTCTTGTCCAAAAGATGGTATGACACTTAGTGAATTAATCAATAACACAATATCCAGGTGTAATGCAGAACTAAGTATTACTTCAGTTAGACACTGAAATTTCCAGACAGAGCATGCAAGAGTAGCATCTGGCTTATAGTCAATGACAAAAGTGGATACTTTTTTCAATGTAGGTCAGAGAACTTTCAAACAAAGTTTCTCTGTGAGAAAGATAGAGCAAATGAAAGGGATGAGTCATTAATGGGTTTCCTTTGCTTTTCTAGGTTTGCTATGCCGTCCAAAAGGACTTTTATTCCTATTTTTTCCCCCTCTTTCTCTGGTGTGTGTGATTAGATAAAGAAAATGATCTTTGATGTTCTGCAACTTATCAATCCTTCAGTTCCTTCTCAGCAGTACCAGGATGCAGCTCAGGAAATTTTAGACTTTGAAACTGAATTGGCCAAGGTGAGAAGTCGGTAACTTAAGTACTGGTCAAAAATAATTTCATTTTGGAGTATTTTCAGATCTCCAATTTCACACATTCTGTAATTCCTGTTGTTGAGAGGAGGAATGTCACTTCTTTTGACTACATGGAGGAGATCTTTCCTGATGTAAGTTCCTATTGCTTCGTACTTGAAGACTTTGCATACACACTAGCACACACACACACACACACACTACGTACTTACAGTTTGACTGGATGGAGCATATGGAGTACTATGCGAGTCAAGGAGGCTTCACTTTCAACAGTGGCAGTCCTGTGAATCTCATAGCCCAATCACAGTATTTCACAGATTTGAGCTCGCTTATTGACAGAACTGATTCCAGGTAAAATTATGCATATGCTGACTAAAACATACTAGTCATTGGTGTGCTTCTTCATAAATAGCGTGCAGGCTATCCTGGCTATGTATGCCAGTTGGGGGGGGGGGGGGGGGGTGGCTGGTGGTTCAGCCTCTTCTCCCTAAATTAGTTTGAGAAAATGAAAATGGCAGCAAAAAGTTAATTTTAGTAATTAGCCATGTTTTATCGAGGTGTCTAATTGCATGCAGATTGTACACAATGGGTTTGTTTTGTTTTTTCGTTTGTTTGTTGTTGTTTTTTCCAAAAAAAAAACAACGCAGGGGGTGGGGGGGGAGTTTAGTTTATGAGTAGAAATTTTTGATCACAGTTCAAGGAGCAGCCTTGAGCCACAAAAGACTCTTATAGTAAAGACCAGGGGCTGTGTTTGTGTTGGTTTTCCAGGAGTGGGTCACAAATTTGTGGTAAAGGCTATACTTCAAACAGTGGTGTTTTTGTTGTTGTTGTTTTTTGTTTGTTTGTTTGTGTGTTTTGTGTGTGTCCAGAATACTTCAGAATTATGCCAAGTGGCAACTCGTGTTTACGCTATTGCCAGATTTAGGCAGTAAATTTATGGACAGCCACGACACTCTGCAGGGAATGATTGGCAGTGAGTCGAGTTATTACACACTCGTCTTTAATTCTGCACGAAATACAACATATATAATGCACATATATTTTTACAGATTTGCTGGTCAAAACTCGTTACAAGTTTTGTGTGCAGAAGGTGGAGTCAACTTTCAAGCACGCTGTTGCCAGAGCATTTCATGATGTGTATGTGTTGCCCGGAACTGTGGTACGCTTTCTTGTAGAATAATTCACTTAATAGCTGTGTTATATATTTTTTACATACATGTATTGTGATATAGACAGAATTAAAATAGTGAAATATGTCCGATATTTGCTATTAACCAATAGAAACTTATGTGTTGATGTGAGGGTGGGGGTGGAGGAAGGGGCTAATGGTGGTTGTATGTTGAATTTTTTATTATCTCATCTCCAGAGCAACCTTACAGTTGTTACAACGGAGCTCAAGGCAGCTCTGATAGAGCGCATCAGCTCGAAGGACTGGTTGGACGCCACCACCAAGAAAAGAGCTCTGGACAAGGCCAACGCTATCATAGAGCAGCTGGTTTATCCTCGAAGAATAGCACAAAACTCTTTCCTCGACGGGCTGTATTCCTCGGTAAGAATAAGCACAAGTTGTGAACTCATCTTTGTTAGTTGTTGTTGTTGTTGTTGTTGTTTTTATCTTTTGTTGTAGTATGAAGTTTCTTTGTCAAGTGGCTATTTCATGAATGCTGTGAACAGCGTGAAGTCGTCTCGTCTGGAAGAACTAGGTAGAACAGTGAGGACTAACAACAGGTCAAACTGGTTGCTGAGTATGTACCCTCCAACAATTCCTAACGCTGCTTACTTGCCCTTTAGGAACCAAATATGTAAGAACAATACCAGAATCTACTGGTCGTTGTTGTTATAACACTGTAGTCTAATTCAATATTTATATTCGTCTTTTCATTTCTTGAAGATATATACGAGGGACTTTTAAACATTCCTTTCTTCAAACCATACTGGCCCACGTAAGTTGCCTTCTAAACTTTCAGAACACAGCATGGCACGACTTTTAATTGCTATTTCTGTTTCAGTTTCTATCAATTTGGGTCCATTGGGCTAGCAGTGGGCCATGAATACACTCACGGCTTTGATAATTCTGGTAAGTAAATATGTTGGAAGGCAAGAGCCCCCAGTACGTGGTATCATGTGATTGCAGGTCGACATTACGATGAGAACGGTAATTACGTCAACTGGTGGACTCCTAAATCCATAGACGAATTTCAGAAAAGGACAGCTTGTTTTGTTGAGCAGTATAGCAAGTATTCCTTGGATGCTGGCCCTGTAAGATTCATAAACTCATTGGCTAATTGAGTTTAAAATGTCACAAAGCTAATTTTTCTATTATTGACTACTTTTTTACTTGGTGCGCTCATGATAAATTGCACTTTAGTACATAAATGTAAATTTAGAACTTGTCACCTCCATCTGCCAGCACCTGAATGTTCAGTATAGTTTTGATCGCATAGCCGATTTAGATGATGGTTTATTATAGTGAAGTGAGTGAGACACTCTCAGGGGTAATGCAATTGAAAATCGGGGATGTTTGTTTATTATTTATATATATGTTTGGACGTACGTATGTCATTTTGTACTTTGACCCTCTCGTATTTTCGAGTCAGCTCAGCGTTCGACCCCGTCCCAAACATCACTAAATCGTATTCTCCTGTTTAACGATCATTACCCGTATCATACTAGAAATTAAATTGTTTACCGCTTTGAATTTTTTTGCGGGTGCAGTTTAAACTCAAAAACTTACTGGAGTTCCATTTCTATTCAAGTTTGCGGCGGTGAGTCAATGCGCTCTTTGTCATAGTTATAGCTGTACGCAACAGTATTTACTTGAAAACTCATTGTCCACTAGAACCACGAAGGTAAGTCTTGTGTAGGTATGTCCAGTTGTGTGCAAGTATTGTGCGTTTTAGCTACTACTTAGCTCAAGCATATCACAAAGATAACATTTAAATAATGTGTATTTTTTTTTTTTAATTCAAACAGTTGCGGGGAGGGGTTACTATGGCATTGAAATACCTTTACGTAGCTATAAACGTAATTTAAAAACTCGACCATATTTTTAGTAGCTTTGAGTGTTAGAAGTTAAAATCAATCATATAACAATAGTGTAGTTTTAGGCTTGCTCGCCATTTGTGCTCAAGCACATCACTAGTATCAAACTTAGAACTGCAAAACTGGAGTGTGTTGGGCAGTTCTGACATGCTATTAAACTGCACTCGTGTGCTATTATATATACTGCCAAAGGTTGGGGTTTTTTTGAGTTTTTGTTGTTTTTTTGTTTGTTTTTGTTTTGTTGGTTTTTTGTTTTGTTTGTTGTTGTTGTTTTTAATGAGAAGTGACATATATTTGTGGCTTTAGGTGAATGGAAATCTCACTCTCGGAGAGAACATAGCAGACAATGGTGGACTGGCTACTGCATTTTTGGTAATTTGTAGTTTGAATTGTTAGGCCAGAAGTAATGTGATGATGATGATGACTATGATGATGATGATGATGATGATGATGATTATGGTGGTGATGATGATTATGATGATGACAATGATTATTCATTGTTATGATGATGATTATGATGATGCAGGCATATAAGAACAGGATAAAGAAAACAAAAGAAGTTCAGAAGAAGCTGCCAGGACTGACGTACACACCTGACCAGTTGTTCTTTATTGGAGCTAGTCAAGTAAGTGTGCCAGAGATAGTAGTATCACACAGGAGGACTAAAACATTATCTTCTACTTGCTAGCTTTGGTGCAAGACTGCCACTCTGAAAGGTCAGGCAATACAACTGAAGGATGTCCACACTCCAGATCAGCTGAGGTGAGACTAACAATTAACCACCCAGTCACTTGAGGTCTGCAATAGTTTGTTGTTGTTGTTGTTGTTGTTGTTGTTGTTGTTCCTGTACCAACCACACTAACAGTTTCAACCTGTACTGCACTTTGTCATGCAATTAAATGTACAAAGAATACCCTTTTCATTCTTCCCGGTATTAGAAATGATCTGTTCTGTTCACTCGAAGTCATTAGATAGTATTGGTATAGAGGTATTCCCATCTAATTTTAGATGGAAGCTATATAGACCTCACTAACAATAGAATTAGTATTGGGTGGGTGTGGTCAACTCTATTCACTAAGAGGGGAAGTGCAGGAATGGTTAGTGAATTAATTGCCAACGTGAGCTGGATTCAATTTACACAATGTGGGTCATAGACGCTACTAAGTGGCAATACACTGTACATACTTTTAAAGATTTCAATTAGTAGTATTCTATATCTTCTTTCTCTTTGCATATGGTCTTGTTGAACACTAACTTTTACTACTAACAATTAACAGATGAAGCATAGCTGTACAATGAGGTCCCAATTTTTTGTCTCTGTCCCTTTTCAGACCCACGACACCTTAAGTTTTCCACCAGTAATAATTTGCAAGCATGTGTGAAAAAAAAGAAAAGAAAAAAAAAAGACCAGAGAGACGTACAGTTTAGAGGAAAAAGGACTGGTGTACAATAAATAGTTAACATTTTATCTATGCCAAGGAGCCAAAGAAAAGGCTAGAAAAACTTCTCAAATCCATATAATGTGTAAATATGGGGCCAGATGTAGACTCACAGGAGTGCTATAAGTTGTCATAATCCAGTGGACCATATAATACTATTACCAGTAATGTTCCTAGCTCACTCTCTTTTGCCACAGGCCTAAAGGATTCCTCAGCAACAGTCCTGATTTTGCCAATGTCTTCAAGTGTCCAATTGGATCTCCCATGAACCCAAGAACCAAATGTGAAGTCTGGTAGTAAGCACCATTGCACCCAACTCTTCTCATCACCAACTAGTCCACAAATTTTATTTCTTTTCACTAACCCTTCCAAAAATTGTATTTTATTTCTTTTCACCAGTCCTTCCATAAATTGTATTTTATTTCCATGATTTATATTATTATTATTATTATTTTTTTTACAATTATTTTTATACCACTTCCAACATTGTTGGGTTATATCTGTAAAAAAATAATAATTAAACACGTAATATGAAGAAATGTGAATGTGAGGTTAGGTTGTCTATCTCACTCTAAATAGTGATGATTGATGATGATGATGATGATGATAATGATGATGATGATAATAATAATAAGGATGATGATGCTTTGGGAAAAGGTACAACTTTGTGCCAATTTTTTCAGCAAACTACATGTATCATATTTAAAATTATCTTTCTGAAACCGTAAGTTCATACTCAGGCAAGTATCTCAAAATATTCATTTCCTGTTCTAATTATGTATGTATAAAAAGGCTGGTCGGAATACTTCACAATATAGATTCCTAGCAATCTAATTAGAACACCTACATACAGCAAATGGAGACTGGTAGCAATTAAGGCTGTTCCCAAAAACAACAACAACAAGTGGATGCATTTGTTTCATTTTCAGCTCTGTGTTTATTAATATTTGTAAATAACTAAGACTTACTTGACTACCAGGCCAGTGAGTGTATTTCTTACACAAAAGGTAAAGCCTGATCAATATCTTCCTGCTATGCAGCTAACACTGGCATGTACTTCTCCAATCCATCAGTAATTCGATTTTAAAGCTCTTACACCATCATATATGTATCAATAGCTATCTTTTAAAGCACTTCCCCTACTATGTACATTAAATCCTCTCTCTCTCTCTACTGACATCTACAGAAATTTTCTGGAGTCTTTCAAGGGATTCCAAGACTGTAAGTCACTACCTGTTCCAGTACAATTTTCTGGTGAACAATCACCTGAAGAGTTCATGGCTCATAAGGCTAAATGGCATAAATCTTGCCATCTGAAATTTGCTCCATCTAAACTTAAAATTTTATTGGGCAAGAAAAGGAACCTTGAATCAGGTCAAAGTGAGGGGGGACCAAGGAAATCCAAAAGGATGTCGATGGGTATGGCAAAGCAAGAGAGTTGTATGTTTTGCACCAAGATTACTGGTACTCTCCATGCCTGTGCCACTAAGAAATTAGATAATGACTTGGGACTAATGGCTTCTGAGTTACAGGATGCTGAGTTGTTGGCCAGAATTGCTGGTGGTGACCTTATAGCAATAGAGGCAAAATACCACTATAATTGTCTATCTGCATATAAAAGCAAATACAGGAGCATGCAAAGAGCTGAACATGATGCTTGCTCCCATGATGTTGAAATAATTAAAGCTCAAAGTTATGCTGACCTATTTGCATACATAGAAGAAAATGTGGAAACTGGAAACTATATTTTCCGGCTTGTGGAGTTATACGATGTTACAACAGCTATTGACAAAACGTGGGGTTAACATAACTACTAATAAAACACGATTAAAGGTGCGGATACTGGATCATTTTTCTGACCAGTGTCAGGAGCAGTCTGATGGGAAGAGTGTCCTAATCATATTCAACAAAGGCATGAAAAAAATCCTCAAAGATGCTTTACCTTCTCTTGATTACAATTCAGAGGCACTTGCTATGGCTAAGGCAGTAAAGATTTTAAGAAGGGAGATTTTGTCTTGGAAATTGTTGCCTTTTAGTGGGCAGTTTCCACCTGATTGTCAGCGTACGTCTTTACCCACAAGCCTTAAGCTTTTTGTGACCAATTTGTTGTATGGATCAAGTGAGAGAGTACAAGACGATCCTAAGGAACAAACCTCTCTCTCAATAGCTCAACTCATTTATTTCCAGACAAGACGACATTCTTCCGTGGTTACTGCTGGTACGAAGCACCAAAAGGAACGAGAGCCACCTCTTCCTCTTTATTTGGGCTTGAAGGTTCACACTATGATGAGAAGTAAAGAATTGGTTGATGTACTATATAATTTGGGTATCTCAGTCAGTTACGATCGTGTGTTGCAGGTAAATCATGAACTGGCTCAAGCAGTTTGCAAGCTCTTTGAGGACGAAAAATTAGTCTGTTCTCCAAACCTACGAAAACGATTGTTTACGGTGGGAGTGTTAGACAATACTGATCACAACCCATCAGCAACAACTGCTACCGGATCCTTCCATGGTACAGGAATAAGCATTTTCCAGTTTCCTACTGTGGATAAGCCAGGCTTAGCTAGGGCACCTCTTGTTCTTGACAGCAGCAGCAATCCATCATTAAAATATTCCCTTCCTGATAATTATATAAATGTACCAGCTGTTTCGTGTAAGCCTGATAAACTTACTGTGTCGAAGTATGTTGAACCTAACAAAATTACTAGTGTTTTGGAAGAGGGCAAAGAGAGTGAAGGAAAATGGATTAGACATAGTTGTGGGGATATGCTCGAGGTAGGACAGAACCACAGGGTAGCTGCCACCAGAGTTGTACAAATTAAGCTCCCAAGCTGTTCAAAGCCCCAAACCCTAAGCACCCTTTCAGCTAACATACAGGGAAATATGAATATGGGAATAATAATATAATAGTTCATAGTCTGTAGAATGGGGTGGAAGGCAGGGCATTACACCACAATAGTCTTCAGCTTCTAGATTGGTGAAGTCACGGTCAGTAGTATTTTTCAATTGTACTGTGCAGGAGTTAGTTTCATTAGAGTCGAGGTAATTGAGGAACGTGGACTGTTTGAAGAAACCATCCAAGCCTATTCTTTGCAAGTAATCCTTCCTCAATACGTTAAGGTTACATATGCTGACTGCCGGGAAATCAATCTCTAGTTGCCTATCTATGGTGATGGTCGTTGTCATAGGCTTCCTGATCAAGTTCTTTATTCTTCCAGTGCAAAAGTAAAGGCAGGCAGTAACACATAGAAGTATTACAACTAGCCACAATATATACACCACCCAAGTGTATACCAATTGGCTGGTACTAGGGCTGTTAGCACTTCTTCTTGGCCCTTCTTCTTCGTCATTCATTCCAGTCTGGCCGCATTTGGAGGCCATTAGTTGATACTCAGCTTCTCACTGTTATCTGGAGCTGGAACCTTGCAGGCTAAGGACATAGCTACTTCCTAGAGGAATGGTTTGTCTATGGAGGTGTGATGGTTATATTAGATTATAGTATGTGAGGCTAAAGTACACTTTTCCTTGATGTTTTAAGAGAGATAGGATTTCCTTGTGAAGTGCACTCCATTACAGTCTGGACAGCCACACTTCATTAATCAGCCATATAAAATGCCCAATATAATAATAATAATAATAATGATAATAATAGGTAATAATAATATTAAGTGTGTGGGAGAGAAATGGGGGGGGGGTCAATAGATAAAGCTAGTCTCAGCCGCAAAAAAGCTCAGGGAACCTACACGTCTGGTAATGATCGTCACTTTAACCACCAAGCCCCGCCCATCTCAGAACTTGCACAAGACAACAAAAGATCGGCCTTATCTACCGCAAGTGTCTGTTGAGCTGCAAGAACGAATCCTGCAAGGTCACGAGCCAGAGTGAGCTCTTTTGCAGAAATCGGAATGTCTTCCGTGAAGGGTGATAGCACTAAGCCCCTCCTCTCTTTCTCTGACGAGAGAGAAGATGAAGAGCCTGGAGAGGTTGACGTCACAGCGTACAGCTTTAGCCCGTAAGAATGGTGTTGATATTATTGTTTAGCTATCTTCTTGTTTAGCTATCTTCTTGTTCTGCAAGCTTAGCTGACGACTATCTTGAATAAGCCAGAGACACCCACGTAATTTGTGCTTAATACATAATAAATGCATTCTTGTGGATAAAACTTGAGACAGGCTTTGTATTCTTTTTTTAAATGCAGGAATACCACTGTAAGGGCCAAGTCTCAGGGCAGAGGATGGGTTAAGGCTGCAATATGCTTCTGTAAGTATGCATATCATTGCTGTCTAAATGCAGTAGAATTTCTGATAGTAAAAATGAGCAAATTATGAGAACGTTTGGCTTTCCTCCTCCAACAGGAACAGATGTATTGCTTATCTCCCTTTATTGCAAGTGATTCGGATTTGTAAACTGAAAACCACGTCCCAAATTGTTCTCAATTCAGAGGTTCTACTGTATTGCATACCAACCAATAAATGTTTAAGCTGTGTTCTAAAAACACAAAGGAAAAAAAAACACCAACTGTTTTTACTGTAGTCATCACAACAGTACTTGCTGTGGGCGTGGCCATTGGCCTGGGAGTGGGCCTGGGATTTTCACTTTACCACAATATCTCCAATGGAAATAACCAGAGCAATGCCACTGGCAGCAGTGATGTGTGTACTAGCCAGACCTGCATCAAACTCGCAAGCCAGATCATCAGCTACATGGACGAGTCAGTCGATCCCTGTCAGGACTTCTACCAGTTTGCCTGTAATGGCTACTTGGGAGAAGCCATTATTCCTAACGGTAAGTTTAAGTGTTAGGTAATTGCTCCTCCTGTGATCTTCGTAACTACTGAGCTGTAAAATAATAAACTTGCATAATTAGATGAGGAGTTTGTTGGAACTTTTGGCATTCTTTCGGTTGCTGATGTTGAGCGCATTCGATCACTGATGATATCGGGGAACAATAGAAGTCTCTCGTCTGTTCAAAAGGCAATCACATTTTATCAGTCGTGTGTGGACACAGATGCTGTAGAGAAACAGTCTCTTTCATCCCTGCACCAACTAATTACTAACTTGGGTGAGTTGTGGTATTTTCTCTCACTCTATGTTTAAATTAGAATTATTTTAGTTGTTGTTGTTGTTTTTTGTTGTTGTTTTATTTTTTACCTCAATACTCAAGAAGTCATATTGATATATTTTTATTTTTCATTTCCATAAGGGAGTATAGGTATGTCTCCATGAAAGTCGGGATAAATTTTTTAAGGGTTGGGGGGAAAAGGGTTAAGCAAATGCCCTCCTAAAGGCCTGAAAGTCCTTGCATCATAGTTTGAAAATATGAGCCTTATTCGGATTTTTTTTCATTTCTTCTTTTTACAAATGGTAGAGTGGTTTCGTGCTCATGGCTTTGATTTCTGAGGGTACAAATAATTTAATTTAATCCTGATTTTTTAAAAATACCCATTGGATAAATTATTTTGAATATGTAAGATCTTTAATCAGGCAGAGAGTGGATACATGGTTGGAAGACAAATCAAGTGCGTGAAGTAATACAGGAAATGTGGTGTGGATGTATGTGTGGGGGTGAGTACCATGTGATGGGTGAGTACCATGTGATGGGTGATGTCGTTTGGGTTAAGAGTTTCCAGGCCTTGCAGGAAGTAGTTAATGTAACCTTGCAACTCCTTATAGTTATGGTATTCTAGAGATATGCTTAAAAAATGATGCAACTTTTTCTTCAGATTTGTTAGAAGGCAATAGCATGACTTCATTGTGCCATTTATAAAGCAATAATTACACTTTGATTTCAGACTACGACTGTGGGTTGCACTTGAGGACTGAATTAGAAGTGATTGGCAAGCAAGCGAGACACTTACAGGGTTACACAATTGAGATTCCGTGGTGTTTATTTATTCTATTAATTTTCTTTTTCTTTTTTTTTCTTTCTTTTTTCTTTTTTTTTCTTCCTTGTTTTCGCCCTTGCCACTGATTATGCAAGTTGGTAAAGCATCTTGATGAAGCAGACCTAAGCGCCTGAGCTCTTGTAAAAGCATAGCGGATCCAACAGTACTATTTTCTCTTCGTCATCATTGAACGGCTAGGTCAAGTTAAAACATTTTAATTTTAACAACTACTGTATATAAATTATGCCTAGAGCCGTAGCTCATAGTTAGTTATCACTTTAAAGTTAGGCTAGCTCGCTTGCCATTTGTGCTGAAGCACATCACTAGTAGATATACTATGGGATTCATACAAGGCAGGAAATAGTAACACTGTAGAAATAGTGTGATTCTTTTTATTAATACATGTTATATATGTATAATATTGAATACATGTTATACATGTATAATAATATTGAATACATGTTATATATGTATTTATTGCAGCTTTGATATTTTTACTTGAATATTTCCGCATCACGCGAGCGTTCTGTATTCTCCCATATTGTACGGTTTATATTGTACGCTACTTGTAGCGCGCGCGTAGCGAGTAAAATCAATGAAAATTGTATTGTAACCGGTTGAGAAAAATTTCAAAGAAGCAATAAATCACTTATCACACTCGTCGTACAATATGGGAATGATATTTTACTCTCACGCCACATTTTCACTCGCCTTTGGCTCGTGAAAATATTTTGCGTGCTCGTAAAATATTTTCCCATATTGTACTCTGACTCGTGCTATAAGTATTATATATTGTATAATTATTTTTAGGAGGATGGCCATTGGTAGGAATAGATCTAGACATCCCTTGGAGCATTAACGATGTTGAAGGATACGTGACGGAGCAGCTGTACGGCAGTACAGCGTTCTTTGCCCTCCTAGTCCTTCCTGATGATCAGAATGCCACTCGAAACATTTTCCATGTGAGAATAACTTACACTTGTGTACACAATGACTATGCCATGACAGTGGATGTCGTTGGTTAGGGGACGCTTTAATAATTGCCACTTGTTTTGTTGTTTGTGGTAACTTTTGGGATAGTATTTGAAACGGTCATTGTTTTGTTGTTGTTGTTGCAGATTGAGAGGAGCGGACTGACGTTAAATGGTCAGGCTATCTACACGGCAAATTCAACTAGAGATTTGGTAAGAGTTTCTACAGAAAACTACTATTGCAACATGTGTGACTATTCAGGCTAGACTTGGGTGTGGCTTTCTATCAGATATATGGCACATGTCCTCCAATATTGACCTGTTTATCTCCATAATTAGTTACAAAACCAAAGGCAATTTTTCATTTTTCTCTTTGCATGTTATTGTATGCCATCGCTCGAATTATTTCTTTTTCTTGTCCAAAAGATAGTATGACACTAAGTGAGTTAATCTATAACACAATATCCGCGTGTAATGCAGACCTAAGTGTAAATTAAGTTAGGCACAGAAAGTTCCAAACAGAGCACGCAAGAATAGCATCACGACTTATAGTTAATGACAAAAGTGAATATTTTGTTCGGTGTGGGTCAGAGAATTTTCAAACAAAGTTTCTCTGTGAGAAAGATAGAGCTAATGTAGGGGACGAGTCATTAATGGGTTTCCTTTGCTTTGTCTACCTTTGCCATGCTGTCAATAAGAACTTTTATTCCTATTTTTTCCCCTCTATCTTGTGTGTGTGATTAGATTAAGAAAATGATCTTTGATGTTCTGCAACTCATCAATCCTTCAGTTCCTTCTCAGCAGTACCAGGATGCAGCTCAGGAAATTTTAGACTTTGAAACTGAATTGGCCAAGGTAAGAAGTCGGTAACTTTAGTACTGCTCAAAAATAATTTCATTTTGGAGTATTTTCAGATCTCCAATTTCACACATTCTGTAATTCCTGTTGTTGAGAGGAGGAATGTCACTTCTTTTGACTACATGGAGGAGATCTTTCCAGATGTAAGTTCATATTGCTTCGTACTTGAAGACTTTGCATACACACTAGCACACACATACACACACACACTACGTACTTGCAGTTTGACTGGATGGAGCATATGGAGTACTATGCGAGTCAAGGAGGCTTCACTTTCAACAGTGGCAGTCCTGTCAATCTCGTAGCCCAATCACAGTATTTCACAGATTTGAGCTCGCTTATTAACAGAACTGATTCCAGGTAAAATTATGCATATGCTGACTAAAACATACTAGTCATTGGTTGTGCTTCTTCATAAATAGCGTGCAGGCTATCCTGGCTATGTATGCCAGTTGGAGGGGGGGGGAGGGGGTGGGGGGGGGAGTAGTTTATGAGTAGAAATTTTTGAGCACAGTTCAAGGAGCAGCCTTGAGCCACAAAAGACTCTTATAGTAAATACCAGGGGCTGTGTTTGTGTTGGTTTTCCAGGAGTGGGTCACAAATTTGTGGTAAAGGCTATACTTCAAACAGTGGTGTTTTTGTTGTTGTTGTTTTTTTGTTTGTTTGTTTGTGTGTTTTGTGTGTGTCCAGAATACTTCAGAATTATGCCAAGTGGCAACTCGTGTTTACGCTATTGCCAGATTTAGGCAGTGAATTTAAGGACATCCACGACACTCTGCAGGGAATGATTGGCAGTGAGTCGAGTTATTACACATTCGTCTTTAATTCTGCACGAAATACAACATATATAATGCACATATATTTTACAGAATTGCCTGTCAAAACTCGCTACAAGTTTTGTGTGCAGAAGGTGGAGTCAACTTTCAAGCACGCTGTTGCCAGAGCATTTCATGATGTGTATGTGTTACCCGGAACTGTGGTACGCTGTCTTGTAGAATAATTCACTTAATAGCTGTGTTGTTGTTTTTTACATACATGTATTGTGATATAGACAGAATTCAAATAGTGAAACAGGTCCGATATTTGCTATTAACCAAATAGAAACTTATGTGTTGATGTGAGGGTGGGGGTGGAGGAAGGGGCTAATGGTGGCTGTATGTTGAATTTTATTGTCTCATCTCCAGAGCAATCTTACAGTTGTTACAACGGAGCTCAAGGCAGCTCTGATAGAGCGCATCAGCTCGAAGGACTGGTTGGACGCCACCACCAAGAAAAGAGCTCTGGACAAGGCCAACGCTATCATAGAGCAGCTGGTTTATCCTCGAAGAATAGCACAAAACTCTTTCCTCGATGGGCTGTATTCCTCGGTAAGAATAAGCACAAGTTGTGAACTCATCTTTGTTAGTTGTTGTTGTTGTTGTTGTTTTTTATCTTTTGTTGTAGTATGAAGTTTCTTTGTCGAGTGGCTATTTCATGAATGCTGTGAACAGCGTGAAGTCGTCTCGTCTGGAAGAACTAGGTAGAACAGTGAGGACTAACAACAGGTCAAACTGGTTGCTGAGTGACCCTCCAACAGTTCCTAACGCCGCTTACTTGCCCTTTCAAAACCAAATATGTAAGAACAATACCAGAAACTACTGGTCGTTGTTGTTATAACACTGTAGTCTAATTCAATATTTATATTCGTCTTTGCATTTCTTGAAGATATATACGAGGGACTTTTAAACATTCCTTTCTTCAAACCATACTGGCCCACGTAAGTTGCCTTCTAAACTTTCAGAACACAGCATGGCGCGACTTTTAATTGCTATTTCTGTTTCAGTTTCTATCAATTTGGGTCCATTGGGCTAGTAGTGGGCCATGAATACACTCACGGCTTTGATAATTCTGGTAAGTAAATATGTTGGAAGGCAAGAGCCCCCAGTATGTGGTATCATGTGATTGCAGGTCGACATTACGATGAGAACGGTAATTACGTCAACTGGTGGACTCCTAAATCCATAGACGAATTTCAGAAAAGGACAACTTGTTTTGTTAAGCAGTATAGCAAGTATTCCTTGGATGCTGGCCCTGTAAGATTCATAAACTCATTGGCTAATTTAGTTAAAAATGTCACAAAGCTAATTTTTCTATTCTTGACTACTTTTTTACTTGGTGCGCTCATGATAAATTGCACTTTAGTACATAAATGTAAATTTAGAACTTGTCACCTCCATCTGCCAGCACCTGAATGTTCAGTATAGTTTTGATCGCATAGCCGATTTAGATGATGGTTTATTATTTGGCGAGCGAGCAAAGCGAGCGAGACACTCTCAGGAGTAACACAATTGAAAATCGGGGATGTTTGTTTATTATTGGCGAGCGAGCGAGACACTATCAGGGTTAACGCAATCGAGATTTCACTATATTTATTTATTTATCTGTTTATGGGGTACGTGAGACTTCTGTTATAGCCCGCGCTTCTAATTACGTAAGTTAGGTAAAGCGTTCACAGTTCCAGTATTTTTCAATTAACGAGCGCAGAGAATCCTGCTGCACTGCCTTACGCAACTCTGTTTCAACCAAAACGTTTATAGCTACTCTCTTCTTGAAACGATTGTGAAGTCTTTGTCAAGCTGCGCTTCTTTGCCACTGCTTTCTAAGTTTATTCAGGTAATTCTGTTATTGTTAACTCTTCATGCCTAATCAGTTAGATGTAATTTCTGTCCTATTTTTCTGTAACAAGAGTCTGCTCGCTCGCCATGCATTTGCGCTATTCGAGTGCACCACTAGTTTATATATATGCTTGGACGTACGTATGTCATTTTGTACTTTGACCCTCTCGTATTTTCGAGTCAGCTCAGCGTTTGATCCCGTCCCAAACATCACTAAATGGTATCCTCCTGTTTAATGATCATTACCTGTATCATACTAGAAATTGAATTGTTTACTGCTTTGAATTTTTTTGCGGGTGCAGTTTAAACTCAAAAACTTACTGGAGTTCCATTTCTATTCAAGTTTGTGGCGGCGGTGAGTCAATGCGCTCTTTGTCATAGTTATAGCTGTACGCAACAGTATTTACTTGAAAACTCATTGTCCACTAGAACCACGAAGGTAACTTGTGTAGGCATGTCCAGTTGTGTGCAAGTATTGTGCGTTTTAGCTACTACTTAGCTCAAGCATATCACAAAGATAACGTTTAAATAATGTGTATTTTTTTTCAATTCAAACAGTTGCGGGGAGGGTTACTATAGCATTGAAATGCCTTTACGTAGCTATAAACGTAATTTAAAAACTCGACCATATTTTTAGTAGCTTTGAGTGTTAGAAATTAAAATCAATCATGTAACAATTGTGTAGTTTTAGGCTCGCTCGCCATTTGTGCTCAAGCGCATCACTCGTATAATACTTAGAACTGCAAAACTGGAGTGTGTTGGGCAGTTCTGATATGCTGTTAAACTGCACTCGTCTTAATCTTATCCTTAAAAATTGTGCTATTATATATACTGCCAAAGGTTGTTGTTGTTTTTGAGTTTTTGTTGTTTTTTGTTTGTTTTTGTTTTGTTTGTTGTTGTTGTTGTTTTTAATGAGAGGTGACATATATTTGTGGCTTTAGGTGAATGGAAATCTCACTCTCGGAGAGAACATAGCAGACAATGGTGGACTGGCTACTGCATTTTTGGTAATTTGTAGTTTGAATTGTTAGGCCAGAAGTAATGTGATGATGATGATGATGACTATGAGGACGATTATGATGATGATGATGACAGTGATTATTATTATTGTTATGATGATAATTATGATGATGCAGGCATATAAGAACAGGATAAAGAAAACAAAAGAAGTTCAGAAGAAGCTGCCAGGACTGACGTACACACCTGACCAGTTGTTCTTTATTGGAGCTAGTCAAGTAAGTGTGCCAGAGATAGTAGTATCACACAGGAGGACTAAAACATTATCTTCTACTTGCTAGCTTTGGTGCAAGACTGCCACTTTGAAAGGTCAGGCAATACAACTGAAGAATGTCCACACTCCAGATCAGCTGAGGTGAGACTAACAATTAACCACCCAGTCACTTGAGATCTGCAATAGTTTTTTATTATTGTTGTTGTTGTTGTTGTTGTTGTTGTTCCTGTACCAACCACACTAACAGTTTCAACCTGTACTGCACTTTGTCATGCAATTAAATGTGCAAAGAATACCCTTTTCATTCTTCCCGGTATTAGAAATGATCTGTTCTGTTCACTCGAAGTCATTAGATAGTATTGGTATATAAGGTATTCCCATCTAATTTTAGATGGAAGCTATATAGACCTCACTAACAATAGAATTAGTATTGGGTGGGTGTGGTCAACTCTATTCACTAAGAGGGGAAGTGCAGGAATGGTTAGTGAATTAATTGCCAATGTGAGCTGGATTCAATTTACACAATGTGGGTCATAGACACTACTAAGTGGCAATACACTGTACATACTTTTAAAGATTTCAATTAGTAGTATTCTATATCTTCCTTCTCTTTGCATATGGTCTTGTTGAACACTAACTTTTACTACTAACAATTAACAGATGAAGCATAGCTGTACAATGAGGTCCCAATTTTTTGTCTCGGTCCCTTTTCAGACCCACGACACCTTAAGTTTTCCACCAGTAATAATTTGCAAGCATGTGTGAAAAAAAGAAAAGACCAGAGAGACGTACAATAAGAGGAAAAAGGACTGGTGTACAATAAATAGTTAACATTTTATCTATGCCAAGGAGCCAAAGAAAAGGCTAGAAAAACTTCTCAAATCCATATAGCTAATGTGTAAATATGGGGCCAGATGTAGACTCACAGTAGTGCTATAAGTTGTCATAATCTAGTGGACCATATAATACTATTACCAGTAATGTTCCTAGCTCACTCTCTTTTCCACAGGCCTAAAGGATTCCTCAGCAACAGTCCTGATTTTGCCAATGTCTTCAAGTGTCCAATTGGATCTCCCATGAACCCAAGAACCAAATGTGAAGTCTGGTAGTAAGCACCATTGCACCCAACTCTTCTTATCACCAACTAGTCCACAAATTTTATTTCTTTTCACTAACCCTTCCAAAAATTGTATTTTACTTCTTTTCACCAGTCCTTCCATAAATTGTATTTTCTTTCCATGATTTAGATTATTATTATTATTATTATTTATTTTTTTACTATTATTTTTATACCACTTCTCCAGCATTGTTGGGTTATATCTGTAAAAAAAAAAGTAAACATGTAAATGAAGAAATGTGAATGTGAGGTTAGGTTGTCTATCTCACTCTAAATAGTGATGATGATGATGATGATGATGATGATAACTTTTTGCCAATTTTTTCAGCAAACTATCATATTTAAAATTATCTTTCTGAAACCGTAAGTTCATACTCAGGCAAGTATCTCAAAATATTCATTTCTAATTCAATTGAGTTATGTATGTATAAAAAGGCTGGTCGGAATACTTCACAATATATTGCTAGCAATCTAATTAGAACACCTACATACAGCAAATGGAGACTGGTAGCAATGAAGGCTGTTCCCAAAAACAACAACAACAAACAAACAAAACAACAAGTGGATGCATTTGTTTCATTTTCAGCTCTGTGTTTATTAATGTTTGTAAATAACTAAGACTTACTTGACTACCAGGCCAGTGAGTGCATTTCTTACACAAAAGGTAAAGCCTGATCAATGTCTTCCTGCTATGCAGCTAACACTGGCATGTACTTCTCCAATCCATCAGTAATTAGATTTTAAAGCTCTTCCACCATCATAATACGTATCAATAGCTATCTTTTAAAGCCCTTCCCCTACTGTGTACATTAAATCCTCTCTCTCTCTCTCTTGCATATGTATATCCTGGTTGACTTGGTAAAAGTGTACGAGAATGTGAAAGGTAAATATCTAGCTCAAGGCAAGAGAGAGTTAACCGGCATTGCATTGGGAGGTTCACTAGCCACGGCAGCTTGTGTGAGACACTGTATAGGATAAACACACACACACACATCTGCTGATGAAGAATAACTTTCATTCTTTTTGAAAAAAAGTTATTATTGAAAACAGTTTCATTTGTACTTGTATACTTCATTGAATCTCTAATGAGCCAATGGTATTTTCTCTTAGGCAAGATCAAGTTTAGAGATGGGTACAGGGCAGGAAAATGATGTGTGGTGGGAGAGAGAGAGATGGGGTGTGTGTACTGACAAGGAAAATAGAATCAACGAAGAGCATAAGCTTTAGGTATGGAAAATATGCACATATTTGGGTAACACGAATAAGAAGAAAGAGACATGCTTGCCACATGTGCATCAATAAGAGAAAAGACGAGCGAACGTGCAGGGTCTAGCTATTTGTAATACATGTAGAACAATGTGAGGTAATGTATTCACTATGTTATGTCTAACTATTTTAGCCACAAAGTCATTTAGACCATTGGATGTTGATGCATAGAGTCTCAGTTAATTATTCAATTGATAAGACAGGGGTTGACATAATATCCCTGTGGATGATAGACCTGCTGACAAAGACTAAAATTAATGTTTCAGTCATTCTCGGCTGAAATAATTATAATAATAGCAAATTTTCTCATTCTAACAGCCAATATGTTAATTAAAAATCCTCTTCAGCAATAAGTCAAAACGTCGGGGGCTATTAGAATAATTAATGTTATGTATGATGTCTACTTATTCCTATCCCATGCAACTACTTAGCTTCCTGCCACTAAGTGTCATAAAGAGTGAGGTTGTAAAATAGCTACCTAATTCTCGGCCATCTCTGGTAATCTGAACAATTGAGATGATTATTTTACTGACTTCTTCTTCTGATCGGGGCTTTTGTAACAGCACAGTAGACAACATAACATCCTTTACATCAGTGCCTCCTTTTTTAATTTATATTTATTATAGTTGTAGGTTCAACAAACTTCTAATGTCACAGTTGATTTATAATGAGAAGAAATAATAACACATATACAACAACAACAACAACAACAACAACAACAACAATTACATCAGAATGAAAGGTTTACTTTGGAATGAATTGGTAAGTCTTTTTCCTGAATTTTCAGAACTGAGCATATCTGAATCAAATAACAGTGAACAACAAATTATGCAAAATACAAAACAAACAACAACAACAACAACAACCACAACAACAAAGCCTCCAAGATGTGATAGATCCTCTATTTCCCTCTCACCTGCTTAAACCGGCTTCTTATTTTGGAAATGCCCTCTAGGTAGTTAGGAGACTCAAAGGCGAGACTCTGAAACTGTTCCACCTGCTCTTTCAGAGACAGCAACCACCTAGCAACCAAACATAGATACGGCATATACGTATATACTACTTATCTGAGTGTGATATGGCGAGATATTTCTTAATCATCAAGTTCTGACCCTTCATAATAATTAGATCAAACCATTCTCAGTTAATTAAAGGGGTCTAAATATAAGTAAAGGTAATTGAGAAAGGTTCAATCTAGTTTTTTGAAGGGTCAGAACTTGATAATTTTGATCTTTAATCCACTAGTTATGGCTCCTCTCTGGAGGGGGCGGTGTTTCCAGTCAATGCTGAAAAGGTGTTCTGACGGCACATAATTGGTGGTCTGTTAAGTACGAGACTGCAGCAAGCGGTACTACTCAACAGTGTAAAGGGAAAATGTGAAGATCTTTTAGCTCACCCAACAAACTGGAGCTAATGGAGCTGTGACAAACACAGCATAGCAGCATGACTCTCGACCCTGGGGTCACAGCATAGCAGCATGACTCTTGACCCTGGGGTCACTTGTGCCTGTTGGTATAATTGTTGTTGATAAGGATGAGTGGTCGTGACATGTTTTGTGTTAGAAAATGTTATGCAACAGTTTCGGTATCATCAGTTTGTCTGTACTCACCGCTATGTTCATATTTTCTCACGCCAGTTTACATTCTGTTCACAGCTAGACTCTACTCTCAACTGTGTGCATTCCTCCCACTACACTCCTACCACCACATCCCTCCCACTACACCCCTCCCACTACACTCCTCCCACCACACCTCTCCCACTACACTCCTCCCACCACACCTCTCCCACTACACTCCTCCCACCACACCTCTCCCACTACACTCCTCCCACCATACCTCTCCCACTACACTCCTCCCACTACACTCCTCCCACTACACTCCTCCCACCACACCTCTCCCACTACACTCCTCCCACCACACCTCTCCCACTACACTCCTCCCACCACACCTCTCCCACTACACTCCTCCCACCACACCTCTCCCACTACACTCCTCCCACTACACTCCTCCCACTACACTCCTCCCACCACACCTCTCCCACTACACTCCTCTCACCACATTGCTATCACTAATTTTAGCCCGACTTTTGTCACAACATCATGGACACGGAGGGAGGGAGGGAGTGAGGCTTAAATGTTATCATGGCTTTTTGATGTAACTACGTTAATAAAGTGTGTATATAATTAAAAACACTAAACGCTGAACAAAAATAAGTTGCTATAAACAGTAGTCCAACATGCAATTATTTATACCAGTGAAGGCTCCTCATTATCTTTTGATGTGTTCTTTGGCTAGTTTTAAATGGAGCATTAAGTGCAACTCTATGGAAAATGAGAAAGTGTCTTACCCCTTTATGAAATGAACTATTCAAAAGCCCTCCCAAGTGAAAAATCCTGTATGAATCCTGCCATTATGCTTCATGAGAAAAAGCCTTGAATTTGCACCCCAGCAAATCGACAGGTACCAATCACAGCTGGGTGCACTGGTGGGGCAGGTGGGAGGCAGAGGAAGAAAAAAACAAACAGATGGAAAGAAAGGACCGGCTCTGAGCCGAAGACACAACCAATACACCAACAGCACACACACACACACAGAATATCTTCTCTCGTGTCACCATAGTTGCAATGGAGCCAGCCACCCACCCAGTACACATGAACACTTCTCAACCTATTGCTTCACCACCTATGTCTCTCCTTCTCTAATTTCAATTCTCCTTCTCTAATTTCAATTCTCCTAATAAGAGTTATCACATTTTATTTGTATGAAATGTGACATCTACTGCCTCTCCCTTATTTCAACACACACAAACTATTCAAGGCCTTGGGATGCTCCATTGCTATTGCCTCTCCCTCCAGGTCAAACAGCCCGCTGACTCCTCCCCTCTCTACACCACAACCATCCAACTTGTAACTTATAACTTGTAATTCCGCTGCCGTCCTACAGTCACGTGGTTCCTATAGGGGACTTCAAGCATCATGCTAGTTCCTCAGCATCACTGTCCATCACTGTGACATCTGTGGACTGCTAATCCTCCATGACTGCCAAACCATCTGTTGCAGGAGGTGCAGTTCACCGCACCTTTCTGCTGGCTGAGTGGCTTCACACACACACACACACACACACACACACACACACACACACACACACACACACACACACACACACACAGTCCTGCCCACACTCCTATAGCCTCAATGACAACACAGTATCCTGACATGTGCTCACACTTCATTGAACTCATGTTACACCTAAAACTGGAGCCTGGTATACACACATACATACACATACTCATCCAACTATACACTCTGCCAGTGTATAAAGAAACAAATTATTCATTCATTGATTAGTAGTACTAGTATTCCTCAGTTGGGGTTGGGAATAGCAACTGGCGCCATGTCTTTATTTCTTGGCGCTTAACCATTACCACACCGCTTTGTACGACCACCTCACATGAAAGTATACAACTGTACCAACCTGACCACTTTGGCCTCTGAAGATTTCTCCTCCCCTTCTTCTTTTTTCATAGCAGCCAACAGCTCTTCTGCAAATCCCAGGTAAAACCCCATCTGAAACACAAGCAAGAGTCAAACTGACATCAAGGTATGTGTGTGTGTGTGTGTGTCGGGGGGGGGGGGGGGGGGGGGGGAAGAAGGGACAGCTATTGAAATTACACATGCGCACGCTGTGAAGTGGGTGTGTGGCATGACAACTGACATGGTTTCAAGTCCTGGAATTCAGATGTCTGACATAGAACTGACTACATAGTTTGTTGCATTAACATGAACTTGACATGTGCTAGAGGAAGTATGTCAGTCCACCTGGTATGCCACACTTCTAATTTCAAACAGACACTTTGGGAATCGGGGCAATTGGCACATACAAGTACGTGTGTGTACTACATGCAGGACAAGGTATGATTAAGGGTGCCCTGCCACTGGAAACCGAGGCGCGTAACCGCAAATTAACTGTTTTTGCTGTGTCTTTCTTTTTCTGTGTACTGTGGGTTTACTTCGTTGCTACAGGTGGAATGGGCACTAACAGAGGACTCCAGCATGCCAAATTTGAAGAATGAAGACCCACCTGGGACGGAGATACAGCTCTGTACACTGGCTACTATTCGGAGTTATTTCGAAGCGGCCAAAAGAGCTACCGCGCTCATTTTTCCCCCGAGGTAGCTTGAGGGCTTCTTCGCAACATTACAGAGCCATACAGGAAACTGAATAATATTTTGGAAGGAAATAAATTGTGCTACATTTTATGTATAATCTGCTCATGCGTAATAGCCAAGAGGTCAAAGAAATGTATCAGTGTTTCATTAGGCAATAATAAACTCATGATAAGTGCAGGTAATGAACGCAAGTTTGGAAATGTTAACTTCCTCCCTTGGAAGTGCTCAACCAATATGCTAAGCTTACGGTTTTAGTAAAGTGTGTGTGTGTGCATGTGTAGTGATTGTGTTCTTGGCTCAGAGCCTGTAGATTCCAAGTTCAAACCCCACTCTACAAGACTTTCCTTTCTATCTGGTTGCCTCTCGCCAGCCACACCCAGTCCTTAAGGCCTATTCTCTTGAAACAGCAATGGTCCATTCGGTTCCCTCTCTCACCACTTGCTATGAGGAATTGCGAGTCCTAGCCCAACTCCAGGAGCTTTGCTTGCAAGGTTTGTAGTGCCTGCTTAGTGCACATTCAATCCTAGTTCTGCCAGATGTGTATGACCCTCAAGCATGTAGCAACTAGAGACTTCAAATGTGTACGTGTGTGCATGCGTGCGTGTGTGTGCCTACCTCCACAACCTGTAGTCCACTAATTTGTGGTTTAGGATATAGGCCTCTCTCCAAATTTTTTTCAACTCAGAGGGAGTCTTTGTTATACAGTATTCAATTTATCTTCTCCCCACAAGCAGACTTGTCAATGCTACATCTACTTATCAATTAACCGACCATTCAAACATCATGCCTCCTCCTTTTAGTTGGTCACTGTCTATAGGCTGACCAAATATGATCTGCTGAGCTTGCAGTTTTCTCACTTGTCACTTGAGTCTCAATTGAAAGAAACAATGCTAAATGTATTACATCATTCATTCCTTTTCTATTTTTAAAGGTGTGGGAGGAAGAGGAATTTGAGTTCACCCAAAGTATTATACTATCTTCTGCTTTGTTTTTGTTTTTTATTTAGACTTGAGGAGAAGCAGGAACACTGAGGCATACTCTGTGAGTCACCATTTGGACCATACAAGTACTAGATGACCACCATTTTCTTTGCTTAGTTTCACTACAGATAATACCAGGGAAAAGGTGGCTCTCATGGCAGAGTTTTCTCAGAAAAAAAAAATTCAACGGTTCACAATGCTAGAGTTTCAACACTTAAAATTCCTTAACAAAACTACTCTCGTTACCAGTTGCGCTTAAAGATCCCAGAGGAAGGAGAACCTTTGGTAACTTCATCAGACTTTTGTGAAATTGTCCTAGAATATTGGGACAACCAATTAAGCAACCACAAGTATGTGGGCGTCACTCTTACGAAACCACATTCACTCAACTCTACACTTGCTGCTGCACTTTATTACTGTATGCTCAGTAGATATCGCCCATGCTTACAAACATCTCTAAAACAAAATTAATTGCTTTCAAATATTTCACGGAAACTTGGCGAAAGGTATCTGATGTTCTCCATCCTCTGAGAACCATCCATGGAGAATGGATGGTTGACGAGACAAGCAATACTTTACACCGGAACCAAAATGTGACTAATATGGATATTAACTTAGTCATCATTTAACCAGTCTGAGCCTGATGCTAACATTGCATGAAACTGATAGCAATAACAGTGCAATATTAGTTACTTGCCTCTTGACTATATTCTAGTCCCTTCTGTTGACCAGTATTGAATCCATCCAACTTCCCCTGCATTTCGCCATCCTTCACACCCTGTGCAAACCCTGCTTTGAACAAACTATAACATAATTCTTCTTAAATAAACGCATTACAGTATAATAACATTACCTATCTTCAGCAGTAACTACTGAGTCGAATGGATCATTATTTACACTCATTGCAGAAAATAATTTGGTAATGATCATTAAAGTTACAACCTTCGGGTGGTAGGTAAGAGTCGTCACCCCTTTTAAGACGAAGAAGAAGCGTCTGGCTATTCTTTTTGTCCCTATTTCTTATATTTTTTGGTATGCTTATTAATAATTGTATTAACTCAGTACCAGTAATTTATTTATCTTTTGTAGGAATTGCAGTATGTCCATTGGTATTCCTATCAAGCTTTTGCACGAGGCTGAGGGCCACACCATTACACTGGAAAGCACGTCAGGAGAGGTGTACAGAGGAAAATTGTTGGAAGCCGAAGATAACATGAACTGCCAAATGCAATCAGTGACAGTCACAGCCAGGGATGGAAGGGTGACCCAGGTGGAGCAAGTGTTCATACGAGGAAGCATGATTCGATTTTTTATCCTGCCAGACATGTTGAAAAATGCACCTATGTTTAAAACCAAGATGGGCAGTAGGGGCCCCTCTGCTGCTGTGAAGCCTCCTATGATGGGAAGAGGTGGGCTTTTATAAGAATATAATCAGTATTGCTTTAATTTATTTTTATTGCCATTGTTGTATTTTTCAAGGTATGAGAGGTCGCGGTGGAAGGGGAGGCTTTAGGGGTCGGGGTAGCAGAGGAGGCCCAAATCCCTTTCAGCAGAGGCACTAGCACACCAGACTTTGAAATTACATATTATGCTATGGCTTATTCTATCCAGCAGTTCACTACAATAGTATATTTCTTTGTATATAAACCAATCATTTTCATTAACATTTGAAGAAGTAAGTTAATCATTGTAATGAGCTTTGCCTTTGGGTGTGGTTTAATCTGCGTTGTTACCACGCCCCTTATAAAGTTATGCACAAAGTATACGGCGCGCGCGTTGCTACGACTTCTTATGCAATTACAGTATGTCAAGCATTCGCCCGCAAAAAGCCGGCTCTGGCTTGCTCTAAGCAGGAAGTAAAATTCATGAGACAACAAGATCTTGATTGTGGTTGGTCAGCAGAAATTCACTAATTATCGCGCCCACTTTTATATAGTCCCGTGTGGTTCTCTAGGCAACCTCAATCAGCCCCCTCTCTAAAAGCTCTCCGCTGCTTGTCAGGAGGCGCGCACAGAGTCCGGAGACTCTGGACTTCTGTCTACGAGTGTACAGTTTTATTACAACAACGAGGATGACGGATTTTAAGGGAGATTCTGAAGTTAAGCCTACAAGCGTTACAATCAGCGTAACGGCTGAGACCAATGTTGGAGGAAGGCCGTACATGGAGGACTTCTTGGCTGTTGAACTGAAGGCCAATGAGGAAAGCCAAAAATCTCCTCACCTTAGAGCTCAAGCTTACATTGGCGTTTTTGATGGGCACGGTGGCAAAGAAGCAGCCAAATATGCTAGAGATAGACTGTGGGATGTGATCCAGAGACAGCCGAAATTTCAGCTCAAAGATCCAGAAGTTATCAAGGAAGCGCTCTGTGAGGGGTACTTAGCACTGCATCAGGAAATGGAGCCACTTAGAGGTTTGTTCATTTCATAGGAGGAGTAGCTAGAAGTGTTTGGGTTGGTTTTAATCTGTGTTCTCTCATCAGCAGTCGGAAGTCCACAAATCATTATTAAATAGCTTAAATTGTATAGTCAACTTGAAGACATATAATTGAATTGACAGGGTGTGAAGATTTTTTTTCATAACATTTACCCTATTGCGGGCTTTAATGAATATCAAGTAATAATGATGGGTATATTTTATTTTTTGAAGTAAAGATTTGAAGAAATTTGTATCCCACAATCTATCTCTAGCATATTGCGAGATAGAAGTAATTTGCACTTGATAATTAACAAAGGGATATCAAGTAATAATAATAATAGGCAAAATATTGATTTTCCTTTTTCCTTTGTTTTTTAAATGCCAATTCTAACTAATGCTGATGTAAGTCATTTACACGTCATTTACACGTGATAAGCTACACAACGTAGTCAGCACTTTAATTAGTAGCTTTTGCTTGATCTTGGCTAGGTGAGATCTTGCAAAATCGTGCTATCGCAGTTGAATGTCCTTGTCTTTTGTTGGAAAAAGGTGTCAGAAAAGCTTAATTAAATTGTGTTATTCAATTTTTCCCCCTATTCCTTATTTACAGCCTCTTGGAAGAGACATAAGACTGGTGAACTGAGCACTGCAGGCACTACAGCTTCCACGGTCATATTTCGAGGTGACCATATTTTTGTGGCCAACGTGGGAGACTCTACAGCTGTGCTGGCAGTCTGCAACCCGGACAGAGATCAAGAGGGTCAACATCCTGTGAAGGCTCTATGCCTCACAAAGGACCACAAGCCTGAAGATCCTAATGAAATTAATAATATTCGAACATTAGGTAAATCACATTGACTGCTATATGTTATTAAATGGTATACGTAGTGGACGTGTGGTTTTTTAATAAAAAAATTAATGTCCAGTAATAACTTATTCGTTGTTAAAAGTATCTGATTCTCTGGTTGTGTCCATATATCCTGGTTAGGCCTGTCCTTGGACGGACTGAAAATTAGATGATGACAATACGTATATTAGCTCAGATATTTACATTATTTACCCAACTTGAAGAGAATATATTGACTGGTAGGTTGATGCCTTACCAGCTTTTTAAATGTTTCAGCATGTTGACACAGCAGTATTGCATGTGAGAGAAGCCAATGGTGACTCATGCGTTCTGTTGTGGTTACATTAGAAATAGACTAAGATTGTATGTCTTCTCACAATCTCAATTTTTTTAATAGGGCATGGCTTCTGAATTTATTAAGTGACCTATATGCATGTATATTTTTTTCCAGGTGGCAGTGTAAAAAAAGGCAAGATGGGCATAGCAAGAGTGGTATGGGAACGAGAGAGGCTCCAGTCTAAGGGTGTATTTGATGGCATCCCATTTCTCGGAGTCTCACGTTCGCTCGGGGACTTCTGGTCTTTCAATCCCAGAACAAGAAAGTTTACTGTGTCCCCCAAACCAGATGTATATGTCCACAAGTTAAACCTAAAGGAGCACAAGTTTGTGGTGATTGCGTCAGACGGCCTGTGGAATGTCATGGCTCCTGATGAAGTGGTGCAGTTCATTTGGGATTACCAGAACAACTTGCCTGTTGATGACACGGACAATAGCCAGCCGAAAGATGTGGTGAAGGCTATTATTGATAGAGCACTTCAGAAATGGGCTAGAAAGTTACATCCTGCTGACAACATTGCTGTGCTGATTGCTTTTCTGTCAGAGTCTGCTGCTGGTTTCGCAACTAAAACTAATCATCTCAAGGGTAAAGATCCAGTGGTAGTTGCTGTAGATGGTGGAGGCTTAACAGATAAGGATTGTGAAGATAATTGCAACGATGCAGTTTCTGATGTGTCAGGTGTAAAACCTAATGCAGGCTCTCCAGGAAGTGCTATCAACAATTCTGCTTTTGACTCTACTAAGGAAGTTGACAATGGAGCTTCCAACCATCGTTTAAGGAAGAGAGCTTCTACTCCACCAGTTGAAGATATGCCTGGTTCTGTTGAAGAGGAAGTTCAAAACAGACCACCACGATTTAGACTTTGCAGGCGTCAGACTACCGAGGAAGTGCGTCCTGAGGTTCCTAATGGTGACTTAAATGAACAAGAGAAGAGGCCAAGAAGATTTAGACTAACCAAGCATCAGACAACTGAAGAGGTTCATCCTGAAGTGTCTACCGAAGTTAAGGAACCAGAGGAGAGACCACAGCAATTTAGACTTGGAAAACGTCGAACCACAGAAGACGTGTGCCCTGCAGTTCCAGCACTTAAACGATTTTGTCCCACAAATGTAATGGACAAAGTTAACATTGAAGCTGAAGAGAATGCCGGTAATGTGTTAAAACCGGACAATGGTGTTATCCCTAGTGTGGTAGTTGAGAATGGTGATCCTGATCATGAAAAAAGTGAGATAGCGGGAACTCCACCAGTGGAGCATTTGCCAACTTCTATTGAGTCGATAGAATCAGAGGATGGATCACAATCCTTCAGACTTGGCAAACGTAAGAGCACAGAAGGTGCAGATCCTGGAGTTCCAATGCTAAAGCGCTTTAAAGCTATTTATTGTCCCAATGGTGCTGTGAACAAAGTTGGCAAAGAAACAGGCAGAAAGGTGGAGGGAAGTGAGGTAATGGAGCAGGACAGTGGTGTTCACTGTGATGATCCAACTGGTCTGGAGGACACACCCAGTTCTGATGTTGTCATGGCAGCAGATGGTGGAGATGCAGTGGCAAGTTAATGTTCTAGGTAAATACTTTTAAGTCCAGTTTGAATTTTACCAATACTGTATATCTTCCTGTTGTTTATTGTATTATTTTATTCCTCTATAGGTGGTGTCTGTAAGCTGACCAAGAACACTGAAAAGGGTGAAAGATTGGCATAAAAGATGGAGCATTTATTTATTTTTCTCATTCATTCAGCTCTTCTTCTTATATATATTTTTTTTTTAGTTCGGAAATGGAATTGGACAAACTGCATTTTTTTTTTCATTTATATTTTCATTACATTCTTTTTTTATTTTAACATTTCAGGAGTACAGTATTTAATTTTTTTAACTTTAGAATATGCGGCGTGTTATAGTTTGCGCGTATATTTTATATGTAGAAAATGGAATCTGTTCTGCGTAACAAGCTTAATCTGAGTTGGATTAGAAGGCTTGAAGCTGCTAGTGGTGGTTGTTGTAGTAGTGCTTTCGGATACGACAGTGACAAGGGAAAACTTTTTGTGAAGTCAAGCAAAGATGGGAGGGTAAGACCAGGGAATCTATAGACTATACTACGCGCAATGTCCCATAAGCCACACCCACTGAGATAAATGGTGCCTCGAAGAATGCTCTTCTCAAGCCAACCGAGAGCACCGTTTAGTCACTAGTTTAAAAGAATGACTTCAGTAGTTTTAGAATTGGTTATTTCAAATACATGTCAAGTACAGCCATACTACAGATTAATAGTTGGAGGTTTTTTTTTTGTTTTTATTTGGTAAAAAAAAAAAAAAAAAAGCAAACAAATTTTCTCTGCTATGATTGCTTCTTTATAATATTGGTACATGTCAGTACTGCTTTTGAATAGCTGACTCACTGTGTCAATGTTATTGTGCTACCATTCCTAGGCAGAAGCCATGTTCAAGGGTGAGCTGGCCAGTCTGCGGGCCATTGCAGCCACTCATACAGTCACTGTGCCACAGCCTCTAAAGGTAATGATGATTATGTTTATTATGACTATAATTAAATCTTGTAATCAATGATAACCAGGGTATGGTATTAGCGAAATGGTCAGTTGTGGTTGCTGGAGAAGAATTGGTTAATTCTAGTTCCACACAAAATTTAGGTTGAATTAAAATAATTTTTCTTAGTCACTATTGGATACGTTAAAAGGTTGGATTGCAGCTGTGACTTCACTGCCATCTGCTGTTTAGACATTGAATTTTAGATGGGGCATTTACTGTTCTATTTGTTTCAACATACCAATTCAATTTATCAATTAGATTATTCAATTATCCTAATTTTCGTGGGCAGGCTGTTGAGTATTACAACACTCATATGATTTTTTGGTTGTGAGCGTAACATCCTTTAATGTAGTGCAATGAAAGTTAACAGCTTTTATATTACATATAGGGGGTACCGATCCTTAGGTTGTTTTTTATTCAATCTTTTTTTATTATATTTTTTAGCTTTGTATCAATCCACAGACCAAGGAGTGGATATTAGCAATGGAATATTTGGATATTTCTCCTCTTGGGACTTCTGAGAAAAATCTGGGTGTACAGCTTGCTAAGTAAAGTGAAATTTAAGGCGTCCCGTTTGATCACATAATTTTGTTTTACTTGACGTATCTTTTTGGCATTTAGTTAAGTTTTCTGGTAAGCTGAAAAAGTAGCCGATGTTGTAAATACAACTCTCACTTTATCGGATTCCTAAGAATATGAGTCTGGACACTAATATCTGGGTGGGACTGTTTCACACTATGCGGTAATTATTAGGCTCTATTATTATCATCATCAATTATATTATTATTATTACTACTACTACTGTTTATTATTCCTTCTTCCATGGCGATAGCTGATAGGAGTTGAAAAATGAACTTTGCTGCGTGGTATTTGATGTAGTTTTTTTATGTCACTTCATAATAGAGATTAAAATGTGTAGACTCAACAGTCCGTTGTCCTTGTACTCTTTCATTAGGCTGCACCTTCACAATGGCTCGCTAAGAACTTCCTGTCCAGAGATGTATGTTGACAAGTTTGGGTTTGAGTGTGACACTTCCTGTGGCCTCATCCCAATGCCCAATCCCTGGACGGCCTCATGGATTGTGAGTCACATGACATCTCATCATGCTATTTACAGCAACTAGCATGTACCCTGGCCACACAGTGGCGCTTGATGTCAATGAGTTTGTAGCTCATTCTTTAACTACCACTTCAAATTTTAATAAGGTCGCCAACTCAGTAGCCACCCATTGTTACAATTATTGAAATAGAACCCAAACAATGTGAAAAATGTGTGTGTGTGTGTGTGAGAGAGAGAGAGAGAGAGAGAAATTAATACCACAATAAAGAAGTACTAAAAAAACAACAACGTATTGGTGTCTGATATCCTCAGCAATTCAATGCTAAGGGTTCGTAAAATTTGTGAAACATGACTTCTTTCTTGCCCACCACATGGCTAGCTGACTGAATGTGAATAGTGTGTGTGTGTATGTGTGTGAGTGTGTCACACTCACACACACACACACACAATATTCACATACGCACAAGTGCAGTATATTATCAGTAGAAGGACTTTGTTTGAATTTACCTATTTGTGCTATAAAGTGTCCGTTCTGTGATGCATGTCCCCATATATTGAACACACACATGAGATATGTGACACTTAAATGTTTTTACTTTTTCTGCTGATTAGGTAAATATTTAAGGGCGTAACAGCTGCAGAGAAGGTATTTGTTAAATAATCATTTCTTTAAGAGTTAGCCTGCAGTTGCATGCTATATCATGCATGTTCGAGCTACTTATGAGGATAAGTTTGTTTGTTTTGACTCCTCAGTCTTCTATTGATGTGTCGACAGCAACGGAATTGCCAGCCATTGTGCTACATAAGGAGAGGCAATGCTCATGAGAGAGTGTGAGACACTTTTTTGTAGCTATTTGTTGTTGTTGTTGTTGCTTCTTTTTATTTATTTATTAATTTTTTTAATTGAATGTAAAAATAGCTAGGATCTGCATTTTTGTATTGGGTAGGAATTAGCTGAAATGTACTGAAAGAGACCGCAGACTTTCTGCAGGATACGGGACACACATGCTCACACACACAACACACACAAAGACACCCCCACACACACACATGCACATACTCTCTACACAAATGCACATCACATACACTCACTTATTCTCTCTTTCTAGCTACTTCTTTAAAACATTCTGGAAAGCATATTTGTTACTTTATTGTAACAAATGAGGCAACGTGGTACTCTTGGCAGTCACTCATTCACTATCTGGTGGTATTACATTTTCAGTCCCTGTTAGATTAAAGAAATTGTGAATTATTTAAGACAGATGTAATACTCCAATGACTCCAATGAATAATTTTCCATTAGACGGGCATTGAGTGACCATTTTGCTAGGAGAGCTTCACACAAGTAAAAATAAAAAAAAGATTTTTCCTTCGTCGCTGAAAGGACTATACCATCACATTATGCCATAAAATTATTTGTGCATCTCTCTCAATTTCTTCAAAACAGAATGTGATGAATTAAAACATTCTTTATGATACAAAGTTGTGTATTATTGCAGGCGTTTTGGAGTGTCCTAGCATAGTGAGGATGCTACTTGAGGCCAAAGATTTTTAAATGTTGCCAATTTCACAATATCCAAATCTAAATGTTTTAGAGCGTAGCAACGGCTAAACCTAAATGCTCAAACTTAATTTACCTGGTAAGGGATTGTAAGAACCACTGAAAGATGAACATACTTCTCTTCAATTTTATTCACTTCAACTTCATCGTGCCGTCTAAAATGCACTTTTGACTTTAAGTACTACACTTGTGCTTCAATGACACTACGAGTCAGAATTATAGAATATACTTCATTATAGCAGACTAGGGCATTAGACTTCAGTGTGTCGTCGACAGAGGCACTTCCCTTCAGTATACTGCTGTACATTACATTTCAGGTTTAAAAGGGCTAAAGGTGAGAACCAATAGAATTGTTGCAGACAATTGGCTGTAGTTCACAGTGAAATCTCTGTCTATCTCATTGCTCACGTATGTGGCACAGTTAAAAATTGGATGCTCATATTGCAAGTGTAAATGAATATAGCTCAGCTAGCTCACTTGCCTTTAGAGTGTAAGCACACCGCCAGTAAATATTATTGGAATGTTCAGTATGTTAGCTATTTTACCTTAAAAGTGCAAGGCTGAATGTTGGCTCTTAGGTGTCGGTGGCTAAAATATATTAAGATCATGTCGCAATATGACTTTAAGTCATATATGTTGCAGTTGGAATGCAGCTGTATGTGAGATCCACATATTGTATAATAATTATATGATGCTTATAGAATGCTCTGTTTATTTGGTTGTAGCCTTACCATGCGTACATCATCTGAATACTGGAGTTTGCCTTGGCTAATTCTGTAATCTTCTAGTTACATAGCTTCTTCAAGCTATGACTATACTTAATATGATTTATACTACTTCCTTTTAATAATCATTATAAAATAATAAAAATATAGATTGAAACTTTCTCACTTAAAAAGGGGTCTGGAAAAAAGCAAAGGAAAAATGTGATAAAATTTAGTTGTGCCGGGGAATCGAACCCAGGAATCGAACCCAGGACCACTGGCTTTATGGGGAATTGAACCGGCTAAGTGAGAAAGTTTTAATCTAGTTTTTATGAAGGGTCAGAACTTGGTAATAAAAATATAACTAGACTAGTGGTGTGCTTGAGCACAAATGGCGAGCGAGCCTTAAACTACACTATTGTTGAACAATTGATTTTAACAACTAACACTCAAGCTACTAAAATACAGTCGAGTTTATTACGTATATAAGGTAAAGGAGATTCAATGCCATAGTAACCGCTCCCCGCAACTGTTTGAATTGAAAAAGAAGCAACAAAATCAAGTCACGTTATTTAAAATTTTCTTTGTGGTATTCTTAATAGTAGTTGTAACACACAATACTTTCACACAACTGAACATACCTACGCAAGACTTACCTTTGTGGTTCGTCTAGTGCATAATGAATTTTCAAGTAAATACTGTTGAGTAGGGCTTATAACTGTGACAAATAGCGTATTAACTTACCACCACCACTAACTCGAATAGAAATGGAGCTCTCATAAGTTTTTGAGTTCTAACTGTACCCGCAAAACAATTCAAAGCGGTAAGCAATTCCATTTCTAAGGTGATACGGGTAATGATTGCTAAACCCGGGGATTCTGTTTAGTGAAGTTTGGGACGGGGTTGAACACGGAGCGAACACAAAAATATGCGAGGGTCAAAGTACAAAATGACATACGTACGTCCACACATATATCTAAACAAACAAATATTCCCGATTTTCATTTGTGTTACCCCTGAGAGTATCTCGCTCGCTCGCCAATTAAAGTATAATAGCAAAAAAAAAAAAGTACCAATTTATAAGTATTATTTTAACTAGAGTTCAGGTGAGTCCTGGACCAGCACGCTATAGCTTTCTTGCCCATGAAGTATCGGTACCATTTAGCAACAGTGATATGGTTGAATATTGCAATAGAAGTGATTGTGGACATGGCTAGCAAATATTGGTAAAGATCATCAAATTCACGCACAAAAGTTTGGTCACGTGACAGCTATATATTACACACAAGCATACAATTAAAGCGAAGTCAATTGCTTTACCCTGCTTGCTTGCTCATGTGGGTAATGACAGTAATCATAATCTTGATCATAATAGTAATTTGCTTCTATACATGTGTAGTTAAATGAATCAAAAATGCGGTCATTCAATGAGCTGAAGATGAGCAATAATATTGTGTGTGTGTGTGGCATTTATATGGATTTCAATGAGTCTCAATGATGTTTTTTTTTTTTTTTTTTCAATTGGGCCTTGTTGCTGTGACTGCAGATGATATGATATAACTTTTGAGTGAGCCAACAATTATTGCAATCAAATATTCATTAACCCACAACTATATTTAGAACACATTTTGTGATGACACAGGCAAACTATATTCATAAGAGCCTCATTGTACTGTGAATCATTCATTGACTGACTCACCATGACTTGTAGACATAATACTCTGACAAGATAGAGAATGAGTACTGCCTTTCACGGAATGTTTGTTTGACAAGGGATATGTATAAGGAACATCTAGTCACATGCTTAGCACTTGTTGATTGGGCCAATGTAACTGTCAATGATATTGTGGTTAATATTTGCTTTATCTTAAATTATTCCTATAACAATTGTATAAAAAAAATCTAAAGTTCTATATTTTTCTATTATCATTATTATTATTATTACTATTATTATATTATTTCTAGGATTTTTACACTAATTGTCGGTTACAAGTGCAAGTGGACCTTCTCAACAAGGAGGTGTGTAGATTTGCTGAATGTATCAGGAATCTTACGTTAATTTTTGTCTGTCCTTAGCACAAGGACAGAGAATTGCAAGATCTGTGGAGTCAACTGAAGCTCAAAATGCCAACATATTTCAAGGATGTGTCCATAGAGCCAGCTCTGGTTCATGGAGACTTGTGGAATGGTAATGTGGGTCAAGTCGCAGATTCCCCAGGTACAATACATGTAGTTTTCATGGACTGTTCTGTTACTCAGTGAGACTTAGAATTACAGTACTCATTCACCACAAACCATACAGGTTCACCACATTCTAGAGACTTCTTAGCTTATATATATATGTGTGTGTGTGTAATAGTTCTAAACCAATATTGAGGTTTGTATGTGATTTATAAATCACGAGACATGAGGACGAAGCCCAAGTAGCATGGGTTTGTGAATCGCAATCAAACCGATTTTTCTTTGTTTGTAACTATTTTATAGCCCGTTGATAACAAATAGCTCTATTTATAGCTCTCTCCAGTCATTTCCCCATTACTTTTAATGGTTGCTACGAACTATATCAACTTTTCCCCTCTAATACATTTTTGTACAGGAATACTGGGGACTATATCACATTTATAGTACTCGACAACAAGCGCAGTCACTCGGGTAACAGGCTATAAATATATATAATATATATATATATATATAGACCTTCTGAAACATTCTAAAACATTGCACTATATAAGTTGTATTGTAGAGGCTAGATAGAACCATATAAGGTCCTAATATTTAACACGCTGGGAATATACACTCATAAAATGGTAAAATCGTGGAACATGCCACCTTTCACCTTGTTACACCACTTTCCCATTGACATGGACATGTGTTATAGTTAGTCCTATCACTGTCATTTCCTTTACCTATTCTTTCCTCTTTGTCTAGTCATCTTTGACCCTGGGTCATTCTATGGCCACCATGAGTTTGACCTTGCTATAACGAAGATGTTTGGAGGATTCTCTTCCCAGTTCTATGATGCCTATCACGATCTGATTCCTCAGGCAGTTGGATTCTCAGCACGTCAAAAGCTCTACATTCTGTTTCATTACCTCAACCATTGGTAAGCGTGGAAGCTCTTTGTTGCACATGTATGCCACTGTAGAGTTATCTTCCTCAATAGTCTGACTCAAGTATACCAAGTGCAATTGATACTATTCAGCTATATGTATATACTTTATTATTGCAACTTTATACACAAGAACTATTATTATTATTATTATTATTTATGTACTTGTTAAAATTATGTTACAATTATCCAGTAAACCTGGGTTATTTTATTGTAGTTTTGTAATGGTTGTTGCTACATTTTCACCAACTTTGGCCCTTGAGCTATTCATGCAACCTACTTTTTTTTCACCTTGCCTTATCTCGTTTATAGTTTTTTCTGTAATGGATGCTCAGCAGTTGAACCTCGTAAGACCACTTTTTGTTACTAGTAGCAGTGTAAGTTTATACTGGTAGCTGTATAAGATGAAATGGCCAACTCTTTGCACACTCTTCCAGAAATTAACCAAGTAACTAAAGCAAAGAATAAGGCCACCATTGTTTGTTCAACTTAGAATTGGTAAAGGGTTTGCCTTCCAAGGCTTTAGTGTACTTTTAAATTATTATTCCTACAGGAATCATTTTGGATCAGGATACAGATCTAAATCATTGTCTCTCATGAAGGAATTAATTTCTCTGTAACTGTTTGTCTGTTGTTGTGTCTCATTTTGATTAGTGATCTTTTCCAGGTGGAAACTGATCTTTAATGGGTCTACATGTAACCACACACACACACACACACACACACACACAATTGTTATATATATTTTTTTAATTTATATTTTTTTGGGGAGGTTATTATTACTAAACAATGCAATAAAAATGAAGTCCTGGCAAGGCAAACGGTCATAACAGTGATAATAAAATAAATTGATATTAAAATAAAAAGAATAAATAATAATATGAATAATCTAATCTAGTACCAGTTAATTGGGGTGCCAACCTAACATAGGAATGGCATTCCCACGTTGGACAGCCACTGAAGTTTGAGGAAAGGAAGATGCCTTAGCCTTCCCCCAGGTCTCTCTCCAGCCCAACTCCGTTGTTATATTATTATCCAAAATTTAAACTATAGAGACAGTAAGTTCTCCTGACTGTCCCCAGCCTCAGCTTTACAGTAACGCATGTGCAGCAAACTGTGCATCAGGCAGTTTAGGGCAGTTAATTAAGAGCAAACCAGTTCGTGCCGGAGACGTATTACAGTGCAATCTGCTGACGCACTGCTCGCTGCCGAGTAACTTGAGTGTGTGTGGTTGGTTGGTGGTGTGGTGTTGTGGTGTGTATTGGATGCGCACGCGCAATAGGAATTCGGAGTTTTACGCCGCCGTGTTGTAAAAGTCCGCCCGAAATCCGGTTCAAACTGGTATGTAGTCTTCCCTCTTTGTTTCTATATAGTATCTATTTCGATCCAAGGTAAGTCACACAAGAGGCTTAGCGATATCTGAGGAGACGTCAATTTTTCTTCCATTCTAAACTATAAACTTGAAATGTAAAGTCACTATTATTTTGTGACAAATTTAATGTTATGACTGTAGTGTAGTAGGATACATGATTAAAATATTCTTATTCACTATATGTATTGCTGTACAGTGAAGTATGTCAGGAGGAGCAGTTCAACCGGTGGCCACATTTAAGGTGACTGATTTTGAGTGTTGGTGTGCACTATTTGGTGTCTGTGTGATTTCCATTATCATTTTATATAGCTGGTTCTTGTGGGAGATGGGGGGACTGGTAAAACTACATTTGTGAAGAGACATTTAACTGGAGAATTTGAAAAGAAATATGTAGGTGAGTTGACACGTGCAAGTGAAAACATGCCAAGTATGGAGTGTAGTGGCGATCCTTTACCCTTTCCATTTGCACTAACCGCTGCAGTAAATTTTATTCCCTGTCATTGTGACAGCTTTCTTGTAGTCGGTTACTTTATAATTCAGTAAGGGTAAGATAGGTTGTTTTTGTTTGTGTCTCAACTCCTTGACTAGAACTTGCTCTGAGTAATTCATAATCATTTGGGCATGGATATTCCTGCTAGGTTTGTTTGTAGGCCAGAATACAGCACATTAATTAGTAACTTGAGACTAATATGAAACTCCGTACTGCAGTTAAGCTAACATCTTATATGTAATATTGGTTTTAAGTAAGGGACCATGGTTATGTCTATTACCCCACCAATTATGTTTACTGATATTATTCACAATACTTTAGAACAAGAGATTCATTAATCTCGATTTTTTTACACGTAAGATTTGTTTGTGAGTAATGTTCGAAGAGTGGAGGACGAGTTTAGTTGAAGGTGTTCCGATTTAATTTTGAGTCAGATTATAATAATTTTGTGTCTGATTATAATATATTGCAGCAACTTTGGGAGTGGAGGTCCATCCACTTGTATTTTACACCACAAGAGGTCCCATAAGATTCAATGTATGGGACACTGCTGGCCAAGAGAAGTTCGGCGGGCTCAGAGATGGCTACTACATTCAAGGCCAGTGTGCTATCATCATGTTTGATGTTACGGCCAGAGTCACTTACAAGAATGTCCCTAACTGGCATCGCGATCTTGTCCGAGTATGTGAGAATATTCCAATAGTTTTATGTGGAAACAAAGTTGACATCAAGGACAGGAAAGTTAAAGCCAAAAGCATCGTCTTTCACAGAAAAAAGAATTTACAGGTTTGTTAGACAGTTCTCATTAATTTTACCAATTTTATTTTTCCTTCCCCCTATCCCTTTATTTTTCAGTATTATGACATCAGTGCCAAAAGCAATTATAATTTCGAAAAACCATTTTTGTGGCTTGCAAGAAAATTAGTTGGTGATCCCAATTTGGAGTTCGTAGAGATGCCTGCATTGGAGCCTCCTGAAGTTCAAATGGATCCTTCTCTAGCATTGAAGTATGAGGAAGAACTGAAAGTGGCTGCTCAGACAGCTCTACCAGCGGAAGATGATGAAGATGATTTATGAGAAACTTTTCAATACATTTCTGTCCAACCAAATGATAGTTGTTTTTTGTTTTATTCTTTGTGTGTAACATGTTCATGTTGATCTCTTCTTTGAAACATTGTCTTTCATTCAACTATAGAAGAAAGCTATTATAGTAGTACGCGCAAGCAGAACGTGTAAATAGATAACGTGGCTGATTCACGTGGCATGATTACAATCTCGCGTCAGCGGAAATACACGTCATATCGGAATAAATGCAGACGGTTATTTGATCTCCACGCGAACTGAGTTCGGTTAATATATAGAAGGTGCCTGGTTGAATTTATCTGAGGGAAAGTGAGATGCTGTAGATGTCTGGAAAGCTGTAAAAGTTAGGTAGGCATATTATAAAGCGGACTCGCTGCGAAGCTTAGCCCAGATTGGTTTTGGAGGGTTATGTATAAGTTTTTTTTTGTGTTAGGAAACGAAGCGGAGTCACTGCGTGTTCGTTGAAGGCTCGTTAGCCTCGGAAGGAGCCAACTCACCGGCTGCCTCGACTTGTTCTTTTGAAGGATGGCTTCAAGTGAATATCCCCACATGAAACCAGTGCACGAGGTTTTGGAATATTACAAAGTACGCGAAGACGAAGGCCTTTCTAATGACAGGGTATTGGAACAAAGAAAAAAGTATGGCTATAACGGTGAGTTTTGGAAGACTTGATATTCTTAGAGTGTGGAGGTGGCTTTTTTCTTTCTTTTTCTTTTTTTTTTTTTTTTTTTTTTTTTTTGGTGAGAATATGGTACTGCACCTGGATTTTGACGGTTTGTTCTAATTAATGCACATTCAGCTATGTGGTATTTTCATGAATATATAGGTAACTGTTTCAAGCATATAATTATTTTAAAAAAAGCATAAAGAATATAAGCACATTTTTCTTTTCTTTTTTCACACATTTGAATAATTCCTGTTTGTTTTTTCCTTTGCAGAATTACCAGCTGAAGAAGGTGAGTATCCTCAAGACTGTGTGTGCATGTGCTATAGGCAGTAACTACCTTTATTTATTTACTTAATTCTGTTGTGCTATATAGGGAAGTCCTTATGGGAACTCTTCATTGAACAATTTGATGACCTTCTGGTGAAGATCCTCCTTGCAGCTGCAACCATTTCATTTGTAAGTGCTGTTGGGTTTTATAACTGACCAAGTTTTCCCCTTCATGAAATGATGTAAAAGATTATCCATTCTCTGATCAAGTCCAGGTGTGAAAGTGGTCATCAGGTGGAAGAGGAAGTGCATCGTGCGGACAGATAGTGGGCGGGGTGTTCTCTCTACTATCTGTACGCATTTTCACTTCTCCTTCCATTTATCCTGGACCATAATTCATTCTGGGTAGAAGATTGAGATAATTGTTCTGATCGTGAAAAGTTTTATCTGGAAATTAGTGTATGATAAGGGAGTGGCAGTTATTGAAGGTTCATTTTTTACTGATCAGAGTAGTTTTGGATAGTTATCTTGTGGATTCCATTGGCCCTGAATAAATTCAGGTTTAAAATTGATTGAATGTTGCATGCCATAAAATATGTACTTCATTATATGTGATCAGAACTCTGTTCATGTACAGTGCAAGAACCTTACTAACTTGAGTGCCTTGGACCATAGTGTATTCAGAATTCTAGACAGTAGGTTTTGGTATCTTGCAGCTTTTTATCTTGCAGCTTTTAGCTGGTCTGTGGTGTGTGCTAAATTTTTTCCGTAGTGAAATGTGGCAAAATGTTGTTATGTGGAGTTATGCAGGATGATTCCAATATTGCCAACTAAGATAAGATTGAAATCACAAATACTTTCATGAGTTTTAGTACAAAAATAAATATGACTTGTTCGGGATGCAGAATTGTGTGTGTGTGTGTGTCCAAGTGGTACATGGTGTGGGGATGGAGGTACTATTATGTAGTAGTAGGGGTTTTCACCAATGGTATTGTTTCATGAAGTGATACACATGATAGACATACTAATTGTTTTGAATGGTGGAGCTATGACACAGTGAGAAGGGCTGTTCAAGTTTCTCCACTCTATTCCCTCTTCTTCACCCATATAGCACAGGATATCATTGACATCCGTTTTGGTGTTTGTATACGAGACTTTTTTTAATTTAAGTCTGTGTTTTTGTGCTGGTGGCTCCCATGCTAGGGAGTTTGTTCAACAGTCCATTGAATCATAGCACTCATACCAATGTCTCTGGGCTCCTGGAATGGGAACTGAATTAGATGGGTCTTGTATATTCAGCAGCAGTTTCAGGTTTCTTTGATGCTTGGGTAAATGATGCCTGCACGTACGAGTATGTCCACTGGGTTTATGGGTTGGTGTTTACACTACTCCTGTTAGCTACAGCAGGCAGGCTCTGCAGCAATCTGAGAAGCTGGTAGGAATGAGCAATCTAGTGGATTTTGCTGCTCTAGTTATGATTTCTTTTCTCAAAAGTTTATTTTTTTGAAAGCATATCTGACTCTTTTTTCTTCTTCAGATCTTGGCATGGTTTGAAGAAGAGGATGACCAGACCACCGCGTTTGTGGAGCCTTTTGTGATCCTCTTGATCCTCATAGGAAATGCAATTGTTGGAGTTTGGCAAGTAAGTTGGGTTTGTTGTATTGGATTTCTCGGTCAAAGGGTAGGAGAGGAAGTTAGTTTTGTGAAACTATCGTTTTGTGTTGTGGTATTAGATTCCTATTTCGATACTTTCAGAGTGGCTTAAAGTGAAAGATTTTAAAAGGGATTTAATTATAAAATTAGATGTTAAGTAAATGTCAGAAATACATAATACACGTGTGTGCTATGTTTTTTTGAGGTGATTTTGTATCGTCAAAATAGGTTGCCCCGAATTTCTTCGGCCAAGTTTTTTTTTTGTTTTTTTTTCCCTCCTTGCAATGATTTGACAGAAACCGTTAAGACTTTGTACCAGCACTATTGCATACTGTTCCAATAGACCAGGTGTAGGTCATTGCACCTGTTTTACTTGAGTTTGTGATCTTCTGTTGTGTACACAGTAGCGTATGTGTGGGTTTTTTTCTCCCTTCTAGGTTGAGACTATATCATCATCGATAGCAGTTCATGTATTATCTATGGGTTATTTTGTATAGGAGAGAAATGCGGAATCAGCTATTGAAGCATTGAAGGAGTATGAGCCAGAAATGGCAAAGGTTATCCGATCTGGGTGCAGTGAAGTTGTCAGCATTAAAGCACGGGATTTAGTACCTGGAGATATCGTGGAAATAGCAGGTTAGTTCATTCTTGTTGAGAATTTCCACGCTTTTGCCACTGTTGAAATGTTAAGAGAGGTCTTTTTGGCCCTGAAGGCTTTCCGTATTTCCCACCTTTCTTGCAATTTGTCACTTCTGAACAGAATGTAGATACAAAACAAGGAAGCATGTACTTGTGAAATATTAGGTGAAAGGTCTTTAGACTTTTTTTTTTTTTACTCCTTTCCCCCCACCCCCCAGGCCTTTTTGTAGCACACCTGTGATAATTGGTATACTTCAAAACTTTCAGTTTAGATAAACATATGAAGTGCTGGTCAGGTTATATCTCTCTACTTTTACTCCCAGCTTCTTATCTGTGATTACTAACACTGTTAATTGAGCTTGTGGAGTTTCACCTAATGCTGTCAGCAACATGAATCCAATACAAAATGGTTTAAAGGAACCTGTGGTAGCAAGCAAGTCGTTAATTTAAACTCTTGTTTCAAACCAAGGCATGCACAGCAGATTAGCTTTTCCGTGAATATCTGACTTCACAGGCTTCTAGATATGTGAGTAAGAGTTTGTATGGTATTAAGAAGGTTTGCTTCGGCTCACAGTGAATATAATGAACTCATAATAGTTATTAGCTCTTTTCTGCTGTTCTTTGGTACCATTGGTTACAGTTGGTGACAAGATTCCAGCAGACATCCGCATTACTACCATCCATTCAACCACTCTCAAGATAGACCAGTCTATTCTGACGGGAGAGAGTTTGAGTGTCATCAAGCACACTGACCCCATCCTGGACCTCAAGGCTCTTAACCAGGACAAAAAGAACATGCTGTTTTCAGTAAGTACACAATAGTAAATAATATTTGAAATATCGTAGTGACTATTTTCAAGCTAGCTGCCGATACAATTTTTTTTTAAAAGGCCATTTCTAGTAAGTGTACTCAATAAATTTCCTGTACTCATTTGCACTCTTTTGTGTTTGGGATGTTTGTAAGTTATGTAAACATTGCCAGTCTAACAGAGGTTCAAGAGGTGATGAGTGTTTCATTTCCGGTGTGGACAATGCCTTCCTGAATTTTGATTGGTGCTAATTCTTCCAAACACTTGGTGTTATTAGATTTGACACATTGGGGGTCAATCAGCTTGAATGTGTGGAAGACTGAGGAACATTGTGGGTACAAATTGGGAGTTTGTGCGATTTGTTTTAGTTCCAATGTAGACTGTTCAGCTGTTGGGTATATAGTATGGAGTTAGCTAGTACACACTGCCTGCCGTTCGATGACATGGTTGCGATTGTTCCCTTTCAGTGGTCATGTTTGCTGTACTAGGTGTCATTTGTTGTATAAATGATTTGTGTATGAAATAACACTATCTGGCTCAGAAGTAATTCAAACTGGTTGACGGACTCATATTTCACTTTACGTATCATTCATTCAGGTGTTGTTCAAATTTGTAAGATTATGCTACTTTTATACGAAAGGTCATGACACTTCTTTGCTGAATAGTGCAGTGAATTGGTTTGTTTGCTGGTGGTCTGTTTCCCCCATAGGGTACTAATGTGGCTGCCGGCAAGGCTCGTGGGATTGTAGTGAGTACAGCAGGATTCACAGAAATCGGTAAGATTAGAGACCAAATTGCATCTTCTGAAGATGAAAAGTCTCCTCTTCAACAAACACTTGACGATTTCGGACAGCAACTCTCAAAGGTGTGGTTCTGTGTGGTAGGCTTTGATGAAAATAATGGTGTGTTAAGATGTGTGCAAAAAATTAATTACTTTAAAATGAATAAATTGTCTTTAGTTTGCCTACTTAGTCTGTTACACAGTTTGTATGTTTGTTTATTTGTTTGTTTGTTATGGAACAAACTATCCTGGACAGAATGTTGATAAGTTTAGAAATGTCAGGTAGTTAGGGTAGGAGTAGTACTAGATCTATGTCTTAGAAAGGAGACCAAGGGGGAAAGTGGTGACGAAGAAAGGGGATAGGAGGTGGGGTTTAGGAAGTATTTTTGAAGTGACCAAACCCTTATACTTGTGTATTTGCTTCTGCGATCAGGAGACTCGTATTTGAGATATATTGATAGAAATTTTAGCGAAAGTATCAATTATTTGCTTAGTTTTCATATTAACTATAAAAATTATGTGGGGCAGGCAATCTCTATCATTTGTGTGGCTGTGTGGGTTATCAATATCGGACATTTCTCTGACCCTGCTCATGGCGGATCTTGGATAAAGGTAACAAACTATTTGCCTGAACTCCAATACATACATTAGTTTTATTCTGACAATTCTCAATATTTCATAGGGAGCAATCTATTACTTCAAGATAGCTGTTTCTTTGGCTGTGGCGGCCATTCCAGAGGGCCTGCCAACCGTCATCACCACTTGCCTCGCTCTTGGTACACGGCGTATGGCCAAGAAGAACGCCATAGTCAGGAAACTGCAGTCCGTGGAGACCCTCGGGTGCACATCTGTGATCTGCTCAGACAAGACTGGCACTCTCACCACTAACATGATGTCTGCACGGAGAGTAAGTCCTTCAGAATTCATGGAATTCTCTTGGACATAATCTACAGGTGTAGCTAAGACAAATGCATTTCCATTATTTGTACAAACTACTTAGTGCGTAGCTTTATGGTCATCAGTAGTTGAAATATTTTGGTGTTGGTTTATAATTATGGTTACCTAAAGCTTTTGGTATGGAGATGTGGGAGTGGTCAAAGCTCAGAGAATGGAGCACTGATTTTTTTAAACCAGTTAGTTGTGGGTTTAATTCTAGAAATTTAGGATAGAATTTGTTAAAAATTGCATGTAGTAAATTGGCTGAGATGAAAAAGGAATATAAATGGCAGTTTGGTAATGCTGTTGCCAGGCTGGGTTGGCAGGGAGCAAGTTATGGCACATGAAGTTGTTTTTGTTTTAACGCCAGGAATGATAATTTGTCTGTGGGCATGTAGGAATCAGGATGTGGTAATAGAAGAGGAGAAAGCTTCATTTCTATTTGTCTTGAACGTGATTTAATTATTAATTTTGTTATTGTTCCATCCCGTGTGTGTAGTTTCCCGGTTGTGTAGTTATTCCTCAGCTTACTGAGTGATTGATTAGAAAGGCTAGTGATGAACTGGTTTTCTTAGTGATTGTGCTGAAAAGACAACCGGAATTCCTCGTTGCTGAAGCCTTTGTTAAGCCTTTAAGATTAACTTCCTTTCACGCACATGCACACACACAGCAAACTTACATAAGAATACACTAAAGACAATATCTGACATTATTAGTTGCTCATTAAGTACTAAGAATTTTTTCTTTGTTGATTCATTAGGTTTAATTTTTGACCTCCTATTATAGGTCTGATATTCATTTTGGATTTAAAGTAATTATTGTGTAAGTTTGTTACATTATCCCACAGTTTTTTTTGTTTGTTTTTTAATGTTCATTTGGTAGTTACGCACTTTTGTAGTAGTATATATTCTAATCATAATGGCTGATGATGAAACGGGTCTCCAAGTGTTAGTTCACGATGCTGATAAAGCAACCGGAATTCCTCGTTGCTGAAGCCATAACAATTAGACTATATCACACATAACATAACTGGTTATCTGCTTTCCCTCCCCTTTCCTTCAGATCTGTACGTTTATTGTGTAATGTATACATACATATTCAGTGAGGAAACCCAGCCCACTGCATTGGGTTTTAGGTTGAGAGGGAGAAGGAGTTATGTCTACAGTTCATCTTATATTTCTTACAGTCCATTTCATATATATATATATATGTTTTAGTACCTGTATATCTTGAACAATAAATATTTTCAACAGTAAAGTAATATTGCCTGTGTTGATTGTGATGGAATTTTCATGGGAGGTTATTATTACATGTTTTACTTAATTTGTTGTAAATTGGCTACCCAAAGCAGGTGTATAGATATTGTAATGCTGAAACATTGGTGTAGTAAATTGCCTTCGCTGTTTTCCTATTGCCTCCATTTTTTTCCTCTTGATCACATGTCTGATATGCTACAACCATATTAGAGGTTGGCTAATGATGAAGTGGTATTCTGAGTGTTGGTCTCACGGTGCGGATAGAACAACCGGAATTCCTCGTTACTGAAACCTTTACCAAGTAGTAATGTTTGATGTTTCCATAGAATGGGGTAAGATATTTTATGCCTCCACTTTTACTTCACTTTAGCTTGCTTTGATGTCAATTGACTTATTATCATTACTTTTTACTTTCAGTTCTTTGTTTTGAAGTCTGTCAAAGATGATCATGTGGATTTCCACGAGTTCTTGGTATCAGGATCCACGTACCGGCCAGAAGGAGAAATGTATGTCACACGCTTATTGAGTGGGAGTGTATAGTTGGCATCAGTTTATATCAATAAGTTAGTCAGGGCTCCTGGGACTATATGGGTTTGGTCCATAAAAGGAAGTCTATATTTGATTTGTAACTAGATAAGAGTTAATAGCAGTTTTTCTTTGTTTTAATAGCCAATTATAATAACCTACATTTTGAATTCTTGCTGTAGTTTTTCTCACGGGTCAACTAGGTCGACCTCTGTGTGGTGATTTTATATACAATAAGTGTGAACAGCTAAATAATTGATGGGCATGCTTACTGTTTAAAATTTACAGGGTGTTTTGCACAGAGCATAGACAGCCAGCATCCAGGAAGCTCTACACTTTGTCTCTATATTTTTTGGTATTATTTGTGTGTGTGTAGAGTTTTCTTGATCTTTAACTCAATTATTGTGGCTCTGTCTGCTGTTGAAACAGAAAAATGGTTGTTATTATTAGTATTATTACAAGAATGAATAAATTATGGATGAGATTTAGGTACCCCCCCCCCCCCTGCTTCACCCCCTACTCATTTCCTTCTGATGTGTTCATTAACAATCTCTTGGAATGAATGCTCTGATGTTACTATGTAGCAAATTGGACGACAAGGTTGTGAAAGGCAATGACTACCGGTCCAGTCTGGCGGAGTTAATGGACATCTGCATGCTTTGTAATGACTCAGGACTTGCTTACAATCAGGTATCGTAGCATCATTTCACGGATAGCCAGCCATCATATTAACTTCGTTTCCCTCCTCCCCCTCCCCACACTCACACACACCATGCCATTGTGTTTGGTAGGATCGCAACAACTATGAGAAGATTGGAGAACCTACGGAAGTAGCTTTGAAAGTACTAGCAGAGAAGCTTAATCTTTTGGATGTTGATAAGTCTGCCATGACTGGCCAGCAGAAAGCTTCAGCCTGCTACAAGACTTGCATGAACAAGTACACCAAGGAGTTCACTTTGGAATTTTCTAGAGACAGAAAATCCATGAGTGTTTACTGCAGACCAAAAGAGGGGGACCCGAACCCAATCATGTTTGTGAAGGTAAAATACAAGTTCTCAGTAGCTATATGTATAATATTTAGATCCAACTTTTTTTGTGTGTGTATTTTGAGGAAATAATGTTACAATTTGCAATTTTTAATAGTTTGCATCTTATTCGTTGTTGTTTTATTTATATATTTTTGTTGTTGTTTTTGTTTTGTTTTTGACTTTCTGTTTCTAAATATCAGGGTGCTCCTGAAAGTATTTTGGAGCGCTGCACATCGGTTCGTGTTAATGGCAGCGAGAAGGTGCCAATGACTGACAGTGTCAAGGAGCAGATCTTGGAAGTGGTGCAACGCTATGGAACAGGTGTGGCTACTGAAGCTATGTTATTACAGATGTATTATATATGGCTGGCGTAAAATGTATGTAAGACTATCTCTCTCCCACTGACTAATTCTCAGAGAAAAGTTTTTGTTTTTTTTTAGAATTGAATGTGCCACACAATTTGTACTAGGTAGATCAACCTGTATTCCGAACTACTGTGCATGTGTTTGTGCTCTACTCCCACTTGTGTGTTATAGGTAGTGACACACTGCGGTGCCTTGGCATGGCCACTGTGGAAGAACCTGGGCCCAAGGAGGAGATGAACCTAGAGGACTCCAAGAACTTTGTGCAATATGAGGTAAGTTCTAAGTTATATAGTAGTGACCTCCCATTGTGACTGCATCTTTTAGTTTGCAACCTTCTAAACTGTAAAAAAAAATTCACAAAAATGTTGTTTATTTGCAGTATTTTTTTTTACAACTTGACTAATATTAATATCTCTTTGTACCATAACGTTTACTATCAGGGAACATGTCCAGATTTCTAGGGTTTCTGGATTTAATCAGATTTCAAGTTAGTACCTGATGGCCAAAATGATAGTGCTGGTTGGTTCCACTAGGCTAGAACTAAGCAGCTATAACACCTGTGTGTGCATTTACAAGAGGAAGTAAATAGATGTTAAAACTTTTTACAAATTAAACTTTTTTATTCTCAGCATTAACTTGTTCAGGTCCACTGATACTGGCCTCTGTCTGTGATCTGTTTTTGCATTTACTATAAATCCTATGTGTTAGTACTTAAGTCAAGTGCTAGTATATTTACATAGCTTTCTATGGCTGCTATGGAGGGACATTTCCTTCATCCTAGGAACTTCCTTTATCTGTAGTCAATACAAACACAGTGATTACTCAGACTTCACCTCATGAATTAGAAATAGCTTCATCTGCTGGAGTGTCCCTGTCTGTAATTCAACTCCGTTATGTCTGTGTGTAATTAGAGTGACATGACATTTGTGGGCGTGGTTGGAATGTTGGACCCACCCCGTCCTGAAGTGAAGGGAGCTATTGCGCGTTGTGGAGATGCTGGTATCAGAGTCATCGTCATCACTGGTGACAACAAGGCCACCGCTGAAGCTATTTGCAGGAAGATTGGTGTATTTGAACTTAACGAGGATTGCAAAGGTGAGAATGGCAGACATGTGGGGGGTCTCCCTGGTCTAGATTTATTGTCCTCCACACATATTTTGGCTTGGTGTAATTATGTGCAGTTACATGTGGATTGGGTAGGCCAGTGAAGAAACGGATTTCTGATAAAGGACAGATTTTTTTCTTTCTTGTGTTGAGAATCAACCAGGAATTCCTCGTTGCTGAGGCCTCTGATACTCTAACAACAACAATAATAATAATAATAATATTATTATTATTGTTGTTGTTGTTGTTGTTGTTGTTATGTAAATTAGTTACTAAGGTGACATGTTTGTATTTGTGTTTGTATGAGTAGGTCAGTCATTTTCTGGCAGGGAATTTGATGACATGACTGTAGACCAGCAGAAGGAAGCGTGCAGAACAGCAAAGCTCTTTTCCAGAGTGGAGCCTTCTCACAAGAGCAAGATAGTGGACTACCTGCAGAAGGACGGTGCTGTCTCTGCCATGGTGAGGTTCTACTAATTTATTATTTATTTACTAGTGAATTGTCGGGTCGTTCCTTGTAGTGCTCTAGCATCCACGGTAGTGCTTTATGTGATGCCTTCCATGTTTTGATTGGTCTGGCTTTCACTAAATTATATGAGGAAGTTTTGTAGTAAACATTGCATAAGTAGTACACATGAACAATCGGGATTACGTTTTAAGGGATTTTTTTCCTTTTAGTTTCATCCCCCCAACCCCCCCCCCCCCCCCCCCCTTTTTTTTTTCCCCCTTCTTTTCTTGTAGAGTGCACAGATAAGGTCATGTGTACTATTATAATCTGTTTTCAAATTTTTGTACATAATGAGGCCCTTCATCATTGTACCAATGCAATCTTTCTGGCTTCACCAGTTTGACAACAGGGCAATGCCAACAATCAATGAGCCTTAGTTCCATGCTAGTTAGTTTAGATCAGGTGCTGTTGTTAACTGCATGAGTGGTCTCTGCATATCACTTGTGTTAAAACCGGCAGCTACAGTGAACTTGGTGGACGGGGCATATGCTGCATGCACAAGTATTGTGTGTGTGTGGTACAGCCTGGCAGTCTGTCTGACATTGCATCTGCTACTGCTGCTAGTGTTACCAAATGATAACCCTAAAATACACTTGTGAAAACTGAAAAATGAGCTTCACGTTGTTCATTGAAAGAAGTGGCATTCATACTTTTGTGGGAACCTATATTTCTGTATGTTTCTTTAAAAAGGGGGGTGCAGGGATAATGAATTTTCACATCACTTTCTACTCGGGGAAAGTAATTTTAAGTGTGCTTTAGGTTTGGTTTATAGTGTGACATATTAGGTTGAGTTTTTTATATATTCTGTTCTGTCACCATTGATATTGTGGGTCCTTGTGCAAATCACGCGGTCTTTGATACAATGGCTACTTCATTATGTGCATACTTCATTTACTATTTGTAGACTGGAGATGGGGTCAATGATGCTCCTGCCTTAAAAAAGGCAGAGATTGGAGTGGCTATGGGATCAGGAACTGCTGTGGCCAAAACTGCCTCAGGTATTGTGTCCAAAGAGTTAGATAAAATGCTATATGAAAGCTTTTTGTTTCGATTTTTCTCTTTTATTTAACCCCCTATTATCTCTTGTTTAGAAATGGTGCTGGCTGATGACAACTTCACTTCGATTGTGGCTGCAGTAGAAGAAGGAAGAGCAATCTATAACAATACCAAGCAGTTCATTCGCTATCTCATATCATCCAACATTGGAGAGGTTGTCAGGTGAGTACTACAGCACATGTGCAGAGGGTTGTAGTGGTAAGCAGTGGAATGAAATGTGAGGTGGACGTGATGTAAAAGCTTATCCATTCTCTGACGAGTTTCTCCAGAGGGTGACTGATGTATATAGGTGGGAGTGGCTCAGTTGAGGCAGGACTTGTGGAGGGGTTTTCCCTTTGCTTTCACCCTGTCTTATGAGCCTGCATCTCTCATTTATATATTTGGCTCGTCCAATCTGGACACTCCAAGATAGACTTTAGGCTTGCTGATTACCACCATTAAATATTTTGGGAGACTGGGAAGAGAAAGAGAGGAGGAGGGGTGGGGGGGGGGGGGGGGGGGGGGGGGGGAGTGGAGTAGGGAATTATTTATTGCTGAGAGTTAAATGATTCATGTGGGTGGTGGCTTGAGTGAGCACTATTTTATAGGTGGTAAACAAGTGGGTGGTTAAGTAGCAGTAATGTGATCTATGCCTTGAGGTGTGAATACTTCTTCTAGAGTAAACAAGTTGTTTCAGCCAAGATTACATGTTTTAAAGACTTTCCGGTTGTTGTTTTTTTGTTTTTGTTGTTGTTTTTGCCTGCAGTATTTTCATAACGGCAGCACTGGGTCTCCCAGAGGCTCTCATTCCTGTCCAGCTCCTTTGGGTGAATCTTGTCACAGATGGACTTCCTGCTACTGCTCTCAGTTTTAACCCTCCTGATGTTGACATTATGGATAAACCCCCTCGCACTGCCAAGGACCCTCTCATCAGTGGCTGGTTGTTCTTCCGCTACATGACTATTGGCATTTACGTTGGTATTGCCACCGTTGCTGCAGCTTCTTGGTGGTTTATGTATTATAGGAACGGTCCCCGGGTCACCTATGAACAGCTGGTATGTAGTGCTGGGTAGTAGCAACATGCCTGGGTTGAGGGAAGGTGATAACGCTGTGAGAAATGTGGGACAGGTGAGAGAGTGTACATGAAGGTGGTGGGATAGGATAGACTGGTAGTGGTGTGAAGTAATAGAAGAAATATTTTAAGTCTGCTAGGTAAGCTTGGAGAATTTCTGATGTAGACAGTATTATTGCATATGTGGTGGAGCCTTACAGACTCTGGATATCAAACGAAATGGTCTATTAGAACAAATGAGCTCTTCATTGCGATAGTGACTGTTTAGCCCTTTGAGGATTGCGGCTCTTGCTTTTCATAACAATGTCTGGAGTTATCACTTTGATTAGGCTACTTGGAAACTCCTATGAAAACGCAATTATTTAGTTCATGCTAGCCTGTCAATCACCACTTTTTATTAGCAAGGTTTCCTTGTACGCAACTGTACCGGCTGGATTAACACATAGTAAGAACATTCTGAATGTGTTGTACGTGTCACCGCCACTTTGGTTTAATGCATCTTCTCAATACTATTGTTCGTCACTTCTCAGTATTCCAAAGAATAACAAAACCAGTTGGCTTAATAAATTCACTCACTTTATTAATCAAAGGAAACTTCAAGAGAAAAATGCCAGGTGCATGAGGTGTGTAATTTATTCAAGATGCTGTTCCTTGTACAAGCCATACATGAGAATCGATCCAAAGGAATTATAAACCAGTGGAAGCCATAGAGGACTGGAATCACCTCAGTGGTTCATGTTTGCCTAGAGAAGTGTCTTCTTGCAGTCTGCTAGAATGTGGCCTTCTCGTCATGCCACATTCGTGCAAGCTCTGGCTATTTGCACTAATATACCGTGTACACTTCACGAAACTTGATACCATGTGGCAAATACGTTGCTAGTATGTATGTTTGTGTTGGAACACTCCAGTATTAGTGGAGACCGTAGTCTAGAATTACTGGTGTACTTAGGCATTTTTTTCAGTTCTTGTTTCCTTCTTGTTGTGTTGCTGGTTGCATAATGCTGCATTACGTGTGCTTCAGAGTCACCACCTGAAGTGCAATGCTAACAGCACCATGTTTGAAGGCATGGACTGTGAGCTGTTTGAAGACCTGCACCCCATGACCATGGCTCTCTCTGTGCTGGTCACCATCGAAATGCTGAATGCCCTCAACAGGTGTGTGTGTGTGTGTGTGTGTGTGTGTGTGAGTGCAGGTGTGTATGTGATTCATATTGACTACAATACAATACTGTAATTGGTGCACTCCGTACCCATTCTATCTGGCTAGAGTATTGTATCATCATAGAATGCATTCTGCATGACTGTGTATGTACTTGTATTGAATTTGACATTTTTGCTCTAGCTCGTGGCTCCAAGTCACTTGGTGATTGGTATCATGTTATTGTAATATTTGGTATAATATTGTGTTTAGTTTGAGTGAGAACCAGAGCTTGTTGGTGATGCCCCCCACCAAGAACTTCTGGCTACTGGGAGCCATTGCCCTGTCGATGGGTCAACATTTCCTCATCCTCTACATTCCACTGCTTGCCGTAAGTTGTCCTGGTGACAGATAGTCAAGCCATTACTTAGGCCATCTGTTTGAGCTGCAGGTAGTTCTTGTAAAGTGAGTAATTATACGTATTGTTTTGGACTTTCTATGACTAAGATTTGCTTTGAGTATGTTTACATTATTCTGAACTGAATTCATGAAGTTGTTACCATGAGGCAATTTGTTCTTGGACATAAGTTTCTATTATTTGTGCTCGTGTGTACTTTTGAGCATATAGTGTGTGTTAGTGTGTGTATGCATGTAGTGTGTGTGTGTGAGCATGTAGTATGTGTGTGTGTGAGCATGTAGTGTGTGTGTGTTTGGCATGATGGAATTGCCTTTTAGTCCATGGCTTTCTCCATTGTGTTTCAAACAACTGAATCAGTAAAGTAAGACCAGTTCAACAGTGCCAGTAGTCCATTGTTTTGGGCCTGGTACTGTTGGCTGGCAAGTGGCATGAAGTCTGGGCATCATAAGCGGGTTTCCTGCTCAGCTTCCCTCTGCAGGGCTGGCCGAGTGGACCCACTTTTTGCCCAGACTGTGATTTGTGTGGTGATGCCAGGTAGAGGACTGCAAGAAATGGTGATGGATAGTTGTTTGTAGTGAGACCATTGAGATATCAAGTTGAATACACCATATTCTTGTTGTTCCCTATCAGTGTATTGCCCGCAGATTATTTGCCATACATTATATTTTTGATACATTGAACAGCCAACTGAACTTGGACATTTCCCCCCCTTTCTTTTTAACTTTCCCTTCTATCCCCATTGTTTCTCCCCTTTTGATCCTGTTCCTTTCCTCCCTCCCCTAACTGTCCAACCTTACTTCCATCTCAGAAGACCGTCTTTCAGATAACTGCCCTCAATTCTGAGGAGTGGCTTGCAGTCCTTTGTTTCTCACTACCAGTCATTCTGCTGGATGAGTTCCTCAAGTTCCTATCACGCCAAAGAGGTCAGACCGTGGATTTGATTACTATAGAAAAACTAAAATTGACTTTTTTGTTTTGTTTTGTTGTTGTATTAGCAGTTTTTCTAGGTTTTAACAGCCAATGTGTGTTTATTTAAAACCTGATATGATTTTTCGACTTTTTGCTTGAGCACATTATTGGCTGTTCAAACTGTGATAAACTATGATTATTACAACCAAGTATGACTGAATCATTGATTTGTTGTTGTTGTTTTTCCTTTTTTGTAGAGTACAATAAAGCTCACAAGAAGCAGCAATAGTGCTGGTTGGAGGAAAGGAGGGCATAATAGACTGTCAGCAAACGCTTTAGCGAGGTTGCACAAGATAATGAATATTTGTGGCAGATAGTTTTACATCACGACACATTTCTTTTTAATTTTATTGTAATAGGAAGTTCATAAGACTAGTCCATTATAGCTGCTTACATCTACTTTTACTAGTTATTTATTTCATTTAGTGTTATCGTCTAATTTAAATACATGACGCACCTGTTTATGTTATGTAGTCATTTTACTGGTTTGTCCATTTCATTTTTTTTTGTTTTTTTTTTTTTTTGTCTGAATTCAGCTTTTATCCAATATTGTTAATGTGTATCCAATAATTTAAATTGGTGCCATGCTTTATGGCTGGGGAGGGGTTTACTTCTAAATTTTCCGAAGTAAAAGTCCCTTTACCTAATCTGATCTTGGAATTGGTAAGAGGTCATCATATTTGTCACGAAGTTGGCGGGCGCGGGGAAAGTAATTGACCTTTGAACTGTAAGTCGAAGAAGAGGCGGGTGTTGAAGCGCTTTTCTTCTAGTCTGCGGCTAATCGGTTGTGGTTTGTGGAGGATGTTGGACGCTTGATAATAGAGTTAGTGCGGGTTGAATGAAAAACAACAGAAAAAATGAGTACATTCGCCGTGGGGTCTTCGACTGTAGGTATGTCTCCTGGGAGACCTTGGTCACTTCCCAACGAAACTGGAAAAACTTTGGTTGGGTCTTTGCCGATGGCCCAGAAGCAGGTTTTGCAAAGGCTAGGGCAGCTCGTGGCTTGGCAGGAGAAGCAGAGAGCCACGCTCCTAAAACAGCAACAACAAGAGGTTGAACAATTACAAATGGTCCAACGCAAGGGTTCCAATTCTCATCCTCAATTAGGTTAGTGGACTACTACTTGTCAGTAAGGATGGTGGTGTCCCATTATGCAGGATTCTTTATGTAACAACTAAATTTCTGTTTATGAATCAGTTTGCTGTATAAATGTCTAACTTGAGCTTAAGATATCTGTTGCTGTTATACTGCTGGATCATTGGCTACTCGCCTTTCATTGAATGCACTTTGAAATGTAACCTAGAGAGATAGACTGGCGGAATAATTCTTTAATTTTTTTGTTGGTATTACTATTGTCATAAGTGAATGTGAAAGTAGATACTATGGAGAATACTTAACAATTATAAATTTTATGAACTGAATGTAACTAGGATGAACTGATAAAATATAAACAAAAAGATTGACGATAATAACTGAAGCATGCGTATAAGAAAAAGGCAAGTGATAAATACAAATCTCTGAAGGTCTTAGGCCTGAACATCATAAGATTCCTTCAAAATATTGACAGTGTGGAATAAGCCAATTCATTTATACAATAGTTGTGGTAATCATTCCTTTTTTCTTTTCTTTTTTTTTTCACAATTGCATAGATGATGAAGTGTCATCAGTAATACTCAAGGACCCATTCAGTGATCGTCAGCCCCTTCTACCTCATGTCCCATCATGTGACATGCCTACTGTGAGCAGAAATACGAAGGGGACACTTGCAGGTGTAGATAATCTGCATTCCTCAGGTACTTGAAAGTATTGGAAGTCAAAAATATCATTCATACCTACTTTTTACAGATGAAGAGCGAACTAATTCCTTTGAGGAGAACTATGAAACAAATCCCATGGAATCAGTGAGTGGAAAAGTTTCTTGCGCTTTTGACGGTGCAAAATCTGAGAATAGAATGAAAAGTTCACTTCAGGATAGAAAAGAGGTGAGTAGTATGTAGTTACGTATGATACGGTTTGGACCATTTAAACGTAGTGGGGTGTGACTGTCTTTGAAACTGTATGCAATACTGTGTGTACAAGATTGGAATAGAGTGAGTTTTAGTTGTGTGTGTGTTTCTTCAAGGTCATTCCACGAGAAAGCACTCCTCTCATGTCCTACAGTCAAGATTCTTTCATCTTGCGCAGAGATGCCCGCCTGGAGGTGAGATCTAACTAAAGTGGCACATGCAATGTACTCTAAAGTCCAACTGTGATGGTTAGAGAGAGAGAGAGAGAGAGAGAGAGAGAGAGAGATTGAGATATGTGTTCATATGACCAGCCACACTTGTACTGTACTATTTCCAATCTGCCCTTTTTATTATTAATTCAAGGTCTGGTCAAATTCCTCCATATCAAGCAAGCGAATCAGCTACTTGTCTTAAATTACTTTGATGTGGAGGATACATCAGCTCTTGGGTTTCAAAGTTTTTCATTCCTCTACTTATTGCTCTCATGTCTCTTACAGGTGGAGCATGAAGAGATGATGGAGTTCGAAATGCTAGAGAATGCTGCAGAGAACTCCTTGCTTTCCCAGTTTTCTCTCTCCCAATGCAGCATGCAGTCAACACTTCCCTATAGGAGGCTCCAACTTCAACATTACAATCAGAGAAAAATGCACGGGAAGATGAAGAAGCAACAAAATCAGCAAGTGCATCAGGAGCAGGAGGAGGAGCATCAGCAAAAAGCAGAGCAACAGCTAAGGCAGCTCCAGCAGCTGCAAGTGCATCAGATGCACCAGGAAGAGCTGCAGCACCTCCATCATGGGGATCAGTTTGTAGAGACTTCTGAAAGTGGCCCGGTATCAGGACAGGAGTTGAATGTCCCTATTGAAGACGTGCTGCCCTTAGTGGCTGACGGTGATGGTAGCAACTTCAGCTCTGGACCAGGAAGTGATGTCATTGATCTCGACAATACTCTGAAAGGGTCTCCTTCGTTAGCCAAGGGTGTGGAATTCGATGACGATGAAGCATGGGATAGCTTTAGCCAGAAGCAGACTGATCACCCACTGTCACGTTGTAATTCACAAAGCTCTCTATCTGTGGCTTCATCTGATGATACTTTACCCACTTCCTCATCTCCAGCAGTGAAGCAGTCTTCTCCTCCCTTCAAGACAACAATCCTCCCTCCTCCGCCATCTTCTGCTCTGGTCTCAAGACTCTTCCCGGCACTTTCTAAGGTGGAAGAGAGACCCCCAAGACTTGTAGGTGCCACACCCAGGAGTGAACCCCCGCGACAAGTTGAGAGCGGTAAAGCTACCTCCCCGGTGTCCAGTGCTGGAGAAGACAGTGGCTTCAGTGGTGCCAGCGAGCGTGGCAGTGAAATTGCCTCCCATTCTTCTGTCTCTGGAGTGGGAATCAGTGAGGAACTGAAGCACAAGTTGAGTGAGCTGGAGCAGGAAATACTGCGCTATAGAAAGGAGAATCAGGATTTGGAGATACTTAGGAAGGAGAGAGAACAGGTAAAGGATAGCCTGTAATGTAATTAATAGTTGTTGTTGTTTTTGTTTGTTTTTGCCTTTTGCTCTGCTATATTTAATCATACTGTTTCATAGCATGCCCATTCTAACATGATTGCCGTGTCATTATTATATATGGACAGCTACAGTGAGTTTAATAAAAATAAAAATAAATAAAAAGATCCATGTAAAAAAATAATACTTAATCCCTACATACCAGCTCTTAGTCCTCTTCAATACTAGTCACCAGAGAAGGCATATGCACAGGGAATAGTGTCTTGGCCACTAGCCTGTCTTTACAAAGTTGTCATTTACTTTCTGAAGGTAATCTGTACTCATGTAATATGTCTTGTTGCAGTCATTAACATTTTTAAGAGAAGAAATAGCAGAGTTCAAGAAACAGAAGGAAGAGGAAGTGCAGCAGTTTGAGACTTACAAAAGCGAGGAAGTGAAGAAAATAAAGTAAGAAAATGAGATTGTGGATGAAACATGTACAGCTATCATCTCAAATAGCTACTACTTCACTATTACCATTAGCTGAAATATGTAATGAACATGCATGTATGACAGTAGCTATGAACATGCATGTATGACAGTAGCTATGAAATGCATGTATGACAGTAGCTATGGTTATGGTGTGTAATTAGGAATCATAGTAATTTCCTGTAGTTGATAAACCCTCGCTGCAATAAGTTATAGTTAAAGCATGAGCGCTTAGTTTCTAGTCGATTTATTGCACGACAGCCCGAGGGCCGTAGGCCCGAGGACTGAGTGCGATAAATGTACTAGGCACTAAGCGCTCATGCTTTAACTATTTTAAATACCGGGCAAGTGTTATTGCACACTTGCCAAGTTATTACACCTGACAACAATATAGCAACGGTATTTAACTTAATGTTATTCTTATTTCCCCCTCAAAACTATAATCTCCTAACATCATTTAGTGGTAACTAAAGTTAAACCATAAGGCAACCAGGAATTATCACTAATTACCACCCTTGGGATTGAGACAGTTAAATCCTCAAACCACTGTTATGCTCTTTCATTCTTTTTTATTTTCATCTGAATAGCTGTATGCATTACTAATCTCTTTGTATCTATTGCTTTACCTTTTCTTCTCTTTTTTTTCCAGGAAAGAGAGAAGGGTTTTTGAAAGCTACAAGATGGAAGCTCTTGCTGCAAGAAGTAGAAAAGACAAGGAAGATATAGAGAACCTTAGACAAGAGGTAAAGTGTAGTAGAATGATTGGTAATACAAACAAGAACTAATCTATGCTCACAAAACTAGACACCTACTCTTTTTACTTTTCACAACATGTCACTCTGATATTTTTGCTCCATTTTGCTGTAGACCTACTGTTTTTTTGTTTTTTGTTGTTGTTGTTTTTTCATTTGTTGGGCTAGCTCCCTCATCATCATCATTGATCTCAATAACAACTCATCATCCTAACAGAATAACTATTTACTGACTAAGTTTTATTTATATCACAGTTGCTTAATGGATGTGATAACAACCTTAAAAGAGTGATATCACCCTCAAGAACTGCTGTGTGATAATAGTAATATCACCCTCCAAGATCACCTACCAGTCAATACATAACTTAGTACTACAAGGAATGTTTAAATTGCATGATAAGGAAGATTTTTTTTTTACAAATAAAGTGTGTACGATTAATTGGCGAGCAAGCGAAGCAAGTGAGACACTATCAGTGGTAACACAATTGAAATTCGGGGATATCTGTTTGTTTATATACAGTGGAGACAAAATATAGTTCTGAATTCTGTTCCGTAGTACGGCCGTAAAACGGTAGTTTTTTTACCGTAGTTTTTACCGTTGCGTTCTGTACCGTTTTGACTAAACGGTCGACACCATTTACTAAAACGGTTACGTTTTTCCGTCAATTCATAGATATTTTCTAGTTAGAAACTCTTTTATAGCTATATCAGCAAGCTAAGGACTTGTATCGACCATTTAAGTCTACGGGGATAGTGCAAAAAAATCGTACAAATTTTTACTTGCTTCAATAAAGCTGCAGACCGAAGTTCCGACGGGCACAGAGCTAAAATGAGGTCCATACTTCGTAGTTCTTCTGTTAGAAACTGATGGACCTCTAGTAGTACAAAATCTAAGCCCGAGAAGGCCCTGACATCAAGAAATAATCGATACTGTGCGGTAGTCAAACTAACAATTCTCCGCGAGACAACTTCGAATAGAACGGCTTCAATTTTTTTTTAACCCGATAAGCTCTGCCTCAGGAGCCTGTAAACAAAAAATCGGAACATTTTATTGGATAAACGATTTTTTATATTTCTTTGAGCAAACGAGCAAGGTTAAAACAGTAACACGGTCGAACGGAATGGCCGTTTTTATGAAACGGTGTACCGTCGTCCCCCCCCCCGTTTTTTTTTTAAATTATGCGACGGCCGTTCTATGGGATGGAATTCAGAACTTTATTTTGTCTTCTACTGTATATGTGTGTGGACGTACGCATGTCATTTTGTAGTTTGACCCTCGCATTTTTGTTTTTGCTTCGTGGTCTACCCCTTCCCATACCTCCACTAAACAGAATCTTTTCGTTTAGTGATCCAGTATCATTTAAGGAAATTAATTGTTTACCCCTTCGTATTAGGTTGTTTCTAAATGACACAAGATGCACTTATGTCTTAAAAACGTACTGTTTGACTCAACAATGTACAGTAATTCTTTAGACGGCCATCATCATTCGTGCAAGTGCACGCAGTTAGATAGTTTTAGAGAGTGACGGAGAAGCCTATGGCTGTGTGCAGACAAGTACTAAAGTTTGAAAATAAAGCTGTAAATCTTGAAACCTCTTGAAAAGGGTTTTTCTCAATATGTGATAGGCAATTCTGAGATCTGGGTCACCCTTAGGTCCCAAGGTAAGAAAGTATTGAATGTATTTAAAACTGGTAGGTATTGTAAGAGCAAGCCTGCTACTGGCCCATGCCAAGCAAACTAACTGTATTGCATTCCATTTAGTGGGCTAGTTAGCTTGCCATAACACGACATCATTTTGCACTATAACACTGTAAAAATAACACTTATGTGTGTGTGTGTTCATTAAATGTGTGTGTGTTTGTTCATTAAGTGTGTATGATGTGTGTGTGCATTGTGAGCAGTTGAAGGAGGCTCGTGAGGAGTTGAAGGTGCGAGAAGCTCGGTGGGGGTCTACGATGGCCAGGTACAGAGTGAGGATAGAGAATTTGGAGGTAGAGAACAAAGAGCTACAGAGTGACTTGCGCATGATGGAGAAGGAGAGACTCCAAGTATGGCAGATGCAGGTCAGTCAGTAGTGGGCAGTGTAAGAACTACATGTCTTGGGGAACAAATACATGTACAGTACATAGTCATGGAAAGTTCTCTCTCTAGATGTGCTTTGCTTTTCAGCAATATATGTGTGTGTGTATGTGTTGTGTGTGTTTCATATTTATATGTGCTAATCGTGTACTCCGTACAGCTTGACAAAGAAAGTAAGGAAAAAGACAAAGTGAAGAAATCTACTGCTGAAGCAGGGAAGAAGGTAGGTGTTAATACGTGTACATACGAACTCCAACTGATTTAATTCAATCTCTTGTGTTGTTCGTGTGCTACTTATGTTTACTCATCTACGTAACGTAAAGCAATTGGTCTGGGAAGATTTAGCCTAGTGTAATAAAGTTACAGTTTCATGTTTATTTTCGCTTCATGTTTATTTTCGCTTCATGCAGCTCAACCAGGAAAACAGGGAAAGGGATAAAGTGATGAAACCTATTAAAAAGGTAATTTATTTAAATACACATGATGCTGTATTGAGGGCGAGTAGTAGATAAGCCAGGATAATGCACTTGGTTGAACTCATACATTGTACATTTAGAATGCAAGGCTTGTATACATCAAATGTATGTATTCGAATTGGTAAAGTTGAGTATGACCCATTGCATGGATATAAATAAGCTGATAAGCAAACAAAGCAAAACAAAACAAAACAAACAACAACAAAAAAGAGCACACAACATGATTAGTAAATATCATTAAAATAAAATGTGCTGGTATCCCATGACATGTACTGTAAACTTTTAGCTGAATTCTGTGTAAAGTGAAAGTTTAGCTAGCTCACCACCTCCCCCTGCACTATCAAAGCACTTCATATGCTTTAAAGAGAAGTCCTTACCTCACTGATACTTGTGTGTGCATGCAGATGGATCAGGAGAATAAAGAAAGAACTGCTGTGAAGAAACACTCTCCTCCAATAGAGAAGAAGAAGGTATGCGTGTGTAATGAGAACATCGGGGGATGCAGGATGTGTGGTGGGAAGATGTATGTACATGTTAGAACATTTCAATATACATGTATTAGGGCAAATTTAATTTGGAAAACAGTCTCCACTGTAGATGGAAGGTACTTTAGGGACAAGGTCAGGAGTTTGAATTCTTGGAAACTTGGCATTTTTAAACACAATACATCATGTCATAAAATCATAATGTACGTATGTGATCTCAGATCTATGTATTGCTTTTGAATTTGTAGACCCTTTACCTGACACTAAATTCCTAGTTTCGATTTTCTGTAGCAGCATCTGCACATGAATAAAGCAGCAACTTAAGGCTCATTAAAAAAGATAATTTTGTGGCATGCGTGAATGTGGCTGTTATTGAACTGTGTGAGTGTGTTCATTCATTCCTTCATCCCATCCGTGAGGCGTTGAGGATGTAACTACATGATGTATTAGTCGGCCATGTTATTCTCAGGACTCTCTCGTACACCTCAAAATAATGATTTAGAAAATACTTTATCAATTGTTTGTTGGGGGCTTATTGCGTCACACGCACTATCAAATTATACACAGTCACTGGATGTTTTTACACTCTACATAAGTTTGTACACGCATTGAAGTGTGTATTCCAAACAAAGACTGATAATCCGTGCAACTTCTCTCGTATCTGTCCCATGGTAAAGCCGGACATTAGTAATCGATCGCTATGGCTACCAGACATGGTTCAGTTGATTATTACTGATATCTGCAGAATGTTGATTTTGTATTGAATATACGTTAGCTCCAGGGAATTCATATTGAATGTGAAATGTAAAGAGTGGATGAACGCTGTGTGTTGATACTTGGTGGATCTTCTATTGGTGTATAGAATTCCTGCCTTAGTTCCGTTTGTGGCCTCGTCTTCAAACCAGTAAACAGATCTTTGTTTTGTTTATTAACCTCCAGAGAGAGAGAGAGAGGGAGTTATAATAATTCCCGTGATCCATGTGTCAACAGAGGAAAAATTGCAGCACTCGACATAACTTTAGCCTCCAATTGTCTGGATTTGTTGGTTTGCTTTTAGTCATTTGTTGGTAAAAAGTAGATTTTTTAAAAAATATACTGGCAACACAATGTTTGACACTTCCTTACAATCATGACATAGTCTCTGGCTGTTGTGGTTAAGACTACTTTTGCTATGAGGCTTACGAGGTTCATGTTAGGGGGGAGAAGGGGAAGGCAGAGTTTGTATCTGCTTGCGATTGTCCATTACAGTGTGTCATTGTATGAGGCTAGAGTCAATACTTGATTCTGTGTGTTTTAACTAAGGTTTTGTTTTGTCTTTTGTATCACTGAGGGTTTACATTGCCTGGTGCTTCAATAAATTCTTTCACCTGTATAAGCCTAGTCAGAATGTTTGTTTGTTTTTTAGGCTATCCTTAAATCAGTAAGCCCCAAAAAGAATCTCCCTTTTCACGAAACTGGCAACCACGTCACCCCGCAGAGGAAACCCACTGGTCCATGTAACAGCACTCAAGTGAAGATTGAGAGGTAACACAGTCAGAGCTTAATACAGTAGACCCTCAGTTATCCAAACACCTCATGACCGAGGGTTGTTCGGATATTTGAAATGTTCGGATATTCGGAATAAGTCATTTTGAATGGGGTCTTAATCTCTTATCTATTTAATGCACAGCAAAATTCCAATGAATATCATTATAATTCCCCAAAAATGGTGTTCGGATTAGCGAGAGTTTGGATAAACGGGGTTCGGATAACTGAGGGTCTACTGTACTACAACCAGTCAGAACTCTCATATGTTACAACCAAGGATACGCCTATGATATGTAACTATTAGGAAATATATATAACAACGAAAATAGTTTTGAGAAACAGTTTTTTATATACATGGTGTGTTTATGTTTTCAGTAATCATGGACTGCAGGACAACGAGGAGAATGTTGATCCTCAAGGTTTATCTTCACCCATTAGAAAGAAGTGGTCTGAGTCAGGGGATGACCGTGGCAGACTGAGTCAACAAGGGGAAACATCCCCTGGACAGAAAGTAACTATCTCAATGTGCCTCTAGTTTGCTTATAAAGTACATGCCAAAAAAACACCACATAACTTACTAATTAGCCTGTTTTGGTAAGATGTATGGTTCATGTATTGATTGTACATATGCTGTGTTTGTTTACTTTCTCTTGTATACTAAAGTCCTTGTTTACAACTGAGTGTTTTCATTGTATGTGTGTGTGTGTACATTGTCAGTAGAGACTGTTTTGTGAGCCAGATGGTTCTTACTTCTTATGTGTGTGTGTGTGTGTGTGTGTGTGTGGATATACGTATTGCAACTAGATGTAGTATAATGTGTGTGTGTGTGTGTGTGTACACAGACTGTGTTGCAGCCAGATGGGTCCAATGTTATTACATTCTCCAATGGAACTCGCAAGATCATTGATCCAGATGGGAAGTCCAGTTCAGTCTACTTCTTCAATGGAGATGTCAAGCATGTGAACTCTGATGAAACAGTGGTACGTATGTCACTGCACATGTGAACCCTGATGAAACAGTGGTACATATGTCACTGCACATGTGAACCCTGATGAAACAGTGGTACGTATGTCACTGCACATGTGAACCCTGATGAAACAGTGGTACGTATGTCACTGCACATGTGAACCCTGATGAAACAGTGGTACGTATGTCACTGCACATGTGAACCCTGATTAAACAGTGGTACGTATGTCACTACACATGTGAACCTGATGAAACAGTGGTACATATGTCACTACACATGTGAACCCTGATGAAACAGTGGTACGTATGTCACTGCACATGTGAACCCTGATGAAACAGTGGTACGTATGTCACTGCACATTTGAACCCTGATGAAACAGTGGTACATATGTCACTGCACATGTGAAGTGATGAAACAGTGGTACGTATGTCACTGCACATGTGAACCCTGATGAAACAGTGGTACGTATGTCACTGCACATATGAAACAGTGGTACGTATGTCACTGCACATGTGAACCCTGATGAAACAGTGGTACGTATGTCACTACACATGTGAACCCTGATGAAACAGTGGTACGTATGTCACTGCACATGTGAACCCTGATGAAACAGTGGTACGTATGTCACTACACATGTGAACCCTGATGAAACAGTGGTACGTATGTCACTGCACATGTGAACCCTGATGAAACAGTGGTACGTATGTCACTGCACATGTGAAATGATGAAACAGTGGTACGTATGTCACTACACATGTGAACCCTGATGAAACAGTGGTACATATGTCACTGCACATGTGAACCCTGATGAAACAGTGGTACGTATGTCACTGCACATGTGAACCCTGATGGAACAGTGGTACGTATGTCACTGCACATGTGAAGTGATGAAACAGTGGTACATATGTCACTGCACATGTGTACCTGATGAAACAGTGGTACGTATGTCACTACAGATGTGAACCCTGATGAAACAGTGGTACGTATGTCACTGCACATGTGAACCCTGATGAAACAGTGGTACGTATGTCACTGCACATGTGAACCCTGATGAAACAGTGGTATGTATGTCACTACACATGTGAACCCTGATGAAACAGTGGTACATATGTCACTGCACATGTGAACCCTGATGAAACAGTGGTACGTATGTCACTGCACATGTGAACCTGATGAAACAGTGGTACGTATGTCACTGCACATGTGAACCTGATGAAACAGTGGTACGTATGTCACTGCACATGTGAACCTGATGAAACAGTGGTACATCTGTCACTACACATGTGAACCCTGATGAAACAGTGGTATATCTGTCACTACACATGTGAACCCTGATGAAACAGTGGTACGTATGTCGGGAGAGTACAGTTCTATGATTCATAAGTTCTCCAACTGAACTGTTTTCCCACTTGGTACTGAGTTATAGAGCTGCACAGATATAGGATTGGCTGATTTTGTAAAACTATCTGTTTGTTCTTGTATTACTAATCAATGAAAAACAAATCAGGTTTTTTTAAAATTAGCGACATAACAACAAACATGTTGGTTTTCGATATCAGCTAATATTTTATACACTGATTCTCTATGTGGGGAAATTAACAGGACTAGTTAACTAGTTAGTCTGTTGCACATTTAAAGTTTCTTATTCCAAAGAAGTCAGTATTGCTTGTGGTATCAGGTATTGGAAAATTTAACCAGTATAGCATAGTAAATTATTATTGTTGTTGTTGTGATTTGTTTTTAATATTGTTAGGTATCATTGTTGTTTTATTGTTGTTCGTTATTTTTTGTAATGGTTTTGTTATAATTATTTTGTTATATCTTTACACTATCTTATATTGTATTGGTGTTGTGTGTGTGTGTTCTGCAGGTTTATTTCTATTCAGAGTTCAAAGTCACTCAGACGAATTACCCAGATGGCCAGGAGGTGATAGAGTTCCCAAAGTATGTAAAATACTTCTCATTGGAGAGTGAGACACTATTAGGGGTAACATGATCAAAAATCAGGGTGTATATGTATGTTCAGACATACATATGTCATGTTGTAATTAGACCTTTGACCTTTGTGCTCTCTCTCTCTCTTTCTCTCAATGGTAGACACTTTCCCATACTCCACTAAACAGAATCCTTTGGTCAATCCCTACCTGTATCATCCATGGAAACTTAATTGTTTACCCCTTGAATTAGGTTGTCTCTGACATGATCTGAATGTTGCGGGATGCTATTAGGTCTTGCAAACTTACCAAAGTTTATCTTTTATTCCAATTAGTGGCTGTGGTGAAGTTATTTTGGTTAAGTTATTTTGGTTAAGTTGTTTTGGTTAATGCACGTGTTGTTCTTACTTGAAAATCCATTTTAAGTCATGTTTTGGTTAATGCACGTGTTGTTCATTAGTGCTTGAGCAAAGTCAAGTGCATGTGTTAGCATACCCAGTGAACAAGTGCATGTGTTAGCATACCCAGTGAACAAGTGCATGTGTTAGCATACCCAGTGAACAAGTGCATGTGTTAGCATACCCAGTGAACAAGTGCATGTGTTAGCATACCCAGTGAACAAGTGCATGTGTTAGCATACCCAGTGAACAAGTGCATGTGTTAGCATACCCAGTGAACAAGTGCATGTGTTAGCATACCCAGTGAACAAGTGCATGTGTTAGCATACCCAGTGAACAAGTGCATGTGTGGTAACTTACTGAAGCACATCACTAGATGCACATCACTAGATGCACACACTACAAATACAACACGATACGACACATATACCAATACACATATACACACATAGCAACATACACAACACATACACACAATACACACACAACACATGCACACAGGTGCTTTGATAGCATTCACTTGCATGTAGCATTGTTTATACAAACCCATCCACTCTCTAAGGAATCCTTGTAGCAGGAGTAATTTAAGGTTCAAGATGTTATACTTAAGTTACTAACTTTTAAATTGAATTCAAGCATTGATCTTCCTTTTGAAAAACCATTCTTGCAATTGCCTTGTAACATCTATGTTGTTAAAGTAACATAACAAAAACTACTTCCCGTGAGTTGATATTGAGAATGTGTCAATCAATTTATTAATCCCACTAGCCTATATATTATTAATCCCACTAGCCTATATCTTCAGTTGTTTCAACAGCTAAGTTACTACATGGTCTGTTGTCATGTTTACCAGAAGTGGTATGAAACTGTGGCTTCAAGAGTGTTTCAACAATGGTGTGAGTATAGACAAATGGATATGTCTTTCATGTGACACTATACGTGACACTCAGTCCGAAACATTTTTACAATACAAACACCATTTCTTCATAGCAGCACAGACAAGTATTAGTCACATCACAGATTGGTAACTTCCTGCCACCATATCTTCCTCGTTACTGTCTAGCTTGGCTGTCAAATTTTCACTAGTAATCCATGAGGTTTCCACCCGCTTTTGTTAATGAGTCCTTTCCCGTCCCGCCCCGTCCCGCCCCCCCTCATCAAGGGGGTATAGGGGTGGATGCCTCATCATTGGGTGTACCAGTCATGTGACTACTAGCACAAACTTGGCCTTAACTGCGAGCAGTGGTTTTGTGGGACATTGTGGGTTTATTCTAAGGATCCCATGGAACAACTAATGACATCTGGACTGCTCAGAATGAGAGCAATATATTATTTTATTACCGTAGACTCGGGTTGTTAAGCGCCCATTTTCTTCTCGGTTTTTAACACTTTTTATTAAGCGCTCCAGGTGTCTCGTCTGCTGCTGTTTGGCGAGCAGCCTCAGTTTTTAGGTTACCATTCGTTGTTAAGTGCCCATTTTTATTAAGCGCCCATTTCCTTACCGTTTTAAGTTATAAGCAGGGACACTTAACAGCCTGAATCAACAGTATATTATTTTAAATACAGTACTAAAAATTGTGTTGTTCAAACTACTTGTGAACACATGGGAAAGTTAAAGTCTTCTATTTGTTGTGTTAGTGGTCAAAGTGAACACCATTACCCCGATGGGACCAAAGAGATAAGCTTCCCTAATGACACTGTCAAGTTCCTCTACCCAAGTGGGGAGGAAGAGTGTGTTTTCCCTGATGGCTTGAAGCAGTACCACTATCCCAATGGAGACATCACTTTGTACATGCCCAATGGCGTAAAGGAGTTCTACAACTCAAAGTTTAAGGTAAGGGGGGGTTAGACGCAATTACCAGGACAAGCTATCACAGATGATCTGTATAAAAAGATAGTATTGTATGTACCTCTATAGGTTGTTGTGTTGGTTAGAGTCTAGTCATAGGAAATAACTTCTACCAGTTTGAATGAGTGATTATTATTAATGAGCGAAGGAGCAATGCATTATCAAGAGTGTACAAATCGAGTCAATTGTATTGTCAGTAAGTGTGTATGAATATCATATTTGTAGCATATGAGAACAAGTGAAGGAGAAATGAATCTGACAACCATTAGATCAAATTTTTTTATTCCTTGCTGCAAAGCTGATTTCTTGTTTATTTTGTCGGCTTACAAATATTTTTTTATTTATGTACCGCTAAAAGTGAATACACACCTTCAACATACTCTTAAAAATAGAGGGCATGGTTTCACCCATGCTGTTAAGAGGCAAGTACAATTAACTTTACAATGCTGCTAAGACTTATAAGAGCCTTTGTATTCTTATTTGGTCCATAGCTTGGCTAGTTCGCTCACCGTTAGTGACTTAAGCACTCCAAGTAATTACTTTATTTCCCCCCTAGCGTCGAGAATACCCAGATGGTACCACGAAGACTGTGTATCCAGATGGCAAGCAAGAGACAAGATATGCCTCAGGAAGAGTGCGTGTAAAAGACAAGGATGGAAAAATAATCACAGACTCCAGCAAGAGTTAATGAATATTGTTGCAGTTGTTTTTGTTTTGTTTCATCTGTTGTAAACATCAGCCTGTTTAGATTATTTATTTATCATCTTCTTAAGTCAATCTTTACTTTCAAATGGAACAACAACAACTTAAGTTCAGCGAGTTTATACTTTACTTTATTATACAAACTGAGTGTGCATGTGCTGTGTGTACTAAAACACTAATACTTGACAAGGGTAACTATGGTAAAGCTTGTTTAGTTCCAAGTGAGTGGACACAGAGACATGTATGCACCAGTATGGAGTTAGTGTGTGAAGTTTGCTGATCCGCTTCAAAAGTAGTGTACGTGTGACTTTATGATTTTATATTGTTCTTGTTAGATATTAGGCATCTAATTGATTTTTAATTTACACAAAACAATATTATTGTGCACAAAAAAAAAATTGAAAGTAAATAATGGTTGAGAGCATGCTATGGATGTCATGATGCTGATTCTCCTAGCATATGGACACAGTTAAATCTATTTTACATTGGAAGACTGCTAGACACCATTTGTGTGATAGTACAGTTTAGGGGTCCAAATGTTTGAGTGTTTGTGATTCAGATGTAATTAGTTATTCAAGCTCTAGATTAAATATGGATGTGCTTATATGTGAGGTGAATTTATTCCACTTTATCCCTGGCATTTTTGAGGCCAACTGAATAGGCTGCAATAGCTGCCTGTAAATCAATATTACCTGGAGTTAAATTAGTGTAATCACTGCCATCATCTTCATTTTGCCCAAGTCTCAGAGTCATATAACTTTCATTTTCTTCACCATTTACATTACCAGCGGCGTTGGGGTTAAGAGGCATGTAATCGCCTTCAGCTGCTTCTCTTTGTTCCTTGGTAACATTTATATACGGATCATTTTGTGTCAGTAATAGTGCAGTTTTCCTGTCTAGTGTAGCAGGATCCAGTGGCATGTAGTCATTCACTGAATCTCTGTCTGCATTGAGTATGCCTCCTACATCATCATCATCCATGTACTCCCTACCTGGAAGTGCAGGAGTATCACCAATATCCTCGTCCTCCATCAGGTAGCCACGCTCTGGTAGTTCTGGTTGGGCCCCTTCATAGTCACTGTCCAGTGACAGGTTATCTGAGGCTGGCTTAGTTGCAACAAAAAGGTGCAGGTTTTTATCATTGATAAATTGACCGGTGGCTTTCATCGAGAAATGTTGCAAACCTTCTGTCTGTTCAGGAATGGGTGTGTTATTCACAGACTTGAAAGTTAATTTCTTGGATAGCTGTGTGGAGAAGTCCTCATCATCTAAATAGTTCCTCTGTGGAAGTTCTAGCACCATACTGCTGCTGCCTGATATGTTATCTTCCTCTACCTTTTTGTCAACAAACAAACTGAAGTTTTCAGTAGTTATGAAGCTAGTATCTTGCACCACACAATGGGCTGGTGGTGCCTCGTATTTGTTAAGTAATAGTTCCTTTTTATTTGACTGATATTTTGTTTTTTTCTTTGACTTCTCTTTCTTGTTAGAGTCTTTTAAATACTCTGGATGCTTTTCCTCATGATTGTCTATATCACCAGTAGCAACATTAGGTTCCTCCACTGAACTGAAATCGAAACAACCAAAATATGAAAAAAAGAAAAGAAAAAAAAGGTGCAAATAACTTACTATCTTCGTTGCCGGCTACGTTTGACTATGATAAGCATTATAATACACGCCACAACTATGATGATAACAATGACAATGATTGTGAAGAGTCCTATCCCAGAGAATATGAGCACATTGGATGGAGTTCCTGCAGCTGTACACATTTCACATTCAGTGCCAATTCTACATTTGCTGATAGTTAAAGAGTTAACTGGACTACGGCACAAGAAGCTAAGGCCATATAGCTGGTAACTGAATACTTACCGAATAGATCATTCTGCTGAACAAGCTCACCAGTGGTTGTCCTATAGTCTGTCATATCCATGAGGAAGAACACAAGCTATGAAGTTACTTCTTTAAAGTAGCTATGTAGTTTAGTTTATGACAGCATTACAGATACTAGATTATGCCCCTTCGATCTGTTCAGCACAGCAGACTTATGGCCCTCTATTCAGTTGACAAAACACTCTTGGTTGACCTTACGTTTGTTTGTTAAAGATATACACGTCATGTATGGTTGGCAAGAATAACTAAGATGTAGCTTATGTTTCTATTTCCTGTAGAAAAATACGTACTGTAACTACACCCTAAAGCAAGTAAAAAAAAAAAAGGAAGGGAAAAGAAAAAAATTAAAATGGAATAGAAAAAAATAAAATGTCAGTGCAAATGTAGCTGTTGGTTTATAGTATACAAATACTTTTTGTTCACTCAATCTTCAGTTGGCTTTGTTTAGTATCTTCCGACCATTATTGAGGAGGTGATTGTGTTTATTATAGAACTTGTAATACTTTCCTTAGAAAATATTTAATGGTCTATTCAATACTATCTGTCATGGGAGATGGCTAGCTAATTGAAGTGTGTATAAATCTGATTAGAAGAAGTAGCATGTATTGTTCTCACCCCAGCAATTACCACCACCTTCACAATAACTGAGCTTGTATTCATAAAGCTAACACAATAGAAACAAAATTGAATGACATTCACAAAACTTTAAAAAAAAAAAAAAAAAATACAAGTTTATTTAGTAGCATAAAAGTAGCTTTGACAAAATTAAGTTAAAAATGATTAAAGCGAGGAAATATAAATGGGTAAATTTATTTCAGTGTATTATAAATGTTATTACTAGACATATTATTATATATCCACTCACAGATAAACAACAACACCGAGAAGTCAATTCATCTTATTTTTTAATTTTCAGTGACATGTAGTCACTGTTGATGTCTTCAGACTTAGTCAAAGCTACAGAAACTTGTGCCTTGTCAGCTGCATTTTTAAGCCCCATGGTATTTGCCAACTTGGCTGTTTTCCTGGTCATAGTACTAGTAGTCAAAGGCATGTAATCATCATCATCATCATCATCATCATCATCATCATCATCACTGCTCATTTGTCTCCTTCCTCCAGAATATTTAATTTTTCCCACTCTTGGGGCTGACTTCATGGACATGTAAGAACTTTCCATATTGGCAGTAGAATCTTGAGTACCTGTTTGGGGCATGCACTTGGGTACTTCCTGTGCTGTAGTCTCATTTTCTTGGGTCTTCTTGGCAGGCACAGCTTTGGATAGGCACATATAAGTTTCTGCCAGTCCACTCATTCCTTCTGGTTTCCTTTCCAGCGTTGAGAAATCCAGTGGTGTGTAGTCATCTGTCTGGCTATCCTCCTCTGAGCTCACAGAAGGATTTGGTTTCTTCTTCAACTTTCTCAGAATCTGTCCCATTCCAGTCTCGGGGCTTATATATACTGTCTCAGTGTCACTCATGCTGGCTCCTTTGGGTCCTTGTGTTACACTCTCTTGTTTGTACACTCACAGCGGCAGTATTACTCAAGGGATTGCTTTGTTTATAGTGTTTGCCTGAGACTGTACTGTCACCAGCTCTGCCTGAATGGGATGTGAGGTCTCTGATGTCATCTTCTGTGTACCCCCGGTCAGGAACTTTAGGAACCTCATCTTCTCCGCCGTCCTCCAAGTATTTTGGACATGGTAGTATTGGGGGCATTCTGTAATCATTGTCCACAGCACATTTCTTCTCATTTGTTCCAATGAAAAGGTCAAAATTGTTCTTATTAATGAAATTGCTGGTGCTGTTCACAATTATACTGTGAGGTATGGCTTCATTTCTGAGTTTGCTATCAACTTCAGACTCCTGTTCGAGCGTCATACCTATGACTTTAGAGAACTCTGCATCGTCCAAGTATTGTCTCTGTGGAAGTTCTAGGACCATACTGCTGCTGCCTGATTTGTTGTCCTCATCTGTGAATTCAGTATAGTCTTATGAATATACTAATCTTATTTATAGCTTTTTGTTTTCAGCCTTACCTTCATGCTTTGAATTACTACTTGTAGTTTTTGCAAAGAACTCATTGTTTAATCTAAGGAAGAGAAAATGTTAAATAGTGCAGTTACTAATAATAAATGTAACATACTTGATTCTTGTTTTAATCTTGGCTTTGATCATGACGAGGATGGTAATTATTATCATTATGGTGACAAGCATTACTCCGATAACAGTACCAATTCCAGAAAATACACCGACATAGAAACTCTCTGTATACACAGTCATAAACAGGACTTTAAACATGAATCAATGCAGAGGAAAAAACATGCTAGGTGCCAGCATTTTGTATTTCTAACTATGCCTGAATATTGTGTATGATAGTGAAGACCATCTAACTGAATCTGAAGTTTGATGAAATGATTAGTTTGATGGAGCCGGACCCACGTAGCGCGCAAAGTTTGCGGAGGGTCTGGGGACATGGCCATACCAAATTTGTTCTGGAGGAATGTAGAAGTGGTGAGTGCCCCACCTCCTTTATACCTAAATTTCTACCGCAAATTAGCCATGATTGCTAAACCTAGCGTTACAAAGGGTGGCTGACACGCACAGGAATTTCTATTTGTGGTTGGGATCCCAGTAATTATTTGCTAACAGTAATTGACTGCTGCAATATATGTGCAGCAGAACAAATTTGGTATGACCATGTCCCCAGACCCATTCCCAGCGTAGCGGTTCGGTAAAGGATCTGGCTACGTCAGACTATGAAATGATATAGTGCAAAATTCTCATGTTAGCACAGATGTACGGCCATGTAATTGAGTAATTGAGCTGTATAGCCCACCAGTTTATTCCATACCTGATAGTGTGCTTACATCTAGTTCTTTGAATGATCCCTCACCAGCAGAGGTATATGCTGTAACCGTACAGTTATATGTGGTAAAGGGTTGCAAGTTCTCCACCCTCAGATAAGCTGTGGAATTGCTCACTTCCTTCCTGTTTAGTCCATTGGATATGATAACCCTGTATCCTAAAAGGATGCCATTGGTTCTCTTCAGGTAGAGGCTTAAGTATCAAGTGGAAAGATGTGAAGAAAGTTTGTATGTCTAGAATTCCGGGTGCCGCAGAAGGAGCTATGGAGACATATATTAAACATTGTATAATACTTCACACAAGTATGCAAATGTTATTAGCTATGAAGTATCATCATCAGAATCCTAACAAATAGTGAAACATTATTTTGCTTTCAAGATGGGCCCCAAAGAAAAAACAACAACTTACCATCCTCTTCAGTTTGAAATGGATTAAATGAAGTGTAGGCCCCACATTTACAGTGAAAGCTGCTATGTTGAGGAGGACTCAGACTTCAGGAAGTGCAAGAAGAGTAAAATACAAAAGAACTACAGCTATCATAAATAGTAATTAATTGGTACAATGACTGCATTCACATAGTGAATCTTTATGTGTGAAATCTATTTAGCTGTGACTGATATGTTGCAAGTTTAGCTCCAAAATTTCATACGCAGCAATTTTACCTTCACTCAAAATTGGTTGACTTTACATAAAAGTTTCAAAAAATTATTTATTGCAGTAATTATAATGTAGCTAGCATTCACAAAAATTAAAAAAGTTATTAAAACGTTAAAAAATGATTACAGTGAGTAAATATAAACGGGTACAATGAATGTTATTTCCAGTATTTATTTGTTTTCCACTCACTACACTAACATCAAGAAGGCAGTTCTACTTCATCTTTTAATTTGCAGTGACATGTAGTCACTGTTACTTTCTTCAGATTTAGTCAAAGCTACAGCAACTTGTGCTTTGTCAGCTGCATTTTTAAGCCCTGTGGTGGTATTTGCCAACTCAGCTGTTTTTCTGGTCATAGTATGTGTAGTTAAAGGCATGTAACCACCACCATCATCATCACTGCTCTTTTTTGTACCTCCTCCAGAAAAATTAATATTTCCCACATTTGGTGCTGACTTTACGGACATGTACAGACTTTTCACACCGGCAATAGAATCGTGAGTGCCTGTAAGTGACATGTACTTGGGTACTTCCTGTGTTTTAACATTTTCTTGTGTCTTGCCAGGCACAGGTTTGGACAGGCACATGTAGGTTTCTGCCAGTCCACTAGGTTTAGTCTCCAGTGTTGAGAAATCCAGTGGTGTGTAGTCATTTGTCTGGCTATCCTCCTCTGAACTTACACCAGGATTTGGTTTCTTGTTTAACTTTCTCAGAATCTGTCCCATTCCAGTCTCGGGGCTTATATAAACTGTCTCAGTGTCACTCACGCCTCGACGCCCGCACCACCTTTGGGTCCTTATGTTACACTCTTTCGTTTGTACACCAGTAATGGCAGTATTACTGAAGGGATTGCTTTGCTTGCCTGAGACTGTACTGTCACCAGCTCTGCCTGAATGGGATGTGAGGTCTCTGATGTCATCTTCTGTGTACCCCCGGTCAGGAACTTTAGGAACCTCATCTTCTCCGCCGTCCTCCAAGTATTTTGGACATGGTAGTATTGGGGGCATTTTGTAATCATTGTCCACAGCACATTTCTTCTCATTTGTTCCAATGAAGAGGTCAAAATTGTTCTTATTAATGAAATTGCTGGTGCTGTTCACAATTATACTGTGAGGTATGGCTTCATCTCTGGGTTTGCTATCAACTTCAGACTCCTGTTCGAGTGTCATACCTATGACTTTAGAGAACTCTGCATCGTCCAAGTATTGTCTCTGTGGAAGTTCTAGGACCATACTGCTGCTGCCTGATATGTTGTCCTCATCTGTGAATACAGTATAGTCTTATGAATACACTAATCTTTTTGTCTTCAACCTTACCTTCTTGCTTTGAATTACTATTTGTAGTTTTCGCAAAAGACTCGTTCAATCTAAAGAAGAGAGAAAATGTTAAGTGATGCAGTTAGTTACAAAAATATGACATACTTGATTCCATTTTTATTCTTGGCTATGATCATGATGAGGATGATTATTATGATCACTACTGTGACAAGCATCACTCCGATGACAGTACCAATTCCAGAATATAAACCGACATAGGAACTCTCTGTAGCTATACACAGTCACAAACAGGAAATTAATTACATGGGGAGCTAATGTAGAACAAAATAGCTATTGACAAAGACTATTACATTTGCAGTTATATGCCACCATTTGAAGGCCTCGATAAAACTTTTAAGTATTTCTGAATATTGTGCATGAAAGAATATCATATTCTTAATTATCCATCAATAATAAAAGTTTGATACAGTGATAAAAATGGTTGAAACAATCTCATATAAATAATTCAGCCATTTTTGGTTGAAATAAACTTGGGAAAGAAGTTGAAACATCGATTAAGTTTACTAACATAATATTGGCTATTAGAGCTGAGAAAATTTGCTATTAATAAAACAATTTTATGACACATTACAGCTATGCATATTCTAACTGAAGCTATAGTCTCCTACCAATTCTATTCCATACCTGATAGAGTGGTTACATCTAGTTCTTTGAAGGGTCCCTCACCAGCAGAGGTATATGCTGTAACCGTACAGTTATATGTGGTAAAGGGTTGCAAGTTCTCCACCCTCAGATAAGCTGTGGAATTGCTCACTTCCCTCCTGAAGAGGCCATTGGATACGATAACTCTGTATCCTAAAAGGATGCCATTGTGGTTCTCTTCAGGTAGAGGCTTAAGTATCAAATGGAAAGACATGAGAAAAGTTTGTATGTCTAGAATTCCGGGTGCCGCAGAAGGAGCTATGGAGAGACAGTAAATAGAAATGAGATCAAATAATAGTATGGAAATGCAAGTATATAAAAATACTATTTTAAGTAAATTCATGTATAACATGTGCCTCTTAATTTGGTATTAATTAACTTACCATCCTCTTCAGTTTGAAATGGGTGAAATGAAGTGTAAGGCCCCATATCTACAGTGAAAGCTGCTATGTTGACAGAATAGTTGTTGTATGGCTCCAGTGAAGTCAAGTTGTACTGTGTTGAGTTTGATGTCTCCTGGCGCAGTTCACCACCAGAGAAGTTCACATTGATAATGTAGTATCTTACAATTCCATTACGTTGATCTATATCTGGCGGTTCCCACACTAGAAATGCATGTCGGGGGCCAATTTCTTGTGTGTACAATTGTTGTGGTGGTGAACTTGGGGCTATTGAAATTTATGATATAATTAATATAGGGTACAAAACTATGTCAGTTCAATAGGAATTAATATCAAAATGGACAAAATAATAATAGTAATAATAATAATAATCTATACAATAATACGCTTGTGTGTCAGTAACGACGATGATGATGTATTTATTTCCACTCACTCCATAGTTACAAAAAGAGAAAGGCAGAGAAAAAAGAAAGCTTTCATGTCAGGTTTAATCCTATGACCATCAACTTCAGAGTCACTCATGCTGACTATTAAACTGTCGGGAACTAATTGCTAAGTAGATCTTGGAGTGCCTTATTAACCTATTGTATCCTCTATTTTCTCTTTTATTCCCTCTAGCCCTGTTCATCCCCTGCTCTATAAACTCTGAACACTGGGTCGCTGAACCAAGTTGGGAGAGAATGTTCACCTACAGTAGCTAACCATAAACCCACCAAAAATCATTGGTTTACAAAGACAGAGAAGCAAGAAAATGCAGGGTCAAGAAAATAGTAGCTGGTAAGAAAAAGCTGATTGGTGCAACTGCTTCAATGAAGAAGTGAATGGAAATACACAGAAAGACAGAAATACTGAGGTGCAGGAGAGCTAGACAGAAGGGGAGAAGGGAACCCATGAGTTGTAAAGAGGGATAAGAAAAACTGGGATGGCTCAGGAAGATGCTACTGCACTCCTAATATGAATAGGTTAGTACTTCTGGAGCCACTGTGTGGCAGAGTACTTGCTAGTAATAATAATAATAATAATAATAATAATAATAATAATAATAATAATAATAACAGTTTTACTTGAAGAAACCTTTGACTTGACATATTGAGATTATCTGCAAAAGCTACAAGATGTATTACTTCTATACTTCATGCATTAATTAAAATGTCTTTTTTCCAGTTAAAAATCGAACTCATCCTTATTTCATTTCATGTTACCTTTGACATTACTAAAAGTAAGGGGAATACCCACAATGTGAAAATAACAATAACAAATGTGAAAAGTGAGCCAAATGCAATAATAATAACAATCACATTTGTTGGAGTTTCCTGTTTCACTTCTGTATTAGTTTACAACTGGCCATACACTATCATACCAACATTATCTCAGTATTGACGAAGTAGGCAATGTGCATCATCTCTATCTTATGCTATTGTATTATCTACACATAGGAGCTGAATATAATGGCTCCTCTCAGTATGTTCATCTCTACCCCTTTCAATTCTAACTTCCAAGACATACCAGCTTCATGTGTCTGGAAGGAATGAGATGAACTGTAAGGACCTATAGCTATAGTGACTGCTGCAATGCTGACAGAGTATCTGTGGTATGGCCTCAAGGTCATGTAAAATCTTGATGTAGTATAAATATCACTGATACTTATAATATTGTTCAAATTGATACGGTAGGAGGTTATGATGCCATTGCGGTGTTGCTGCTCTGGTGGTTCCCAATTAACTGTAGCATACTTGGGACCAATATTGGACACTCTGATTTGTTGTGGTGGTTGGCTGGGAGCTGTATTTACAAATATGAAAAGCAACAGTACCTCACAATAACATTGAAATAATTAATTTAATAGTTGAAAATCTGATTATAGACATAATTTCTTGATATAGAATCTCTAGTACACTACCTTGACATGCGAGATGTTTGATGGCAATCTGATTCACAAGCATGCATCGGATTGTGAACAAGTTGAAAAAATGACCAGATGCCCTCTAGTAGAATATATAATATCAGCAATTTATTTTGTAATAAAAAATTAATAGTTTGTGTAGCTAGGTAGCTAGCTAATCCACGCTAGTTTTCCTAAACACCAGTGACATTGGTGACTACCGACAGCTTATTATGCCCAAAGAAATGTCAGTATAATTTGCATGTCATTAGGTATATTTTCTGGTTGGGTTATTCACCCAACAATAAAACCTAGAGGTCTATTTATTTTACTATTTTCGTTGAAGACTTATAGCTTCTGTATTATTATCCAACATCAGCAACATGAAGCTACACCACTGTTCTAACAGGTATGGTATTATATAGAAAAAAGTAGGGAGAGGGGGGGCGGGTTAAACCCCCCTCCCCCCTCCCTGTGACTCCCTTCTTGGTTAGATAAAAATTTAGTTATCATCCCATACACTATCAGCTCCTAATTGTTGCAGTTGTTCTTGGTTGCTTATAATTATTACATCCCCCTGGTTCCTTGCAGTGGACTTCACATTGTTAAAAAATAGGTGTACAAACTAAAAAAGATTTGATGGTGTTCCAATAATTTTGCATCATGCAAAACACGTGTACAACAAGGTACATGCTCCCTAGTTGTGTCAAATATTTGTATTATACACATTATTTTATACACATCAAATACAATATATAATTTACCAGATTGTGCAGTTAGAAAATTGATGTAAGCAGGAGAGCTTGCTCCAACATCATTGTGTGCTCTCACACTGCATTGGTAGTAAGTGTATGGGCGCACCATCCAATTAACACTCATAGATTGTATATGATTCATAACAGAACCATTACAATTTATGCTATAATGAATTCTCGTTCCATTTGGATACTGAGGAGAACTCCAAGAAAGCCGAGCTTGAGTAGAACTTGTAGAATATCTGCTTGAGAGTGGAGGAGAAGGTAGTACTAACAGTAAAATAAGTTACTCATTAGCTATGTTGAAAAGCTAGCATTATTATTTGTATTACCTGGACGAGTAGTAAAATAATAAGAATGTACGATAGCAACATTATTTTCATATACCCTGCATGTGTATGATGTATAAGGTGTGAGGCCACTAATATCAACATAATTAATAAATGATGGGATGGTCCTGTGGCTGTGACTATCCACACATTTTACTGAATAACTTTGATGAAGTGACCAACATGAAGATATATATACTCTGACAGTATTGGTTTCAGCACTGACTGAAGTAATTGTTGGTATATCTAGAGAAAGATAGATAGACAAGTGTAAAATGGATGTGAAACACTTCTATATAATTATAGCACAAGTATACAATAGGGTATATACATAACAGTTTAGTTTGTGGTGGAAACACCTAGTAGACTGGGAGTTCTGAGCATGCAGATGGACAATCATATTATTGAGTAGGGGGTCAATAAACTATTCTAGCATTTTATCTAGCATTTTAGGAACACTGAAGCATTATGAGCATTTTAGGTGTGCTGAAGCATTTTTCTAGCCTTTTAGGTGAACTTTAGAATTCCACATAAAAGATAAATTTTTGGCAGATTAACTATTATTTTAACATTATTTATTTGAAAGAACCTATTGTTATAAAAATCATTTACTTGTAATAATAAAATATGGCTTATACTGAATTGTTTGGTGTGATTGCAGTGGCATTTGAATTTATTAGATGTGCAGAGCATAGACTTAAACTCTTTGGTTCATTTGATAGAGAAACTTTTCTGTTAATAAAACTCATTTGAACAAATGAGTGGGTGTGACTAGTAGGCATGGTTATAATGGCCACACCAATAAGATCTGGCTTCCTGCTCCCCTGCCAACACTTAAAATCAACCACACATGCCAAAAGTAAAATGCTAGTACAGCCTTTCACTGCAGCTAAAGTGCAAGTTTGTTGGTTTTTTCATTGCTAGCACTATTTTTCAGAACAGCAAACCTCTGCAATGGAAGATTGTAAAGAAACTTCCATTATGCTCCAATACTTATCATAGACACTAAGGGATAACATTTATTTGTACTTTCATTAAGAGACTTTTACGTTGAATTTTAAGCATTATAGGAAAATTATTATGGGTTGAGCTTACAAGAATTAGGAAATAGCATCATAGGGAAAATTTGAAGAATAATTTATTGAGCCCTATTGTTAAGCTATGGGAAACTGAATTTACCATATTATATGCAGATCATCAAATAGCTAGAAACCAAACTTTCACATGCGAAGAAAAATAAATATTTGCTAAGTGTGATTGTAGATGCATTACAGTAAACAATGATGACAAATTTATCCATAAAGTCAAACCATTTATTTTGGATTAATCAAACTAGCTAAAGAAATTTTTTTTCACTTCAATTTCTAAAGAAATTTTTTTTCACTTCAATTTCTGATACACTTCCATGGAGCACCAAATTGGATCTTTTTTGTAAAGCACTATGAGGTGATTTGCATCAAATACATTGCAGTTGCATTAAGTGCACAATTGTCAAGTGATCATGTTCATGTAAATTGTCTTGGCATAATTCTTTATGGTGTTAATATAACCAATAAAACAGAGACGTTGCTACCACGATTTGACCACTGCAGTTTTTGGACCACCATGGCATGAATGGTATAAGTTTATTCAAGAGAGAAAAAATTCCATGCAGTAGTTGTACACAATAAAATAGCTTTTCTCACATAGCAAAATTTGGTAAATGGTTGAGAATATAATTGACACACATGAAACAGTTAAACCTAGCAAGGAATTTTTCTTAAAATGTGAAAGTTTGGTTTATATTTTAATGCTAACTATAGCACAAAGCTACAACATCAGAAGGATAATGAAATCTTCATAGTTCTCAAATTCAGCTATATGTTTTTCTTCAACAAGTAGCATAACCTTCTGTATTAGCAGAATATTTGCTAGTGATAATTGTAAATCAACTACTCACTAAGCACTAATAAGCAGCTGGATAGGATATAAAAGTAGTGTGAGAGAGCACAGCACCAGAATCTGCTAATGCTGATCATGAATAAAATTTCCACTGAAATTATTTGGGGTTGCATTAATGTATTATTGCTAAAATTGGGGGGGGGGGGGGGGGGGCACAGGACTGTGTTCTTGTGGTTCCTCAGCCTATGTAAAGCCACTCTGTAATTTGGTGCTGGTAATCCCCTTAATACTCCATGCAATGGTGTGCTTGCTATTTATTTAATATAGTTAAAGATATCCCAACTCGCAAGAAACTAAGACTGCATAGGAATAAATAGGAGTGTGAGTTCCATTATCACAGTGTCACATTATCATAGTTCAATTGTTGCATTGTTAATTGTAGTAGTTAATTGGATAGCTAAGTAGGTCACACTGTAGAATTGACAGAAGTGATATTCATTCTTTTGAGAGTGTAGCATCCTTGTAATGTAATGATCTGGCATTGATAGTTTTTATCCTTAGTTCCATGTACCTGTTACTGCTGTTGTTTTTGCAATTACTTTTTCTATCCATTGCTATTTTGATGGGCTATATCTAAGACAGTGTCTCCTGGCTTTTCAATTGTTGCAAGTAGCTAAGAATACTTGAAAGAACCTTAACACCACCAAATAGGATTTTGCTTTTTTTTTTTTTTAGCATTTAGCTACTATTCTCACTGGGGAAGTCTTTGGCTATGAACTACTTGTGATGGAGACCACTGATATTTCATCTCTAGCCGCACAAGCCAGGCCAGAATGAACCATACCCGTTTATTTTTCCTTTGTTTGCTGTAAGACTGATATGTTTATTTTTCTTTTATTTATTGATCATTCATCTCGTGTTTTACCTAATTATTTCATTTACACCTTTTCACACTTCATGCAGCCTAGCTTTACCATTTATGGTCACCCTACATAATAATTCCAACCAATCAAATTCAGCCAGCTTTCAGAGATAATTCTCCTGTATCATGTTCACCCAGGATGTGGGTGCGTTGACTGGTTTTCTATATATACTGGCTAGTCGGCTCACCCCATCAGTCAGTCTTTAGTTCTGTAATTCATAAGCTGGTTTTTAATTCAAATAAAACTTAATTAAATAGCCCCAAGGCAAATTACTGAGCCTTCGGTCCTGGATTAGAGAGATACTGGCGCAACCACAACCCCTCCTAGTCCAATTCCGTTGAGATTGCCTCTGGTGGCAGCATCTACCTGGTAGCAGTTGTCTCTCAATTAACACAGGGACAGCCATTGCAACACTAGCTACTAATAAAATTTAAAGCAAAAAAATATACAGGAGTTCAATTGAATTAAAATCGTACAAGTGCATATATATAAAAAAAACTAATAAATTGCAAAGCTTTATTATAAAAGTAAAATTTGAATCTACACTAATATTACAGAGATATTTGGATATATTCAGGCTAGAAGAGATCACAAACCATTAACTTACAGGGAGTACATCTGATAAGGACAACTGAGGAAGCATAACGTAGGTATTGATATGGACATGTCGCTGAAGATGATGCTGAATAGCAGCAAGAAGAGGAATAACTTAATGACTCATAGTGACGAGTACTATTTCCTACAAAATACAAAAAGGAATGGAAACCTTAACCAAACATAATGAACCAGGTTAATACTTTGGACTACTTCAAAAACAAAAGCTGTTGTTTTCTTTGTATACCATTCAGTATACTTTTCTGTGATGAAAAGTTTCCATACCTTGCTGACAGCCAATCAGTTGACATACAGTGTTATAGTTCACTGTTGACCACGAGCATATTGGATGATATAAATTATTAATCCTTATTTCAAGAATTCCGGTCAGTGAGTTATTCACCATTGTCTTGTTGGTCAGCCTAGCCGTACAGCAATTGCCAATCCTGGAAACATGATACAAAAACAACAAAACTGAAATTTCTTTAATATTTTGATTTTGCTGAGATGAGTAATTTACTACACAATTATGTAGCATTTTTCCAATAAATTATTTTGATAAGGACACTCATAAAAGTCAACAGATATGCTTCCTGGTAAATGGTGCATAAATACAGTTAACCTTATCAATATGTTCATCACGCTTCTTGTGATGTTTGTGCTCTGCTACAATAAGTAGAAAACAACTGTAAGGAGTGATCTGTGAATGGTGGAAGAATGAAAACTTAGCTGTGTTTGTTCAGAAAAGGGAAGATAAGCTGAAGTAGGCTGTTTATAGCTTACAGAGTTGGTATGTGTTTGTCATATGGCATGGCCAGTAAAAATGTAAACAGTTTACTGTCACAATAACAATAAACATGGCCCCTACGTGATTCAGACAGTCAGAATATGAAACTTTTCATAGAGTTTACTCAAGCTTGTTATATAGATTAAGTAGTTAGTGATGAACAGCTTGTGGAAACTACAATTAGAAAACAAAAACAATACAAAAAGCAAGCATGACAAGTGTTTGAAAAGCAATTAGTAAAGTTCATTAATACTTTTAGTTCCAGGTGAAACAAAGTGATATTATTGCAACAACGATCTGCCATCTTGACTCTTTGGACTGCTATAACACAAGGTAGTAGTATGACGAAGGTTCATTTCTAGAAGAAAGATTGAAAACTCGCGGAACACTGCTGCCCAGCCAAGTGTGGTGTATCACAGCTCGGTAGATATGGGATAGGCTCAGGTAGTTATGCACACTTGTGACAGAAGAGACTGCTCTATTAGGTCATTGCTACTAGAGTAAGTTGACAGCATGGATAGGTCTTCAAGTGGTTAAGCTGACTCAGCTGTGGTAAATCACCTCACAAGATCTATCTAGAAGACCACAAGCTTAACTTTGTAGTTGAGAAGTAATTTCAGAAGGCAAGTCAACATTTGAGTAATAAAGGGCAGACTAAATTAGAAAATGAAAAAAAAAGAAGATGAGTTATATGATGAAAAATCAGTATGCTAAGTATGCATGAATACATTTGTATGTAATTAGTATGTTCATTGGTCTCAATAGTCTGATCTGAATACAGGTAAAGAAAAACGATTTTTTTCCTCAGTGCGTATGTGGTGTGGGCCATCGCTTCACAATGGGTTTTACATGTACAGTTGCAAGGAAGGGAAGCAGTGTATATTATAGTCACCTGATAGTCTGCTTCACATTATTAATAGTGCAGTAATGGGGAGCAAGCTAGCTTAGCAAACAAATTAATGAAATTTAAGTAGAACTTAGGTCTTCAGTATAATTGGCTCTGATATGTCATGGTTTAAGCAATAGTGTCCTCCACAGTCTTAACTTAAAGCCTTTCACTCACATGCACAGTTAAGTTTAACTGAAAGAAAGGTCAGTGTAGCTAGTGGTGACTTAACCCAAAGTAAAATTAGGGAAAGAGTCAGCCTCTAGATATGTTCCATTAATATAAAAAGTGGTAACCAAATCCATGCCACACACTCACATCTTCGTCCCCATCTTCCCTACACACACACACACACACACACACACACAAATGCAAATTTTCTTGCTGCCGCTAGGCGGTCACGCGCACCTGGCAGAGCCAGGATGCCTGTGCACTAAGCAGGCACTGTGAGCCGTGCAAGCAAAGCTCCTGGAGCTGGGCTAGGAACTCGCAGGAGAACAGGCCTTTCCTCACAGCAAGTGGTGTGGGCACCCGAAGTCCCACCTGGACCATTGCTGTTTCATGAGAAAAGGCCTTGAATTTGCATCCCAGCAAATGCCAGGTACCCAATCACAGCTGGGTGGACTGGTGGGGCTGGTGGGACTGGTGGGAGGCAGATGGAAAATCAGATGGAAAAATTGCCTGAGTTGGGCTTGAACTCAGGACTGCGGGCCCTGAGCCCAGGACACAACCACTACACCACACAGCCACCACCTACACACACACACACACACACACACACACACACACACACACACAATAGGAAACATTCCCTAGATTAGAATCCAAACAGATCTTTTGACACGTGATGCTACAAAACAACAACTAATTTTCCTTTCTTTTTTTAATTTTTAGTTTGGTCAATTTTCCACCATTTAGCTTTTGTGGTCAAGAATGCATAGCTGAAAATTAATTGAATGAAAGTAGACTTTATATATACACTTGTCACATCTCTCAACAGATGACTTAAATCATTTAGAACCACAGTTAAATATACCAACAGACAACATCTGATCAGACCAGAAAGATATTGAATGCTGGAGTATTTGATCACGAGAGATATGTCTCATTCCTTAAAATGTGAACTGGTTAGGAGAAATAACTGACTACAGTACTCATGAAATATCTTGAGGTCACAATTGTTGTATAAAAGTAGTTCTGCAAGAGTGAAGTGAAGATGAATGTTTTGTTTTTATACAAATTAAGTCTATTGTAATATCAGTTGCTATCGACTACAACTATAGTGAATTAAATGAAGTAAAGGAAATCAAAACATTAAATTCATGCAAGTTTATTTTGAATGTAAACTTGAAGAGTAAAATTTTTAGGTCTTGCCATCTGTCAGAACATATTGTGTTGTGTGTTGCAGGTGACTTATTGAGAGCAGGTAATGACACTGAAGTATCAATAATGTGTTTGAATAAGCCCTTTCAAGATGACAACATATCACTTTCATAATTGCTGTCTTTCCTTTTCTAAATATTTGCATTTGTGAGCTAATGAAATACATTCAGATACTGAAAAGTGAAACAGTTACTTTATTGTCAAACATCCCATTTTTTTTTTGTTTTTTGGCATGATTAGCTCATGCTCAATATTTGCACCAATCACAGAGAGCCTCACAAATTAGCCTAAACATTTCATATGCAAAAATTATGTCAAGACTCATTGTTGGAGTATATGTCAGAATTTTGCCTATAGCTTCAGTGGGACGAAGTTTAGTGGCTTTGATAAAAAAAAATGTATGGGATAAACATTGTAGAATACAATAGCTAATGGCAGAAAGAATTGCATTAACAACAAAAAGCTAAACTGAACAGCAAATCTTGTATTAGTGTAGATAGAATGTCCAATACACCTGCAGAGAGTGTCATTACATATCTACATATCTCTATCTTTCAGTAGCTATGCAACTTTTTGTACTCATACAATGTATAGCACTATTTTGACTTACGTAATTGAAAAGGTGAGGAACATAAGAAATCCAAGCTCTCTATTTACATACATCTTCAGTCAGGCTAGCACCCAAGGAGACTAAAACATTTGGTGCAGATGTTAGTCACAGGCGTCCAGCTTCTGGAAGAAGTAGAGATTCAGCTATGTTTTTATTCCTGGCCCCTAGCTGATAGTAGTCTCGCGGGGCCAGACCCTTTACCAACCCTGATCCGCTACGCGGGGGAAGGAAAGGGTCTGGGAACATGCAATATAATGACTTGTTCACAGCGCCCCAAAAAAGGGCGCTCCAATTATCAAATTCCAAATGCTTGTGGTTCATTATTAAACGTCATCACCGCGCGGCACTTGTGAATGCGCCACTTCCTCAGAAGTTATGCAGTTTTCTCTTTTTTCCTTCAAATTTTCTAGTTACTCTTTAGCGATGGAATTTTGTTTGGGTTGTGGTTCGGACCTTCCTAGCTCTAAAAAAGATGTGCGCAACTTAAGCTTTGGGTACTCTGCTTCTTACAGTGCAACTGTTGAAGTAACCTCTACTTGGAAGCATTTGATGGTAGAAGTTGTGGAATCCCAAGGCTTTAGTTACAACAGAGTGTTTACTTAAGAAAATGACAGTTTAAAAATGTGCAAGAATTGTTTCAAGGTATTTGAAAACCTCTCTAGTAAATTGACTAAGCTCAAGGAGAAATTAGCTGTAGCAGCTTCAAAGGCATGCTGTTCAGCATCAGAGAGACCTCAAACTATTTCCACAACACCATCTAGAAGCGAGAAGCATGGCTCAGACTTTGCAAAACCGGTCAGATTTAGCATCACCTTCTGTCCAAGTAAGACAATTGATATTATTAAATCATAAAAAGAAATGTACCTTCTACCCATTTAGGTTGACATTCAGTGTAAGTCTGGAGTCAAACACTATTCTTTATCAACTCCACGTAGCAGGCACATAGGAAAATCCATTGCTAGGGGAAGCAAGAAAGCCTTGATTCGCCATTGTTTCAATGACCCTATTGCTTGTTCACATATATTGAATAAAATAGGCCAATACTTAGACGTGAGATTAAAGTGATGTGTTCTGATAATGTGAATTCAATCTTGAAAAGTCTAAACACTGATGAACTGAAGTTGTTTACATGGGACAAAGTTTTAAGTGAGCTGAAACTACATGCGCCAGTATTAACAAATATTTTGCTGTCTTGCACCATGACTAAAGCCGTCCATAAGAATCAGACCGGAACTGTTGGATTTATAGCTTCCATCTTATTTAAATACAAGTATAATAGGATGAATTTAGTGCAAAAGATCATCTCGTTGATTCTATATGCAGGACATTGTGCAAAGCAGGTAAATTATAAAAGCTCCATAGGGGATAAAATATGCAATACTCTCGTTTTATAGGTGTATTCTAGGCTGCAAAAATTGAATGTGGCTGTATCACACATGACCCTGCTCAGGTTACTACACAGTATTGGAAGCAAGTTTGATGTACTAGTTGGTGAGTGGCGAGAATCATTTATTCCAACTCTCAGTTCATATGAGGTTAGATTATGTAATTTATCTTTTGCTATTGTTTTAAACCATCTGAATAACTACTATTTTGTAGGGGAATCAGTGTGCCAGTGAGATGCATTCTCAGGTTCACCAGATATTGGACAGCAGCAGTGACACTAATGATTCTGATATTAGTGACTCAGATCATAGCTTTGAGGAAGTCGATGGCAATGTGCTCAATTTCTCGTGGGAAATTTCTTCATCGTGCTCCTCAAATGAAGCGGTTTTGACTGATGAACAGGAAGAAGATAGTGAGAGTGATGACGACACTGAAAGTGAATACCAATCACCACCACCTTGCCCATTAATTGTAGAGCCTCCACTAAGTTCTTGAGCCATGCCATTTCATTGTCAAAGAGTGTGGACCTAGGAGAGAATGCTTTGGGTATAGACTTTGTGGTGACAATATCGACAAAACTGTGAAAACTCGATATATGCGATCAGACAAGCACAATCTGTCACTACACTATTTTCACTCATATGCAGTTCTCAATCGTGTTGATGCATCCAGTTTGTCAGACATTGTACCAGATATAAGCCAACTTGATACCGAAGTTGTGGCTAATACCCTGCTGCCGTCTGTGTCAGATGACTTGGTCCTTAGAAATAATATAACTACTATCATATCAAGGGTTTTGGTGAGTCATCTGGAATACTTCAAATTTGCTTTTGAAGATACAGTGAATTGGCATATTAAGCATAAATTTTATGGAGAGATGTCTCAAAAATCAATTGTGGTAAGCAAGAAAACATTAATAGAGGGTTATTTATTCATGTTGTATAATTTGTCATATGTTCTTATATTGTTTTATTTGCTTATTTGCCATATTTGAGCACTTCCATGAGCAAACATATTTCATAATAAAGCCAGGGTTCAATCTAGTGAGGGGAGGAGGGAATGAGATGTTTTTTCCTAACTTCTCAGCGTTCCACCCCTCCTCCCCCCCCCCATAAGTACAGCATTTTAGCTCATAATTTCATGATAATAATTAATATAATTTCCTCTTTCCCTTTTAATTTGGTATTTAGATGGTAGTGGATTGGGCTAAGCTTTCTCGCCAGATAAATTTTTTAGATAGAACCCTAGAATCAACAATTTTGAACTTATCTTTATTCTCTATAGGCTTGTTCATGTTTTGGTCACACATTCTAGTCATAGTACATCAATGGTGTAGAAAGATGTTTCAGTATGGGTGGGCTCCGCAGGCATGTGTTTTGTGGTTTGCTGGTGTTCATGCGAGAAATCATACTTTAAGTTGTGCCAAAAAATTATGGGGGGGAGGGGGGAGGGACTCCTGCCCCCAGAGCCCCCGCCCCCCCACTTCCTATGCCTGTACATGATAATGTTAGAATTAGGTGAGGAGATTTTTACAGTAATAAATTAATTAGTTTCTTAAATTATTTAGCGTCCCTGTACTTTGAAATGCCACTTTTAAAGGAAAATAATGCTTTCTACCTTAAAGTTATTGACTGAGCAAGGTTTTATAACTTTAATTATAACGACTACAATTGGCATTTGTGGGATTGGCATATTTGAGCACTTTCATGAGCAAACATTTCATTGGTTTTTTTATTTTTTAAATTATTTTATTAATTCTTTTTTTTTTTTGTTCTTGCCACTTCCTTTTTTTTATTTTATCATAGGTACCCCTTGGTGTGGTTCTAAAAAATGAAAATAAACTTGATGAAATGGTTGATATACTTGCACACCACTATCAGTATGTTCCCTCTATTGTTAATCAAGAAAAGAAGTGTTGCAGTACAGGTGAAATGGTCACAAAAGAAACAGCAAAGTTTCATTCAATTATATTTGGTGGAGATCAGATGACAGCTGCCAGGACTAGGACAGCTATGAAAATTAGAGTAAATAGCAATTCTTCATCAAAAAAGTTCACAGGTTTTGTCCCTGCTGTTGAAGATTGGCACACCAAGGCAAACTTTCTTGGAGTAAGTTGTAGTAAAATAGAGGCATTATTTTTTTCCGTAACAACACCAAACAACAATATTAAGGGTTATATTGTGAGAACATCCTGGAAGCTTGTATGTCAAATCCCTCCACCCCCCCCCTCCCCCCTTCATTAGATGAAAGTTTGTAAACATGTCATTTGATCTGAGAACTTAACCAGCTTTCAATTGTGTACCCGGTGAGAGCTGGTCAGTAAGTGTTAAATGTCATTGTAAATGGTGGGTGGCTACTTTATGAATAGTGGCATGTTAATATTGTAGTGGGAGTGTATTTGATAAATGATGTCACACCGTGCTGTGTGTGCATTGGGAGAGTAAGGGATTGGAATTGCTGCAGAAAAATAAACAGACCTAATAAACATAGTTTTATTGATAACTTAGTATCATTCTCTTTACTTATTGAAGTTATAAGAGAGTTCTCCACAGTCAAATTTAATTAATTAATATTTTTATTCTGCAGCTAATATTCAGGCACTACTTCAGCAAAAAATCCATAGCAGAGTGTGGTAGGTACTCTATATCAGATTCGAAATGTACTCGGGAGGACAAATGTAGTCAAACAACCCCTGGATAATTTCAATGCCTGCGATGACTTTTTTGTCCTAGTAGTAAAGTCACACATATTAGCAGCAGCAATGGAAATGCTTGGCATGGTGGATCTTAATGAAATTCCTTCGTGCTCTCTGTTTCCTTGTTTACAGGATGAGTGGATGGAGTCGATTGAGAGCAGAAAGAAAATGTTACACTTAGTTTCAGCCAAAATTGCTGAACAATATATAAACTTAAACTTTAATAACACTCCTGACAACGAAATTTGTGATAGTGATAAAATATTTGCTCATGCCAAGTGCATCTTATCATTGGGTTGCTTTTATCTGGAGTATAGTGACAGCATACGTGAGGGTGACGGTGAGCGAGTGCTAAGGTGTTGGAGGTATCTATTACCCATGTTTCATAGTTCAAGACGAAATAACTATGCTTTAGAAAGCCTGGATCTGTTGTTTCAGCATGATTTTTCTCTTTCCCCTCGCTTAGCTGCGGAACTTATTTGGGGCCGTTTTGTTAATGTTCAAGGGTTACCTGGAAGAAATATTCCTAACGATCTTCATATGGAACATCTAAACAGATTGTTAAAAACTTCACTACAAGGATTAGGGGCCAACAAGACAGAGAAAGCTATTGTCAAGTCTTCAAAAGTTCTTGGTGTTATTGACCCAGTGTTGGCAAATTTTGATAGTGATAATTTTGTTACGAATGTTTCAGGGGGTCATCAAGCAGCAAATGCAGAGAAAGACATGCAATTAATTTTGAGACAGTTACAAACAGTGTTTAAAGAAATGCCTGGGCGCATGCATACAAGCTTCAAAAATCCTCGAGACCCTCTACATTTCAAGAGTGTCAATGAAATTAAAGATTTTATCAAAACACATTTAAAGTTGTAATCACAGTTTAAGATTTTCTCTGAGTTTCTTTTTTTTAATTCAATATCCAAACAAACTATTAAAATTTTAATTTAATGATCACAAGAATGTAAAGGCGGAATGAGTAGTGCTACATGAACCACAAGTACAATTAGTTAAACAAATATCACAACATAAACACTGTGAACTGGTGCTGGTATGTGTATAACTGTCCATGTCTTGAAATAGTACATCTTTACGGCATTTTTCAGTATTGTTCATGTACTGGAGTATGCTTTTATTAGCATGTTGATTTCTTTTTTTCTTCAATAAAAGAGCAAGTGCAGGTAGTCCATCTCTCCCAGCACGGCCACTTTCTTGTACATAAGATTCAATGTCTTCCGGTACTCCTAGATGTATCACTTCTCTAACATCACTGCAATCAACTCCTAAACCAAAAGCCATAGTTGCACACACTATTCGTAATGGGGAGTTGGGTGAAGTGAATGAGGAAACAATATCTGACTTTACTTCAGAATCTGTGCAACTGGTGAACATATCTACCAAACGAAATTTAGAGTGATCAGGTGCATCAGTGGGTTCTGTGAATACATGTCCTAGTCCATCTCTGAAGAATAGGTACAAATCCGCAGCTTCTTCATGCCTTCTGCAGTAGATAATAATGCGTGGCATATTGATTCGCTCTTCCCTCAATCTTGACAGCAGGGGTTGGAATGTATCCTGTATAGTTGAGAACATAGAAACTACATACATAATGTTTGTTTTACATGGAGACACTGCCACAGTAATGTGGTTTTGCATGCCTAAAATGACAGCAACTTCATGTTGCAGGCATTTTGTGGCAGTAGCTGTTAGTGCCATTATATGGACATTGCTGGGAAGAATGCTTCTTATTTCCCCAATCCTGAGTAGAGTGTGCCGAAACGTTTCACCCCTAAGAAAATATAGTAATCAATATAATATTAATTAAATTGACTTCAGTCTTTCTATCAGCTTATCATTTTTTTATAGTGTGAGCCTCATCTATAACAAACCCCTTCAATCTCTTTAAATAAGTCTCTTTCTGCATCATATATCTCCACTTTTTCTTAAGTAGCAGTAATTCCGGAGTAAAAAATACCAGACGAAACATTCCCTCCATAACAGATTGTTTCACTGCTACAGTACTACTACTATAGCTGCAACTGAATGTCCTCTCATCGAAAAAATGTTTACCTTAAAAATAAAGAAAAAAGAAGTCAAAATTGAAATAGTAAACTTTTAACATTTTACTTGATCATCCATTATTGCTGTTAGTGGTGTAACAACAATGATGATAGAATGCTCCGTAACCCAACTGTCTGGCAGCTGAAGATGCTGCAAATTCTATCTCAAGTCCATTTCCAAAGCGTACCGACACGAAATCAACACGCGCGTTTTATTTTAAGTCTATCAACCGGATGCTGTGGTGCCGTTAATAATGAACCACAAGCATTTGGAATTTGATAATTGGAGCGCCCTTTTTTAGGGCGCTGTGAACAAGTATAGGTTACATCACGAGGTGGAGGTCGGTATGGGATTTACACAACCGAGGGCCGAAGGCCCGAGGATAGTGTAAATCCCGTACCGACCGCGCACCGAGCGGTGCAACCGACTTGTACCATGGCTCTAGGCTATAAGAAACGCATAACAACCATTTTTTCTGTAGCCTCGTTGGTCGCCGCTTCGCTTAGCTACAGATCGTAATTCTAGGCCACGGGCAAAAAATATTCACCTCCTAGGAGGTGTATAAGTGATTTATTCACCCCGAATTGAGAAATCTGATTGGACGGTTTGAACGAACCATGGTACAAGTCATTATATTGCATGTTCCCAGACCCTTTCCTTCCCCGCGTAGCGGATCAGGGTTGGTAAAGGGTCTGGCCCGCGAGACTAGCTGATAGGTAGTCTCGCAAGCCAGACCTTTGCCGACCCCTTACCCCTACGCGGTAAGGGGTCGGCAAAGGTCTGGCTTGCGAGACTAGCTGATAGGCTAATTGTAATTGGCGAGCGAGCGTAGCGAGCGAGACACTTACAGGGGTAACACAATCGAAAATCGGGGATGTTTATATATTTATTGGCGAGCGAGCGTAGCGAGCGAGACAGTATTAGGGGTGGATAATGCAAAATCGGGTATATGTTATAGGTATATATGTATGTGGGATGGTACGTATGCCCCTTAAACGCGCGCGCGGGGAACGTTTTTCTCCAAAAAAACACGGCTTTTTAGGCTTGACCCCAGTTTATTCTGAAACTAGAGGATTAAGCAAGCCTTACTTTATACTTAACCTCCAAAGTGTGAGAAAATTCCTGCGAAAATGCTTGCTTTTCAAGAAACAAAAAGTTGATTCGACTGGTTACTATGGCATTGAAGACCCTTTTCCAGACTTAATTTCAAAACTTCGCCGTTTTATGGGGGGGATACGGAGTGCCAGTTGTTGGTTGTCAAGAGCCGTTGGTAGTCAGAATGCGTAGTATTAATGCTAAGGAAGCTACTACTTCTCGAGGGAAGCTGAGGTAAGTAGTAATTCCATATTTGTTAGCTAATATATGCAAAATTAACTCTGGCCTTTCTTTTTTGTAGCTAAGAGCTTGTCAACAATGTGGTAAATTCAAATAGTCAGATTGGCTCAAATTTGGTACTACAAAAGTTACCACTGCTCAAGAAAATGATGTAAGAAAATAATTTTGTATTTGTGTGCTAAAATTGATTGTTTTTGTTTTTGTAGGTGAGAGCTTGTTGTCAAGAATTCAAGGTAACTCAGATGGTCAAAGTAACTTCAATCAGAAGTTATCAATACTCAAGAATGATGTAAGTAGTAATTCCATATTTGTTGGCTAAAATTACAAATAATAACACCGGTTTATTTTTTTATCGTAGCTGAGAGCTTGTTCAAGAGTTACTAGTGATTGAGATTATCAGAATGGTTGATGTTTAATACTACAAAAGTTACCATTAATCAGGTAAGAGAGTGATTTTGTATTTGTTTGCTGAAATAAAATGTCATAACTGCTACTATATGTTTGCATGAACTAAGCTAAAACATAGTAACAATACTTAGTTTTATGTTACCTAACATCAGGCTCGCTCGCCATTTGTGCTCAAGCACACCACTAGTATATTATATGTATGTATGTATGGATGGTACGTATGCTCTTTAAACGCGCGCGCGGGGAACGTTTTTCTCCTAAAAACACGGCTATTTAGGCTTCACTCCAGTTTATTCTGAAACTACTTCGCCGTTTTATGGGGGGGATACGGAGTGCCGGTTGTTGGTTGTCAAGAGCCGTTGGTAGTCAGAATACCGTAGTATTAATGCTATGGAAGCTACTACTTCTCGAGGGAAGCTGAGATAAGTACGCAATTCCATATTTGTTAGCTAAATATGCAAAATTAACTCTGGCCTTTCTTTTTTGTAGCTAAGAGCTAGTCAACAGTGACTGGTAAATTCAAATAGTCAGATTGGCTCAAATTTGGTACTACAAAAGTTACCACTGCTCAAGAAAATGAGGTAAGAAAGTAATTTTGTATTTGTGTGCTAAAATTGATTGTCTTTTGTTTTTGTAGGTGAGAGCTTGTTGTCAAGAATTCAAGGTAATTCAGATGGTCAAAGTAACTTCAATTTGATACTACAGAAGTTATCAATACTCAAGAATGATGTAAGTAGTAATTCCATATTTGTTGGCTAAAATTACAAATAATAACACTGGTTTATTTTTTATCGTAGCTGAGAGCTTGTTCAAGAGTTACTGGTGATTGAGATTATCAGAATGGTTGATGTTTGATACTACAAAAGTTACCATTAATTGGTAAGAGAGTGATTTTGTATTTGTTTGCTGAAATCAAATGTCATAACTGCTATTATAGTGTTTGCATGAAGTAAGCTAAAACATAGTAACATTTTATGTTACCTAACCATCAGGCTCGCTCGCCATTTGTGCTCAAGCACACCACTAGTTTGTATATATGTTTGGACGTACGTATGTCATTTTGTACTTTGACCCTCCTTATTTTTGTGTTCGCTCAACGTTCTACCCCGTCCCAAACTTCACTAAACAGAATCCTCTGGTTTAGCGACCATTACCCGTATCACCTTAGAAATTGAATTGTTTACCGCTTTGAATTGTTTTGCGGGTGCAAAAACTTACTGGAGCTACATTTCTATTCGATAGTGGGGGTGGTAAGCTAATACGCTATTTGTCACAGTTATAAGCCCTACTCAACAGCATTTATTTTAAAATTCATTGTCCACTAGACTAACCACAAAGGTAAGTCTTGCCTAGGTATGTTCAGTTGTGTGAAAGTATTGTGCTTACAATACTACTAATATCAAATCACTGAAGGAAGTAATTTTTGTGTTGGTACATCAAGTGAACAAGTGTATGTGAAGGTGCCGTGTGTTACAAGGACTGCTTAGCTGATGAAAAATCTTTACCTTTATTGACAGCTTAGGTTTCTGTCTCTGACCTATCTGATTTTTTGCCTACACAGTTACGTCTTGTGTACTTATTGAGTCCAATTTCTAACTGATAGCATTCAAATGGCAAATTTACATTTGGTCCTATATTGAAGAGAACCATTGTAGACTTGTTCAAGGTGTGGCCACTTTTAAAACCATGGAGGGCGCTATGCCCATAACCACTAACTTCTGAGTTTTGAGCTAGCTAGATAGCCATCACATAACTCTTCATGATAATACAAAGATTACACATTTTAAAGCATATATTATATGTTTATAATTGGTTAAAATATTATATATTTTAAGTGGTTAATATGGAGTTAAGATATATAAGTTAATATGGACAGTTAAGATAAATAAGTTATTTAAATACAATAATGTATTTGCTCTTCTGCTGATGGTGGTATTGCTGCTGTCTACAAAAAAAAGTGCATCATATCAAACAGCTACAGGTTAAACCATGATGACTTACCTATTTCTTTTTCTTCTTCTTCTTTTTTTCTGTATTAAAATGAAGTAAATTATGAGAATTTTAATACTATATAGCTATCTACTCACTTTATTATTTAAAATTTTTTTTTATTTCTCGAGCCACTGGGGGCTCAGGAATCTCTTCCTTTTGTCTTTGTCTTCCATTCTAACACAATTATATCACAACTGATACAATTCTTCTCCTAAATAATCTACTCACTTGTTCTGCCATAGGCTCTGGTGACAAATCTAACCGCTGAGTAGCTACTGATCATGCGCAAACTACACAAAACCGATGGTAGTCGCGCCGAGAACATTTCTCCCGCCTTTTACTCTTTGCACGTACTGCGTAGCTATTTTTCTGAGTTGTATAAAAACCAAATAAACTGAGCACCCGCGTTATTGCTACCTGGATACGAGATTCCTACAGCAATTGCGGTGTGGATTAGGCGAACTAAGGCTAAGTTCTATAATTTGTGTGGCTGTGTTTCATTTATTTTATTCTTATTTTCTTTTACTTGTCAAGGTTTTGTGCTTTATAACTAATGGAGCTCGATAATCCCAACCTGAAAAAGGAAAGTGCGAATGAAAAACGGGCTCGCCTTGACAAAAGAAACCAGAGGGCACAAGAACTGAGGAGGGCTGAAACCGAACAAGAACGGCAAGCCCGCCTTAAAAAAAGAAATGAAAAGGACAGGGCTAAACGCAAAGCAGAAAGTCCTCTAGAAACTGAGCAAAGACAAAAAAATAGAAAAATTGATGAAACAAATGAATCTGAAGAGCACAAAGAAGTTAGATTAGAGCATAAGAGGAGCAAACTAGCACAAGAGTCCCTTGATAGAAGAGCTGCTAGATTAAATAAAATAAGAATTCAGCAAAAACATAGACGAGCAGTTGAGAGCCAAGAGAATCGATCTGCTAGGCTACAAAATATGAGGATTTTGCAAAAAGAACATTTAGCCAATGAAACCGGAGATGACAGAGCTGCTCGGCTGGAACGCCTGAGTGTTCTTAAAGATGAACGCTTAGCCAAGGAAACACAAGAAGAAAAAGCTGCTAGACTAAAGTATCAAAGCACTCTTCAGGAAAAAAAACTGGCTAAAGAAACATCAGATGAACGGGCTGCTCGACTGAAACATCAGAACAATTTGCAGGAAAAAAAACTGGCTAAAGAAACATCAGATGAACGGGCTGCTCGACTGAAACATCTGAACAATTTGCAGGAAAATAAACTGGCTAAAGAAACATCAGATGAACGAGCTGTTCGACTGAAGCGTCAATGTGCTTATAAAGAAAATGCTTTGGCCAATGAAACTCCAGAACAAAAATCTGCTAGACTTCAAAACATGAGTGTCTATAAACGACAATTTGCTCAAGATGCAGTATTAAAAGTTATCAATGCTGAACATTTACATAATAATGAAACTGCTCCTCTAATTCATCAAGCCATTCTTAAAGATAAAGTTGTGAAAGAGAAAATGGACAAATTTCATCACGAAATGTCTTCAATCGAGTCAACAATATGTATTGTATGCTCAGAAAAATTTCCTGGCACTAAAATGGCATCACTGTCAACTACATGTATACGATGTTATCGAGACAAAGCAAACCCAAAACTTTATTCCTCTGAAAACAATATGAATCCTGGAGCAGTGCCCAATGAATTACAGGTTTGTGACATAAATTTGAATTTTCTATTGTATTACAGAACTAACCCGTTGAAATCACTTTAATAATAAACATTGCATAATATAAATGCATCCTCACATTATACACATTTTATAGTTATTCCATCCATGTAACTGTATCTGAGTAAATTTAAATTACATTAAAGCAATAAAAGCATTCTAATAAGCTGTGAAGCATAATTATTAAATATATATATTATATTGATCTATTGATATATTATAACTGAGTACCATAAAATAATGTTTATAATGTTTATATTTATATTCAAAATTAAGGGGTTGTCACAAGCAGAGGAAATGTTGATCTCGACTGTTATGCCACTAATGTCCATCTATCGACTACCCCATGGTCAGTATGGATACAAAGGCCATGTAATCAACCTGCCACAGGATGTCACTTCTTTTGCGTCCAGCCTTCCAAGAAACACAAAAAAACTTGATGTGTTGATCGTGAGGAAACATGGCTCAGATAATACTCACAAGGACTTTAGAGTGAGACGCTCAGTTGTCCTACATGCTCTCCTGTGGCTAAAACAGCACAACAAGTATTATCGTGATGTGACAATTGATATGGAAGAAGTTAAGCAGCTCCCTATTGATGGAAATCTTTCCAATATTACCACTATTGAAAATGCATCCATCAAAATTGAAGACAAAAGCCAGCAACAAGAGGAAAATGATGAAAGTAATCAAGAATTGGGATCCTTTGTTCCAATTACTGTGCAAAAGGGCACAGAAGAAGAGACTGTCAAGAAGTCCATAAATGAGCGACAAAAACCGCATCCAGACAATATAATTCCATGGCCGTCTCGAGGGGACACTCCAATAAACGAGTTTGTCACCGAAGGATACATCTCCTGTGCCTTCCCTACATTGTTTCCCACTGGTAATGGTGATTTTTTGGCTCCAAGACAGCGTACTGTAACGGTGGGGAATTACTTCAAGCATTTGATGCGTTATGAAGATGGCAGGTTTGCCAAACATCCTCGTTTTCGATATTTTGCTCTCAACACCGAAATGAGATGGCGTGCTCTCCAAACTGGTTTTACATAAAGCAACACCCAAAAGATGCACGTCTGTCTTTGGAAGACTTGAAGGAAATGATCAGTAGTGGAGGGAAAGAGCTCAGCAAGCGAGTACTACATTATGCCACCAGCTTACGTGGAACTAAGCAATTTTGGTTCAAGCAGCGAAGTAGGCTCATTTCCATGATTGACTGTCTCGGTATGCCCACTGTATTTTTCACTCATAGTGCCGCTGACAATCAGTGGCCTGAGCTGGCTCGTTTGATTGCTGAAAATCCAGATGAAAGTTCCAGCCGCAGCTCTGCAGTCAATAACAACCCGGCCATTGCTGATTGGTTCTTCTATGAACGAATTAGCAAGTTCATGAAAACATTTTATGTGGATGTTCTTGGAGCCACAGATTACTGGTTCAGGGGGATCTCCTCATGTACATGGTGTAGCTTGGCTGCACAATGCACCAGACATTGAGAAACTATTGTCATCTGATGACAGTGCTGAATTGTTGGATGCTGCTGAGAGGATTACTGCATATGTTGATGGCCTGGTTAGTACAATGAACCCAGGAATTCCTGCTGATGGGAACAACATAATCAATTCTATTCCCTTACCTAAGATTAAACCGCATGTGTGCAACCAACAATACCAAGGCATAAATAACTTGGAAATGGACCTGGTTGATTTAGTTGCTACTTGCCAACGGCACACAAGATGCTCAACATCATATTGCTTGAAGCGTAAGAGAGGCAAGCAGGAGTGCAGGTTCGGCTACCCCAAACCATTACAGCAAGTGACTACTATCACCACACAAGAAGGTGAACCTGTAGTGCTGACTTCCAGAAATGACAATTTGTTGAATGCCTACAACCCAGTACAATTGTCAGCTTGGAGAGCCAATGTTGATATGCAGTACATTGTGTCCAGAAACAAAGTCATCAAGTATGTGGCAAAATATGCTACCAAATCTGAGCCTCGTTCAAAAGGTCTGCAAGAAGTATACAGTACAATCATGAAAAGCATCAAAGAGGATGCCACACCACTCAAAGTAGTGCAAAAGCTATTAACAAGCACTATTGGAGAGAGAGATTTTTCTGCACAGGAGACATGTCATCTTCTTTTGATGCTGCCCTTGTTTAGAGCTTCTCGAGATTTCGTTGTTCTTAGTCTTGATGGTTCTCGACAGGTGACCGAAACATTTGAAGAAGACAAATCTGTGACTGTGGACTCCCAACTGGACCACTATTGTGCTCGTCCTGATGTCCCAGAGTTTAGAGAAGTGTCCCTGCTGAAATTTGTTCAGAAGTACAGAATCCCCAAGAAAATTGGCAGTGCACTGGTGCCAAGGAACAAAGATGTAATAGTGATACCACGTCCTTATTGCTCACCAGATCCACAAGGACCACAATATGAGCAATATTCAAAGCAGAAACTCATGCTTCACAAGCCTTTTGTTCAACTGGATGAGCTACTTGGAGGATGTGACACATATGCACCTGCTTATGCTACTTTTCTTCAGTCTGGTAATGTGCCAAAATCTCTTGCTGATGATATTCACAGGCTAGAAATGGCACAGGCAGAAGATCAACAGACTGTTGATGAAGAGGTGACTATTATTTATATTTTCAAACAATTCATTTTTTATTCTTTTTTATGTATTCTTTTTGCAGGCATGTGATAACGATGACAATGATGATCAAAACCAGAACACTGTATTGGATTGGATGCAGCTCTGTTATCATCACACAGAGTTTGAGCAAGTTGCTTCTACTTGTGAAGTCGACTGGTCTGCTGCTGGAAAAAAGTATGACAACTTGCAGGAAATGCCTTCCTTTATTGCACAGCACAAACAGCATTTTGTCTACTCTGCATATGAAACTGAGGCTGAAGCACAAAATTTGAAAGGAAAGCAGAGTGAAGCTTACCAAATAGTATTCAATCACTACCATGGCAAACTGTGTGGGTCACCTCTAAGGATGATCATATCTGGCACAGCAGGAACTGGAAAGTCATATTTGATAAAGTGCTTGAAGAAATTGTTGGGCGATTGCCTTCGTGTGACAGCTCCAACTGGAGTGGCAGCTTACAATGTAGATGGCTATACGCTTCATTCGCTTCTCAGCATTCCTGTCACTGGAGACTTTAAGGACTTGGAGGGACAGCGTCTCAGTGCTCTTCAAGGATCACTTTGTGGCGTTAGGTACTTGATAATTGATGAAATGTCAATGGTTGGCCGAAAACTATTTGGTCAGGTAGACAGAAGACTTCGCCAGGCATTCCCTCAAAGGTATCTGTTTATTGTTACTCGTAACTCAACTGTGTTTCATGTTGTTTTTTTAATGAAAAAAATCTAGATCTCATGAGGTACTGGGTGGATGTTCCTGTCTACTGACTGGAGACTGGGGTCAACTACCACCAGTGATGGACTTGCCACTGTACACTACAGCAACAAAATCTGAACTGTCTGACCTTGGCAGTGCTAATTATCGTCTCTTTGATTGTGGTATTGTTTTGAAACAAGTACTCAGGCAAGAAAGCCTAGACTTTAAAGAGTTACTCATGCGTCTCAGAAATGGTGAAATTACTTTGGATGACTGGAAAATTCTGATGAAACAGACTCCAGCTGCAGTAGGAAATGCCAGCACATTTCAGGAAGCTCTACATCTTTTTCCAACTGCTGCAGCAGTGGCTGAGTACAATGTTGAAAAATTGCGAACAAATTCTCAGCCAGTAGCAAGAATTGAAGCCATCCATTCTGGTCCTAGAGCTAGCAGAATTCCTGCAAGTGATGCTGGTGGATTGGAACCAGTTATTTTTTTAGCATGCAAGGCACGTGTAATGCTGACTGCTAATCTGTGGGTTCAAGTTGGACTGGTTAATGGAGCACTTGGTACAGTTGTGTCAATTTGCTACGATGGTGCAGATCAATCACCACCAAGTTTACCAGTAGCAGTGACAGTAAAGTTTGATTTCTACACTGGTCCTACTCTGGCAGATGGCACTGTTCCAATAGTTCCACTACGCCGCACATGGTTGTCCTCTACATACCCATGCTCGAGACTCCAGCTTCCCCTAAAATTGGCCTGGGCAGTTACAATTCACAAGTCCCAAGGTATGACATTAGACAAAGTTGTCATTGATGTGGGGAAGAAAGAATTCTCGGCTGGACTGACTTTTGTGGCATGCTCACGTGTGCGGCATGTAAAAGATCTGCTTTTCAATCCTCCGTTCGCTTTTCAACGTGTAGCACATCTAGCCAGCAGCAGACGTCATAAGGAAAGACTCAATGAAGACCTCAGATTAGAGAAACTCAGCAATAGTTTAGGCTCACAAACAACACTGTCAGTCAAGTCTGAGTCGTGCACAGATCACAGAATTAGCGAGGAGGCAGAAGAAGCAGAAACAGCAACAAATGTGCCCCATATTCCAATTCCATCATCAGGGGAAGCACATGATGCCTGCTGTAATGGAGACTGCAAAAATGTTATCGCTAATGAACCACCTCTTCCGGTCGAAAGAAAAAATAGTCTCACTGATGATGTTGTTGTCACTAGCGTTGACACCCATACTCACCAATTCCACTATAACCCTGTCAATGAAGAGTGGCAGCGTGCACAATGTGAAAGGCTTGGATTGCAGTACTGTGGACCAAATGGAGTCACTCCTGGTGGTTCTAATGTCCCATTAACACGTCCGACCAATTTCAAGAGGATAGTTGGCGATGGAAATTGCCTATTTCGATCTTTTTCTTTGATTCTTACAGGATCGGAAGAGCAGCACTTAGCTATACGAGGTGCTATCGTACAGCACATGAGAACAATTGGGGATGCGATATGGCCACATCAGATTGCTCCTCTTCTGAGACAGATTCAAAATCTTGGAGAAGTGCACCTTGTTGGCTCAGTTTATACAGATGCAGAATGGGATCTGGGAATTGAGCAGTATATTGCAGCAACCAGGATGAATCAAAACAGGGCATGGGGGTCGGAGGTTGAAGTCATGGCATTGGCACACCTTCTGGATACCCCAATATACAGTTATGATACCGTGAGTGGTTGGAATCTATATATCCCAGGTATGGTGCATGGTACATTTAATTTCAGTCATACAGATACACATCAAATGGCTATGTATGTGCACCATGCTGTTAACCACTATGATGTGGTCAATTCAGTGCAGTAGTTGGTTAAATTTGGCAAAATTTAATAGTGGTCACATCAAATGCATAGCGCACAGGCTTTGTAATTGTTGTCTTTCTTGCTGTAAAGCGGGAATTGTCTTTATGGTAGTAGTTTGAGTTGACTTTATTAGGAGACACCAAAATTAGCATTCTTGGACTCATGTACTGATTTCACAATGTGTGGGCTGTAATAATGTGGAGCCCTGAGCTCTTTGTGTGCCTCTGCAAAGACGACCTCCAGGAATGCATTTTTTGCTGGGATTTCCGGTGTTTCCTGAGCTCACTAACTGGGTGGCAGGGAGTCCCAGTAATCACAAAGTGTCGTCTATGTCCACACATTTCGGTACAGTTCGCCATCCAAACAGTCCTCAAATTATTTGTCCATTTAGAACCTAGCTTGTGTGCCAGTATAAATAACTGGGTATTTTAAGCTGGAGGTCCTAAGTTACTTTTCATCAACTATATTCAACTAAACGTCATATTTTATGCTCATCAAATTTATACTCAAGTTCTTAAAAATTTCAATGTCAAGTATTGAACTCAAGTCTTATAAATTTTGAATATTTTTATAGTCAAATTCTTATACTCGAGTGCTTCAAGTTTACACCTTAAAGAAAGATTTTTAACTGCAGCAAGCTGCTGACAAGTACACCTTATTTGCTTTAACTTTTAGTATTAACTTTCTTCTTTAAATATGAAGGAGGAAATAAATGGTTTTATCATGAACATAAATTTCATATGACTAGCACAAAATTTCAAGTTCTACTTTTTTAACAGTCCTGAAGCATTTTTTTGTATCACAAAATATATTATTAAACATTTTCACAAATAATAATAATTACATTCATTAAAATTTTCTAAAAAGGACCCAAAGTAAATATCAGTGCATTTGAAAATGTGACTACTATGGTCCCCTCTGAAATATTCGGAGGGGGGCAATCATCTGTCGAAGATGAGTACAGATGATTGTCCATATCTATCATATGTCACATCCAAAATTACCAACTTTTAAACAATAGTAAATAACACATATGCAATACATTCTTGGAATAGTGTACAGTATCAACTGACAGATTGTCTATCTGGTTTATACAAAACTTTGAAATGGTTGGTAACTTTGTATGTGTATGTATGGTTATGGTATGCTGATGAGCTCAAAAAAGAGCGAAACAATCATTTCCCCCCCTAAAATTATCATACAGTGTACTCATTTTAAATGGCATTTTCTCTAAGTGGCATTATTTCATTATATTTTCAGCTGGGCCAGCTCGCTCGCCATTTGCGCTATTCGAGCTCACCACTAGTACGTACGTATTCAGTAGACCTTTTCACCATTAGACCGACAAGACCATACCCACCTCACGCAGACGCCTGCGCATGACACATAACACACCCGCGCGATCTCGCGCTAGTCTCGCGTAAGGCGATCCCTTTCCAACCACCGATCACTATGACGCGGGCTTTCCTCCCGAAAATAAAGTTGACTTCTACATCGAGGCAGCGACCTCTCATATTAACTTCTCCAAGAGTTGTGCAATTGATATATCTTCCACTGACCAAAAAACAGTGAAGTGTCTTTAATGTCTGGATTGCTCCATTCAAATGTAAGATTTATGTACTACAAGGATTCTTTAGTTTAAAACAGGAAAGGTGGAAAAATACAGACCAGACCATTAAACAATTATTTGATAGGAGGTGAAGTAAACACTAAGAAAAATTATGATAAATGAAAAAAATCCCTGGGGATACAGTATAACTTCTAGAATGCCCAGGGGACACAATATTCAGGTTAGTTTGATTCTTACTAGCTAATCTCTATAGGAGTAGCTACTTGAGTTTAGTACACGATAGTAGTCATAATAATAGCAATTTTTTCTCGTTCTAACAGCTAATATTTTTAATTAAAACTTAACCCGGACGTTTCGACTTCTTGGCTGTTAGAACGAGAAAAATTTGCTATTATTATAATTATTTTAGCCGAGAATGACTGAGTCATGATAGTTGTTGTTAGAAGACTGTTACAGGACTCAGGCCTGTAGCCAGGAGTTTGCGCAGGGGGGTTCGGATTTCATAGCAACGCAAGAAAGCCACACCTACTTTTGTTTTCTTCGTTTATTCTTTAAAAAGCGAAAAAGAAGGGGGGAAATAATGCCAAAACTAATAATTTGTCTGACGCTCTATGTGTTCTATTAATAAATTCATTGAACACTGCTGACTATCAGCAATAAGCGGTAAACAGCTAATGCTATATCGTTCTCGTGTAACCAGGCTTCTAACCACTACCGTGAGCTGTACACAAACAGTGAACCATTAATAGGCCTTTAGTACTATAAGTTATCTAAATAAGTACATTATGGTACACCATAAAAAGAATAGTTGTAGCGTATCTTGCTTAAATAAGTACATTACGCACACCATAAAAAGAATAGTTGTAGCGTGGCTTGCTTTATCAGTACCATAACGAGAGCGATGTTTTGTAGTCAAGGAGCTCAATGTTTATTTGAAAGCTTGGAATCAGACTAGGCTGTCATAGATCCATACATAGCTACTTATGAGCATAGATAGGTACATACATTCATACATACACATATAGAGTATGAAGTATATTCGGGGATATATATAGCTAAATAGCAGAATATTCCATTGCGATTTAGACACGATCGACCACAAGTCGACATACCATAAGTTAAATGTGAGGTGTGGCTAAATAATTTACTTCCGGTCACTCAAAAGGGGGGTTCGACCGAATCCCCCGAACCCCCCCTGGCTACGGGTATGGGACTGTAGCTAGATAAATAAATGGAGGGCATCTTTACAATTTTTTTTATAGAGGCTACAGGATATGAAAATGTCTATGAACACTGTGGTAAAATGCAACTCTAGGTTGAGAAGGCTGCCACCAGTTCTTGCTGTTCAAATGCTTAAGTATCCTAAGCTGATTAAAGCTTTACACAGAACCTCCCGTACAATGGCTAAATTGATTAAGAAGTTAAATGTAATTCGGGCAATTCTTCAGCATGAGAGAAAACAAGACAAAAGAACAGATGCAAGAGTGTTCCTTTTATAGAACAGGGTCCTGCACAAGCTTAATGGGATGACAAATAAGTGTGTGCTGTGCTAATGGGTTCAGAACATACATTAATGGAATAGTGCTACTGAATAGAACATTTATTAATGGAATAGTATTAATGAGTTCAGATGTTCTGATATAAGTAACGATTATTAGGAAATAAGTGTTCAGTGCTGTGGTGCTGTTATGTGGGGGTACTCCACCACAAACACATTAATCCTAAAAAAATAAGATTTAATTAAAATTATGAAGCTCTTACTTTCTTTGACTTGATAGGGTACTTCACTGTGTTCATCATCTTTCAATGGATGTGCATCCATACCAAAGCTGGAAGTTGACTGCTCTCAAAAAATAATAATTGTTGAGACATCTGAGTGCACAAACACTTCCCTAACATTTATACAATGTGACTGGCAACAAGAGGAAGAAGAATTAGAATGTTGGTGTTGGGGACTGCTAATCTTGGGCCTAACTCTTGTCATCTGAACTAGTAAATTTAATGTGTCACTCACTGATTATTACAAACCTGTATCATCATACAATAAGCTCAGATAGATTGATTCATATATTTTATTCTATGCCCACTAGTTTTGTGGGCATTGATCTATGAACCTTTGAATGTGGCAGAGAATTGTATATGTTAAAATCGGGGGACAGCAGGAAATTAGGCATGACTTAACACTTCATTAGTAGTATGGATAACATAAACTTTGACAATGATCAAACTTTATGAAACATGTAGTTTTTCACACATAACCACTCTGTAAAATTGAATATCAATAAGGGTGTCTGCTGAACAGAAGACAAAACAATAAACAAACAAACAAGAAAAAAAACAACAACAACGAATGGCAGGCTATAGAGAATGAAGAAAAGTACTGTTTGCCATTGACGCAGCTAAATTCAACTGCAAAAGATAATCAGCATGCTATCATAGTTCTGCAAGATACTATCCTGATGGTTCATCTTCAATCAAGAAATACTTTGATAAGTACACATGGCATTGATAGATGGACTTGAGTATTACTCGCAAAAATGGTTACTTATAGCTTCTGGTTGTGTGGATCGACTTGAAAGGATAGCGAGCTATAATGGAGGGTTCTCTTTGCGTGGCTACTATTTAAATTTGAATACAAGGAGCTAGAGGTCAAAGGGCATGCCGGGGATACTTCCTTTTATACCTGGACCTCCGGAAGGAGTTCAGAATGTGGTAAACTAGGCCACAGATTTCGCGCAGGAAGAATAGCATTGAATTATAAACGCTACCTCTATGTTTAAGCACAAGAGCTCAGGAAAATTGCTAAATATAGCTTGCTGAGTAGACAAAATGTTATTATCCATGGGCTATCCTCCAGTTTTTAGTTTGTGCAGCCAAGGTAAATTGTAACAACTATTCCAATCAGGTGGGATTGGGACAAGAGCCTCAAAATCCTGAGTGTCCCACTCAATTCAGGACAGTTGGCACTTGTGTGCCTTATACTTTTCTCAGCATAGGGCTTCATGGTGGGTAAAGGGTCTAATCACGGTGAGACTAACCGATAAGGCGAGTCGTATGACGTCGCGTATCGCGCAGGTCTTCTGACCTCTAGTCTCTTTGCTAAAAGCTGAGAGTGAGTTTTGCCACTTCTTATAATTGGACCATGTTTGAGCCCTTGCCATCAATCCTTTAGGTCTTTCCATAAACACTTCAAAACAATCAATTATTACTACACACTTGCTAAAATTGTTTTTAAATTCTCTAGGCATGGTGAAATATAACTGTTCATGTTCAGGCCACTTTACCAAAGGCTTTAGTCGCTCATGCATAACATTAATCCACTTTTGAAAATACCGAGAAACTGTACTTGCATGTATATTAAAAAGTGAAGAAAGAAGTTCATTATTCTGCATTTATATGCAACTTCATGAGCACCATTATAAACTGGTGAAATGGCAGTAGCACAGAACGAGAGTTTGGTACATATGGGCTAGTAAATTCAAAAATTGCATCCAGGATTTTACGACAAGGTAAGCCAGTAAAAAAAGTCACCTTGGCATCGTCCACAAAGCATTCCGGAATCATCACATCTCTCAACTTTTTCTTAAGCTCTAAGTTTTCCACACGCAAAGCATTACAAATCATTAAATCTTCCACAAACTCACTTGTAAGTTCAGTCATAGTGCCTGTAGATTGACTAACACTTGATACACAGGTTTGAGAATCGTCAACGTCTGCAATACTATCCCTACACAAATCAACATCTTCTTGCACATCAGAAGTAGTACTATCCATGTTTCCTTCAGGTTCAGTGTTGCTGCTAAGTTCCAATAAAGTCATTGTAGCTTTTTCTTGATGCATTGCATCCAACCTTCGTCTCTTTGTGGCATTTCTTCTATTGTAGCTAGCTAACTGGGACTCAGCCTTTCTTTTTGTGGGACTCCCTACATGTTGGAACAAAGTAGGTATATAGGCAGGTGACACAGGATCCTCACTCTTTGATCTCCCAACAAAGTGAGCACTGCAGATCCATGTGTACTTTGTAGGCTTCCAGTCTTTCCTGTTTATAGAAGTAACCCATAGATTTTTTCTCTCAATGCCAGCAGGAAATCTAAAATGCAGCCCACAACCTTTGAAAAACCTGTTAGAGCAACCTACGCAGTGGCAGAAACACCACTTCAAAAGTGGGGGGGCAGAAAATAACTGGGGCATAATAAAGAAATTGCTTAGGAAATCAAAACTGTGCGTTTTGAAGATGCAAAAAATTTATGAGCCTAATAAAAGTAATTGGATCGTGACAAAGATAAAGAACAAAAAAGTTCATAAAAATGACAATGAATCAGGAGTACCAGCTGAAAATATACGAATTATAGTGTGCTAAAATTATAAATTTAGTTCCTTAGCTAGACTTTTCTTCTCGGTTTTTAACACTTTTTATTAAGCGCTCCAGGTGTCTCGTCTGCTGCTGTTTGGCGAGCAGCCTCAGTTTTTAGGTTACCATTCGCTGTTAAGTGCCCATTTTTATTAAGCGCCCATTTCCTTACCGTTTTAAGTTATAAGCAGGGACACTTAACAGCCTGAATCAACAGTATATTATTTTAAATACAGTACTAAAATACTATCATATTGTGTTGTTCAAACTACTTGTGAACACATGGGAAAGTTAAAGTCTTCTATTTGTTGTGTTAGTGGTCAAAGTGAACACCATTACCCCGATGGGACCAAAGAGATAAGCTTCCCTAATGACACTGTCAAGTTCCTCTACCCAAGTGGGGAGGAAGAGTGTGTTTTCCCTGATGGCTTGAAGCAGTACCACTATCCCAATGGAGACATCACTTTGTACATGCCCAATGGCGTAAAGGAGTTCTACAACTCAAAGTTTAAGGTAAGGGAGGTTAGACGCAATTACCAGGACAAGCTATCACAGATGATCTGTATAAAAAGATAGTATTGTGTGTACCTCTATAGGTTGTTGTGTTGGTTAGAATCTAGTCATAGGAAATAACTTCTACCAGTTTGAATGAGTGATTATTATTAGTGAGCGAAGCGGCGGAGCAAGGCATTATCAAGAGTGTACAAATCGAGTCAATTGTATTGTCAGTAAGTGTGTATGAATATCACATTTGTAGCATATGAGAACAAGTGAAGGAGAAATGAATCTGACAACCACTAGATCAAAAAAATTTATTCCTTGCTGCAAAGCTGATTTCTTGTTTATTTTGTCGGCTTACAAATATTTTTTTATTTTTTTATTTATGTACCGCTAAAAGTGAATACACACCTTCAACATACTCTTAAAAATAGAGGGCATGATTTCACCCATGCTGTTAACAGGCAAGTACAATTAACTTTACCATGCTGCTAAGACTTACAAGAACCTTTGTATTCTTATTTGGTCCATAGCTTGGCTAGTTTGCTCACCGTTAGTGACTTAAACACTCCAAGTAATTACTTTATTTCCCCCCTAGCGTCGAGAATACCCAGATGGTACCACGAAGACTGTGTATCCAGATGGCAAGCAAGAGACAAGATATGCCTCAGGAAGAGTGCGTGTAAAAGACAAGGATGGAAAAATAATCACAGACTCCAGCAAGAGTTAATGAATATTGTTGCAGTTGTTTTTGTTTTGTTTCATCTGTTGTAAACATCAGCCTGTTTAGATTATTTATTTATCATCTTCTTAAGTCAATCTTTACTTTCAAATGGAACAACAACAACTTAAGATCAGCAAGTTTATACTTTACTTTATTATACAAACTGAGTGTGCATGTGCTGTGTGTACTAAAACACTAATACTTGACAAGGGTAACTATGGTAAAGCTTGTTTAGTTCCAAGTGAGTGGACACAGAGACATGTATGCACCTGTATGGAGCTAGTGTGTGAATTTTACTGATCCGCTTCAAAAGTAGTGTACGTGCGACTTTTTGATTTTATATTGTTCTTGTTAGATATTAGGCATCTAATTGATTTTTAATTTACACAAAACTAAATATTGTGCACAAAAAAAAATTGAAAGTAAATAATGGTTGAGAGCATGCTATGGATGTCATGATGCTGATTCTCCTAGCATATGGACACAGTTAAATCTATTTTACATTGGAAGACAGCTAGACACCATTTGTGTGATAGTACAGTTTGGGGGTCCAAATGTTTGAGTGTTTGTGATTCAGATGTAATTAGTTATTCAAGCTCTAGATTAAATATGGATGTGCTTATATGAAAGGTATGAGGTGAATTTATTCCACTTTATCCCTGGCATTCTTGAGGCCAACTGAATAGGCTGCAATAGCTGCCTGTAAATCAATATTACCTGGAGTTAAATTAGTGTAATCACTGCCATCATCTTCATTTTGCCCAAGCCTCAGAGTCATATAACTTTCATTTTCTTCACCATTTACATTACCAGCGGCGTTGGGGTTAAGAGGCATGTAATCGCCTTCAGCTGCTTCTCTTTGTTCCTTGGTAACATTTATATACGGATCATTTTGTGTCAGTAATAGTGCAGTTTTCCTGTCTAGTGTAGCAGGATCCAGTGGCATGTAGTCATTCACTGAATCTCTGTCTGCATTGAGTATGCCTCCTACATCATCATCCATGTACTCCCTACCTGGAAGTGCAGGAGTATCACCAATATCCTCGTCCTCCATCAGGTAGCCACGCTCTGGTAGTTCTGGTTGGGCCCCTTCATAGTCACTGTCCAGTGACAGGTTATCTGAGGCTGGCTTAGTTTCAACAAAAAGGTGCAGGTTTTTATCATTGATAAATTGACCGGTGGCTTTCATCGAGAAATGTTGCAAACCTTCTGTCTGTTCAGGAATGGGTGTGTTATTCACAGACTTGAAAGTTAATTTCTTGGATAGCTGTGTGGAGAAGTCCTCATCATCTAAATAGTTTCTCTGTGGAAGTTCTAGCACCATACTACTGCTGCCTGATATGTTATCTTCCTCTACCTTTTTGTCAACAAACAAACTGAAGTTTTCAGTAGTTATGAAGCTAGTATCTTGCACTACACAATGGGCTGGTGGTGCCTCGTATTTGTTAAGTAATAGTTCCTTTTTATTTGACTGATATTTTGTTTTTTTCTTTGACTTCTCTTTCTTGTTAGAGTCTTTTAAATACTCTGGATGCTTTTCCTCATGATTGTCTATATCACCAGTAGCAACATTAGGTTCCTCCACTGAACTGAAATCGAAACAACCAAAATATGAAAAAAAAAAAGACACGAAAAAAAAGGTGCAAATAACTTACTATCTTCGTTGCCGGCTACTTTTGACTATGATAAGCATTACAATGCACGCCACAACTATGATGATAACAATGAAAATGATTGTGACGAGTCCTATCCCAGAGAATATGAGCACATTGGATGGAGTTCCTGCAGCTGTACACATTTCACATTCAGTGCCAATTCTACATTTGCTGATAGTTAAAGAGTTAACTGGACTACGGCACAAGAAGGCCATATAGCTGGTAACTGAATACTTACCGAATAGATCATTCTGCTGAACAAGCTCACCAGTGGTTGTCCTATAGTCTGTCATATCCATGAGGAAGAACACAAGCTATGAAGTTACTTCTTTAAAGTAGCTATGTAGTTTAGTTTATGACAGCATTACAGATACTAGATTATGCCCCTTCGATCTGTTCAGCACAGCAGACTTATGGCCCTCTATCCAGTTGACAAAACACTCTTGGTTGACCTTACGTTTGTTTGTTAAAGATATACACGTCATGTATGGTTGGCAAGAATAACTAAGATGTAGCTTATGTTTCTATTTCCTGTAGCAAAATACGTACTGTAACTACACCCTAAAGCAAGTAAAAAAAATAAATAAATAAAAAAGGAAAGGAAAAGAAAAAAATTAAAATGGAATAGAAAAAAATAAAATGCCAGTGCAAATGTAGCTGTTGGTTTATAGTATACAAATACTTTTTGTTCACTCAATCTTCAGTTGGCTTTGTTTAGTATCTTCCGACCATTATTGAGGCGGTGATTGTGTTTATTATAGAACTTGTAATACTTTCCTTAGAAAATATTTAAAGGTCTATTCAATACTATCTGTCATGGGAGATGGCTAGCTAATTGAAGTGTGTATAAATCTGATTAGAAGTAGCATGTATTTTTCTCACCCCAGCAATTACCACCACCTTCACAATAACTGAGCTTGTATTCATAAAGCTAACACAATAGAAACAAAATTGAATGACATTCACAAAACTTTAAAAATAAAATAAAAAAATACAAGTTTATTTAGTAGCATAAAAGTAGCTTTGACAAAATTAAGTTAAAAATGATTGAAATATAAATGGGTAAATTTATTTCAGTGTATTATAAATGTTATTACTAGACATATTATATATCCACTCACAGATAAACAACAACACCGAGAAGTCAATTCATCTTATTTTTTTATTTTCAGTGACATGTAGTCACTGTTGATGTCTTCAGACTTAGTCAAAGCTACAGAAACTTGTGCCTTGTCAGCTGCATTTTTAAGCCCCATGGTATTTGCCAACTTGGCTGTTTTCCTGGTCATAGTACTAGTAGTCAAAGGCATGTAATCATCATCATCATCATCATCATCATCATCATCATCATCACTGCTCATTTGTCTCCTTCCTCCAGAATATTTAATTTTTCCCACTCTTGGGGCTGACTTCATGGACATGTAAGAACTTTCCATATTGGCAGTAGAATCTTGAGTGCCTGTTTGGGGCATGCACTTGGGTACTTCCTGTGCTGTAGTCTCATTTTCTTGGGTTTTCTTGGCAGGCACAGCTTTGGATAGGCACATATAAGTTTCTGCCAGTCCACTCATTCCTTCTGGTTTCCTTTCCAGCGTTGAGAAATCCAGTGGTGTGTAGTCATCTGTCTGGCTATCCTCCTCTGAGCTCACAGAAGGATTTGGTTTCTTCTTCAACTTTCTCAGAATCTGTCCCATTCCAGTCTCGGGGCTTATATATACTGTCTCAGTGTCACTCATGCTGGCTCCTTTGGGTCCTTGTGTTACACTCTCTTGTTTGTACACTCACAGCGGCAGTATTACTCAAGGGATTGCTTTGTTTATAGTGTTTGCCTGAGACTGTACTGTCACCAGCTCTGCCTGAATGGGATGTGAGGTCTCTGATGTCATCTTCTGTGTACCCCCGGTCAGGAATTTTAGGAACCTCATCTTCTCCGCCGTCCTCCAAGTATTTTGGACATGGTAGTATTGGGGGCATTCTGTAATCATTGTCCACAGCACATTTCTTCTCATTTGTTCCAATGAAAAGGTCAAAATTGTTCTTATTAATGAAATTTCTGGTGCTGTTCACAATATACTGTGTGAGGTATGGCTTCATCTTTGGGTTTGCTATCAACTTCTGACTCTTGTTCGAGCGTCATACCTATGACTTTAGAGAACTCTGCATCGTCCAAGTATTGTCTCTGTGGAAGTTCTAGGACCATACTGCTGCTGCCTGATATGTTGTCCTCATCTGTGAATACAGTATAGTCTTATGAATACACTAATCTTATTTATAGCTTTTTGTTTTCAGCCTTACCTTCATGCTTTGAATTACTACTTGTAGTTTTTGCAAAGAACTCATTGTTTAATCTAAGGAAGAGAAAATGTTAAACAGTGCAGTTACTAATAATAAATGTAACATACTTGATTCTTGTTTTAATCTTGGCTTTGATCATGACGAGGATGGTAATTATTATCATTATGGTGACAAGCATTACTCCAATAACAGTACCAATTCCAGAATATACACAGACAGGAACTCTCTGTATACACAGTCATAAACAGGACTTTAAACATGAATTAATGCAGAGGAAAAAACATGCTAGGTGCCAGCATTTTGTATTTCTAGCTATGCCTGAATATTGTGTATGAAAGTGAAGACCATATAACTGAATCTGAAGTTTGATGAAATGATTAGTTTGATGGAGCCGGACCCACGTAGCGCACAAAGTGTGCGGAGGGTCTGGGGACATGGTCATACCAAATTTGTTCTGGAGGAATGTAGAAGTGGTGAGTGCCCCACCTCCTTTATACCTAAATTTCTACTGCAAATTAGCCATGATTGCTAAACCTAGCGTTACAAAGGGTGGCTGACACGCACAGGAATTTCTATTTGTGGTTGGGATCCCAGTAATTATTTGCTAACAGTAATTGACTGCTGCAATATATGTGCAGCAGAACAAATTTGGTATGACCATGTCCCCAGACCCATTCCCAGCGTAGCGGTTCGGTAAAGGATCTGGCTACGTCAGACTATGAAATGATATAGTGCAAACTTCTCATGTTAGCACAGATGTACGGCCATGTAATTGAGTAATTGAGCTGTATAGCCCACCAGTTTATTCCATACCTGATAGTGTGCTTACATCTAGTTCTTTGAAGGATCCCTCACCAGCAGAGGTATATGCTGTAACCGTACAGTTATATGTGGTAAAGGCATGCAAGTTCTCCACCCTCAGATAAGCTGTGGAATTGCTCACTTCCTTCCTGTTTAGTCCATTGGATATGATAACCCTGTATCCTAAAAGGATGCCATTGGTTCTCTTCAGGTAGAGGCTTAAGTATCAAGTGGAAAGATGTGAAGAAAGTTTGTATGTCTAGAATTCCGGGTGCCGCAGAAGGAGCTATGGAGACATATATTAAACATTGTATAATACTTCACACAAGTATGCAAATGTTATTAGCTATGAAGTATCATCATCAGAATCCTAACAAATAGTGAAACATTATTTTGCTTTCAAGATGGGCCCCAAAGAAAAAACAACAACTTACCATCCTCTTCAGTTTGAAATGGATTAAATGAAGTGTAGGCCCCACATTTACAGTGAAAGCTGCTATGTTGAGGAGGACTCAGACTTCAGGAAGTGCAAGAAGAGTAAAATACAAAAGAACTACAGCTATCATAAATAGTAATTAATTGGTACAATGACTGCATTCACATGTGAATCTTTATGTGTGAAATCTATTTAGCTGTGACTGATATGTTGCAAGTTTAGCTCTAAAATTTCATACGCAGCAATTTTACCTTCACTCAAAATTGGTTGACTTTACATAAAAGTTTCAAAAAATTATTTATTGCAGTAATTATAATGTAGCATTCACAAAAATTAAAAAAGTTATTAAAACGTTAAAAAATGATTACAGTGAGTAAATATAAACGGGTACAATGAATGTTATTTCCAGTATTTATTTGTTTTCCACTCACTACACTAACATCAAGAAGGCAGTTCTACTTCATCTTTTAATTTGCAGTGACATGTAGTCACTGTTACTGTCTTCAGATTTAGTCAAAGCTACAGCAACTTGTGCTTTGTCAGCTGCATTTTTAAGCCCTGTGGTGGTATTTGCCAACTCAGCTGTTTTTCTGGTCATAGTATGTGTAGTTAAAGGCATGTAACCACCATCATCATCACTGCTCTTTTTTGTACCTCCTCCAGAAAAATTAATATTTCCCACATTTGGTGCTGACTTTACGGACATGTACGGACTTTTCACACCAGCAATAGAATCGTGAGTGCCTGTAAGTGACATGTACTTGGGTACTTCCTGTGTTGTAGCATTTTCTTGTGTCTTGCCAGGCACAGGTTTGGACAGGCACATGTAGGTTTCTGCCAGTCCACTAACTGGTTTAGTCTCCAGTGTTGAGAAATCCAGTGGTGTGTAGTCATTTGTCTGGCTATCCTCCTCTGAACTTACACCAGGATTTGGTTTCTTATTGAATTTTCTCAGAATCTGTCCCATTCCAGTCTCGGGGCTTATATAAACTGTCTCAGTGTCACTCACGCCTCGACGCCCGCACCTTTGGGGCCTTATGTTACACTCTTTCGTTTGTACACCAGTAATGGCAGTATTACTGAAGGGATTGCTTTGCTTGCCTGAGACTGTACTGTCACCAGCTCTGCCTGAATGGGATGTGAGGTCTCTGATGTCATCTTCTGTGTACCCCCGGTCAGGAACTTTAGGAACCTCATCTTCTCCGCCGTCCTCCAAGTATTTTGGACATGGTAGTATTGGGGGCATTTTGTAATCATTGTCCACAGCACATTTCTTCTCATTTGTTCCAATGAAGAGGTCAAAATTGTTCTTATTAATGAAATTGCTGGTGCTGTTCACAATTATACTGTGAGGTATGGCTTCATCTCTGGGTTTGCTATCAACTTCAGACTCCTGTTCGAGTGTCATACCTATGACTTTAGAGAACTCTGCATCGTCCAAGTATTGTCTCTGTGGAAGTTCTAGGACCATACTGCTGCTGCCTGATATGTTGTCCTCATCTGTGAATACAGTATAGTCTTATGAATACACTAATCTTTTTGTCTTCAACCTTACCTTCTTGCTTTGAATTACTATTTGTAGTTTTCGCAAAAGACTCGTTCAATCTAAAGAAGAGAGAAAATGTTAAGTGATGCAGTTAGTTACAAAAATATGACATACTTGATTCCATTTTTATTCTTGGCTATGATCATGATGAGGATGATTATTATGATCACTACTGTGACAAGCATCACTCCGATGACAGTACCAATTCCAGAATATAAACCGACATAGGAACTCTCTGTAGCTATACACAGTCACAAACAGGAAATTAATTACATGGGGAGCTAATGTAGAACAAAATAGCTATTGACAAAGACTATTACATTTGCAGTTATATGCCACCATTTGAAGGCCTCGATAAAACTTTTAAGTATTTCTGAATATTGTGCATGAAAGAATATCATATTCTTAATTATCCATCAATAATAAAAGTTTGATACAGTGATAAAAATGGTTGAAACAATCTCATATAAATAATTCAGCCATTTTTGGTTGAAATAAACTTGGGAAAGAAGTTGAAACATCGATTAAGTTTACTAACATAATATTGGCTATTAGAGCTGAGAAAATTTGCTATTAATAAAACAATTTTATGACACATTACAGCTATGCATATTCTAACTGAAGCTATAGTCTCCTACCAATTCTATTCCATACCTGATAGAGTGGTTACATCTAGTTCTTTGAAGGGTCCCTCACCAGCAGAGGTATATGCTGTAACCGTACAGTTATATGTGGTAAAGGGTTGCAAGTTCTCCACCCTCAGATAAGCTGTGGAATTGCTCACTTCCCTCCTGAAGAGGCCATTGGATACGATAACTCTGTATCCTAAAAGGATGCCATTGTGGTTCTCTTCAGGTAGAGGCTTAAGTATCAAATGGAAAGACGTGAGAAAAGTTTGTATGTCTAGAATTCCGGGTGCCGCAGAAGGAGCTATGGAGAGACAGTAAATAGAAATGAGATCAAATAATAGTACGGAAATGCAAGTACATAGAAATACTATTTTAAGTAAATTCATGTATAACATGTGCCTCTTAATTTGGTATTAATTAACTTACCATCCTCTTCAGTTTGAAATGGGTGAAATGAAGTGTAAGGTCCTATATCTACAGTGAAAGCTGCTATATTGACAGAATAATTGCTGCGTGGCTCCAGTGAAGTCAAGTTGTACTGTGTTGAGTGTGATGTCTCCTGGCGCAGTTCACCACCAGAGAAGTTCACATTGATAATGTAGTATCTTACAATTCCATTACGTTGATCTACATCTGGCGGTTCCCACACTAGAAATGCATGTCGGGGGCCAATTTCTTGTGTGTACAATTGTTGTGGTGGTGAACTTGGGGCTATTCAAGTTTATGATATAATTAATATAGGGTACAAAACTATGTCAGTTCAATAGGAATTAATATCAAAATGGACAAAATAATAATAGTAATAATCCTATGTAATAATATGGTTGTGTGTCAGTAACAACAACGATGATAGACAGTAAATAGAAATGAGATCAAATAATAGTACGGAAATGCAAGTACTTAAAAATACTATTTTAAGTAAATTCATGTATAACATGTGCCTCTTAATTTGGTATTAATTAACTTACCATCCTCTTCAGTTTGAAATGGGTGAAATGAAGTGTAAGGTCCTATATCTACAGTGAAAGCTGCTATATTGACAGAATAATTGCTGCGTGGCTCCAGTGAAGTCAAGTTGTACTGTGTTGAGTGTGATGTCTCCTGGCGCAGTTCACCACCAGAGAAGTTCACATTGATAATGTAGTATCTTACAATTCCATTACGTTGATCTACATCTGGCGGTTCCCACACTAGAAATGCATGTCGGGGGCCAATTTCTTGTGTGTACAATTGTTGTGGTGGTGAACTTGGGGCTATTCAAGTTTATGATATAATTAATATAGGGTACAAAACTATGTCAGTTCAATAGGAATTAATATCAAAATGGACAAAATAATAATAGTAATAATCCTATGTAATAATATGGTTGTGTGTCAGTAACAACAACGATGATATGTATTCATGAATAATTCATGAGCTGAACAGAATCATTAAAGCATTGTCATCACCTAAGTTAGACCTGCCCTATAGTTAGAAAAAAAAGCTTTAATGTCAGGATCAGTCCTATGACCATCAACTTCGGAATCACACACACTAACCATTAAACCGTTGGGAACTAATAGCTAAGGAAATATCTTGAAATTCCTTATTAACCTATCGTATCCTCTTCTTTCTCGTTTTTCTCTTGCCCTGTTTGACCCCAACTCAAAACTGAACACTGGGTCACTGAACTGAATTGGGAAAGAGTGGTCATCTACAGTAGCTAGCCATAATGGGTATATTGAAGTAGTTATAGTTACATCACTCAGCTTTTTCTCACCACCTTCTATTTTTCTTGACCTATGTATTCTCCTGCTTCTCTTCCTCTTTTGAAGAAGTGAAAGAAAATACACAGAAAAGACAGAAATACTGAGAAGCAGGAGAGATAGACAAAGAGGAGAAGGCAATGCATGAGTTGTAAAGAGGGATAAAAAAACTGGGACGGCTCAGGAAGAACGAGAGCAGGAGAGGGAAAGTATGGATAAAAATATATACCTTATGCTACTGCTCTCCTAATTTGAACAAGTTAGTACATCAGGTGCCACCTGTGTGGCAGGGTACTAGTTAGCAATAATAATAATAATGATAATAATAATGATAATAATAATAATGATAATAATAATGATAATAATAATAATAATAATAATAATAATGATAATAATAATGATAATAATAATAATAATAATAATAATAATAATCTAACTCTTTATGATATAATAATAATAACATTTTTACTTGAAATACTACAAGATGTATTACTTCTATAGTTCATGCATTAATTAAAATGTTGTTTTTTTTCCAGTTAAAAGTCGGACTCATCCTTAATTCATTTCATGTTACCTTTGACATTACTAAAAGAAAGGGAAATACTATAGTATAGTATGAAAAAATAATCTAGTGAACTCTTCATCTTTCTCCACGTACTAGAGGTGCTAACTGTAAACACTTTAAACTCACAAGATGGCTGCGTAGTGTTCAACCAATAAAATGTAACACTTAAAGTCTTATTTGTTGAATAACCATCAACTTAAAACTAATTATTATTTCTTTCTACTAAAGATCCAGCATTATCTCAATATTCACAGAAATATTATCAAGTGTAGTAATATAAGGGATACTTTAACAGATATTTTCATGCATTTTTTCTTTGCATGTCTCTAAGCAATTTTATAGCCATAATAATAAACTTGTCCATCAGTAGTGACAGTGCCTGGTGTACGGATAATTCATCAGCTAAACTGAGTTGGTAAAAAACAATCACCTTCAATCAGATGTCCTAACTGAGTAGCCTAAAGTATGAGAGCAATTATTGAATATTTTTTGCACGAGTCAAAAATGAAGTCACTAAAAATATCGTACAACAGGCATATGCAAAATCCTTACACACAATTTATTTTGCTGATGATACAAATACTTGCTCAAGTAAGTTGACCAGACCCTTCCACCCTTTAGCAATTGGTAAGGGGTCTAAGTAATGAAATTTAGTTAAGAAAGAATGATGATACTTGTTAAAGCTAGATCAGAGGATGAAGCACCAAAGGTGCGAACCCTCAGCACTATTAAACATTGCCTAGCTATTACAATATAATCTCCATTTAAAAGAACAAGCAATCCGTTAGCTATTTTAATGAGGCATCAATGTAGCTCGAGCAATGAAAATGGTACATGGAAATGCTAAGAAGCTATACAGGCCAGAAAGACTCACCGGTATACATTTTCAACGTGAAACTTCACTTCTTTCAAACTAAAACTAAGCACTCAAGATTGTGGGCCTGCCCACATTCATGTACGAACGAACAAGATCATTGTGTACGCATATGAATCATTTCCGTGTTGTGCGTGTTTTAGAATAGGTTGTGCGTGTATTAGAATTGGACGTCAATTAACAGTTTATGTGTTGTGTCCTTATTTGGTTGTATTTGTAAGTCTTTGATTGTGTGGGATCACGTGCAGGCTGATTGATATTTAAGTCTTGAGTCTGCGCGGGGTTCTTTAGTTCGTAGTTCTATCTAATATTTGCAAAACCCGAGAGATTGAGTTGAGCTTGGCGCTGCGAATTCTGGTGGCAGCAACTATAAGCTGGCCCATCAAGTGGTGGTCACCCTTCTGCGATCCGTCCAGAGGCGCACATCCCCACATCTGGTGAGCAGCGGTGGCCGTTTCCTCTTCGTGGAACCAAGATTGTCCGTGTCTGAAGTGTCAGCGGTGGCAGTTTCTTCTTCGTGGAGCTGCGGTTGGTTGTAACAAGTTACAGCAAGATCCTGTTTGGACCCGTCCTATAACAGTGGAACCCTTAGTGATTCGTCGCGGAAACCCTAAACCAGTGGAATTTGTTCCCACCAAATCTGACCAGTGTCGTGTCGTGTCATCAGCTGGACTGAACGCTTGTTGCCTTAGTACCTTGTGTTTCATTGTCTTTACCCTATTATACCCCTCAAGGAATCAGTTGTTTCTAATTCTATTTTAAGTTAACAATCTTTACCCATTTGTTTCATTTCTGTTAACCCTACAGGTTTGCAGTGTCTCTGAAGTCCTGGTCAGTGTCGACATGCCGGGGACCCGTGTTAAGGAGACAGCAAAGAAGTTGCCGGTTGATAAGGCCTATCAGCCGAGTCACACCTACGTGTCAGTACCTCATTCGCCACGCCCAACGAGGGACGTGCCGATTACGTCGTACGAGGAATATGATAGTACGGTTGAGACGCCCGCCATCGCCGACAGGAACAGGCGAATAGAAGAGGAGAAGAGGTTGTTGGACGAAGAGAGTCGTGCTGTGGAGGCCGAGTTAGAGGCCGAGGATGAAGAAAGTGCATACGCACGCGACGCAGCAGCTCGCAGGGCACGGTTAGCAGGTTCGTCGGGTTTGTCGGACCTGTCTGCTCAAAGTGGCTACTTGGAAATGGATAAATCCACTCCCATCTCGACGGCAACCACGGGCGCCAACGTGGCGGAAGGTTTCCCGCCGAGAGGCGTTCCCCGGGTGGCGGCGGTTGTCCCGCCTACCGGTGCTGGAGAGAACGGTTCTGACAAGTCGCCAAGCGCATCTGATCAGATGTTGGTCATGATGACGCAGTTGCTCGCCAAACAGGCGGAGCAGACAAACTTTATGTTCAACAGAATGGAAGAAAATGCGAGAGCAGAACGTGAGAGAGTCAGAGAGGAGAAACTCCTCCAACAACTTAAAGAAGAGCAAGAGAGAGAGGAAAGAAGATTGAGAGAAGATAGAGACAGAGAAGAGAGACAACAGGAGAAGCGGGAGGAGCGTCAATCCTTCCTTGAAGCTATGCAAACAAACAGCGTTCGTGATGCAGAGGCGAGATGTGACAGAGACCGCCTAGCAGAGAAGAAAGAGTAGAGGACGGACCTGTTAAAGGGCCTCGGGAACTATAAGGAAGGTTCCCACATGGTTGGTTATATTACAAAGTTTGAGCGACTGATGACTGATTGTTCCATCTCCGAAGAGTCGTGGATCGAGAGACTGTCGGCGCACATGCCCGAGAGGTTGAGCGCCAGGATGTCCCAGTTCCGTGGCCAAGGCGCCACCTATGATGCAGTCAAGGAGGACCTCCTCCTAGCCGTCGGCGAGAACGCCCAAGCGTACGGCTTCAAGTTGTTTGATACCAACTACGAAAGGTTGAAGTCGCAAACACCGAACCAGTTAACCGAGTGGGTTGAGCGAGTCAGCAGAGGAGTTGTTCACGGTGCTAAGTCAGTTGAGGACTGTGTTGTGCTGATCGCCACGGCGTATACCAGGCAGTTCATGCCCCACGATGGTCGCGCCTTTCTCCGGACGAGGACGATAACGACCATGAGAGACCTTGTCGTCGCCATCGAAGAATGGATGTCTTCCCGGCAGGAGGGTAACCTGTATAGACCCAGGGTGAGTGGTGTCGGGTCTGGTGCCAGTGTTAGTAGTAGTATCGGTTCAAATAGTAGCCAATATAAGTCTAGTCAGAGTGAGTCCCAAGTTAGGGGTAGTCATAGTGCCAAAGGTAACGGCAACGGTAATAGTAATAAGGGTCAGGATGTGTGTTTCCATTGTAACGACCCAGGTCACAAAGCGTTTGAGTGTCCCAAGAATGAGTGCAAACGTAGGAAAGTCACCTGTTACAACTGTAAGAAAGAGGGCCATTATGCCAATGATTGTAAGGAGAAGAAAGGTAGTAACAAGGGTGCCACGCCCAAGCTTTCTCAGCTAAGGGCGGGTAAGGTGTCGTCCCGTAACACAGTGTCGGGATTAGTTAATGGGGTGTCATGTGATATTCTCATTGACTCGGGGGCAGACATTGCTCTTGTTCCCCGGTCTCTAGTTGGCCACGATGTCGTTGAATGTGGCACAGTCAAGGCTTCAGGTGCCTATGGTGGGGCAGATGCCTTTTGTAGTACCAAAGTGGTGTTCACCATAGCAGGTATTGAGATTACCAAACTTGCTGTCATAGATGAAGTGAGTAGTGAAGGGCTATGTATCATTCCGTTTCACTTGTGTGACCCCGTGGAGTGTGAGCTGTTTAGTCGCGCCATTAGGGAGCATAAGGTGAAAAGTGGATGTAGTGCTAATGTTCCTAGTGCAAACGAGTCTGTTGTTAGTGCCGAACCTAGTGTCAGTGTGTTGACAAGGTCAGGTGTTATAGCCGAGAAACTACTTGATGTTAATGAGTTAGAGGTAAACAACGTAGTCGAGAAGTTGGTTGGGGCGTCTGAAGATGAGGAGTCGTCCGATGCAGTCCTTGGGGAGGACCTTGGAGCGCTTGCTTCGGATGTACCGGAAGAGGAAGGTGAAAATCAAGTGAGTGAGAGTGTGGACGAGGAGTCTGGTAGTAGTGGTAGTCATGTCAATGAGGTACGTGTGGGTGAGAGTAGTGTTGCAAGTTCAGATAGTGCATGCTCACCTAGAGAGTTTTCTCAGTTACAAGAGTGCTCAGATGCTGTTGATGCTACATCCAGTGAGATGGTCAAGTGTGTAGGAGAGTTGTCTCTGAGTAATAGTGGTGTTCAGTTTAAGAGTGCTGTCCGTAACGATAATAGTCTTAACACCTGGAGGTGTCTGGCAGACAGGCGGGAACGTGGCTTCAAATGGAAAGATGGTATCCTAGTGAAAGATCTAATAGTAGATTGGGAGGAAAGGTGTGAGGTCATTGTTGTTCCCAAGTGTTTCCGTGAGAAGTTGCTTGTGCTCAGCCACGATAAGGGCGGGCATTTGAGCAGTGACAAAGTGATTAAAGTGTTGGGGAAAAGGTTCTTGTGGCCAGGTATGGCTAAAGATGTGTGTGCCTATTGTAAGGGATGTGGCACCTGCCAGCGAAAGTCCAAGTTTCGCCCTCGGAAGGCTCCAGTCGTTGAGCGCCCCGTGCTCTCGGAGCCTTTCGAGAGTGTCGCGGTGGACTTGGTAGGGCCACTTCTCAAAGGCAAGGGTGGAGCCAGGTACCTTCTGACTTATGTCTGTATGGCCACCAGGTGGCCCGAGGCCATTCCCCTCCGTTCAATCACGGCCAAGTCAGTGGCTGATGGTCTGCTGGAGGTGTTCTCCAGGACTGGCATGGATCAGGGTAGCCAGTTCATGGGGAAAGTGATATCCAGTTTGTGCGAGTTGCTTGGGATTGAGCGAGTTCGCACCTCTCCCTACCACCCTCAGTCTAACGGGGTAGTGGAGAGGATGCACGGTACGCTCAAGTCCATCCTGGGCAAGTGCATCTCCAGTGATAGTGATTGGGTGGGATTTGTCCCACTGGCACTGTTTGTGCTGAGGCAGATGCCTCACGCAGACACAGGGTTGAGTCCATTCGACCTTACATTTGGGTTCAAAGTGCGGACTCCCCTGGACGTGCTGTACTCGTGTCTTCTCGAAGACAAACTTGGTAGTGCTGCCGAGAGCTGCTGCGACTGGGTCTCCCAGCTTGCTGAGCGCCTCGACATGGTCAGAGACCAGGCGGCCTTGAAAGAGGCTGTGGCCAAAAGTGGCCGGATGAGGTATCTTAACCAGGGTTCTCAGATGCGTAGATTCTCACGGGGAGAACATGTTCTTTACCGTGTCCCGGGTAGGACGTCAAAGTTGGCGGACTCCTGGGAGGGACCTTTTGTGGTGACAGAGACCATCGGCGAAGTGAACTACCGTATCGCCAAGCCTGGTGCCACCAAGCACAGTAAAGTTGTCCACGTTAACTGTCTGCGGAAGTTCGTGGATAGCTATTCCATTAATCGGTTAGATGTTGTATTGGAAGAGTGTGAAGAAAGTGTGTGCAAGTTAGATGGTGTGTGCAATGATTACTCTCAGAGTGATCTGGATGAGCTCCTTAGTAAGTTTGGTGCCCTATTCGAGAGTGATGCTGGTAGGACGAGTGTAGTTGAGATGTGTATTGACACAGGGGACGCGGGGCCTGTAAGTCAACCACCCTATTCAGTTCCGTTGGGCATCCGTGCCAAGGTTAAGGAAGAGATCGACAGCCTATTACAACAAGGCATCATTGAGAGATCCTCCAGTAAATGGTCTTCCCCTCTGGTGCCTGTCAAGAAATCAGACGGGTCAATACGTCTCTGTGTTGACTACAGGAAGGTCAACGCAATCACCAAACGTGAACCTTATTTTATCCCCAAGTTTGAAGAGATGTTAGAGCTGGTGGGGCGGGGGGCGGTGCTCTCCAAAATTGACTTGGCGAAAGGCTTTCACCAAGTCGAGGTGCGCCAGTCAGACCGGGAGAAAACCGCCTTCTCGTGCCCGTTCGGCAAATTCCAGTACAGGAGAATGCCGTTCGGGTTAACAAACGCTCCATCAGTGTTTCAGCGTGCTATGGATGTTGTGTTGTCTGGGTGTAGGAAGTGTAGTAGGGTCTACATTGATGACATATTGGTAGTGTCTAAGAGTTGGAAAGAGCATATGGCTGATTTGGAGTGTGTCTTCAGTGCGTTAGCAGAAGCAGGTTTAAAGTGTAAAATTAGTAAATGTGAGTTCGGGAGAGAAAAGTTGGAGTTTCTGGGGCACCAGATAGGTGGTGGTGTGATGTCGGTCCCGGAAGCCAGGGTTACGGCTATCAGGGAACACCCCCAGCCGAGGACGAGACGCCAGTTACGATCGTTCCTCGGACTTCTATCCTACTTCCGCCAGTTCGTGGAAGGTTTCCACAAGTTCTCATCGGTTCTGTCTCCTCACACGTCGGGTCCCCCGCTTGAGATACTGGCCTGGACAGAGGAGATGCTTCGGGCCTTTCAGGGTCTTCGTGTAAGTCTATGTCGTGATGTTGTGTTATGTGTTCCCCATGTTGATGACATTTTTCGTCTTGAGACGGATGCGTGTGCCACAGGAGTGGGTGGAGTCTTATGTGTATACAGAGAGGGTGTGTGGAGACCTGCGGGATTCTTCAGCCGGCAACTGAGAGGAGCGCAGACCAGGTACTCCGAACAAGAGTTGGAAGGTTTAGCGGTGTGGGAGTGTGTGAAACATTTTTCCTACTTCCTCTACGGTCACAAGTTCACCGTAGTCACCGACCACAAGGGTCTGGTGAACTTGACTTCGGGTCGTCAGGAGAATCGTAGGCTGAAAGGATGGGCCCTGAAACTGAGTGAGTACGACTTCGATATCGTCTACAGGAAGGGAGCAGACAACAGTGCAGCCGATTGCCTCAGTAGAGCCTTCGAGCCGGATCCAAGTCCAGATGATGGGAATGTCGTGTCGAAAGTCAAGCCAAAGTGTGATGTCAAGTCAAATCAGTGGAAGAGAAAGTCAAGCAAGATGTCGCCAACAGTGCCTGATGCTGGCTAGTGTACCTCGAACTCTTTGTGTGAGGGGGGAGATGTGGGCCTGCCCACATTCATGTACGAACGAACAAAATCATTGTGTACGCATATGAATCATTTCCGTGTTGTGCGTGTTTTAGAATAGGTTGTGCGTGTATTAGAATTGGACGTCAATTAACAGTTTATGTGTTGTGTCCTTATTTGGTTGTATTTGTAAGTCTTTGATTGTGTGGGATCACGTGCAGGCTGATTGATATTTAAGTCTTGAGTCTGCGCGGGGGTTCTTTAGTTCGTAGTTCTATCTAATATTTGCAAAACCCGAGAGATTGAGTTGAGCTTGGCGCTGCGAATTCTGGTGGCAGCAACTATAAGCTGGCCCATCAAGTGGTGGTCACCCTTCTGCGATCCGTCCAGAGGCGCACATCCCCACAAAGATATTTTTTTAGTATGAACAACTAAAACTAAGAAATCTGGAATCTCTAAACCAAAACAACACTGATAGAAATACAAAATTGCTCTCTTACATGAGTAATGGTAACCTCTGTAGTATAAAACATAAGCCATTCTCACTACCTCAATTACCAGTAACTTTTTAAAAAGCTCTCAGCTTCAAAAAAAAAAAAAAAAAAAAAAAGGCTAATGTTATTTTTGTAATTCAGACAACAAATAGGGATGATTTCGAAGGGTCATTCTTGACGTGGAATCGGTAATTTCTAGATTAAGTTAGCAACTTCGATCAAAACGTTGTATTTTAGTCCACTAACTTAATCTAGAAACAAATATGGAGTTACTACTTACCTAAATTTCCTGAGTATTGGTAACTTCTGTAGTATCAAAATTGAAGCCATTCTGACTATCTGAATTACTGGTCAATGCCTTAGCAACCGGTCGCAGCAACTGTTTGTGACTTGAAAAACAAGCATTTTCGCAGGAATTCTCTCACAATTTTGAGCTTAAATTTAAAGTAAGGCCTGGTTAATGTTGTGGTATCTGAAGCAACTGGGGTCAAGCCTGAAAAGCCGTGTTTTTAGGAGAAAAAACACCCCCGCGCTCGCGTTTGAGAGGCATACGTACCATCCATACATACATATAACATATACCCGATTTTGCATTATCCACCCCTAATACTGTCTCGCTCGCTCCGCTCGCTCATAAACAAACATCCCCAATTTTCAATTGTGTTACCCCTGTAAGTGTCTTGCTCGCTACGCTCACTCGCCAATAATAATAATAATAATAATCACATTTGTTGGAGTTTCATGTATTTCACTTCTGTATTGGTTTACTCTTGGCCATGCACTATCATACCAACATTATCTCAGTTATAGGCTATGTTAGAAGTTACAATGATCATCATCTCTATCTTATAATATTGTGTATTTTGTACACACAGGAGCTGAATATAATGGCTCCTTTCAGTTTGTTCATCTTTCCCCCTTTCAGTTATAACTTCTAAAACTTACCAGCTTCGTGTGTCTGGAAGGAATGAAATGAACTATAAGTACCTGTAGCTATAGTGACTGCTGCAATGCTGACAGAATATCTGTGGTATGGCCTCAAGTTCGTGTAAGTATATCTTGATGTAGTATAAATATCACTGATAATATTGTTCAAATTGATACGGTAGGAGGTTATGATGCCATTGCGGTGTTGTTGCTCTGGTGGTTCCCAATTAACTGTAGCATACTTGGGACCAATATTGGATACTCTGATTTGTTGTGGTGGTTGGCTGGGAGCTGTATTTACAAACATGAATAGCAACAGTGCCAAATAACAACATTGAAATAATGTATTTAATAGTTAAAAAATCTGATGATGGACATGATTTCTTGACAAGAAATCTAATGTACTATCTTGATGCAAGATGCTTTTGATGGCAATCTGACTTCACAAGATTCATTTTCACTCACTTAGTTGTGTAAACCCAACTTAACCTGTTATTTTCATTACCTTTATGTACACATAATCATCACAGACAAGATTTTGTTGGCAAAGACTGAAGTTTTACAAGTCTAATTTGTGCCAAACATTTGCCTGAGTATGAACTTTTATTGATTAGCTTTTGTTTATAAAAACACACTTTTATGTTTTACTTGTTTGTTTGCTCATAAATATAAGTTCACTCTTGAAATTTACACACTAAGAGTGTTAGATTTTTTTTGTTCTAAACTGTCAAAAAATTTTTTAATGGCACATGTGTAAACTTAACACTGATCTGTTGTGTTTGGTGGTGGTAAGAGTGTGTAGCTATAAATAATCTAAAGTTCATGAATAAGGCAGTTGTAAATAGAAGGTAGTAATACTTTATTTTAACAATATAAAATATTTTTAGTGCAGACATATCAGTACTTTACACAGTGGCCCTCATCAGTACCAGAAATTCAAGATGAAATTCAGCCTGAAGATGACCAAAAAAACAAACAAATGTGCATCCAACACAATGAAAATGAGACTTAGGAAGGTTATGAATATTGCAGTTTTAGATAGCAGGTAGTAATTTTCCATCTCCTAGCAAAAAACAGCAATAGTAAGTATTAGTATCAAGTGGTGAGCTTCAGCACTGGTGAGCGAACTAACCTAGCTACAAAAAGAAAGATTAGCTAGTAGTTTGAACACTTAATTTCATCACGCACTCAACAATTTTTCACTATGTATGAAAGTCGCTTGATTCATGCCATGGAAGCACCAAAAAATACAAACCCTCAGCTCTACTGCATTCTAAAAAATCAAACCAAAATAAAAAAGTAGCAAAATACAATGTCTTAAATAGTCATTCCGAGATAGTTTGTACCCAACTCAATGGTAAAGGTAGACACACTAACAGACACAACAATTACTATAACACTCTTGTGCATGTGCGGTGAGGGTTTAAAATGGGTGCACTAACTACAGGGGATATTATGCTGGTGTGCTAATATTGTTATGTAAGACAAATGTATATTAAAGTACTCCATAAAGTACTGGGTATTATACACTTATTGAATATTTTCTACATGTCAAATATAATAGCTATTTTATTTACCAGATTGTGGAGTTTGAAAATTGATAAAATCAGAGGAACT